>Ga0326597_10000542_pt1 | contig 67307 bp, 63 predicted proteins | sample RVTome_12_FD_203789 | JGI IMG/M metagenome (GOLD analysis project Ga0326597, IMG submission 203789) | Soil microbial communities from uranium-contaminated site in the Upper Colorado River Basin, Wyoming, United States - RVT100D185 | ecosystem: Environmental > Terrestrial > Soil > Contaminated >...
TCCGATGGCTGTCCAAGCCAATCCCTGTTATCTTTCCATTCATCTTCATGGCTGTCTCCTTCCTTAAGACCACGAATGCCGGGCATGTTACCGCCCGGCAGGAGACAGCCTTTCATGGGATTACGCGTTCGGCGTTCGCTTGCGGGGTGATTGACGCGGACCGTCTCGCCGCACGACGGGCGCATGACGAACGACACGAAGGGTTTGGCCTTTAGAGGGAGTTCAAGGTCCCGCACATGCGTGTGATCTTCATCGTCCGCCGCGGGTTCGGCCGACGAGGCCCTGGGCGGAGGCTTTGATGCCTTTGACGGCGGAAGCGAGGGCTTCGCGGCTGGGGGCGTGTTCCATGGCCGTGTCGTAGTGGACCTTTTCCGACTCGATCAATTCGCACAGCGACGAGGTGAAGGAGCGCATTCCCTCACCCTCGCATTGGGAGATGATCGCGGGCAAGTCATCGTCCTCCTCGTGGAGGATTTTGTCGCGCACCGTCGAATTGCGGAGCAGCACTTCTGTGGCCGGGTACCGGCTGCCTTCTTCGATTCCGGGTACGAGTTTTTGGCAGAGGATGGCCCGCAGGCTGTTGGCCAGCGACGAGCGGATGAAAACGTGTTCCTCGCGGGGAAAGAACTCCAGGATGCGGGCGAAGGTCTGCTGGACGTCGGAGACGTGCAAAGAGCCGAGCACCAGGTGCCCGGTTTCGGCGGCCTGCAAGGCCGCCGTCATGGTGTCCCGGTCGCGGAGCTCGCCGATGAGGATACAATCCGGGTCCTGCCGGACCATGCAGCGCAGGGCTTCTTCGTAGCTCGGCACGTCGACGCCGATCTCACGCTGCGACATGATCGATTTCTTGGGATGGAAGATGTACTCGATCGGGTCCTCGATGGTGATCACGTGCATGCTGCGGACCTGGTTGATGTGCTCGACCATCGCCGCCAGCGTCGTGCTCTTGCCGCTGCCCGTGATCCCGCTGATGAGGATCAGCCCGTCGGAACTGTTAATCACCGTTTGACGGTACACGTCGGGAAGGCGCAAATCCTCGAAGCTGGGAATCTGACTCTGCACGCGGCGGATCGAGGCGTGCGTCTCTCCCGCGCAGCGATAGATGTTGACGCGATAGCGGTCGCCGGTGCTGCCTTTGGTGGAGAAATCCAGAGCGCCGTGCCGCTGAAACTCCGCCCGGCGTGCTTCGGGGACGAAGCACATGAGCATGGCCTCGATGTATTGACTATCGGGAAACGGCGGCATGTCCAGTTTTCGAAGGTGGCCCGCGATGCGGTAGAAAGGAGGGTAACCGACCTTGATGTGCAGGTCCGACGCTTCGTGCTGCGTCATGCCCGCCAGCAGCCGCTCGACGGCTTCTTTCGCTGATAAGATAGCGTCCGCCACCCTTTACGCTCCCGCGTTAGCCATTTTTTTTCACCATGGAGAATCAGAATCGGAGCAGCGCGATGATTCCGATCACGGCGGCCACGATCGACATACCCACCGCGGCGACGGCAAAGAAGGTGAGCCGCCGCGTTTGTTCCTGGAGGATGGTCGCAACGCGCTCCTCCCGCTCCGAGGCGTTGCGGCGCATTTCCTGCATCGCCTTGGCGGAGGCGCCCGTGGCCTCGCCGAGAAGCGTCACCGCTTGTTGAAACCCCTCCAACGTCGTCCCGACGCGGTCGCCCGTCTGCCGCGACAGATCGAGTTGTCGTCCGATGGACACCATCGTTTCACGCTGGGCGTCTGCTAGGCGGGGGAGCTGGGAAAGGTTTTCCTCCACGCGTTTGACGCACGCCCCATCGACGCTCATCTGGTGATTCATCGAGGAAAGGAGTTCCACTTGCGCTTTGGACGCCTCCGGCATGTGCTCCAGGCTGGCGGCCAGGCGGTTCAACGATCCGGCCATTGAATCACCCCGCTCACCCTGAAGTTCCAGGTGCTTTTGCACCGACTCGACGATCTTGATGACCCTGGCGTACTCCTCTTCCAGCCGGTCGATGGCCGATGCCGTCCGCGCCAGGCGAAACTTCGGGCCGGGGCTGGAAGCGTCCGCGGGGATGATCCCCGTATCCGACGCAGCTATGCCTCCAACGCCGCTCGGACCCATGGGAGGGTCCACCGGGGCAAAGCGGTCAGAATCCCCGGGACGGGCCGACGGCCGTAACCAATGTCCCACGCGGGCCCACAATGTTGCTCTCTCCACGCTCAAGTCCTCCTGTTGGAATACGATGCCCCAAAGCGGAGCGCGCTTGCGCTCCATGGCGAACCTTGGATTCTATCGCCGGGAGACTCTTCCATCAACGCTACCACGTTGACCACCGGAGCCTTTCAATTACCCATTATTCCGCCCGCTACAGCCGCTTCGATCCCTCGGATCAGGTCGAAAAGCGAGACGGTCGGCCCCGCCAGGGGGAAGACAGTACAGACGTGCCCGTGTTTAGCGAGTAACTGACACCAATACGGCGCATCTCCATCGAAATTGTCGATGACGGCGACGTTTTTCCCTCCGGCAAAGGCGACGGAACCGGATACCAAGAAAACAAAGAGCGGCGCGAAATGGTAACGGGTGTGGAACATTTTTTGCCTCCAAAAATGCGCGGACAAGGCTGTCCCCAATCGTAGCGGAGTTCGCCGCGTGAAGCAACCCCTGCGTTGACCGCTGGGAGGCTGGCAAGTTACAGTGTGTTCGGCTTGATGACCCCCGAATCCAGCGGCGGACGAAGAGCATGACGCGACGCGTGAAACTCGAGCAAATGCTTGAAAAAAGCCCTCAAGACACGTTCTTGAGCTTTGGTCTGGCGATGGAATTGGCCAAAGAAGGTCAGACCGAGCAGGCCCTCGCCCAATTCGACCGCGTGTTGCAGATCGATCCGTCCTACCTGACCGCCTACTTTCAGAAGGGCAGCACGTTGATCAAAGCGGGGCGCGTGCCTGACGCCCGGACCGCGCTTTCCGCGGGCATCGCCGCCGCCCGGAACTTGGGCGACTCGCACACGGAGAGCGAAATGCAAGCCATGCTCGACACGCTCGGCTGACCGCGCACCGGTGGGGCCTACCCCTTGTCGCGGATCACGCCGAGCATCATCAAGACGCCCAGCGTTGCCAGGCCGCCGCCGAGTAGCGCGTAGAAGATTCTTGCGCCGGTTCGAGTGAGCACCGCGACGAAAAAGCGGGCTTTGCGGTGGTTCATGAACCATTCCCAATCGTAACCCGCGCCGCAGATCGCAAACAGGCCGATGGCGAGGAACAGCAAACCCATAACACTTGGCGGCATTTTCAGTCCCTTTCTGATCGATGGTTGATTCGCGGCTGCTCGCGCAATTATCGGTGGATTTCGGGTTGTGCTTCACACCAACACCAATGTCCGCGAGAATGAGCGAATGAAGTTCGAACCGTTCGTCGTCAGCGTGCCCCAATCCACGCTGGATGATCTGAAAGCGCGTCTTGCGCGGACGCGCTGGCCGGATGAGATCGAGGGCGCTGCGTGGGATTACGGCGCAAATCTTACTTACCTCAAGAAACTCGCCGACTACTGGCTGAATGGCTTTGACTGGCGCGCCCAAGAGAAGTTGCTGAACTCCTTCCCGCACTTCCGTGCCGAAATCGACGGGCTGAACATTCATTTTATCCACCAGCGCGGCCGAGGACCTAAGCCCCTGCCGTTGATCATCACCCACGGCTGGCCGAGCACGTTTTTTGAGATGCACAAAATCATTCCCATGCTCGCCGATCCGGGGGCCCACGGCGGCGAACCCACTGACGCCTTCGATGTGGTGGCCCCGTCGTTGCCGGGTTACGGCTTCTCCGACGCGCCGCGAAAACGTGGATGGACCAGCCTCAAGACGGCCGACCTCTGGACGAAATTGATGTCCGGCGTTCTCGGCTACGAGCGTTTCGCGGCCCACGGCGGCGACGTCGGCGCGGGAGTGACGGGTCGCCTCGGACTGCTTCATCCTGAAGGCGTCGTCGGAATCCATGTCACGGCCGTTGTTCCGCCGTACTTGGGTCCGGGCAGTTCCCCGCTTACGGCAGCCGAACTGGAGTACGTTGAGGTGCAGCAGAGTTGGGAGCGCGAGGAGGACGGCTACGGCCACATTCAGGGTACCCGCCCGCAAACGCTCGCCTACGGGCTGAACGATTCGCCCGTCGGGTTGGCTGCTTGGATCGTCGAGAAATTCCGCGCCTGGAGCGAGTGCGGCGGCGACGTGGAACGGAGTTTCACCAAGGACGAACTCCTCACCAACGTAACCCTCTATTGGGCCACCCAGACGATCAACTCCTCGATCCGACATTATTATGAGTCCCGGCACAACCCGCAGCCGTTCACCAAAGGTGTGAAAATAACCGTCCCCTGCGGTATTTGTCTCACCACCGAGCCTGTCGACCGCTGCCCACGCGAGTGGGCGGAGCGCAGCTACGGCGACATCCGCCGTTTCACACTCCTCCCCCGCGGCGGGCACTTCGCCGCCCTCGAAGCCCCAAGCGTCCTTGCCGAAGATATCCGGGCTTTCTTCCGTTCCCTTCGTTGAATCGTCTCCGCGGCGTTCGGCGTGATGGTGGGGACGTACGGCGCCTTCTTCGGCCTCAAGGGTTAGAATCGACAAGGCACACGTCCGGGAAAGGAATAGGGTGTTGGTACACGAGAAGAAGTATGGAAGATGGCGCGTATAAAGTTAAGTTCATCAGATCACTGTTACAACGCTGACGAGCAAGGTTACTAAACTACCCATATTAACAGGGTGTATACTTTCCGGCACAGATGTTTCGCTGCACGAGCTGACGACGAGACTTGATGCCGTCCAACGGGTGCGTACAACCCGCGACATGTGGTGAGGGTCTATCTGAGTGATTGCAAGATGTTGTGGATAGTGAGCGCGAATCCGGCGAAAAAGTCATTTTTCTTCAAGCGCCAAAATCACCGCAGACGATACTACTACTGACGGCGAATCCGTCCGGGGTGGATCGATGGATCGACTCCTCGCAACGTTGGCACGCCTGATCTCGCGGCGTTCATTCAGGGAAGAATGCGTGAGTGAGGAGACTCCGGCCGGCCGGAGCTTGGAGCGGCAGTGTTGCCGCGTGCCGAGGGGACGGGTTGAATGTCAAGGAAGGCCCGCGAGACGCGAGGCAACTTCGCTCAAGGACGTGGCGACATGAGCGACAATTTCAGCATTGACGGCATCGTTCCGTCGTTTCCCATCGGTCGACTCGCACCGGGCTATCCGACGCACCGACCGAGCCCCACCCCAGACGTTCAGGGCAGCGCTGCGGTCCCGCGGTTTAGTGATACCCTGCGGCGGCTGGTGGAGCCGTCCAGCATGCGGCAGGCCCGCGTGCGCGCCATCCAGAGCGAGATCGAAGACGGCAATTTCGAAACCCCCGAGCGCATCAGCGGCACGGTTGATCGCCTGCTCGACGTGATCGCGTGAGCGATGCCGCATCTATTCCTCGCGGATCGAGTAGGAAACTTTGGCGTATAGGATTCGCTGAAACTCCCATTCTTCGTGCGCCGCTTCCAACATCGTCTTAATGCTCGGCCTTACCAAGCCTTCATGCCGTTTGCGGCCATTGATGATCACGGTGATGGGCTTGGCGAAATCGACCATCCCGTCGAAGAGCCGCAGTTCGACTTCGGCGATGCGCTTCGTTTCGATGTGAATGGTTTGACCTTCAACGCGGCCGCCGAGGTGGAACAGCTTTCCCTTGAGTACATCGGCAATGAACGCGTCGCGGTCGGTCGTTGGGCTTACGGCGATGGACAGTTGGTCTTCGGTCCATACGTCGCCGTAGGTCTTGACGGCTCGCAACCAACCTACGTCGCCCTGGGCGGGATAGCGGAACCAATGGGAGATGGGCCGTCCGGGCGGGTTACGCCCTTGGGAAAGGAACTCGCGTAACGGGCCGGCAATCGCGCGGCGGTCGGGAATCGGACCCAACTTGATATTACTCGGGTAAGCAACCTGCGCGATTCGAATGGGAACGGATCGTTGGCCCGTGAAATCGGCTAAGAATCGAGTCCAAGCGTTCAGTGAAGGATTATCCGGCGGGACGATCGAGAACACCGCGGTACCCCGCAGATTGTCCGCCAGGAGCGGAAAGTGCTGTTGCACAAAAGGTAGTCGCGGCGCGGAGGACACGGTGATGACACCCGCGAAAAGGTCGGGTTGAAACAGCGCGGCAATCCAGGCCGCTTCGCCCCCTTCGGCGGCCCCTATGAGAAAAAGTCGATTGGTGTCCACGTACAAAGTGCGGCGCAGTTCACGAACAATCTTGCGAAGGTCCTGTGCCGCGGCAACGTGCTGGAGAAAGCTCCCGGCGACGGGCTTGTCGAGGCCGACCACGAAACAGCCCTCTGATATCGCAGGAGCCAGCAATGTAACGGCCCGTATAGTCGCTCGGGGTTCCTCGGCAAGCTCGTCCTTCGCGGGAAGGCATAGGAACATAGCCCGCGCATATCGGCCTTCCGCATCCAACATCACTTGGAAAGTCGCAGTGACGTCGCCCGCGGAGGTAGTGGTCACGATGATTCGTCCCGTGTCGTTAAACGGCAGCCGCGCTGGAATCTGTTGGACAGAGGCGGCGATGGCTTCGATCGAACCACCCGCCGCTTCTTCGATGGAAAACGCGAGCTTTGTCCGCTCTTTGGAGTCGTTGGCACGAAAGTATTGATCGACAAGTTCGTCCAGCGCCGGGGCTGTCGCCAGGTTGTTTGTTGGGGGATCCTCGGCTCGCGATTCGCACGGGAGGCGGGAGGCTGCGATGGTTAGAGCTAATGCAGCAGAAAACGATTGAGTCATCGTCATGTTCTAGCTACCCACAAACATTTATACCCCGAATAGGTTGCCACCGTTATTAGTTGCTACTTGCCAGATTAAGATAAAATAGTAATCGTCCATTTATCCTTGTAGTCAGCGGTCTTCAGAATTTGGCTGTTAGTTGAAACTCACCTGACGCCGATTTGGGCGATAAAACTGTTGAATTGACAGCGTAGGGCGTAAGTCTATAATCCGCTCGACTTCGCACACGGTGTGGGGCTGGTTCAATGGGAATCGACCCGCGTCGAGGTGGAGTGACTTGCCTTGGTGGCGGCAAGGGTTGCCTGGCCGGTCGCCACTGCGGCAGTGAAGGACTGGGGATGACCGCTATGACGATTGCTACGTCCTCACGTGGTGACTCGACCCGTGCGATTTAACCGGGTCGAGCGCGGGTTGGACTTGCGGCCGAGGGGGAGTTCCCCCGGCAGGCGGAGTTACGCGATGCGCTAGAAGTTGCGAACTCCAAAATGCCGTCCGGCCGGATTTCCGCGTGGGATCGCAGGTTGCGCCCACGTTTTTTTTTGGGGGCGGGCAACAGGCGGCGCTAGGACGTGGCCGACACGGAGGCAAGGCTTCCGTGCAGACTCGACGGGACTTGAAGAAAAGACCGGAGCCGTATGAACACCGATCTCATTAGATTCATTGATTCGCTCAGCCGCGACAAGAACATCGCGAAGGAGAGCGTCTTCCTGGACCTTGAAGCGGCCATGGTATCGGCGGCGAAAAAGGCCTACGAAGAGATCGAGGACGTCGCCGTGCGCATCGATCGCCTCACCGGCGAAATCGAAGCGAAGGTTGCCGGGGAAGCAATCGACATGAAGTCGCTGGGACGCATCGCCGCGCAAACCGCCAAGCAGGTCATGATTCAAAAGATTCGCGAGGACGAACGGAACGCGATCTTCGAGGATTATTCGCAGCGCGTCGGCACCGTCGTGACCGGCACCCTGATTCGTTACGAAGGCGGGGGCATGGTCATCAACCTCGGTCGCACGGAGTCGTTTCTGCCGCGCAGCGAGCAGATCCCCGGCCAGGTTCATCAGCCCGGAGAGCGCATCCGCGGCATGATCCTCGACGTTCGCGAGGAGCAGAACCAGGTCCGCATCGTGCTCACCCAGACGCACCCCGACTACATCCGCCGAATGTTTGAGATGGAGGTGCCGGAAGTCGCGGAGCGGATCATCGAGATCCGCGCCCTCGCCCGTGAGGCCGGTTATCGCACCAAGGTCGCGGTTTCCTCCATCGACTCCAAGGTTGACGCCGTGGGCGCGTGCGTCGGGGTGCGCGGCAGCCGCATCAAGAACATCGTTGACGAGCTGGGCGGTGAGAAGATCGACATCGTGCGTTGGAACGAGTCGTCGCAGGTGCTCATCACCAATTCCTTGAAACCGGCGGAGGTCAAGGAGACCTTTCTGTGCTTCGAGCTAGGCCGGGCGACGGTCATTGTCGATGAAGATCAATTGTCTCTTGCCATCGGGAAGCGAGGCCAGAACGTCCGGCTGGCGGCAAGGCTGACGGGATGGGACATCGATATCCTCACCCCCGCCGAGTACGACAGGAACGTCGATCAAATGGAACAGACGTTTAAGTCCGTCGAGGGCGTCGAGGACGTGATGCTCGACAAAATGCTGGCGATCGGCGTGATTTCGCTGGGGGATCTGACGGAAGTAGGCCCCGAGCCTTTGGTCAATGAACTGGGCATGAGCGAGGAGTTGGCGGCCAAAGTGGTGGAGGTTGCGGGCGAAGCGGCCAAACGATTCGCCGTGGAAGCGGAGGCTGCGAAACAGGCCGCCGCGGCCGCGAAGAAGGCGGCTCAAGAGGCCGTGCTGCGTGGTGAGACGCCGGAGCTGGATGTGGAAGAATTGGTGGCGGTGGCCCGTGAGCCCATGAGCGCCGAAAAACGCGAGGCCGCCCTGATTTCTGACCTGGCGGCGGGATGGCGGGCGGCGCAACGGGCTGAGCAAAACTTGGCTCGCGACAAAGCCGACGAGGCGCCGAAGTTGAAGGTTGAGCCAGGAGAGGGCTGATGCGCATTGCCGAATTGAGAAACGGGTCAATGCGCCAATATGGTGCGGGACGCGGCCCCCGTGACCGATAGACCTTGATAGGTAGATGAATGGCCCGAATGGTGAGCTATGAGAGTCGTTCCAAGGTTTGCGGCGGGCGATTGACGTATGGAGATCGGCGTTGGCTGATAAAATGCGCGTTCACCTCCTGGCGAAGGAGTTGAACGTCTCCAGCAAGGCGATCATCGACAAGTGCCTGGCGGAGGGCATCGACAGCGTGAAGAACCACATGTCGACGCTCAGCGCCGGTCTGCACGCCACCATCAAGGAATGGTTCAGCGAGGGTCGTCACAGCACCGCCCTGGAAACGGCACAGCCCATCGATCTCAAGAAAATCCGAATCAAATCCAGAAAAAAGAGTGCCAAGAGCAGCGTGACTACCGAGGGTGACGCGGACGGCGGGGCGACCTCGACGACGACCGCGGTCATGGACGCCCCGGGGATTCCCAGTGTGGCGGCCGAGCCGTACGATGAGGCGCCGCAGAGCGAAGAAACGGCCGAGGAACTGAGCGGACAAGCGGCACCGTTGCCGCCCGTGCCGGTTGCCGAGCCGCCGCAGGTCGTTGAGTTGGTCGCGGAACCACCGGTCGCCCCGATACCGGTCGCGGCGACCGATGCCCCGTCCGTTACGATTGCGCAAGCGCCACCAGCCGGCGCGACTGCCGCGCCGCCGGCGCCGCCAACAGAAGCTATTGCTGGATCGGCCAAAACGATCACGCCGGCCGGGCCCCAAAACGTACCCGCAGCTGCCAAGCTTCAGGGGCCGCGCGTTGTACGCTACGAAGCCCTGGACTACGACGCGCGGCCGCCGCGGCGCGGGCCGACAGGACCACGGGGTGACACGCCTCGCCCATTTGTCGCCGAAGCTCCCAAGCCAGGCGGACCCCTAGATCCCGCGCGCGCCGCGGAGAAAGAAAAAGAAGCGGCCAAGCGTCGCGGTCGCGTAAATCCGCGTCGGGTGGAAGGCCGCCTGATGGAATCCGGCGAGCAGCTCGCCGAATGGCGCGACCGCGATCTCGCGGAGCGTCGTCAGCGATTGGCGGGAGCCACGGGTAGGAAAATCCATCGCCGCCGCGGGGCCACCGGCGGACCGGGCGGCGGTGCGGCGGCCCCGACGGGACCGAAGACCCGCGCGGTCGTGCACGAGCCGGTGCGCATGAAGGAGTTCTGTGCCGAGACCGGACTGAACTTCATCCAACTGTTTAAGGTTTTGCGCGACGAGCACCACATCTTGGGCAACGTGAATATGACCTTGCCGACGGACACGGCTCAACTGCTCGCCCTGCATTACGGGATCGAGCTCGAAGTCGTGCCCGCCCGGACCGGACTTGATGAGCTCGAGGAGGAGTTCTCCCAGCGGGAGCGCGGGCACCTGAAGCCCCGACCGCCGGTGGTGACCATGCTGGGGCATGTGGACCACGGAAAGACGAGTCTACTGGATGCGATTCGCAAAACGCGGGTGGTGGCGGGAGAAGACGGGGGAATCACGCAGCACATCGGCTCGTATCACTTGCAGACTTCTCACGGTCCGGTCACGTTCCTGGACACGCCTGGGCACGAGGCATTCACGGCTATGCGTGCCCGCGGGGCCCAGATGACCGACGTAGTGGTTTTGGTTGTCGCCGCCGACGACGGCCTCATGCCGCAGACCATTGAAGCGATTCACCACGCCCAGGCGGCCAAGGTGCCCATCGTAGTTGCGCTCAACAAAATCGACTTAGGTGATCAAAACAAGCTGAAGATCTACGGGCAACTGACGGAGCATGGGTTGACGCCCAGCGGCGACTGGGGCGGCGAGGTGGACGTGATACCCACGTCGGCGAAGACCGGCCTGGGCGTTACAGAGCTGATCGAGCACCTGGCCGATCTGAGCAGTCTGTTGGAGCTTCGCGCCGATCCCACGCTGCCCGCGGTGGGAACGGTCATCGAGGCGGAAATGAAAGACGGCGTGGGGGCCGTGGTGCGGTTGCTGGTGCAAGACGGTACGCTGCGGGTAGGCGATTTCGCCGTTTGCGGCAACTCCTTCGGCAAGGTGCGCGCTTTGTTGGACGACCTCGGTGTGCGACTGGACTCCGCCGGTCCGGGCATCCCCGTGGAGGTGTGGGGTTTGGACGAGCCGCCCACTGCGGGGGACAAGCTGTACGTGGTAGACAACCCCCAACGCGCCAAAGAGGTTTCCGACCAGACCAAGCGCCTGCGGGTCGAGACCGCTCGCCTCCAATCCCGAAAAGTCAAAACGCTCGATGAAATGTTTAAGCAGCGTGACGCCGACGAGGTGCCGGAGTTGAACGTCATCATTAAGGCCGACGTCGACGGGAGCATCGCGGCCCTGAAAGGCTCGCTCGCCGAGATTCCCTCCGACGAGGTGCGCTTGACCATCCGCCACGCCGCCGTGGGCGCCGTGAATGACAGCGATATACTCCTGGCGGCGACATGTCGCGGCATTATCGTGGGGTTCCGTGTGGACCCCTCCGCGGGCGCAAGACGGCTCGCCGAGCAGCACGGCGTGGAAGTCCGTCCCTACCGCATCATCTATGAAGTGGTCGACGACATCCGCAAAGCCCTGTCCGGAATGCTGGTGCCGGAGGAGCGGATCGAGGCGCGGGCGACGGCCGAAGTGCGGCAAGTCTTCCGCGTCAGCAAGGTCGGACTGGTGGCCGGTTGCTATGTATCATCGGGAACGGTGGAGCGCAGCCACGTGGCCAAGGTCGTACGCGACGGCGTTGTGGTCCGCGATAAGTGCAAGATCGGGTCGTTGCGACATGTGAAGGACGACGTGCGGGAAGTGCGGGCGGGAATGGAATGCGGTATCCGATTGGAAGGGTTTGAGGATGTGCACGTAGGCGACGTGATTGAGACCTATGAGATCTTGAAGATCGCCCGCAGCCTCTAACCCGTGCGCGACAACTGTCTCGATCTCGGTGAGGGTGCACCCATGATCGAATTTAAGGCGGATTGCGGCCACACCGTTCGCGCCCGTGATGAGGATGCCGGTGGCGTCGTTCGATGCTCCTATTGCGGGCGTAACGCCGGGGTTCCGGAGGGCACTAGCGCAGACTTGGACTTTCTCTTCAGCGAGGTTCGGCCAGCGGCGGAGCCGGAGCCGGGCGGTCGGAGGCGCCCGCGCCGGCGAGTGCAGCCGGCCTTCGGTCGGGCTAAGAAGCGCCCCGGCGAGTTTAACGTCTTCGCCTTGGTGATGCGGTTATGTTACGCCGCGGCGCTGATCAGCATTGTGTTCGTGGTGGCCAAGAAGTTTGTCATCCCCATGTTTGACCCGCAAAAACGGGCGCAGATGTTCGCCGGGGCAAGTCCCAGCGCGCCGTCGTCCAAGCGCGATGATGCGACCCCCAAAGTCGCGGCACGAACGCGCGGACCGGGGCTGATTGACAGCAAAGTGACGGGGTTATACGTCGGGTCCATGCCAACCGGCGCGGCGGCTTACTGCGTGGATGAATCCAAGGCGCCGGCGAGCGGACGCATCCACCAAGTGCCCGGATGTATCCAGCTCCGCACCAACGGCGAGTTTCCGAATCCGCCCGACGGCTCGTACGTCGTGGAGGTCGCCTTGGAGTGGAGCCGTCCGAGCCTCAAGAGTTACCCGAATTACACCGAGTTTCGCAGGCGGCTCTTGCCGGCCTCGAATGAGGAGCGCCAGCGCCTCGCTGACGAATACTTCCTACCCGACGAAGCCGCCAATGTTTTCGTCGATCAAACCGAGGAGCAGATGTACATCGTCCGCCAGTACCGCGGCGTCAAGGTCCGCCAGGGACGATCCACGGGCGTGCGGGCGCTGTTTTTGCCCAGGATTCTAGGAAAGGACACTCAATCGTTTGGGATCGAAGAGCTGGTCGCCGGTTACGTCCCCGCCGGAAAAGCGTACGAGTTCGATCACACCAACGTCCGCGACGAACTGGCGTTGTTCGGCGTGGCGGACGCGGACCAGATGTGGGTGTTGGAGGCGTTGTCGCGAATCGGCCTGATTCCGTACATGACCGGCGAGAAACACGTGCGGTTGTTCAAAATCGGCATCCAGGACGGTGTTTTCGCCACGCGGGTCATTCGCGAAGCCCCGGAATGATCGTGGGAGTATTGACGGTCGAGGCGGCGATCTTGGAGGCGCGGAGCCTCAAGGACAAGCGACGGGTGATCCAGGGATTCAAGCAGCGGCTTCGCAACCGTTTCAACGTCTCTGTGGCCGAGGTGGGTCACGGCGACGCTCACCAGCGCTGCCGGTTGGGGATTGCCATGGTGTCGGGAGAATCTCGCGGTCTCCATTCGCAGTTCGACAAGATCGTGGACATGGTTCGCGCGACGCCGGGCTTGACTTTGCTGGAATACGAGCGAGAGATATTTTAGCGACGGGGGGTCCCGTGATGCGTGGGTATCGAAAAGAAAGAGTGGCGAGCCTGGTTCACGAGATCGTCAGCGAGACAATTCTTCAGCGGATCAATGATCCGCGGGTGTCGCCGCTGACAACGGTGACCCGGGTGCAGATCAGCGGAGACCTGACGATCGCAACGGTGTATTTTTCGGTGTGCGACGACCCGTCCGTGGAGCGTCGGACGATCGCGGCCCTGCGACACGCCGGCGGGTTTATCCAGCGCATGGTGGCCAAGGGGCTGGACATGCGGCAGTGCCCGGAGCTGCGCTTCGAGGTCGATGAGCACCTTAAGAGGGTGAAACATACGCTACAATTGCTCGACGAAAACCGCCGCCGCCTACCCGAATCGGCCGTTGCCCAGCAGGGCGCGGCGCCTATCGGTCCCGAGATCGTGGCGGATCCCGGTGACCCACGGCTGGAGGATGTTGATTTGGACGACGAGGAGCAGCGCGACGGATGAAAGATGGCACGCGCTACGCTGGGCGGGTCAAGAGGGCGTTCGCTAAGCTGCGCCAATCCGTCGCCCAGCCGAAGATTCCCGAGCCGGACGATCCCATTCGGCGATTGGCGGTCGCAATCCTGGGCGTGTCGAGCAATGAGTCCGAGGCCGAACGGGCCATCGATCGACTATTGACCACCATGGTGGACTGGAATGAGGTCCGCGTTTCCAATGTCACCCAAGTGCATCGGGCGATGGGCGATCGCCTCCCGCAGGGATTGGACCGCAGCCGGCGATTGCTCGAGGCCTTGCAGGCGATTTACGAACGCGAACACCGCATCTCCTTGGATCGCCTTCGCGGCATCGGTCGCCGTGAAGCTCGCAACTATCTGGAGGCCCTGCAGGGGGCCGATGACTATGCCGCCGCCGCGGTGATGCTCTGGTGCTTCGGCGGCCATGCGATTCCGGTGAACGACAAACTCCTCGCATCGCTTCAAGAGGCCGAGCTGGTCCATCCCGCTGCCACTCGGGCGGAGGTGCAGGCTTTTCTGGAGCGAAACGTCAACTCCGCCCAGGCCAAGGAGTTCACTGTCATTATGCGCTCCTTCGCCGCGCCCAAACGATCCGCCGCGTCGTCCTCCAAAACTATGAAAAGCGCTCGTAAGAAGGGAGCCGCCAAGAAGGCAGTGGGATAGGAAATCGCGGGCATCAAATGAGCCGTGACGGAACTGCGAGGCAAGAGCTTGGCGAAAATTCTGCGGGCTGTACCCGTGTTCCTCGGCATGCCCGAGCGGCGAAGGTCCGTAGATTATGACGAGGAAGCGGATGTGCTTTACATCGCCTTTGATCGCCCGCAGCACGCGACAGACAGCGAAATGCGCGATGACGGGGTGATCGTGCATCGACGCGGAAAGAAGGTCGTCGGGGTGACGATTCTTGAAGCATCGCGGCGATGAGAGTGAGAATGGGGAACGTAGGGTCCGCTGTGCGGACGACGCCCGTTGAGCAACTGCTCGATCCCGCCTTCATGGCCAAGCTCGATCAGCTCGCCCTCGTCAGCCGCAAGATCTTTGCCGGGAAGATGCGCGGCGAACGCCTCACCAAACGCCGCGGCGAGTCGGTTGAGTTCGCCGACTATCGCAGCTACGTCTCCGGCGACGACCTCCGCTTCCTGGATTGGAACATCTATGCCCGGCTGGAGAAGCTCTTTCTCAAGTTATTCTTGCAGGAGGAAGACCTCCACGTCAGTGTGCTCGTGGACATTTCCAAGAGCATGGATTGGGGTCTGCCCAACAAAGGGATGTACGCCCGGCGCGTGGCCGCGGCGATCGCCTATATCGGCCTTTGCAACTTCGACCGCGTCAGCCTCTACACCTACTCCAACGGCCTGCAACAGGAACTCGCCGGCATCCGCGGGCGGAGGTGGATGTTCAAGGCGATTGAGTTTTTGTCTCGCGTGACCTACGACGGTCCGAGCAACCTCCCGGCCGTGGGAAAACAATTCGCCCTTCGCCACCCACAACCGGGCATCGTCCTGCTATTGAGCGACTTCTACGAGAAGCGCGGTTTCGACGAGGGGTTGCGTTATTTGCTCGGGCGAAAATATGACCTTTACGTCGTGCAAATTCTAAGTCCGGAGGAGATTGACCCGGTTCTGGCGGGGGATTTGCGGCTCACGGACGTCGAAGACGACGACGCGGCCGAGGTCACGGTCAGTCGAGCGCTGCTCAACCGCTACCGCCAAAACCTTCAGGCCTATTGCGAGCGGATCAAAGAGTATTGCGCTCGCCGCGGAGTCAACTACCTGTTCACCGGCACCGACGTGCCTTTCGATCAAATCATCCTCTCTTACTTTCGCCAACGCGGCCTGTTGAAATAGCGCTGTCTCAGCTCGGAGTCGCAACCGCGAGAAATCCGTTGAAATTCACTTCACGAAACTTGACGAATTCCGATCCCACGGGGGTGCGGTAGGTGTCAGTTCGGGTATAATGAAGCAGAGACCAGGAGTTGCCGAACGGGACGCAGTGAATCGCCCATGAGCCAGAACTCAAAGATCGAGTGGACCGACGCGACCTGGAATCCCGTGCGGGGATGCACCAAGGTCAGTCCCGGTTGTGCCCACTGCTACGCGGAGACTTTCGCGGAGCGTTTCCGCGGCGTGCCAGGCCATCCCTACGAGTTCGGATTCGATCTACGGTTGGTACCCCACAAGCTCGCGGAGCCGCTGCGCTGGATCACGCCGCGCATGATCTTCGTCAACTCGATGAGTGATCTGTTCCACGAGGATGTACCCGATGACTACATCATCGACGTGGCCCGCGTGATGGAGGCCGCCAACTGGCACACGTTCCAGGTTCTTACCAAACGATCGGCGCGGATGAGGGATTTGTTGCGGACGAAGCTGCGGTTTGCCGCGCGGAAGTCGCATATCTGGTGGGGCACCAGCGTCGAAAACCGCAAGCACGGGCTGCCCCGCATCGGTCACCTCCGGGCGGCACCGGCCGCGATACGGTTCCTTTCCGTCGAGCCGCTGCTTGAGGATATCGGAACGATCGACCTTCGCGGCATCGCCTGGGTGATCGTCGGCGGGGAGAGCGGTCCCGGTGCCCGTCCCATGGAGCGAGAGTGGGTCCTGAGTATCCAAAAGCAATGTAAGGACGCCGACGTACCGTTCTTCTTTAAGCAATGGGGCGGAGTGCAAAAGAGCCGCAACGGACGTGCCCTTGACGGGCGAACCTACGATCAATATCCGCAACGCAATCCGCCCGGCACACCGGTGCGTGAGATTCGCCTGACGGTGCTCGCGGACATAGAGCGTAGGTACAACGGGCTGTTGGTTCGATGAGTACGGAAGAGCTCTATACAGGTCGTGGACAGACACTCGTCAAGCATTACATCCTGGAAAAGTACCTTGAGCGGTTTGCTCACATTATCGGTTCTTTCTGTGATGCAATCACGTATGTCGATTGCTTTTCCGGCCCGTGGAACGTCCAGTCGGACAAGTTCGATGATAGTTCATTCTCGATCGCCCTTCGACAGCTTCGGGAAGCCAAGCAAACGCACGCCGGTCGTGGCAGGGCGATAAGACTCAGGTGTTTTTTTCTTGAAAAGGAAAAGTCCGCTTTCGATAAACTGCAAGGCTTTGCGGCGTGCCAGAAGGACGCCGAGATTCAGTGCCGCAACTCTGACTTTGAGACGGCGATCGACGAGATTCTGCAATTCGTAAATGCCGGTGGTCGCGGGTCCTTTCCGTTCATCTTCATCGACCCGACGGGATGGACCGGCTTTGCGATGAAGAAGATCGCGCCACTGCTTGGCATCGTGCCGGGCGAGGTCCTCGTCAACTTTATGACCAGCCACATTCGTCGATTCATCGAGTCGCCGGATGAGGCGACGCAGGCTAGTTTTGATGAGCTTTTTGGGAGACACGTGCCAAGGGAGCGGTTCGACGGATTATCTAGTTTCGATCTTGACGATGCTCTGGTCGAAGAGTACTCCTCGAGTGTCGCCACGATCGGCGGATTCTAATACGTCCGTACGGCGATCGTTCTACATCCCGAAATCAACAAGACATATTTTCATCTGATTTACGCCACGCGGCACGCAAAGGGCGTCGAAGTTTTCAAAGAAGCAGAGGAGAAGGCCATGCCGGTCATGGAGTCAGTCCGTGCGGACGCTCGCCAGCGGAAACGCCAACGAACAACGGGGCAGGGAGAACTGTTCGGCAGCGAAGCTCTTTACGACTCGACGCATTTCGAATTCTTGCGTAAACACTACGAATCTCGGTCTCAAACACGGGTGCTGAACTTGCTTCAGGCGAAGGGACGAGTGAACTACGATAACGCATGGGATACCGCGTTGCAGGAACCTCTTGTTTGGGAGAGCGACCTGAAAGTTTGGATCAAGCGATGGGTCAAGGAAGGTCGAGTTCGGATTGACGGGCTTACTGGAAAGCAGCAAACGCCGAAGCGGGGACACAATCATTATCTTGTGTGGGGAGGCAGTGGGAAGCGGACGTAAGCAACCACTCTGGATGCGGAGCGCGGACTTGGACCACCCGCTGAGTCTACAATCACCGCACAAATAGTGTAACGTCATGGTCGCCGTCGAAGACATCATCATCGAACCGCCCGCCGAAGGCGTCGTTGTCGATCCGATGGCGTGGTTCGACTCGCCCGGGCCTTTCGAGCTGGAGATCGGCTGCGGCAAGGGCGGGTTTCTCTTGAGTCGTGCACGGGCTCATCCCGAAATCCGATTCCTGGGCATTGAATGGGCCAATAAATACTTCCGCTATTGTGCCGATCGAATGGCCCGATGGGGTTTGACCAACGTCCGCGTGATGCGCACCGACGCGAAATACTTCGTGATACAACACCTACCGCCGGCGAGTGTCAGCGTGTTGCACCTGTATCATCCCGACCCCTGGCCTAAGAAGCGGCATCACAAACGCCGACTCGTTCAGGACGATTTCGTGGCGGCCGCCGTGCGGGCGCTGACTCCGGACGGTCGCTGGCTGGTTCAATCAGACCACGAGGAATACTTCACGCAAATCCGCGACGTCCTGGGTCGCCGACCGGAGCTGACCGAAGTTCCGTGGGACGCCGCCGCAGTGGAAGACGACCCCGACTGGCGCGGCACAAACTACGAAATCAAGTACGCCCGCGAGGGCCGCGTCATCCGCCGCGCGGCGTATCGGCGGTGCTAAGCGCGCGGTCTTCCATGGGAATCGTGACCGTCGACACCGCAGTTCGATGAAATCGCCGGTGGGGCATTTGTACACGAGGCGGCGCTTCCCTAGCGATCGGCGTCGGAGTCCCAAAGCCAATGTCGAACGGCGACATATCCAATTAGGCGACGGCAACGACGGTTTATGACCGCACATTGCCGTTTTTCAGCAGGTCGCCCAAGCCGATTGAACCGGCTCCACAGGCCCCAATCGCTCCAAGGATGCATTCTGGAGCACCGTCCACGCCGCGGATCGGGGTTCCATTGAGGGTGTGAAATCATTATAATGGTTTGCAATAGGAAGGGTGACCATTTCCGGGCTGGTCGGGGGCGCGTGCGTTTCCGACGGCCGAAAGGAGGACCGTATGATCTTCAAACAGTATGTGGTGTTCGGTTGCGCGCTCGCGTTACGCTTGGGCGCTGGCGTCGAAGCAGCCGCCGAGCCGCTGGGTACGGCCTTTACCTATCAGGGGCAACTCAAACAGGACGGAGTGCCGGCTAACGGGCCGACGGACTTCGTGTTCCAGCTCTTTAACGCCGAAACCGACGGAGCCCAAGTCGGCGCGAGCGTCGTCCGCGACGGCGTCCTCGTGGTCAACGGGTTGTTCACCGTCGAACTCGACTTCGGGACGTCGGCATTCACCGGCGAGGCGCGTTGGCTGGAGGTATCCGTCAACGGCGCCCCGTTGACCGCGCGTCATCCGATCACGCCGGTGCCTTACGCGCTCAGGACGCACGGCGTGGACGGGCATTCCCTCGACGGCGCCGACGACGGACCCATCGACGCCCTGTTCGTCGACAGCGCCGGCAACGTAGGCATCGGGACCACCACGCCGACCCATCAGCTCGAAGTCGTGGCCCCGGCGGGTGACGTTTTCCAGGCTTCCGGCCCTACGGGGCTGATCACCTATGGTGCCTGGGTGCGGGCTACTGCGGCCGCCGCATGGTCGGCGCGATTCGGTCACACCTCCGTCGTCCACGGCGGAACGATGTGGGTGATTGGCGGTGTAGACGCCGGCGGCAACAAATCGAACGACGTGTGGTCTTCCGCGGACGGCGTGATTTGGACGCGGGCGACACCGGCGGCGGCATGGGCGGTGCGAGACGCACACACCTCCGTCGTTCACGATGCAAAGATTTGGGTCATCGGCGGCAGAGGCGCCACGGGGAACAGTCTTGGAGACGTATGGTCGTCCGAGAACGGCATCAATTGGACCCCACAAACCGCATTCGCACCGTGGCCTGCAAGAAACCAACACGCGTCGGTTGTCCATGACGGCAGCATCTGGGTTCTTGGAGGCGCCGGGTTGGGAGGCGCAGAGCTAAACGACGTCTGGTCGTCGCCCGACGGCGTGAACTGGACGGAGGCGACCCCGGCTGCGCCCTGGGCGGCCAGATTCGGTCACGCAGCCGTCGTTCACGACGGACGGATCTGGGTCTTGGGTGGCCGTTTGGCCGGAAACGTATTGAAAAACGATGTCTGGTCCTCCGCCGACGGAGTTACCTGGGAGGAAGAAACGCCCGCGGCGCCCTGGACGGTGAGGTGGTACCACGCGTCCGTCGTCCACCACGACAAAATTTGGGTCGTTGGGGGCGATCCTGGGACCGTTTTTAGTGCACTCGGAAACGACGTCTGGTATTCGCCGGACGGGGTCAACTGGACCCAACAGACGGCCGCGGCGGCATGGCCGGTCCGGATCGGACATGCCTCCGTCGCGCATGACGGCAGGGTCTGGGTCGTCGGCGGCTCCGGCGGCGGCGTCCTCAATGATGCCTGGTCACTGTCCGGGGCGCCGTTCGTCGGCGCGGTGCTCAAGCTCACCGCGGAGGGTCGCGTGGGCATCAACACGGCGCTTCCATCGCATCCGCTGCACGTGGGCACGGATGGCACAAATGGGAATGGGGCCCACGTGACGACCGGCGGCGTGTGGACGAACGGCTCGGACCGGGCCTCTAAGAAGAACTTCGAACCGATTGACACCCGAGCCATCCTTGCGAAGCTCGTCGATCTGCCCGTCACCAAGTGGCAGTACCAAGGCGAGGACGACTCCATTTACCACATCGGACCGGTTGCTCAAGACTTCTATGAAGCGTTCGGTCTAGGGGGCAGCGAGGCGCACATTGGCACTCTCGATGCGGACGGCGTGACCTTGGCGGCGATCCAGGCGCTCAGCGCCGGACTCGAACAAAAAAACGCTGAAATCGCAAGACTAAGGGCGAGGTTGGACGCTATTGAGGCGGTCCTCGCGAAGCCGCCGGCTTCGCCTGACCGCCGCTGAGGGGCCCCGCGAGGTGAACTCGCCCGCCGCCCTTTGCTTCGTTCCGCCGAGGGCGCGCCCCAGGACGCCCGTCACTCCGCCGTAACGGCCATCGTCGTCGACGCCGCAGACCGCGCCGCGAAAAAATATCTCGGCGCGGACTTGAATCCCTGCGTAGTCGTTCTACAACGTATACTATTGAACGGCCGGCACGGAGGGCGAAGGCGTCGCCCGGCTGGTGCGACGCGGAGAAACAACCAATGGCCAAGACGGCGGTGACCGCCGGGGCCGTCCCAAAAACGGTTGGACCCATCCCGGACCTCGAACGCCACCTCCCCTCGGATTGGTGGCGGACGCTTTTCAACTCCATCTACCTCAAAACGGATGGAGACGTCGTCGAAAACGATCGCAACACCGCCCGCGACGTGGACCTCTTGATCCGCGCCGCCGGCTTGGAACCCAACGATCGAATCCTCGATCTTTGCTGCGGGCAGGGCCGCCACTGCTTGGAGCTTGCCCGCCGCGGCTTCAAGCAGATCACCGGCTTCGACCGCTCACGCTATCTGATCCGTCTCGCGAAGAAGCGGGCCAAGACGGAAGGCCTGTCCGTCTCCTTCCACGAGGGCGACGCCCGCAGGTTCCGCTTCCCCGAAGAATCGTTCCACTGCGTGGCCCTGATGGGCAACTCCTTCGGCTATTTCGACCGCGAGGAGGACGATCTGGCCGTGCTGCTCGGCGCCCAGCGCGTGCTTCGCGCCGGCGGGCTCCTGGCCATGGACCTCGCCGACGGCGAATGGCTGCGCACCAACTTCGAGAAACGCTCCTGGGAATGGATCGACCAGAACCACTTCGTCTGCCGCGAACGGTCGTTGGCCTCCGACAACGTCCGCCTGGTGTCGCGCGAGGTCGTCGTCCACGCCGAAAAGGGCGTCATCGCCGACCAGTTCTACGCCGAACGGCTCTATACCCGCGCCGAGATCACCCAGATGCTCGAGCGCGTCGGCTTCCTCGCCGTCCGCATGCACGAGGGCCTGGTCACCGATTCCGACCGCAAGCAAGACCTGGGAATGCTCGCCCACCGCATGTTCCTCACCGCCGAGGCCCCGCGGAAAACCGCCGTACCGCGCAAAAAAGGCCCGATTTTCCCAAAAATCACCGTGGTTTTAGGCGATCCGCGGCTCCCCGATACGGTGAAGCGAAACGGTCAATTCAACGAGGAAGACATCGAGACCATCCGCCGCCTCAGGGAAGCGCTCACCGAATTACCCGGCTACGAGTATCGCTACCTTGACAACCACGCTTCGCTGGTTACCGACTTCCGGGCCAACCCGCCGCAGATGGTGCTGAACTTGTGCGACGAAGGCTTCAACAACGACGCCTTCTTGGAGCTGCACGTTCCGGCCGTTCTGGAAATGCTTCACATTCCTTACACCGGCGCCGGTCCGACCTGCCTGGGGCTGTGCTACAACAAGTCCCTGGTCCGCGCCATCGCCGCCGGCCTCGACGTCCCCGTTCCGTTGGAGACGTATTACGACCCCGACGATCAATCGGCCACTTTGCCGTCCGCTTTCCCCGCTCTGGTCAAACCCAATTACGGCGACAGCAGCATCGGCATCCGCCAGAACGGCGTCGTCCGCTCGCCGGAGGAATTGCTGAGCTATCTGGAAGAGCTTCGCGTGGAGCTTCCGGGGCGGTCGGTGTTGATCCAAGAGTTTCTTACCGGCACGGAGTATAGCGTGGGCATCATCGGTAACCCCGGCCTCACCTTCCGAAACCTCCCGCCGCTCGAAGTCGATTACTCCGGCCTGGACCCCGGCCTGCCGCCCATCCTCGGCTACGAGTCCAAGTGGATCCCCGACTCGCCCTACTGGACGCAGATCAAATACCACGAGGCCCGCATCGACGAGGACGTCCGCCGCCGCCTGGTCGACTACTCCAACAAGCTGTTCGAGCGTTTGGACTGCCGCGACTACGCCCGCTTCGACTTCCGCACCGACGCCGACGGCGAAATCAAGCTGCTGGAGGTCAACCCCAACCCCGGCTGGTGCTGGGACGGCAAGCTGAACTTCATGGCCACCTACGCGGGTCTGCGCTACGCCGAACTCCTGGAGCTAATCCTCGAAGCCGCCCAGGAACGCATCGCCTCCCGAAAAGAATCCGCCCGCTGACAAGCCGTAGGCGGACACTCAGAGCGTGGAGCGCGAACGCACGACCAACCCGAGCCGTAGGCTTCAGCCCGCGCGACCAGTGTAGCACTGTTCCGCGAACGGTGAGTTCCATCGGGTAGACACGCTCGACTTCCGGTGCTGACTTGGCGGATCGTCGAATGTCGAACGGTGTGAAGCTTCTCAATTGGTAAGGATCCAAAAATGTATGAATGGCGAAGTTTTCTCTGGACAGCAGATGAGTTCTTTATCGCTTATTCTCTGCCACCGCTGAATCTGTTGAGTGTGAAACTCTTTTTGATCGGCCATACGGTTGAGATGTACCTGAAAGCAGCCAACACCAAAATCACAGGAGACATCGACAGGGCGATCAGATTTGGACACAAGATCAAAGAGATCTGGGCTGACTGCAAGGGGCGCGATCCCAATTTCATGCCGAGCTACGAAATTAGGGATTCCGTCTGCAACGAAGACCTTTTTACACAGGATTTTTGGAGCAAGAGCATATCCCAAAAACCCAGCGAGCGCGCCACTGGTGGCTTCCCCGCCAGTGCATGCGCAGACAAGCTACCCGTGGCACCCGATTCTGGGATAATCTCCAACCTCAGCAAGGATGATTTTCGACATTTTATGCAAAATCAAGGTCTTTACATGATCGCGAAGCTATTGCCCGATTTGAAGTATCTCGGCACACCAATGAAGTTCTTGAAGGGAGCCTATGGTCTAGGGCAGGTCGTTCCAGATCCCTACTGGATTGATTTCCTAAGAGAGCTGCGAACTTATCTCCAACATCCTAATAGGGACGGTCTGGATGTCATTAAGCATCATATCGAAGAAAATGATATGCCTAGAGTGAGTATCGCGTACCTGGGCCAGCTCTATGCTTGAGGTATTGGCCTCCGGGTTAACCCGATCGGAGAGGGCGGGTGGCCGTGGTCCTTCGGACCTCGGGGAATGATCTACCAGTCGATCGGCGGCGGGTTCACCGCATGGCTACGAATTCTTCTACCGACATACCCATATCGTCGATGAGTCCTCGTAGCGTGCCCGGCTTGAGGTCGCGCCCCTTGTGGATTGGAACCACCAGCCGGCGATGGTCGGACGCCCGCATGTACACGGCGTGGCTGCCCTTTTGACGATCAAACGCAAACCCGATCTTTTCGACGACACGGATCACGTCCCGAGCGGGAACGCTCGGAAGCTTGCTCATATCGCGATCTCAAGGGGCTTAATCAAAAGGTCTTCGCGCGGGATGGGTTCCCCGTGCGCCGTGACGCTTTCGAGATAGGCGCCGATGGCCTCCCGGATGTTGTCGGTCGCTTCGTCCAGGGTGTCGCCTTGTGAATGGCAACCCTTCAGCGCCGGACAAAAGGCGTGGAAGCCGCCGTCGGGCTCGCGGTCGAGAATAATGGTGTAATGGTAGATCACTGCCACGCACACTAATCCAAAGACGACTGGTTCGTTACGTCCCTGCCCGGAAGGCAGCATCGCGTCGGGGCGCTTGCTCCCAGGCTCCTGCAAGGGCAGATAGTATAACACGCCGCCGACCGCCGCAACCACTTCGCCAAGGGTCGTTTGGCGTTAGACTTCAACGGGGCAAAGGCCTGTGACGACGGGGCGGGTGGCCCAGGTTCTTTCGGACCTGGGGGAATGATGATCTGGGGCAGCAGTGGGGGACGCCCTGTTTTTGAAGCGGGATCGACGTAGGCGAGAGCGATCACCTATTCATGGCCGGTCGTCCGCGAACCTGAAGCACCGGCGATCTGTCCTCGGCCCCGACGCGACGCAACCCGCACAACCCGAATCCGTCACCGCATTTAAGCCCCGACGGGGCCAATGAATGTGACCACGGGTGGAGTCCGTTGCAGGCCGCGGCCGGCTTGATCGGGCTTCGCCGCAGAGCGTACCATCCACTCACTTCAGTCTCATCCGACGCCGCTAATCCTGGGAAACTGCGTCATATCCAGACAGAAGTGAAGACACCAGAACCAAACGACGTCGCCCGACCGCTGCAAGACGAGGATCACCGCCACGCCCAGTCCGGCGTCGCGGAGCAATCCGGCCAGTTCCGACCATGACGCGCCCTGAGATACCATCGCCGGTACATGACCGGCGGCGAAAAGGCATGCGACCAGGATCGTCGCCCAGCGACTTCCGACGGCCCCCGCCAGCCGAACAAAGAGAATTGCGATGGTCAAGTCCTCGAGAAACACCTGCGTCATGATGTCGACGTTCTCATAGCGCCAAATTCGCCCCAGCAGGACCCCGGGTGCGTCGGCGCCGCCGCGCAGCGACGAGTACATGGTGACGGCCAGACTCGCCAGAACGAGCCCTACGAGTAACCGCGACGCAATTCGGGGTCGGGGAAGCCACGCCGATGACCACGGTTGCCGTCGAATGACGACCACGAGAAGGAGCGGGGCAAAAATCAGGGCCTGATTGATCGAGCCCAATAGGGGGCCTATCGCCCCTTCTTCCGGTAGCCGGATGCCGCTGCTCCAGAGCTGCCCAACGCCGATGACCCCGATAGCTCCGAGCAAGGCGAAACCGAACTCCGTCCATGGACGCTCAAAGCCGTGGCTGGGCATTCGTGGCCAGATCGCCGGAAGCCAACGCCCGACCAGGAGCCAGCCGCACAGTCCGACTAGGTAGGCTAATACGAGGGGCGGGTAGTGTTCTTGAAACTCCACGGGTTGCTCCCAAAGGGGATCGACGGCGCTCGGTTGAGCTTGTCGGCAAGAACGAAGGAGCCGCGCGGGGAGTCTCTTATCTGCGAAAAACAAGCATCAACCAATGCCGCAGCTTGCTGATGGACGATCGATTTCTCGAACGCGAACGGCATCCTAGGGATGATACCCCAAGCGAGGGGAGAGTAGAAAGGACACCGCAGGCGAGGGGTCGTGCGCCCCGGACGGATCGCCTGCCACTCGGAGGTTTCAGACCTGCTCTACTCTCTCCTTTTCTCCCCACTCCTGCTCTCGACTTTGAGCGGCCACTGACCGCTCAAAATCGGGGCGACTGTCCCGGTTTCGAAACGGGCGTGCGACGGTTCCTTGCCGGCGCCGCCACGGCGTCGCGGTCGTGATTCGCACCGCGACCGTAGCCGCCGGCAACCAGGTGGACTTTGAACACCCGCTCGAAGGCGATTTGTCCGTTTTTGTTGGACATTCCAGTTACACTGCCCGCTTGGCCCGCGTTACCGAACAACGGCCCTTGACTCTTGCCCACGCAGCCCCGAATATGTTGTTGGAGGCTCGGCCTCGCGGTTGTTTTCGGGCGGCGCCGACGGCGAGATGATCGACCTGTCCTATCTGATGAGGATTCTCACTGCGTGCCATCCCGAAACGCACCACCGCGCACCGCCGGATATCGACACGGGGCCTAGAAACCGGAGACCAGAGACTCGAAACGAGAAACGGGGACCAAACGCGCGCCGCTTGGCGAGGGGAGGATGAGGAAACGCGATGCAATCAAACGACACGGTTTCACGGCGCGAGCTGATGCGAAAGTTCGGTGTGGCCGGGTTTGCAGCTTGGCTAGGCATTGATCGCGTGATCGGGAACCTTGATTGCCATGCATCGTCTCCTGCTGAAACGGACGATTCGCCGGCGAATACCAATCGCGGTATTACACGCCTTCGACTTCAAGCCCACGATTTGGAACGAATGCACGCTTTCTATGCCCATACGATGGGGTTTGGCGCAGATCTGGCGCGAGGAGCCTTAAATGTTCGCACCGGCGGAACGACAGTTGAATTCACCGGCGGGATTAGCTCACCTGAAGCCACCGATGTCCCATACTATCACATTGCCTGGGCGATTCCAGAAAACAAGTTGGCGCTTGCCAAAGAATGGTTGAGGCAACGAACCCCGCTGCTCAAGGATCCAGACGGCCGGGATGAATTCAATTTCCCGAGAGTTAACCGACATGCCGTTTATTTCGCTGATCCTGCCGGCAACATTTTGGAGCTAATCGCACGTCACAACCTGAAGGACGGTGCCCCTGGTCACTTTTCTTTAGCGGATATTCTATACGTCAATCATTTCGGACTTGTTGTCGATGACGTCATGCAGTCGATCGACCAAATACAAAAGGCCCTTCACCTGGAACCCAGATGGGCGCCCGTAGACACTTTTGCCCAACTTGGCGACGAGCACCGGCATCTCGTCCTTGTCAGCCGAGAGCGTTTGTGGTTGCCGGAGGGGGCAAAGCCGGCAAAGGTCTTTCCATCCGAGGTTGTATTGCATGGGATACCCGAACGGCGAATGGAGCTCGATGGCTATCCGTATCGCATTTCGGTGCAGGCATGATGCAGCAACGGCTCGGCGATGATGGATCGTATTCGTTGCTTGCAGTAGATAGCGCTGGCCGGTTGGGCTCCGCCGCTCAAAATCGGGGCGACAAGATTTGAACTTGCGACCTCTGCGTCCCGAACGCAGCGCTCTAGCCAAGCTGAGCTACGCCCCGCAACTCTTCCCGGACACGGTAACCGCGGACCCGTAAGGCGTCAAACCGTGTACGCGGCGATGCGCCTCCCTGCAAAGTGGGGCGGCGGGCGCGCCGAGATCGCGTTCCCGTTTTGCCGGGGACAGAATGGCATCCAAGACGCGGCCTGAAGCACTCGATCCGATACGCCGAACGGTACTCGCTGCCGGGGGGGCGCGCCTGGCGCTGTCGTCCGCGTTTGCGCCGCTTCGGGCGCCTACTCGCGTTTCCGCGGCGAGGGCGACGGCGGGCGTGCCGTTGCGAGGCCCCGCTACCCCGCCTCAGAAGCCGGCGTTGTGCGGCGGTCGCAGGTTCGTCAAGCGCGACGAAATGTTCAGGAACGATTGGGGCGGGAGCGGTTCCGCCCGCGGCGTCCGGAGCGTATTTCGGCTGGCGTAAGAGAATCTATTGTGGAAAGTACCGTTTGCCGTCTCGGGCCGGGCCATTCTTGTTCGGGCGGGCCGCGGAAAAGGCGCCCGAACGGGGGCGCCCAAGCACTGCGGGAAACAAAAACGACGAAAAAAACCCTGAAAGCGGTTGACCGGGGCGATGATACATGCTACAATGGTCATGTAGCCATGGATCAGAGAGCGCGACATACTCGGCAGCGGTACGAGGCCCGGGCGCGGATCGCCAAGGCACTGGCCCATCCGAGCCGGCTGTTGATGCTTGAGGCGATGGAGGAGAAGGAGCGATGCGTGTGTGAGCTTACGGAGCTTGTTGGCGCGGATCAATCGACCGTATCAAAACATTTGGCGGTGCTGAAACAGGCTGGGCTCGTCGAGGATCGCAAGGAAGGGGTCATGGTCTACTACCGCGTGAAGGTCTGTTGCCTTGGGGGATTCTGGGACTGCATGGAGGGCGTGTTGGCGGAAAACCTCAAAGCTCAGCAGGCGGCGTTGCGTTGAGGACCGCCCTGGGACGGCGGCTGTTTTTGTTTTGTAACATTTATGGCTAAATGCCCATATTGGCATTTATCTTGCAAGGTTTGGGGCGGAGTGAGTCGAACAAGGAGACGCGGCGATAGCCGGTAAACAGTGGAAGATATTCGCGACGCTTTTCGGCATCTTTTTGGTTGCGTTCTACTTACCCCTGGCCAACCCCAAGGTCGAGGCCGCGATCATCGAGGCGTTCAAGCTCCTGCAATGGTACACGCGAAATCACACACTGGCCTGCGTGGTTCCCGCCCTGTTCATCGCCGGCGGGATCATCACCTTCCTTTCGCAGGCGTCGGTCAGGCGCTACCTGGGACCGAAGTCCAACAAGTTGGCGGCGTATTCGGTAGCCTCGGTCGCGGGCGTTGTGCTGGCCGTCTGCTCATGCAGCGTTCTGCCGATGTTCGCCGGCATCTACAACCTGGGCGCCGGACTCGGACCGGCATCGGCGTTCCTCTATTCCGGACCGGCGATCAACATTCTCGCCATCTTCCTGACCGCGCGTGTGCTCGGGTTCGACATCGGACTGTGGCGAGCTCTAGGCGCGATCGTATTTGCGTTCCTGGTCGGGCTGGGCATGGCCGGCATTTTTCGCCGCGGCGAGCAGAGGAAGGCTGAGGCCGCGGCGCTGATGCCCGATCCGCCGGACAGCAGGCGTCGTGGCTGGCAGAGCGGCTTGCTGCTCGCCGCGATGATCGCCTTTCTCGTCTTCTCCGACTGGTTCAATCCCGGCGACGCCATCGTCGAGCGCGTGGATGGAACCGCGATCCGCGGCGTCGTACTTCAGGAGATGCGTGACGAGGTGATGATCCAGGTGCAGGAATCGACGGGAGCAGTTCGCGCCGGCGAACGGTTGACGCTGCCCAAGGCAGAGATTGCGGCGATCGTCGAGGCCAAGTCGTGGGTGATGGATGTGTATCACGTTCGCTGGTACCTGGCCGGGCTCATGCTGGCGGCCGTTGCCGGGATGACCTGGAAGTGGGTGGACGGCGAGGAGTTCAAGCAGTGGATGCACAATACCTGGGATTTCACGAAGCTGCTGGTTCCGGTGCTCTTTGGCGGTGTATTCGTCGTCGGGTTCATTTCGGCCCTCCTGCCGGACAAGCAGATCGGACAACTCGTCGGTGACAACAGCCTGCGCGCGAATCTGGTCGCATCGGTCGTGGGCGCCTTGTTCTACTTCGCCACACTCACCGAAGTGCCGATCGTGCAGGCCCTGATGGAGCACGGTATGGCCAAGGGTCCGGCCCTGGCCCTGCTGCTGGCCGGACCGGCGCTTTCTCTGCCCAACATGCTGGTGCTCGTCAAAGTAATGGGCGTGAAGAAGACCGCGGCCTTCAGTCTGCTGATCGTGGTGGCCGCAACGGCCGTGGGCATGATCTACGGTGCGACGCAATCCGGCGGGCAGACGACGATCGCATTGGGCGGAGCTGTGCCATGAGAATTGAAATCCTCGGAACTGGTTGTCCCAAGTGCAACTTGTTGGAGGCGACGGCCAAGGCCGCCGCGGACAAGCTCGGTGTCGCGTATGATATCGACCACATCCGAGACATCAACGAGATCATGAAGCGAGGCGTAATGATGACGCCGGCGTTGGCGGTCAACGGAAAAGTCGTCGTGGCCGGCAAGGTGCCGCGAGAATCCGAGGTCACTCAGATTCTAAGCCAGGCCGCAGAACCGGAACGAACGAGGTAATGAGCCATGGAGGAAATCACATCGTTTTCGGCCGCAAACGACCCAAGGGCGCCTCGTTCGCGCGGACGGCGACACGTTTGGAATGTAGTGAAAGTCACACTCCTGATTGGCGTTGCGGCGAGCGTCTTGTACTGGCTGCGATTCGCGCCGGTCGCCGTGGCGGGCTTCGAGGTCACACCGGGAGCGGTTATCGCGGAGGTCATGGGTACCGGCACTTTGGAAGCAAGAATCAGCGCCACGATCAGCCCAAAGATTTCCGGCCGGATCGTTGAGGTGTTGGTCGACCAGGGTGATCGAGTCGAGGCCGGGCAGGTTCTGTTTCGCCTGGACGACAGCGACCTAAGCCGACAAGTGGAGATTGCGGAGAACACGCTCGTGTCCGCGCGCCGGGCCGTCGAGCGCCAGAACGCGGATGTGACGCGAGCGAACGCATCGCTGAATTTGGCGCGCATTGAGCACCGACGCATCGAGGAGTTGCTGCCGCAAGATAGCGCAACGAGCATCGAATTGGACCGAACAACGGAGTCGCTGCGGATGGCCGAGGCCGACTTGACGCGGTCGGAGGCCGCCCTTGGGGAAGCAAACTCTCAAGTCGCGGTGGCAAGCTCGACGCTCGATTACCAGCGGGCGCGGTTGGCGGATTCGGTGATTGCGGCTCCGTTCGCAGGATTGATCGCACGGCGCGATCACGAAGCGGGAGATGTTGTGGTTCCTGGCTCCAGCGTTTTTCTGATGTTGGACACACGGGAAATGTGGATTAGGGCGTGGGTGGATGAGACCGAGATGGGGCGGCTGCACCCCGACCAGGCGGCGCGCATCGTGTTTCGGTCGGAGCCGGAGCGGAGCTTCCCGGGACATGTGGCGCGTCTGGGGCGGGAGGCGGACCGCGAGACACGTGAGTTTGTTGTGGACGTATTTGCCGACTCGCTGCCCGAGAACTGGGCCGTCGGCCAGCGGGCCGAGGTGTACATCGAAACGGCGCGTGCGACAGAGGTGCTCACGGCACCCGTGAACGCCGTCGTTTGGCGGGACGGACAGTCGGGGGTTTTCGTGGAGAACGGCGGACAAGCGATGTGGCGACCGGTACGGCTCGGAATCCGCGGCGCGCAAAGTGTCGAGGTGCAGGAGGGCCTCGCCGCAGGCGAGCGGATCATCACGCCGGCCAGCCCGACGGCTGCGGCGTTGCGCGACGGTCAGCGAGTGAAAGTGCGATGAACCTGGCTTCACGAGACATCCGCCACAACATCGGACGCTTCTCGCTGACGACGGTCGGCGTCGGCGTGTTGCTGATGCTCGTGATGGGGATGGCGGGTATCTACCGAGGGTTGATTCATGAGGCGACCCTGCTCGTTGACGCCGTGGGCGCCGACCTCTGGATCGTGCAACGTGCCACGCGCGGCCCCTTTGCGGAAATTTCACGTGTTCCGCGCTCGCTCGCGGATCGCGTAGCGGCCGTACCCGGAGTCCAGAACGCGCGGGCGTTCGTCTACCACACGCTTCAGCGGGAGCGCGACGGAAAGCCGCTGCGTGTGGCGGTGCTCGGCCTGGACTGGCCGGTCGATCGCGGAGAATGGCTCCCGCTACGTGCCGGCCGCCCAGTGTCGCAGAACCACTTCGAGATGATCGCCGATCGGTCACTTGGACTGCAACTCGGCGAAAGTCTGCGTCTCGGGAAGGACAGCTATCGCGTCGTCGGGTTGACACAGGGGATGACCGACACCGGCGGTAACGGGTTCGCGTTCTTCACTGAGCAGGACGCGCGAACCGTGCAGTTCGACCAGCCGGGCGAGGCGATACGACTAGAGCGAGCGACTCGTCGCGCGCAAATGGGGCGTGTCGACCTTGGCCAGACCGACCCGAAACTCATCGATCGCGCCGGCGGACTGGTCGCGAACATACCCGTGCTGCTGCCGGGTCAGATCAGCGCGGTGATCGCGCGCACGAAGCGCGGCGCAGATCAGCAATCGGTCCTTGGCACACTGAACTCCTGGACCGACGTGACGGCCTTTACGCATCAGGAGCAATCGGATTTGCTGCTGCTCGGTTTCGTGGACAAGGCCCGCCGCCAGCTCGGACTGTTCCGCACGCTGCTGGTGATCGTCTCGGCGCTTATCATGGCGCTCATCCTTTACACGATGACGCTCGACAAGCTGCACGACATCGCCCTGCTGAAGCTGATCGGCGCTCCCAACCGCACGATTCTCGGACTCATTCTCCAGCAGGCCGTGGTCATGGGGGCCATCGGCTACGGGATCGCATACGCGCTTGGCCAAGTTCTGTTCCCCTATTTTCCGAGACTCGTTCTGCTCACGGACGACGATCTGCTTCGTCTGGGGCTGATCGTGCTGGGCATCTCGGTTGCCGCAAGCTTCCTTGGAATCTGGAAGGCCCTGCGCGTTGAGCCGAACGCAGCCTTGATGGGATGATTGAATGAGCAGCAACGTTGGCATCGAAACGCAAGGCCTGACCAAGGTATACGGCAGCGGCCACACCGAGGTCGTGGCGATGCGAGAAGCGAACGTGCGGGTCGAAGCCGGTCAGTGCGTGGCCTTGATCGGTCCCAGCGGCTCCGGAAAATCCACCTTTCTGACCGCGGTCGGGCTGATCAACCTGCCCACCTCCGGCCGCATCTTTATCGCGGGACGACTGGTCGTAGACGGACTGCACGCGAGCATCGATTCTCGCAGCTTCCGGCGCCGCCACATCGGGTACGTGACGCAAAAGGCGAATCTCATCGGTTTTCTGAGGGCCCGAGAGAATGTCGAGCTGCCCATGCACCTGAATGGTGCGGCGTCCAAGATGGCGCGCCGGCGAGCCGACGAGCTGTTGGATTACTTGGGCGTCGGCGCTCGCTCGGACGGTTACCCGCCTGAGCTGTCAGGCGGCGAGCAGCAGCGCGTCGCCATCGCCCGCGCCCTGGCGAACGAGCCGAGCGTCGTGCTGGCCGACGAGCCGACGGGCGCCTTGGACGGCAAGCTCGGACGGCAGGTCGTCGAGCTCTTCAGAAAGGTTGCCCATGAGCACGGTGCGGCGGTCATTGTCGTTACCCACGACCATAGAACGCTCGATGTCTTCGACGCCATTTATGAAATGGAAGACGGCGTGATCCGCCTAGCGCCGGTCGATTACCACCCTGCACGGGTCGCGAAGGAGTAGCTCGCTGGTGTTCATCGAGCGTACCTACGTGCAAGAGGGATGCCCAAGACGATTGTCTGTCTTGGATCGTTTCCTCACCCTATGGATTTTTCTCGCCATGGCTGTCGGCGTGGGCGGCGGCTACTTTTTTCCGGGCGTCGAAGGCTTCATCAATCGGTTCCAGATCGGCACGACAAACGTCCCTATTGCCATCGGCCTCATCCTCATGATGTATCCGCCGCTCGCCAAGGTGAAGTACGAAGAGTTGGGCGACGTGTTTCGCAACGTGAAAGTCCTCGGGCTATCGCTCGTACAGAACTGGGTCATCGGCCCTATCCTCATGTTCGTCCTGGCGATACTGTTCCTTCGCGGCTATCCCGAGTACATGGTTGGTCTGATCATGATCGGCCTGGCCCGCTGCATCGCCATGGTTATCGTTTGGAATGAGCTGGCCAAAGGCGATACCGAGTACGCAGCAGGCCTGGTCGCATTCAATTCGATCTTCCAAGTGCTGTTCTACTCGGTCTATGCCTGGTTCTTCATCACCGTGCTGCCGCCGTTGTTCGGTTTGCAAGGCACGGCCGTAAACGTGACGATCGGCCAGATCGCCGAAAGCGTGTTCATCTACCTGGGCATTCCGTTCATGGCGGGCCTGTTGACGCGATTCCTCCTGTTGAAGGCGAAGAACCGCGAATGGTACGAGACGAAATTCATTCCCAAGATCTCTCCGATCACGCTGATTGCGCTGCTGTTCACCATTCTCGTGATGTTCTCGCTTAAGGGCGAGTTCATCGTGCAATTGCCGCTTGACGTGGTGCGCATTGCGGTCCCATTGTGCATCTATTTTGTGCTGATGTTCCTGGTGTCCTTCTGGATGGGCAAGAAGCTGGGCGCCGACTACTCCAAAACGACGACGATCGCGTTCACGGCCGCAAGCAACAACTTCGAGCTTGCCATCGCCGTGGCGGTGGCCGTCTTCGGAATCGGATCGGGCGCCGCCTTCGCCGCGGTCATCGGTCCGCTCGTCGAGGTCCCCGTTCTCATCGGCTTGGTCAACGTGGCCTTGTGGTTCCAAAAACAATACTTCCGCAGCGACTCAAGCGCGAGCGTACCGGCAAATCCATCTCCGTTTTGAGTCGGGCTGGACTGGGCGCGGCACGCCGCTGAACAGCGTACTCGTGGCGGCCGCGGTCGCTGCACTGGCCTACGTTTGCACCTATGTCGACGTGCCCACGGCTCTAGCCTTGATGAGCAAGGGCATGGGGCCGGGCTCAACGCTGGCCTATCTGCTCGCCGCCTCGCTCCCGCCCCCGTAGCAGCCCCCAAGCTCATACCTCCTTCGACCGCGCCGGTCCAGAGAGACATCCACGCGGAAGCAGCCATTTGACGAGCCGCCCGCGAAGGGGTAGGGTAGTTCGCCAGAGTTGCGGGGCGTAGCTCGGCCTGGCTAGAGCGCTGCGTTCGGGACGCAGAGGTCGCAAGTTCAAATCTTGTCGCCCCGATTTTTCGCCCGTGAAAACGGGCACGAAAGAACATCACTTAGGCTTATCCGATTGCTCGACAGGCGAATTCCATTTCTTGCTCAAAGTATCAAGATCCGCCCGCATCATGGATAGCATGTCCTCAAATGCGGCCCGCAATTTCTCCTCCATCCAACTTTTGATTTCCCAGTCTGAGATATTGCCTGGTGCGCTCCGCGGCGGAGCTGAAGTGTAAAGCCAGACCAATTGGCAAATAAAACAAGCCGGCGGGCCATAATCACCTCTATACTTTTTGGCCACAGCCTGCCGACCGCAATTACATTTTGACGCAACCGATTCACTCAAATTTTGCTCCATTAAAGATTTGAGTACTACCATTTCATTCCTAGTATTCGTGAAACGGCTTCGCGGGTGCGGGCCTCATCGACGGTGAGGGCGAAGCGAACGTAGCCCTCCCCGCATTGTCCGAAGCCCACGCCGGGAATCACCACCACGTCGGCCTTTTCCAATACCCGCGATGCGACGGTCATGGAATCAAGCCCGCCGGGACACCTGGCCCATACATAGAAAGTCGCTTGCGGTGGCGCGACGGACCATCCCGCCTGGCGAAGACCGGCGACAAGTACGTCCCGGCGGCGACGATAGTTCCCATCGGGGCCGATGTGGGAAATGATGTCCGGGCGACGAATCCCGCCGAGAGCTTCGATGCCGGCTTCTTGAATAGCGCCGAATACGCCGGAGTCCATGTTGTTCTTGACCTTGGCAAGGGCCGCGAGGGCCTCGGCGTTGCCGACCGCGAAGCCGAGCCGCCAGCCGGTCATGTTGAAGGTCTTGGACAAGGAGTGCAGCTCAATCGCGACTTCCTTCGCCCCATCGACCTGCAAAATGCTCGGCGGCGGATGATGGGAATCGAAGAATACCTCACTGTAGGCGGCATCTTGGGCGATCAAGAATTCGTGTTTTCGCGCCAAGGCGACGGCCTCTTCGAAAAACGAAAGCGGTGCGCAGGCGGAAGTCGGATTGTTCGGGTAGTTGAGGAACATCAGCTTTGCGCCGCGATAGACCTCCGCCGGGATGTCGCTGAGTACCGGCAGCCAGCCGTTCGACTCCCGCAGAGACATGATGTGGCACTTTCCGCCCGCGAAGATCGTCCCGCCGGTGTAGACCGGGTACCCCGGATCGGGGATGAGAACTGTTTCACCAGGGTTGACCACGGCAGTGGGCAAGTGACCGAGGCCTTCCTTCGATCCCAAAAGTGCGATGATTTCCGACTTGGGGTCGAGTTTCACGCCAAATCGTCGAACAAAAAACTCCGCGACCGCGCTTCGGAACTCGAAGCCGCCAACGCCCAGTGCGTAGCGATGATTGGCGGGCGTTCGGATCGCCTTGGCCATTCGCTCAACGATGAAACCCGGCGTCGGCTGGTCGGGATCGCCGACGCCGAAGTCAATCACGTCCCGGCCCGCAGCGATGGCCTCGCGCTTCTTGCGGTCGATCTGCACGAAGAGGTAGGGAGGGAGTTCGTCCAGCCGATTGGCGCGCCAAGAAGTCATTCTTGCATTGTCGATTGTCGAATGTCGATTGTCGACTGCCGGCGCCGCAGATTGCCTAATCATTTCCACTTTCACTCCGAACGTCCAAAGTACCCAAAGGCTTGCGAGCGCCGTGGCGGATGTGAAGGATTCGGACGGTCTTGCCCTGGATGGTGAACAGCACGCGATAGCGGTGGCGGCGTCGGCCATAAAGTAGTTGCTGGATGTGCACGTCGAACGCGTCGCTTTCCGGGGCAAGCGGACAGCGTTGGGGGTAGTCGCTAAGCAAGTGCAGAGCCTTTATTAGGCCGTTATACCAGCGATGAGCGCGCCTGGGAGACGCTTCCGCGATCCAGCGGTAGGCCTCCTCGGCCTCGCGGTCCGCTTGCGGGGAAAGCTCAACGCGGAATGCCGTACTTTCGACGAATCCCTTCGTCCGTCCGGCGCAGCGAAATGCCTTTTCCGCGATGGCCCACGCTCACGTGGCCATGTCTTCGTTTCCATCTGACATGATCGGTCGCGCGGCTGCATTCCACCGTGCGCCCGTGACGTTATTGGGGTGTACTGGGAGAAGTTTGGTTCAGGACCGTCCGCCAGAGGCGGATCAGGAAGCGGTCAGCGGAGTAAATACATCATGGGTGCTCACCTTAGCCACAGCGCCGTCCAAAATGTTCGCGGCGCCCCTGCCGCACGCCGCCGCGTCACCCGCGGCGTAAGCGAATGTAATAGCGATAGGCGCATATCGGACGAAGGCATCTGCTTATGGGTTGCGATCGGAGGCTTGGCGCGTGGCCGCTAAACCGGTTTGTGGCGGACACCGATGAATCGGAGGTTGGCTGTCTCGCCGAATGAAAGGGCTTTACGAATGTCCATGACCACCACCGCCGCGCCGCCGCGTTCCAAACCGAGCGTCGCAACCCCGCCGAAGAAGACACCGGCCGAGGGAGCGCACGTCGATTTCAACCGCATCACCGACGAGCAATTCTTCATGGCCGCCGAGCATATGAAGCTCGAAGGCGATATTCAGCTTTTGCTGCGCTCGCCCTACCGCGAGTTGGTCGTGCAGATCCCCGTGCGGATGGATGACGGGCACCTGGAGATGTTCCACGGCTACCGCGTGCAGCACAACGGCGTTCGCGGGCCGTACAAGGGCGGCATCCGCTATCACCATCACGTCGATCTCGGCGAGGTCCGCTCGTTGGCGGCGTTGATGACGTGGAAGACGGCGATCGTCGATCTTCCCTTCGGCGGGGCCAAGGGCGGGGTGACCTGCGACCCCACGAACATGAGCCGCAAAGAGCTACAGTCACTAACGCGTGGTTTCGCCCAGAAGATCGACATGGCCCTGGGCGTGTACCGCGACATCGCCGCGCCCGACGCCGGGACCAATCCGCAGGTGATGGCCTGGATCATGGACGAGTACGGCAAGAAGCACGGATACACGCCCGCGATCGTCACCGGCAAGCCGGTGAACCTCGGCGGGTCGCTGGGCCGCGAGGAGGCGACCGGCCGCGGAACGATGATCATCACCCAAGAAGCGTGCAAGGCCTGCGGCATTGACCTCAAGCGGGCGCGGGTCGCGGTGCAGGGGTTCGGCAACGTCGGATCGTGGACGGCGTTGCTTATTCACGAACTTGGGGCGAAGATCGTGGCCGTGTCCGACGTATTCGGCGGAATCTTCAAGGAAGACGGCTTGGATATTCCCAAGGTGGTGGAGCATCTCAAAGCGAGCGGATCGGTCCGGGGCTTCAAGGGGGCCAAGGACATCGACAATGAGGAATTGCTGGGGCTGGACGTGGAAGTTCTGATTCCGGCGGCGATGGGCGGGGCGATTACGCGGGACAACGTCGACAACGTCAAAGCGAAGCTGATCGTCGAGGCGGCCAATTCGCCGATCACGCCGCGGGCGGATGAATCTCTCCGCACACGTGGCGTGACCGTCGTTCCTGACATTCTCGCCAATGCCGGCGGCGTGACCGTCTCCTACTTCGAGTGGGTGCAGAACCTTCAGCAGTTCCACTGGAGTCACGAGAAAGTCAACCAGGAATTGGAAAAGCGAATGCTTCACGCCTGGCGGGCGGTGCACACGCGCAGCATGAAAGAGCAAACACCGCTGCGCATCGCCGCCTACGTCGAAGCGCTCGACAAAGTCGCCCAAGCCACCCGGCAGCGATTCTAAACTCCTTTCATTTCAGGTTATCCGGGTTGAGAGGCTTGAGATCCTCGACGACGAACAGTCCGTCCTTACGAATCAACTCGCCGTCAAAGCGGATTTCGCCGCCGCCGTGGACTTCGTCCTGCAGGCACACCAAGTCCCAGTGGATCATGCTTTTGTTGCCGTTGTCGGCCTCCGCGTAGGCTTGACCGGGAGTAAAATGAAACGAACCCGCAATCTTTTCGTCGAACAGAATGTCCAACATCGGCTCGGTCACGTAGGGATTGAAACCGATGGCGAACTCACCGACGTAGCGGGCCCCTTCGTCGGAGTCGAGGACCTTGTTGAGGTGCTCCGTGTTGGAGCCGGCGGCCTTGATGACTTTTCCGTTTTGAAACTCCAGCCGCACGTTGTCGTGAATTACTCCCTGATAGATGGTGCGAGCGTTGAACTGCACCGTGCCGTTGACGCTGTTGCGGACGGGAGCGGTGAAGACCTCGCCGTCGGGGATGTTGAGCTTGCCGTCGCAAGGGATAGCGGGGATGCCTTTGATGGAAAAGGAGAGGTCCGTACCAGACCCGACGATCTGGACGCGGTCGCACTTTTCCATCCGCGCGGCGAGCGGGCGCATGGCCTTGGCCATCTTGGCGTAGTCCATGGTGCAGACGTTGAAGAAGAAGTCCTCGAAGGCCTCGGTGCTGCGGTTGGCCTGTTGGGCCATCGCCGGGTGGGGCCAGCGTAGGACCACCCAGCGCGTCTTGGGTACCCGGATTTCCTGATGCACGCGGCGCCAGACTGTGTTCTGATAGAGCTTGTGGACGGCGGGCGGCACGTCGGATAGTTCGGCGATGTTTCCGCTGCCCCGGACGCCGATGTACGCCTGTACTTCGCGCATCCTGGCAGCCTCCACATCGGCGATGAGGCTCATCTGCGCTTCAGAGCAATGGTGCATCAACGCTCGCATGACGCGGTTGCTTTTGAGCGATACGAGCGGGTCGGCGCCGGCGGCCCGAGCGACGCGGACCAGCTCGCAGACAAACTCCGGCGGAATATCGGTCGCTTCGATGAGCACTTTTTCGCCGGATTTCAGCTCCGTCGAGTAGTTCACCAGCACCTCGGCCAGTTTGGTCATTCGCGGGTCGAGCATTTACTTCTCCACATGAGCGGGCCCCGTTTAGCGCTACAATCCAAACGCATGTTGTACCTCGGCTGCGACCAAAGGAAAGAGAAGTGGAGAAAGGATGCTAAGAATTGTGGACCTCGTCCGACCGGACCCTACTTGGCACTTCGAGCGGCAAGCAAAGAGTCGATCGATGCCGTCGATTGCTGGCTCTTGACCAACAGCTCCTTCAACTCCTTCAGGTTGTGATCCATTTGGATCGCGCCTTCGGATTCCAATTGCGTCATCGTGGCCAGGAGCCGGTCTGTTTGTTCGGGCGTCGGCGTCTCGCCGTCTGCGAGTCCTTGATCGTCGGCAAAAATGGCGCGAAGTCGTTCGTGGATGCTCTCCAAAACCGCGTGGTCCAGCCAGATTCCGCGAACGGACAGACCCTGGATTCTCGATAGGGCGGTCACGTCCTCGCGGGGGTCCGATTCGATCAAGAGGAGGTCGGCGCGCATGCCGGACTTGATGGTCCCGAACTCGTGCTCCCTGCGCATCGCTTGCGCCGCGTTGATCGTTGCGGCGGGAAGGCAATCGGCCGGCGAAAGCCCTGCTTCGACCAGCAGACGCAGTTCCTGTTGTAAGGCGAACCCTCGAACCATCATCGGGTATCCGCCGCCGGAATCAGTTCCCGTGAGCAATTTGGGCTGGATCGGAAGAAGTTCCTTCAGAATACGCAGCGACTGATCCCGGATCTTGCGGTGGTTGTCGCCGCCTCCTTCGGCCACGGCTGTCAACCATCCTTCGCGTTCGTCGCGGGACAGGTAGCGGGCTTCCTCGGTTTGCAAAAGGCGCTGGACCTCGTCGCTGCGCAGGCCGATCCGATGCGTGTACAATGTCGGACAATTCCACACGTCGGCCCCGCGAGTGAGCGACACATAATCTTCCTTTGTCAATTCCAACGTGCGGTCCGAATAATAGCCCTTCAGATGCTCGAAGGTGCGCAGTCCGGATTGGATGGCCTTGGCGAGCGAGATGTCGTGCGGGATATGCCCGACGACGTCGATGCCGAGCTTCTTCGCCTCGTCGAGGATGGCATCGTAGCAGTTGGGACGAAGCACATTGTGTACCTTGATGAAATCGTAGCCCGCGGCCTTCTGCTCTCGAATGAGCGCGCGGGCCTGGTCCGGGTTCTTCACCACAATCGCATACCACTCCATCGCGAATCCGTTGAGAATGGTCCCGGTGACATAGAGGTTGGGCGCCAAAAGGGTGTTTCGCCGCACCTGCTCGCGGAGCGACAAGAGCCACGGGAACCCGTCCATCTCACGAACGCTGGTCACGCCATTGACCAGATCCAGCAAGTAGTCGGCGCTGGAGGTGAGGGTATGAACATGCATGTCGACAAGCCCCGGGGCAAGAAACTTCCCCGAGCCGTCGATCTCTTTGAATCCGGTGCGAGGCGGCACGTCCTTCGATGGGCCCACGGCAGCGATCCGTCCGTTCTCGACGACGACACCGTGGTCGACCAGCGGTGCATCGCCGTCCATGGTCAGCACGGTCGCACCGCGAACGATGAACGACGTGGGCCGATGCTGCTTGGCGAGGTCCAGGAGGAGGCGATTGAATTGTGCTTCGCGTAGGAAGTATCGCCAGCGCTTGGATTCCGCAGCGTGGCCCGACGGTACTTCGGCGGAACCTGGTAGTGTGCTGAAAAGGAAGATGCACGCCAAAACAAGGACGCGGCGCGTAACAAAACCCATCAAATATCTCCTTGAAGGAGAATCACCCTGCGGCTCCGGCGTGGGCCATCTTACGTCGTTCCGTGCGGCGGGCGACCCACAACCCGGCCTCGAAAAGCAAATAGATCGGGACCGCGAGCATCATCTGGTTGAGAATGTCGGCGGAGGGGGTCATCACCGCGGAGACAACGATGGTGCCGAGAATGATATAGCGGCGGCCGCCGGCCATCGTCGCGGTGGTGACGAGTCCCGTCCACGCCAGGAAGCACACGACCACCGGCGTCTCGAAGGCGACCCCAAAGGCCAGCGAGAGCATCAAAACGAAGGAAATGTACTGATCGACGGCGAATTGGCTTTGCATGGCCGGGGAGGTCGGGCCGGGTTCCAGAGGGGCCGATAAGACGCCGTCCGCGGTTCTGAACATCAACCGCCGCGTCACCGAATTGACCCAGGCGTCGCCCGGTTTGGCTTCGGTCGGATCATCGCGGCGGACGGACAGTGGCGTCGGAGCCTCCGCTTGGATCGTCTCGCTCGCAGGGATTGGGTCGGGCAGCAAGATGCTCTGTAGGGCGGAAGGTGAGAGATCAGCGACGCCGAAGGCGCGGTTGAAGGTAATGAAGAATTGCAGGACGAGCGGCAGCACGATGAAGTACAAAAACAACACGCCGACGAGGAACAGTCCCGACGACGACCACACCAGCGATCTCACAAACCGCCGCTCGCGCATGTACAAGCCGGCGGCGACGAAGCGCCAGAGCTGGTGCAGAAGCCAGGGCATGGAGAGGATCACCGCGGAGAGAGCGCTCACCTTGATATAGGCCGTGAAGGCATCCGTCGGGGCGAGCACTTGCAGATTGGGCTGCAGGCCGTTGGCGAATTGAACGGTCCACAACGGGCGAAAGATGATTTCCAAAATCTCCCGCCCGAAGATGAACGTGAAGACGGCCGCCAGAGTAACTCCGATCAGCGCTCGGATCAGGCAATGACGCAATTCGTCCAGGTGGTCTCCAAACGACATGCGCGTCGTTTCCATGGAGTCATCGCGGGGAATGGCGTCGCTGAAGTGGGGTCGGGTAGGGTCGTCGGGCATCGGGCGGGATTCTAGCGAAACTCGCCGAGAACGGGAACATCGTCTCGGCGAGCGAAGCGAGAATGCGTTACCTGTATGCCATTCGGTAGATTTCCAAGAGTTCGCCGGCACCGACGGGTCGGGGGTTGAAGGCGGCCGTCCATTGACTAGCGGCCTCGATCGCGAGCTCGGGGAGGATGGCTTCGGGCACGCCACAGTCCGCCAGGCATCGAGAGAGACCACCCACTGCGAGCATGGTCTCGATCCGTTGCGCGAGCGTTCCCGGATTGTCGCTCAATGTCGCATAAGGGTTGTCGCCGTCGGCGCAGTTAAATCGGACCACGTGCGGCAGCATTACGCCGACGGCGATTCCGTGGGTGATGCCCAGGCGTGCGGTCAGCGGGTTCGCGCAAGCATGGGCCGCTCCCAACATGGATTGCTCGATGGCCGCTCCGGCAAGGTGCGCGCCCAGGAGCATCCCCGCGCGGGCCTCGTCGTTTCCAGGATTGCGCATCGCTTCCCCAAAGGCTGAATCGAGTCGACTCCAAGCCTGGCGTGACATCTCGAGAGAGACCTCATTTCGTTTGAGCGTACCGGCGGTTTCCACGGCATGGGCAATGGCGTCGACGCCCGCCGCGGCGGCCACGCTCGGCGGGCAGGTTCGCGTAAGGTCCGGATCGAGGACCGCGGCGCGGCACGCGGCCTTGACGTCTCCGCAGGCCATTTTCCGGTGCGTGATCGGATCGCAGATCAGGGCGAACGATTGAGCTTCACTGCCCGTGCCCGCGGTGGTCGGCACGGCGATCATCGGCAGCATAAGCTTCGTCGCTTTGTTGAGGCCCCAGTAGTCGGCCATGACCCCGCCGTTGGTGAGGATGAAGTTGATCCCCTTGGCGCAGTCCATGGCGCTCCCCCCGCCCAGGCCGACCAGAAAGTCGATCGAATGGTTCCGGGCGACCTTAACGCCCGCGTCGACGTGGAGCGTCGTAGGATTCTCTTCCACGCCGTCGAAAATAGTCACCTCCAGCCCGGCGTTTTGTAGCGAATCGAGCGCACGCTCCACGTGACCCGCAGCCATGATTCCGGCGTCGGTGACCAGCAGGACATGACCCCCTCCTTCCCGCCGCGCAAGATCTCCTAGTTCAACGAGCGTCCCTGCTCCAAAAATTACTCGAGTTCGAGAGTGGGCCAGAATTGCGGGCAATTCGCCCCGGGGCGAACTCATCGACATGGAAAAAACGTCTTAAAGGGTGGCGATATTGCTCGTACGCCTTTGTAAAAGAATCGTTCCGGCGATTAAAACGGAAAGACCCAAGACCAAAACGCCCCACTCCGACACCGCCGGAACAGGACCGTAGACGCACGCATCGCCGCCGATAGGTTGATCCAGTCCATCGAAAGAGACATCGCCGTCAAAGCAGGAAGGTCCGGAGGCCGAACTCGGTACCGCAAGTTCATAGGACACGATGCCGCCGATGGGAATCGATCCGAAGAACACCCATTTGACCTTGCCGTTCAGGGGGTCCAACGATCCGCCGTCGCTGATGTTGCTCACCGGCCAGCCGACAGGCGGCAGATCTTCCAGACCGACCGCCGCAAAGCTCTGCGGCGGGTCGATCGTGATGAACACCGTAAAGCTGGTTACGCCCGCGCCGTACGTGGGGGGCAAGTCGCGCACGGCAGACTGCCCCGCGGCCATGGGCGCTGCCATCCCCAAAGCCAGCGTACACAACCCAATCCGCATCTACCTCATCCCCCCAGACCCAGCGGCCTATCTTGTAACGATGACCGGCGAGTTCATGCCATCAAACGACACCGTCCCGCGCAATCCACTTCGCACTCCGTCCATCGTTTGCCCATCCTTTGCCTCATTACGTCCCAAGCCAGGGCGGACCGTCGCCGTTAGCGTTCGCGTCGCGTCACCAAAGTATGGACCCCACTTGATCTTGCCGTTCTCTCGATCGAAATCGCCGTTTTCCCCAACGGTCACGACCCTCCAACCGTGGGGTACGATCAACTCCACCGCGGCCGCGGAAGTGCCAACGGCAGGCACTAGGTCAACCGACACTTCCCATTCGCGCAAAGCGCCACGTAGCCCGTCGCGTGTGACCCGAGCCGAAGCGCTACCCAAGGCCAAAGAGTACTCTACCGGCTCGGCCGCGGCCCCCCCGGCCGGGCAGCACGAGTTTCCTGCGCCGCAGGACGTGGGGAGGAAGCTCTGCGAGGCATCATCCCAGCAATAGCATTCCCCGTTCCGCCAGATGTACGCCGCCCGCGTAACGGCCGCGATTTCGTCGTTGCAGCCGACAACCCAAGCGCACCCGTAGGCGATGATCTCACAGAGGCTCACCGAGCCGTCCAGGCACGAGCCGCTGGTACATTCGCTGCAATTCCCCACCGTGCATAAGTCGCAGACCGGCTGCGGCGTCTCCGCAGGAATGTATGGGCAGCACTGATAGTCCAGGCAATCGTCTCCGCAAATGGGGCTGTTGTTCCCGTCCGCCGAAACAACGCCCGAGAAACAGCGCTGGGCGGTGGATGCGTCGTCCGGTGTTACCTCGTAGGTCAAGTCAGCCGGGAACGGCGGGGAAAGGAATGCCCATTTCACCTTGCGATTCAACACGTCGTACGAGCCTCCGTTGCCGATCGCCCCCACGGTCCACCCCACCGGCGGAGAATCCGCCACCGCTACGGACGAAACACCGGTCAAGGAGCCTAGCTCGATTCGCACCGGTTTTACACGCCCCGGGCAATACTCCGCGTCCTCAAAGACGCGGGTCGCCGGGCACAGGTCCGCGCAGGTCGAGCCATTGCCGGAGTAGGCGCCGCCATTGGATTCGCACGCGTTTTGCGAAGTTTCTACGCACTCCGGCCAGCCCGGATTGGTGGGGAGACACGCGCCGATGCTCTCGTTGCAGCAGTTGGAACCCCCCTCGAATTCGCACCAAACGGCCGCGAAATCGGTCCAGTCCACGGTTTGGTCGCAGTTCACGTCGCAACCGCTCGTGCAGCAAGCGCAACCCCGCCCCTCCGCGCAATCCGCCACACACGCCGCGTCGATGACGTTTACAGCCCCGTTGTTGTTCACATCCGCGTTGCACACGCAGCCGGCGCACGTCGTGTCGTTGCCTAAGTACGTGCCTGCGAACCAGTTGCAGGTCATGGTCGTCGTCACCTGGCACGGCTCGTAGTCGGTTCCCAGGTTTATGCCTAGACAAGCCCCTGTCGCGGCATTGCAGCAGTCACTGATCCCCATGAGCTGGCATCGAACGATGCCCATGTCCACCCAATCGACCGATCCGTCGCAGTTGACGTCGCAATCGTTCACGCACCCGCTGCAATCCCCGTTGATGCAGTCCAACACAATGGCCTCATCAATGGCGCTCACGAACCCGTCGTTGTTCACGTTCGCGTTGCAAAAGCAGTCAACGACCTCGAGCTCGCCGGGAGTCATTGTCGCAAACGGTAGGGCCGTGGGCGGATCTGCCGTATCGAACAGGAAGGTATCACCCGCCGCAAACCCCAACGTGTAAACGCCTCGAGCGGTGGGCGGGACATCGATGACCATCGTGCCGCCGTAGTAATCCGATCCTGCGTCTGTAGCCCAGTCTTGAGACGTAGCAACCGCAAAAACCGCATATCCGCTCGGAAGATGACCCGCATCGCCAATCGGCTGCCAAAGACCCGCGTGGGTCCAATCTGCGCGCGTGACGTTCACAAACACCGGCTTGCAAACGCTTGATTGGCACAGGCTGCCGACTTCGCCAAAGGCGCTCGTGCAATTCGCGGAAGCGGTGCAAGATAGCTGTGGGTATGTCAGGTTGCCGGCGCCGGGACAAGAACCCGGACCGCCGCCGCAATCGGCGTTTGTGCCGAGCAGGCCGCCGTCACCGATCACTCCCTGCCAACCCTCCATCGCCACCGGGGACCAGTTGGAAACCCGCATGCTCCAATAGGTGCGCCCGCCGCCAAGGCCAACCGTCAGCCGCTGCCCGGTAATATTGGCGCTCGTGTAATAGCCTCCGGTGTTGTAGGAGCCGCCGGGGTATGTAACCGCCGGCGTCAGACGAATCTGCGCCGTCGCCGGACCGCCTGCGACGACTCGGTCTTGAAGGAACGCGGGCGGGCCTGTAACCAGCTCTGCGGGAGCGCTCGCCTGCGGCCCGGTCCTCTGCCGCGGACCACGATCTTCTGCGGCCAGCGGAGCCGTCAGCGCAATTACGAATGCAAAAAAAATCACCGACGTACCCTCAAGCTTGGTGGGGAGTGACAGGTTCATGACACAACTCCAATCGAACTTAATCAAGCGGTCCGGGCCCAAGCGGGGCTACGTGCTCCGTGACCAGACGCTTGGCAAGGGCCGCTTGCGCCAAAGCCTCACATGCTCTCGCGCCTCAGCCGCTGAGGGTTCAGAAAGTGTCAGTTGCGCATACGCCAGGCTACGAGATGCCCCAATTGTACCACAATCCCCACAGATGCAACCTCAGAATTCACGTTTTTTCGCCGTCCCGGATGGTCTTTAAAGCAATCGCCAAGAATAAGGGTAGTTCAGAGCAAGTTACAAATGTAGCTAAATTTGACGTGTTTTTGGCAGTAAAAGCAGGTTCATGCCTTAGTTTCGCGCTAAACCCCGCCGGCGACGAGCAGCTTTCTCATTGGACATTCGCCATTCGCAATCCAACATTCGCCTGGAAGGCGCGCTGGCGGTACAAATGCTCGAACAAGTTGCCCTCGTGCGGCTGGTCCCAACTCAATTGATAAGTCGGGATGGGCCCGACGTTCAGGCGATCGACGTTGGGCGAGGCCATGAGCGACTGAATGAGTCTTTCGTCCTTGGTGATCGCGGAAACCACCAGCGTCGGTCCGATGGCTTGCGGCATTTCGTTCGTCGGGCACTCGACCACGGATGCGTAGGGGAACAAAAACTCGCGATTCGCCAACGGATGCTCGCGGTCCTCGCACCAGACGATGGTCGGCAGAAGATACGCGCATCGCCCCTTGACGACCAACCGCGACGAGGCGCGATGCTGCGCCGTGAGATCGACCGCTCCGCCTGCGAGACGCTGTCCGTCGATCATGGCCGATATTCGCTCCGCCGTCGCCGGGTTCGCAAACGCCGCGATCGACGCCCGCGGATCGTCGACCGGCAAGGCTTCCACCTTGGCCAACCGCTTGGCCAGCGCCTCCGCGATCGCCCGGCCATGCGTGGGAGTCCAAACCGCCGATGCGTTGATGCACGATCGCCCGCCATTCGCGACGATCGACTGTTCGATGATGTCGAGATACTTCTCCCAGTCGTCGGCGGTGTCGTCGCCTAAGAGCACTTTGCTGTACCCCGGTCCGTGGATTTCGATGCGTGCGTCGCTTCGCCACACGCCTGTGGTCGAAGCATCACCGAACAGCATCGCTCGATCGACGCTTCGCAACAGCTCCCCTGCTCCGGCGTGATCGGTCGGATAGAACCCGAAGGCCTCCTTCGGCGCGCCCTCCGCGATCAATGCCTGAATAATGCGATTAGGCGTCCACGGTTCCTCTCGGCCCGGCTTGAGCACGATGGGAGCCTTTAACGCAAACGCGGGTATCCACAATCCGTGTACGCCCGGCGAATTGCTGGGCAGAACCGCCCCGAAGATTCGCCCTTCGCGGAAGAAGCTGACCGTCCGACCTTCCTGATCGCCGAAGCCCCGGTCGAGGATCGACAGATCAAACCCCCGCGTCAGCCCGGCGACGATTTTATCCATCTCGGCCAGCACCCGATGGATTTTCTGGGCGTTGGTCCGACAGTGTGTGACGGGCATCCCCGTGGTGGCCGAAAGGCAGCGAAGGTAGTCGTCGAACGATTGCTTGGCGTCGCCGATCGGCAGTGTCCCACGGATAAACCGATCCGCCGCCCGTCGGCAAATCAACAGCAGCTCATCGACCCTGAACGATTCGAGGACCGTATCGTCCATCCGGTGTACGTCGCGGACGACCATGCCCGGATTGGCCTGACTCACTTCCGCCACCGGCTCGCCGGTGGCGTGGTGAACCAACTCGACCTTGTCGACGCTATCGTAGGGCTGGCCGTGGCGAAGGATGGGGATTCGCAACATGTTCTACTTCCTCAGCAGCGGAATCTGTCTGAATTCTCCAGGCGAAACGACGATGAAGTAACCCGAAAGATCGGGGTCCGATTCAAAGAACGAGCGTATTACGATTCGCCGCGCGGTCGGTGATAACCGGCCAAGCCGAAACAAGACGATCCCTCGCGCCGGACGATGACGCTTGCGGAACACGAGTTCGCCGAAGTCTCGATCGAAAGTCAAGAAAACGCGGTCCTGTTGGCGCGCAAGTTCTAGCAGGTTCGCATCTTCGGCGCCCTGATGGGTCACGGCGACGTGCATGACATCGTGGCCTTGCTCATGTAACCAGGCCGCGACTTTCGCCGGGAAGTTCTCGTCGGCAAGGAATCGCTCGTTTTTCACGTCTTTGCAGTTACCGGCGGCAAGTCTCGAAAGCGGAACTCATGGAACGTATCTGCGGCAAAGGCAAGTACCGCGCGAATTCGCTCTTCCGTTAGATTGGGGTAGTCCTCGCGGATCGCCGCCATATCCCATCCTCCGGCGAGAAGCTCCAGCACAAACTCGACGGAAAGCCGTGTACCCTTCAGAGTCGGCTTTCCACACAGGATGGCCGGATCACAAATAATGTGCTCTCGCCAATCCACAGGTCCGTTGAATGTAGTCGTAGGATTCATTCCAATGCCTCGCTAAATTTCCGATCCCGCCTGTTCCGAATGCGGGTCGGGACTGTCCAGTTCCTTCAGCAATGTCAAAAAAGTCGTTCGTACATAAGGATCAACGCGGTCAGCAAAATCGGCGCCCAAACGCAATATTCGGATGAGGTCTTGAATATCGCTTAGGTCGCGTCGGCGGTGCGGCGCCGTCATTCCCGACGCGAGCTTGAGGTTGATGAGCGTCGGCAAGTCGACGACCTTGACTCCCTCAATCTCTGCGGCAACCGACGCAGGGTTTGGAAACGTAACCGGCTTCGGCTTGCCGTCGCCCGGGTACTCGCCGGTGGTCAGGAACTCGATCGTCACGCCGGTTTGCGTATTGCGAAACGACTTTCGCGCTCCTTGGAACTTCTCGGTATATCCGCGTCCCACCAAGCGATCCTTGAACGCGGCTAATCCGTCCGGATGAACGAGCACATCCACATCGACGGTCTCGCGGCGATATCCGTGGGCATTGAGCGCCATTCCTCCCACGATCGCGTAGTCGATACGCTCACGATTCAGGTCGGCCGCCAATGTGCGAACGGTCTGCGGAACCTTTCCGGTGCCCATGAAAAACCGATCCGCTTCTTCAAGCCGCTCCCAGAAAGTGGTAGGTTCCTCTTCTGTGCGGCGGATCATATTACTCGCCCTTCAGCATTCCGCATTCACAATTGCGCATTCGGCACAGTCCGCTCCCTAACGGTGGCGGCTCGGATTCCCCGTCATTCGACATTCGCAAATCGACAATCGACAATCAATATACCCCCTCCACAATCGGCACGGCGAAACCGGAAAACGGCCGCACGTCGCCGGCGCCGTCCCAGGGATACTTTTCACACGGCGGACGACGTATGGCCTCGTCGCGCTCCAGGAAGCGGGGCATGAAAAACTCTTTCGTGAGCGTCGTAAGCCGCACGCGGCCAAGCTGACCGTATTCAACGACGCGGCGCGGCTCGTTGGGATTCACGACCTCGATCATCGCTCGCGGACAAGGCGGATGATAAATGACGCTGTAGTTGTCGGACGGGTCGAAGGGCTTGTGACAGGCCAGACCCATCAGCGTGTTGCCGTACGTCGGCACCAGTTCGGCTTTGCCTTCCAGCAGCTCCTCGCGGGCGAAGCGGTGAAACTGGGCCGTCAATTGTGTGCCGCCGCAAAAGACACCCTTGATACCGAGCCTGGCCACGGACACTTTGTCGCACAATGCCTCTAACAATTTCGGCGTGGTGAACAAGCAACGGATATTCTCATGCGCCCGCAGCAGCGTCAGCCCCTGATTGATAACGTGGTCGCGGTACTCGATCATCACGTCCATCCGGCCCTTGTTGATGAGCTTCACCACCCAGCGCGGGTCGAGGTCAACGTGAAAACAAATGCCGCCGCGATGCTGGCACAGATGCTCGACGGCGAGCCGCAACCGCCGAGGCCCGGACGGCCCCAGCATCAACCAATCCGCTCCCTTGGGGAATGATTCGTCGGAGAGCGTCTCGCTGAACATCTCGTAGTCGATGCGAAAGTCGTCGATGTTGATGCGGCTCTTGGGCACGCCCGTGCTGCCGCCGGTCTCGAAGATGTAGACAGGCCGATCGGCGTAGGCCTTGGGCACCCACCGCCGCACCGGCCCGCCACGAAGCCACTCGTCTTCGAAAAACGGAAACCGATCGAGGTCGTCGTAGGCGTGAATCTCCTTCCGGGGATCCCAGTCCAGCTTCTTGGCATACTCCAACCAAAAGGGGCACCCATTCTTGGGATCGAAGTGCCAGCTCACAATCTCGCAAGTGTGGGCGTCGAGCGTGGACCGGGCCTCGGCGCTGCAATCTTTTAACGATCGTTGGACCCTGTCTTCCATATCAGTCACCGCCTGCCCTGAGCGACGTTCCCATCATGCTTCAGCCATTCTCGCCCGTTTTGTTCGCGCCCGAAAGTCCGAGAAATAATCGTCCTGTTTCGGTTGTTATAGGACAATGTTTACTTTGGGTTTAATAGAGATGGTAAATCTGGGTGAAGTGCGCAGGTCGTCGCGGAATATCCCATATTGTGAATACGCCTTTACAGGTTCCTGGAAGCCGTTGATCCGAAGCACCATCGTGCGACGTCCCATGTTGCCGGCTACGCGTACAAGCCGATAGCCCTCCGGGTGCGAATAGCGGTTGAGAGCTGGTGTTCGCGGACTACTGCCGAGCACGGAAAGCGATTTGATGAGCGTTGCGATTACGGGCAAGCGTCGCACGATCCCAGTTTGTGCGCCGGTATTGGATGGGCAAGAGGCGGAGTACGTCGCCGACTGCCTGGCCACCAATTGGGTTTCGTCGCTGGGGGCGTATATTCCGCGGTTCGAACAGCGGTTCGCGGGACTGATTGGAGTGCCGTACGCGGCGGCGTGCAGCAGTGGGACTGCGGCGGTCCATCTCGCCCTGGAATGCCTGGATATCGGACCTGGGGACGAGGTTATCATCCCCGCGTTTACGCTGATCGTGTCGGCCAACATGGTCTGTCTGACGGGGGCGAAGCCGGTCCTGGTCGATGTCCGACCGGATACGCGGTGCATCGATCCGGGTTTGATTGAAGCAAAGATCACGCCGCGCACCAAGGCGATCATGGTCGTCCACATGTACGGGCACCCGTGCGAGATGGACGCGATCGTCGAGATCGGGCGGCGGCACAAGTTGCACGTCATCGAGGATGCGGCCCAGGCCCACGGAGCGACCTACCACGGGCGGACCGTCGGCGGCATCGGCGAGATCGGGTGCTTCAGCTTCTACGGCAACAAGATCATCACCACCGGCGAGGGCGGCATGTTGGTCACCCGCAGCCGAAAGATCGCGGAGCGGGCGGCGCTGCTGCGCAATCAGGCCTTCGGCGAGGAACGATTCGTCCACGAAGAAGTCGGCTTCAACTACCGCATGACCAACATCCAGGCCGCCATCGGATTCGCTCAGTGCGAGCGGTTCGCTGAGAAGGTTGAGCGCAAACGCGAGATCGCCGCCATCTACGATGACTTGCTCGCCGACGAAACGACCATCCGGCGGCCCGCACATGCCGATGGCTGTGAACCGGTGTGGTGGATGTACGGAATTGTTCTGAAAGACTCATTCGGTAGGACCAAACAAGAAGTCCAAGAGGACTTGGCCGCTGCGGGCATCGAGACACGCTCGTTTTTCATCCCCATGAACCGCCAGCCGGTGTTTCAGGGCGGACATCGCCGCTGGCCGGATTTGCGGGGCGACTATCCGGTCAGCGACGAACTAGGGGCGCATGGTTTCTACCTGCCTTCCGGTCTTGATCTGACCAACAACGACCAAGTCTATGTGATTGAGCAGCTTCTGGCTTGCAAACGGTGATCGCGCAACCGAAAGTCCTCATCGTTCAGACGTTTTATCCCATCCCAAAAAGGTGTCAGGATGATTTTTCCGCGCGGGACTCGAAATCAGAGTTTTTTCCACAATGCCTCCTGGGGACCGAAAAATCATCCTGACACCTTTTGGAACCTTTTGGAACTCCTACGATGATTCCCTCGATGCCTAAGTTTGCCCGCAACTTGGCCACGATGGCTAAACAAGTACCCGACAAGATGCCGATGGGACTTCCTGATGGGATTGGCCTCCAACAGCCTGATGACGGCGCAACCGAAAGTCCTCATCGTTCAGACGTTTTATCCTGAGTTCCTCAAGGACATCTACGGCAACGATCCCGGTCTGGCGGAGCATGATTTCGACGCCCAGTGCGCCCGCCTGTTCGGCTCGGCGTTCGGGACGGGCGATGCCTACTCGCACGGCCTGCGGGCGTTGGGCTGCGAAGCGACGGAGGTCATCTGCAATGCGGACGAAGCGCAGAAGCAGTGGGCGACGGAACACGGCCTCGCGCTTCAGGGCAACATTCATGACCAACGGCGTCAGATCATTGCCGCACAGATCGACGACTTCCGGCCGGACGTGGTCTACGTCTTTGAGTGGTGTCCCCTCGGCGACCAGTTCGTGGCGGAGATGGGCCCCCGCGGCCCCTTGATGGTCGGCGAAATCGCCTCACCGCTAGCGCCCGACCGAACTTTCCGCGGCTATGACCTGATGATCTCCTCCTGGCCGCCGATCGTTGGGCACTTTCGCCGCGAGGGAATCGCCGCAGAGTTTCTTCGGCTGGGATTCGATCGGCGGATTCTGGATCGGTTGGAGCGACAGCCGCCGCGGCACGATGTGACCTTTGTCGGTGGCTTCGCTCCGTCACACCCCGATCGCATCCCTTGGTTGGAGGAAATGCTGGGCGAAATCGAAGTTGACGTTTTCTGCTACGGCCTGGAACAGACCCGGCCCGATTCGACCATCCGCCGACATTTCCGCGGACAGGTTTGGGGCCGGAGCATGTATGAAACCCTCCAACAATCGCGGATCACGCTCAACCGCCATGCCCGCCTCGATGTCGGCGGCTCGGTGAACACGGATTGGTGCAACAACATGCGCCTGTATGAGGCGACCGGAGTGGGGACGTGTCTGGTGACGGAATGGCGGCCGCATCTGCACGAACTCTTCGAGCCGGATCGCGAAGTAGTGACCTATCGTGACACTTCGGAATGTGTGGAGAAAATCCGGTACTACCTTGGGCATGAAGCGGAGCGAGCCGCCGTCGCCCGCGCCGGGCAGCAGCGAACCCTGCGCGAACACCTTTATGCCGATCGCATGGGCGAACTTCTCGATATCTTTCGCCGCTGCCTTGGCGGTCGTGGTCGGAATAATCAGAGCGTGGAGCGGGAGCGACACGACCAGATTCCGCTCGCTGCCGCTCGCGGCTCTGATTTCACGATACCAGGAGGTCAAAGGTAGGGCGGACACATGCGGATCGGCATTCATCCGGCGTTGAAGCGTCACGACGGCGGCATTTATCAATACACGGTTACGTTCCTCAACGCGCTTTTCGACTTATCGACCTCAGCGGAGTCCTCCTGGGAACATGAGTTCGTCGTCTTTACGCACGACGTTGACGACCCGGCGTTAACGAAATTCACGGATTCGCGCTGGAGCGTTCAACCGTTCCGACCGCCGTGGGCGCCGCAGCCGGTGCTCGATCTCGACGGGCCGTGCGACCCCGATTCCGCGAAAGAACAGCCCGACATGCGCGCCTGGCTGCAAGAGTGCGGCATCGACTTGATGCTGTATCCTTCGCCTCATCGACTGTCGTTCGAGTCGGGTATCCCCTTTGTGATGGCGATTCACGACTTGCAGCACCTTCTCCAGCCGGAATTCCCGGAAGTGTCGGCGAATGGGGAGCATCAACGACGGGAGTATGTCCTGCGCAACGCCGCGCGAACGGCCACGATGTTGATTGCGGAGTCGCCGATCGGACGCGAGGACATTATTGCCGCCTATGGTCAATACGGCGTCATGCCGGAGCGGGTCAAGGTGCTTCCCTACCTGCATGATGGGGCGATCGGAGTGGACGCGGCAAAAGCCTGGCATGGGCGTGTGCGCGAGCGGTATCGCCTTCCGGACCGATATCTTTTCTATCCCGCGCAGTTCTGGTCGCACAAGAACCATGTGCGGCTCATTGAAGCCCTGGCATTCTTGCGCCGCGAGCACAATCTTGTCGTTCCGTTGGTGCTTACGGGTTCCGGAACGGGCGACATTCGCGAGGGCGTTGTTGACAATATCAAATCGCGGTGCGCCGCGCTCAGTGTAACGGGTCAGGTCCGGATGCTTGGATACGTTTCCGACGAGGAAATCGCCGGTCTGTACGCGGGCGCCGTCGCCCTGGTGATGCCCACCTTCTTCGGGCCGACGAACATTCCGTTCCTGGAAGCATGGTCGCTGAATTGTCCGGTGCTTACCTCACGAATTCGTGGGATTGTGGAACAGGTGGGAGACGCCGCCGTCACGGTTGATCCGAGAAGCGATTCGGACATTGCAAAGGGCATCCTCAAGCTCTGGACCGACGATCCCTTGCGGCTGAAACTGATTGCCCAGGGTTGTGCTCGATTGCGGAGCTACACTCGCGCGGACTTTCGACGGCGATTGACTGAGATCATCGACGAAGCCGCGCAGCGGCTGCGGCGGCGTCCGCACCGCACGCTCGCTTACGCCACAGGAGAGGTACGGGAATGAGCGTTGCCACGACAATACCGTGCACTGTCGAACACATTTGCGACAACGGACGACCTCTTGCGTGCATCGTCCATGCCGCGCACCAACCGCGGTCCACTCAGTTCATCACGCCGGACAATTGGGACCAACAGGTGGGGTTCGTCGTGTACCCCGCCGGTGGGACCATCGCCCGGCACGTACACCTTCCCATCGAGCGGCGCCTCGTGGGGACCTCCGAAGTATTGGTGGTTCGCAAGGGCCGGTGTGAGGTCGATTTGTTCGACGAACAAGGGATGCTTGTCGTCACCCGCGAGCTTCGCACGGGAGACGTCCTCATTCTCGTCGCGGGCGGACACGGGTTTCGGATGCTCGAAGACACCGTGCTGTTGGAAGTAAAGCAAGGTCCATACACCGGACTGAGCGAAAAGGACTATTTTTAGTAGATACGTTAAAGCGAGCCGCAGGCTTCAGCCTGCGCGGAATCTCCTCGCGGGCTAAAGCCCGCGGCTCATAGGGGTAACGATGACCGAACCATTCGGAGCGACCTACGCCGAAGCCTACGACACGATCTATCACGACAAGGATTACGGTGCGGAATGCAACTTGGTTGAGCGGTTGTTCACTCGTGAAGCGGCGACGCCGGTGCGGGACGTTCTTGATCTCGGATGCGGCACCGGCCGGCATGCGGAATTGCTTGCGGACCGCGGCTTCGAAGTCGTCGGCGTCGATCGCTCGCCGCACATGATCGAGCAGGCCCGCGCCCGGGCTGCACATGGGCGCGATTCCCGTTCACCCCTCTACCACGTCGCCGACCTCCGCACATTCCGAAGCGATCGACGCTTCGACGCGACCCTCATGATGTTCGCGGTCCTCGGTTATCAGCTTGAAGACGATGACGTTCTCACGGCCTTACAAACGGCCCGCGTTCATCTTCGTAACGGCGGCCTGTTGCTGTTTGATTGTTGGTATGGGCCGGCGGTCGTTCACCAGCGCCCCAGCGACCGGACGAAATCGGTGGAGTGTTCGGGCGGACAACTAATCCGTACGTCAACGTCTCGGCATGACCTGCAACAGCGCCGGATTACCGTCCAATTCCACGTGGAGCGGACCGGAGATGCAGGAAAACAGCGCGTCGACGAAACGCATTGCATGCGCTACTTCTCCGCCGAGGACCTCGACGGCTTCTTGAATCAAACGGGTTTTTCGCTTCTAAGGATCGGGGCGATGCCCGACTTCGACCAAGACCCCGACGAAACGACGTGGAACGTACTTGTGCTCGCCCGCGCCGATCGGCGCCTGTCATGCTGAGCGAAGCGAAGCATCTACAACTGTAAGAGATTCTTCACTGCGCTCAGAATGACATCCGGCTGGCGCCGGAACAGCCCCTCGCGTTGCCAACTCATCCAAGCCATGATGGGCGCATGTCGGTGCCCCTTGCCCTCTTTGATTCTACGTTCCACGCGGCGCTTCGACGCTGGGGGTTGCCGATCACGCCGACGCAAGCGGGCCGATTGGGAGTGCACTTCGAGGCCGTCGTCGAAACCAACCGTACAATAAATCTCACGCGGATTACCGATCCGGTCGAGGCCGCCGTCAAGCACTACGCCGATTCGCTTGCCTTGCTCCTATGGTCGCGGGACCGGTCGATTGCCGTGCGGACGGTCCTGGATGTCGGGACGGGCGCGGGGTTCCCCGCCCTGCCGCTCGCGGTGATGAGTCCGGAACGGGTGGTGACGGCGATCGATTCGACTCGGAAAAAAGTGGAGTTTCTTGCGCGGACGGCGACGGCCTTGGGCATCGACAATCTGCGCGTGGAACACGCCCACACGGCCCATTGGAAAACGGAGCAGAAGTTTGACGTGGTCGCGGCTCGGGCGCTCGGACCGCTCGCCAGGTGCTTGGAATCGAGTTCTGGATTCGTGACCGTGGGCGGCTTCCTGGTCGTTTACAAGACGGGATGGCTAACTCTCGGCGAGCTTGTCGACGCCGAGAACATGCTGAAAAAAACGCGAATGCGCAAGGAGGAGCCGTTCGGGTATGACTTGCAACTAGACCGGCAGACACTACCCCGCGCCTTGCACGTCTTCAGGCGGGTCCGGTGAATCGGCGAGGATTCATCGCGCCGGGGCGAGGGTTACTTTTAACGACTGCTCCTTGCCGTCGCGGAGAACGAGGACGTCGACGACGTCGCCGGCCTTGTTGTTGCGGGTGGCGGCCATGTAGTCGTAGACGTTGGCGACGGACTTGCCGCCGATGCGGAGGATTCGGTCTCCGGCCTTCATCCCCGCCAATTCCGCGGGGCCTTCGGGGCTGACGGCGTCAACGCCCATGCCGGGCGTTCCGTCATCGGTGTAGTTGGGCGTCAGACCCATGACCACGCGGAAGGTCGTCGTCCCGGCGGGTTGCTCCTTCTTTTCCGATTTGACGAATTGGAATTCGGGGCGGGCGTCCCGGTCGGCCAAGGACTTCGCGGTTTCGTAGACAAGTCTCGCAATCCGCGCTCCACCCGCGGCGTTGATCTTGTCGCTGTCATCGCTGGGTTGGTGGTAGTCGGAATGGTTGCCGCTGAAAAAATGCAGGGAGGGAATCTGCTTGCGAATAAAGGAGGCGTGGTCGCTTCGGCCTCCCTCGTCCACGGCGGGAGCGATGGTGAGTCCCACGTCGCGACCGGCCGGTTCGAGAACTTCCATGAACTCCTTGCCGCATTGCATGCCGAAGACCTGAACGTGATCGTCCCCGGGTTTCAGTCGGCCGATCATGTCCATGTTGAGCATGGCCGCCGTTTTCTCGAGCGGGGCCGAGGGGTGTTCGATGTAATACTTGCTGCCGTGCAGACCTGATTCCTCGGCGGTGAAGGCAATGAAAAGAATGCTTCGCTTGGGCGGCGGGGCGGCGGCGAACATGCGTGCGATTTCGATCAGCCCGCTGGTGCCGGAGGCGTTGTCGTCCGCGCCGTTGTGGATTTGCGGTTGTAGTTCTTCGGCGACGAGCTTTCCGCCTTTGAACTTTCGCATCATGGGTTTGCGGATGCCCAGATGGTCGTAATGGGCGCCGATGACCACCAACTCGTCGGCAAGTGAACCGACGCCGCGACGCAGTCCGAGGACGTTTCTCGTCGGGGCGGTCGTTTTCTTGAAGCCCGCTTGGCCGGTCACCGAAACATGGGCGAGATCGGCGGAGGCGAACCCGCCGGCCTCGAGTTTGACTTGCAATTCGTCGAGCGATCCGAAGCGCACGCCAGCGAGACGGTCGTCGGCCATCGTCCGCGTGACGTGAAACGCAGGAATACCATAGGCGTCGGCGCCCTCGGCCACGAACTCAGTCAGGCGGTCGGGTTCGCCTTCCCCAGGTTTGGGGCTGACGATAAAGACGGCGACGGCCCCGCGGTCTTTGGCGTTGTAGACCTTTTCGCGGTGCATGGCGTGTCGCGTGGGATTGCCGTTCTCGTCCGTCCAGGAGGGCGGCTCGCCGTCGAGCATCAACGCGACCTTGCCGGTGAGGTCAATGTCCTTGTAGTCGTCGTAGGTTTTGTCGGGATTGGTAATGCCATACCCGCAAAACACCACGCCGCCGGAAAAGCTGTCATCCGAGGAAAAGTTGAAGGGAATGAAGTCCACGCCCTGGCGGCGCTCGACCGGGTCGCCGCTAAACGCCAACCGGCTATCGCTGGTGAGCGTTCGATGCAGCGTCATGGGGAACGTTTGGAAGTAGGTTCCGCCGTCGCCGGCGGGTTCCAGTCCGATCGAGGCGAACTGCCGGGCAATGTAGTCAGAGGCGAGTTCGATTCCCTGCGAGCCGACGCCACGACCTTCAAGCTTGTCACTGGCGAGATAGTTGACGTGCGATTGGAAACGGTGTTCGAGTCCGCCCGCACAGCCGGCGAGCAAGGCGACGACAGGCGGAAGAAAGAGAAACTCGACCGTCCGTCGCAATCGACAATCGGCAATCGACAATCGACAATCCTTACCGGCCGTGCCAGCGCGAAAGCCGCGTGGGTCGGTCGGTCAAGTACCACAAGTCGAGGTCCTCGGTCAAAGCTCGGCGGTCTTGTTCCACCGAGCCGAGCACCTGTTGGCGGTGTTCCTCGGGCGTTTGGCCCAGGGACTCGGAATCGGCGTGAGGGTACATCCACATGGACTTGGGGCCCATGCAGCCGGTCGCCCCGATCAAGGCCCCCAACAGCATCACCGGCATCCATTGTTTTACGCGGGACATCTCGGTTTCCTTTCCAGGGTCAACAAGGTTCTCGCCGGAAGGCGATCTGCCCACCATCCTATCTGCGAAATGATAGTCAAGCATAGGCTCAGGTCAACCTGCCCCAGGGAGGAGGCACGAAGTCAAAACGCTGAAACGCAGGAAAATCGAAACGCCGAAAGCAGGCACGCCGAAGGGATAACGAGCGGGCTCGGCACGCGGACACCTGGTTTTGATTCGGCTTGCGGTTGGCTTCGTTTTGGCTCCGATTGGCTTCGTTTTTCCGGAGGCGTTCTTGTGTAAGTCCTTATGCGGCAAGCAGCTACGCCAGTCTCGATAATACCGCTGTCGCGCGACGTCAACGGAATGCGCGGAGCGATCGCCGACGCGGCGAAGATAGGTCGACTCTCAAAACGCCTGGTATATGAATTGGGCGCGGGCCGGTCGTCGATGATAATACCGCTAGTTTCCAGTTTCTGGTCTCTCCTTTCTCGATGATCGCTCCCCGACCCTCCTCCCACCGCGCGCCCGTGAAGTTATAGGTGTAGATGAAAGCCGTGCCCAATCCACGCGCCCCTGATGCCTTTGTACCTCGATGCCTCAGTGCCTTCGCGCCTCCTGCCTGGGTCCCTTCGGTTTCCGTGTTTGGGCGTTTCTGTTTTCGACGTTTCAGCGTTTTCGCTGGTGCCAGACCATGACACTCGCAAAAAAACTGTACTTGCAAAACGAACCCATTTGAAAGCCAAGATTCACAAAGCAAAGCAAGAACGCGACTCCCCTTCGCCGCCGGTCGATCGCGCTCCCCGCGCGCATTGGCGCCGACGCCGGCGCTCAGGGTGCCTTTTCGTTGGAATCTTCCGTCGGAGCCACCTTCACCAGCAGGCGCATGATGCGCCGCGGCTCCGCGGCCAGGACCTGAATCCCGATGTTGTTGAATTGGCAGCACTCCCCGACCTTGGGAATCCTCCCCATCGTGCTGAACACGAACCCGCCCACGGTTTCGTAATCGCGATCGTCGGGCAGCATCACGTTGAGCTGGTCGTTGAGGTCGTAGATGCGCATTCCGGCATCCACCTCGAAGGTCGTCTCGTCGATTCGCTTGAGCGTGGCCGGGGCGGTCGTCTCGTATTCGTCGGCGATTTCACCCACCAATTCTTCGAGAATGTCCTCGATGGTGACCAGACCGGCCGTGCCCCCGTATTCGTCGAGCACGATGGCGATATGCACCTTTTGCTTTTGAAACTCACGGAGCAGATCGCGCACCACCTTGGACTCGGGGATAAACAAGGCCTTGCGCATGACCGAGCGAAGTTGAAAGGGCGCATCCTCCGCGCGGCCCAGCAGGTCCTTGGCGTACAAAACGCCCAAGATGGTGTCGATCGTTCCTTCATACACCGGAATGCGGGAGTGCCCTTCGCTGCGGATCGCTCCCAGCACGGTGGGCAGATCAGCATCCACGGACAAGGCGACGATCTCCGTTCGCGGGGTGATGATCTCCACCACGCGCGTATCGCCCAGCTCGATGACCGACTCGATCATCTCTTTCTCTTCCTCGTCGACGGCCCCGTGCAGTTCTCCCTCGCTGACCACGTCAAGAATTTCCTGCTCAAGTTCGTCGGCGGCGGATTTGGCGTCGGGCAGCGGGACGCCGGCAAGACGTCGAATGACCGGGTCGAAAAGCTCCAAAAACTTGATCACCGGAAGGCACGCCACGCGCAGCACCGCGAGGATAGGAAGGCAGCGAACGATCAACCCTATGCCGGAGTACTTGGACCAGGCGTAGGGGATCGCCACCCCGAAGATCAGCAGCAGCGTCCCCGCCACCGTGCAGGCGATGATGATCCGATTGAAACCTGTGGGTGCGAGAATGGATTCCGGCGTCGGCGGCGCCGCGCCCGGCTCGAAGCGAAAGAGCACCGTGACGAAGACGACAAACACGGACGCGGAACGCAACGCCGCGCTCGCCAGGAGATACTGCCCGCGCCGGGCGATAAATCCGTCGAAAAGGTGCTCCCGGCCTCGACGATCGAACTCCTCCGCGACCCGCGAACGCGACGGCGTCCGCAAGGACAGGTTCAACGTGGAAAACAGGGTCAAGCTCAGCAGCCCGGCCAACCCCACCCACGGCACCCAATCGTTCACTTGGTCAACTCACTCTTCACCGCAATTGCGGAATGGGTAGGGGAATTGTCGCGTGTCATGCTGAGCGCAGCGAAGCATCTCCGTTCGGCGAAGAGACCCTTCGCTTCGCTCAGGGTGACACACCGCACAAGAGCCGCCATTCCTAATTCAGCATTCTCCATTCGTCGGTCCCGTAAAGATCGGACCCCATCCCAGCGACGATAGAATCTCGTCTTCGACTTCGTGCATTCGATCGGCGTCGGCCTTCCGCCGGTCGTCGTATCCCAAAAGGTGCAAAGTCCCATGCACCGCGTACAAGGCAAGCTCCGCTTCCACGGCGTGTCCGCGTTCTCGCGCCTCATTGACGGCCCTCTCGACCGACATCACGATCTCTCCGTCGATCGCCGTCTTCTCGTCTGCGGGGTCACGAAGGTCGAAGCTCAGCACGTCGGTGGGACCATGGCGCCCGAGGTGGTCTCGATTCAATCGAGCCATGGCGGCGTCACTCACCAGGGCCACGCCGATTCTCGCCCTGACCACGCCGTGCCGACGCAACACCGCCCCGATCGCTTTCCGCACCTTGGCTACGCTTTTCGGAGCTTCACCGCTTTGCCGTGCGACCGGAATTGTGAATGCCCAATGGTGAATGCGGAATCGGGGTGGCGGCAGTCCGGGTCTTGCGTTCCGCATTCCGCATTCCGCATTCAGCATTTTCGATCCGTCGGTTCCGCGAAGGTCAGACGCTCACCCTCGCCGTCGGCAGATTCATGCCCCCGCCTTGGTCGCATTCACCCTCGCGGGGTTTTCGAGCCTTGGGATAGGATACACGACCGTGGTAGATGCCGCACAGCGTCTTGACCAGCGAATCCTCAACCTGGTGAATCTCGCGCAGCGTAATGTCGCATTCGTCGAACTGACCGTCGTTGAGACGGTCCATCACGACCTGATGGACGGTGTTCTCGATACGCCCGACCGTGGGTTCGCTCAGGGCTCGCACGGCCCCCTCCACGCCGTCACAGAGCATCAGCACCGCAGTCTCTTTGGAAAGGGGCTTGGGCCCGGGGTACCGGAAATCCGCCTCCGACACCTCACGATCATGGCGCCCGCTGGCGACGTGCGGTTGTTTTTCGGCGGCGACGTGGTGAAAGTATCGCACCACCGTCGTGCCGTGGTGCTCGGCGATGAACTGGTGCAAAACCGGCGGCAGCTTGTACTGCCTGGCCAACTCCAATCCGTCTTTCACGTGCCCCAGAATAATCAGCAGGCTCATGGTGGGGGCCAGATTGTCGTGGCGGCTGATTCGCCCTTCCTGATTCTCCGTAAAGTATTCGGCGCGATGGATTTTGCCGACGTCGTGATAGAGGGCCCCGACTTGGGCGAGCAGACCGTTGGCCCCCAGCCGCTCACACGCCGCTTCGGCCAGCGTCCCCAAGACCAGACTGTGGTTGTAGGTCCCAGGCGCCTCGCGGGCGAGGAGCTGTAAGAGCGGGCGCGTCGGGTCCCTCCATTCCAGCAGAGTGAGCGACGTGGCGATGCGGAAGATGCGCTCGATGAACGGCAGAACGCCGGAAACCACAAACGCGGACATCAGAGCGCACGATCCCGCCCACACTGCGTGCTGGAGCACGAATCTCAGCGTTTGCCCCTCCATCAAGCCGCCCGCCGACGACGCCAGCATGATCGCCGCGGCCGTCACCAACCCCACCTTCATCAACTTCGTCCGCGTGCGGATCTCGTCGAGTTGATAGACCGTCGCCGCGACGCCTGTCAGCAGCATCAACAGGAACGTGAGATGGTTCCGCACGATCGTCGCGGTCAGCACCGTAAGAATGCACATCGCTCCGATCGCGAAGCGCCGCGGGTAGGCGATGCACAAGACGCTCGCCGCGATCAGGCACGGCGCGGACACCAACTCCGGAAAATCAGGCAGCTTGATGTCCAGAAGGCGGGCCGCCGCGATCGTGACCAGCATGACCGCGACAAACGCGATCGTCCGCGGGCGGACCTCAAAGAGATTCGGGTGATAAAGGCGTGCATAAATCAAAAGTCCACCCGATAGCACGATGACCAGGGCGACCAAGCCGGTGCGTTGGAGCCACCGTTCCTGTCGCAATTCGGCGGCCTCGTCGTTGTCCTGGGTGAGGAACGCTTCGTAGGCCGCGTGATGCGCCCTTAATAAGGCGTAACCGTCGTCCTTCAATTCTCCCGGACTGATGTACGGCCGGTCCTTCTCGTATGTCGTGAACGCGTCGGGCGTCGCTTTCTCCGCTTTTTGCAAGGCGTCGGCCGTACGCTCTTGAGCATAAATGATCGACGGTTGCTCGCGGAAAACGGAGACGATCATCGCCTCGACGGCGGAACGCAGCTCGTACGCCGGAACTCTCCTGGCCACGATACCCGCGCTGCCCTGCAAAGCTAAGTCGTTACCCTGAAGCACAAGCTCGGAGTGTGGGACCTGTGCCACGCCGATTTCGTTGTCCGCGCCGCGGGTCTCCAAGAGGATAAAATCCGTTGCGCTGCGTGGGTCGCGGGGCTCCTTCGACAGGCCGCGAACGACGTATTGGCTTTCCAAGGGAAGCTTGTCGATCCATTCCTGGAACAGCGCCCGTCCGGCGTCGTCGGGCATGTCCACCAATGCTCGAAGCCGGTCATAGGCGGCCCGTTCGACGGGCCACTTCAACCCTTCCATCGCCGTGGAATAGGTATCAAAGGTGTCCTCCTCGGCGGCGACTTGATAAAGCCGCATCAGATCGGCGCGAATCCGGCCAAAGGTCAGGGCCGGGTCGTTCATCACGTAGAAGCTGGCGGTCTTCTCCCGCGCCGCCTTGCGGTCGTTCGTGGTCTGTTTGATGTCCGGAACTTGAAAACGGACCTTGGCGTAAATGGGTTGCTCGATGCGCTGCCCGACGACGTAGTCCAGAGAGCCTTCGCCCCACAACGCGACGACCGAAGCCGCGGCGACGAAACCGGCTCCGACCATCGTCGGCCAATTGACCACGCGGTGAAACCAGTGGGACCAGCGAGAACCACCCGGCTTCGCCCGTTGTTCACGCAGTCGTCTACCGCGGTTCCCATTTTTGCCGGTTAGTTTGAACATTACGCGATCAGACCAATCCGTGGACGGTTCTTTCCGCAGCCAGTCCCTATCGGACGAAGGCCGAGCGGGTTTATCCCTTCGAATGACCGCTTTGCCATCAGTCCGGCCATGGTGTTATTCTCGGACGTTGCGTTCCACGCGGCCGTACCGTTCGACCACGTCCTGAACCAGCGGATGCCGCACGATATCGCTCTTGGACAATCTCACGGTGGCCACCCCGTCCACTGTTTCCAGCCGCCGTACGGCGTCGATCAACCCGCTCGATTCGCTGCTCGGAAGATCGCTCTGGCTGTCATCTCCGGTCACCACCATTTTGCTGTGATGGCCGAGGCGGGTGAGGAACATCAGCATTTGCGACACCGTCGAGTTTTGTGCCTCGTCCAGGATGATCGCCGAATGATTGAGCGTGCGACCACGCATGAACGCCAGGGGGATCACCTCGATCACGTCGTTTTGCAGAAAGCGCCGAATCTGCTCGAACGGCATCATGTCGTGCATGGCGTCGAACAGGGGGCGCAAGTAGGGATTGACTTTCGCCTGAAGGTCGCCGGGCAAGTATCCCAACTTTTCCCCGGCCTCAACCGCCGGTCGGGCGAGCACGATCCGCTTGATCTTGTGTTGCTTGAGAAGCGATATCGAAACCGCGACCGCGAGAAACGTCTTCCCCGTACCGGCCGGACCTAAGCAAAAGGTCAAATCGTGTTTGAGGATCGCTTCGACGTATTGCCGCTGGCCGTCGCCCTTGGGGGTGATGGACGTCGCGGAGAGAAAAACGTCGATCGGCGCCCCCGATCCGGCCTTGCCGTCCATGCCCGCCTGATCGATGGACTCCCGCACCCACTCGTCGCTCACGTTCCCGTGGTCACGCAGGAATCGTTGGATGTCTTCGATGACACAAGCCGCCTTGCGCACCGCTTCATCTGTACCGCCGATGTACACCGCATTCTCGCGAGCGCTGATGCGCACATCGAAAGCCGCGCGGATCAAGCGGAGGTTGCGGTCGCCGGTCCCGTACAGCGCACCGCGCCGCGAGGGATCCTCAATGGGTATGGTAAGATCCAACGGGTCTCACGTTTCTCCAGGCGGTCCAGGGAACAACGTCCCTCGACGCGCATCACCCGCCTGGAGCGGAAGCTCGCGATACTCATAAGTCTAGCCCATAATCACACGACATTCCAAACCGTCGTGAGTAGGAACCAAGCCACGGGCATCGCGAATACCGGGCTGTCGATCATGTCCAGTATACCACCATAATGGGGAATCAAGTTGCTGGAATCTTTAACCCCACTGTCACGTTTGAAGCATGATTCAACAAGGTCGCCGATTTGTCCGGCGGCGGAGAGGGCCAGACCGAAAAAAAGCGCGCGAAGCATGGGGGATATGCCGGCCTGGTCATTGCGGATCGTGAATGAACGAATGACATCGTTCAGCATGGCAGCGAAGGCGCCCTCGCCTGACCCGAGAAGCCCGCTAATACCGCCCGCCGAGACGAGGAGCATGGCCACGACCGCGCTCGCCAATAGTCCTCCGAAAGCGCCCTCGACGGACTTTCCAGGGCTGATACCGGGGATCAGCTTGTGTCGCCCCACCGCCGTCCCGACGAAATAAGCCCCGATGTCGGAGGCTTTGGTGACCAACAGCGTAATCAGGAGCAGCCACGCACCCTCCTGGCCTGGAATGTCCCGCCCGCAACGAAGCTGCAATCCGAAAGAGCCCAAGAACCCTACGTAAAAGACCATCAACACCGTGGCCGCCATGTCGGGTAGCGCGCCGCGAGGATGTCCGCGCAGAACGCACAACACTCCGGCGCCCATTACCGTCACCAACAAGGCGACGAGCTGCCAGAATAAACCCTCTTGATCGCGGACATCCGCTCCCAGCCATCCCGCCGCCGAGAACCACGGCGCCAGAAGTAAGACCACGATCATCAGGTAAGCGAAAGCGGAGTGGGGTTGAACGCCCTTGGCCCGGAGGATGCGGTCGAGTTCCAGCGCACCGCGCAGAAGGACCACCATGAACAGCAAGGGAATAAGGCTTCCGCGATGGAGAAGATCCCCGAGCGGGCCGGCCAACTCGACCGAATGCTTGGCGATCACTACGTCCTGCATAAACAACAGAACCAGGACCGCGATCGCCAGTGTCCCGTAGGCCACCCGTTGAGCCATAAACGTGTTCCTACCCCTTCGGCGTTCGCGACGCAACAAGGCCCGGAAAGTACGGAAAGGAGCATACCGCTGGCATAACCCCAAGATTTCAAGGAGACATTCCGCCCAATCTGTTGCTTCGCCCGGTCTTTTTCGCAAGGATCGGGGGCGGGATCGATTGCGTGCTTCTTAGGATTCAAACTAACCGATTTTATGCCGCCCGGAGCTTCTCCAAGCGGCGAAAGACGGCACGCACATGACTGACTTTCGATACGTTTTTGATCGCTTCATTCCAGTCCGTTTGCCGCAGCCAGGTCGAAAGGCGGGTGGTTGACCTGCGGCAACCATCTCCTCAACGCGGGGAATCTGAGTTCGTAAAGTACCCGAGTCTGGTGGAGACGGCTGAGCCTTGGCATGCACTGTTTCAGTCGTCCCTCCGGGACTAGGAATCGTATTGATGCTCCTTCTCCCACCGATCAATCGGTGGGCTATTCTCATCACGTCCCTCTGGGACGCTAAACACATACCTACCCCCTTGCAATGGGGAGAAGTGTAGCGGAGCCCCCCTGGGTTCCCCCTTGCTAACAGTCCGTTGAAGAATCCTGAGTTTTCAAGCGGCCCAGCACATCGGTGTGCGGGTCGCGACGCTTCGTCCGTCGTTCAGGTAAGCGACCGATTCATGCCATAGGCATTGCACGTACCGTCGAACCATCGTCCAAACGCCGGAAACCGCGCAAGGCGAGCCCGCCCCCGGAGCTTGCAGG
>Ga0326597_10000543_pt1 | contig 67269 bp, 64 predicted proteins | sample RVTome_12_FD_203789 | JGI IMG/M metagenome (GOLD analysis project Ga0326597, IMG submission 203789) | Soil microbial communities from uranium-contaminated site in the Upper Colorado River Basin, Wyoming, United States - RVT100D185 | ecosystem: Environmental > Terrestrial > Soil > Contaminated >...
ACTGTGCGCGGTCTTGCCAGGCCGCTGACTGCTGAGCGCACGTTCGATGACCGATCCTCCCAGAAGTCCTGTGGTCACCGGGAGCCCCGACCCCATTCGGACGCGTGGAGCCCTTCGGGACGCACGGTCGCCCGCAGGTGGGGGGCGGGGGTACCGCGCTCCTCCATGGCGTCCTGCAGCCAGCCCTCCTGCCATGCCCGCCACAGTCGGGACAGGTCCCAGGCACGCGTGCCGGTCACCGTCACGCCCCGCCGCCCGCTCCCACGGCGGCTGACCCGCCCTTCCGCGACGAGCAGCCAGGCGTGCATGACGGTCCATGCACAGTCCTCGAGCGACGAAGAGAAGTAGGTGACCTGGGTGGTCCCGGTCCGGTCGTCGAGCGACAGGAACAGCACCCGGTTCCCCGATCGCTGGGCGGGAGACTGGACGGCGACCTTCACGCCGGCCACGCGGATCAGCTTCTGGGTTGGCAGGTCGAACAGGTCGGCTGCCCGGATGCACCCGAGGGCCTCGAGCAGCGGTTCGTAGAACGACACGACGTGGCGGGACACGTCCAGCCCCAGCACCTTCAGTTCGCCCTTGACCTGCTCGGCCGGCGTGGGTGGCGCCAGTTGCGGGCGGTGGTCGGCGTGCAGGTCGAGCGCCGTCTGCTCGGCACGGACCTGGCCGGGAGGCGGTTTGCGCGCTGGCGCCCTGGCCCACAGTTCCTCCACGACCAGACGCAGTTCGCGCCGGTGCGCCGGTCCCCCACGACGGCCGACGCCGGCGACGTGGTCGAATGCCCCGGCGATCGCAAGGTGTTCGGCAGTCGGGCGGGACAGGCCACCGTGCTCGCGCACGTCCCTGAGGCTGGTGTAGGGACGGCCGGCGATCAGGTCGTCGATCTCGGCGCCGGTGATGCCCTTCACGTCCTGCAGGCCGACCCGGACGGCGTAGCGGTAGCCGTTGCCGGCATCGGCGTAGTGGTAGCCCGACGGTGGGGACAGGTGCCCGTCGACCACCTTCCACCCCGGCGGCGGGCGACGGTCCGGGGTCCAGCCGCGGATCCCGAGGAGGTGGTCGGACAGGCCGCGGTCGACGACCTCGACGGTGTAGGGCCGGTCGGACCGGTTCACGTCGCACGGCAGGACCGCGACCCCGAAGTTGCGGCATTCGTCGAGGATCAGACGCTTGGGATACATCCCGGGGTCGTGGGTCAGAAGACCGCTCATCAGTTCCGGGAAGTAGTGGGCCTTGAGGTAGGCAGAGCGGTAGGTCGGCACGGCGAACGCGGCTGCGTGGGCCTTGCAGAAGCCGAACGAGGCGAACGAGGCGACCTGCTTCCAGATGGCCTCGGCGTCGGCGGCGTCGAAGCCGCGGTCGCGGGCGCGGGCGAGCGCCCAGGCCTTGATTGCGGGGCGTTTGTGGTCGTCGGACAACTGCCGCCGCAGCAGGTCGGCGTACGACATGTCGCAACCGGTCAGCGCGCACAGCGCCCCCATGACCTGCTCGTGGTAGATGATGACGCCGTGGGTCTCGGCCAGGACCGGGGCCAGCGCAGGGTGCAGCAGGTCGACCGGTTCCTGCCCGTGCCGGCGCTGCACGAACGGGGTGACCATGTCGGCCTTGACCGGCCCAGGTCTGAACAGCGAGATCTCGGTGATGAGGTCGCCGAAGTCGGTCGGTAGCAGCCGGCCGATCAGCTCGCGCTGGCCGGGCGACTCGATCTGGAACATCCCGACCGTGTGGGTCGAGCGGACCAGGTCGTAGGTGGCCGCGTCGCCGTCGGGGATGTCGGCGAGGTCGAGGTCGTGACCGCGGCTGTGCGGGACCTGCTGGATCGCGTGCCGCATGGCCGACAACATCCTCACCCCGAGCACGTCGAGCTTCAGCCAGCCCATAGCGGCGACGTCGTCCTTGTCGTACGGGGTCATCGGGAACCCCTGCGCGGACCGCTCGATCGGTGAGCGGTCCAGCAGGTTACGATCGGCCAGCAGGATCCCGCACGGATGCATGGCGAGGTGGCGGGGCAGGCCGTCGAGCCGTTCGACGATCTGGAACAGGTGCTCGAGCTGGCCAGCGTCGATGCGGGTGCCCTTGAGTTCGGGCAGAGCGTCGAGGACCTTGCGGACGTCGCGAGCACGGGCGTGCGTGAAGGCCTTGGCGACGTGCCCGATCTCGTCGGGGGGCAGGCCGAGGACCTTGCCGGCCTCGCGGATCGCCATCCGCGCCTGGAACGTCTCGACCATGGCCACGCAGGCGGTGCGGTGCTGGCCGTAGCGGGCGATGATCAGGTCGTAGACGTCCTCGCGGCGGGCGGACTCCACGTCGATGTCGATGTCGGGCAGTTCGTCGCGGTACGGATTCATGAACCGCTCGAACGCGAGCCCGTTCGCGACCGGGTCGACGTCGGAGATCCGCAGCGCGTAGCAGACGAGGCTGCCGGCGGCGGAGCCCCGGCATGCGGCCAGGATCTGCAGGTCGCTGCGGACCGCGGCCATGATGTCGGCGACTGTGAGGAAGTAGTCGTGCAGGCCGAGGCGGTCGACCATGTCGAGTTCGCGCTCGAGCCGCTCGCGGATCCGTGGGGTGACGCGCGGGAACCGGTCGGCGACACCGGCCCAGCAGCGCCGGTGCAACTCGCCCGCGGCCAGTTCGTCGGCCAGTCCGGTCAGCCGCGGCACCTGCAGGTTGCCGATGCCGAGGTCGACGTCGCACGCGGTGGCGACCTCGTTGGCTGCGGCGAGCAGGTCGGGGCGCTCACCGAACCGGTCGGCCATCTCGGCTGCGGTGGCGAAGTAGCCCTCGGCGGTGGTGCGGCCGAGGTGGTGGCGTCCGAGCGGCACCTGCTGGCGGACACAGGTCAGCACGTCGGCGAGGTAGGCGTCGTCGGGCGTGAGGTAGCGGACGTCGTTGGTGGCGACCGTCACGACCCCGAGGGAGTCCGCGAGGGCCAGCGTGCGGGCGATCCTGGCGTCGTCGCCTGGTTCGTCGAAGGTGACGCTGTCGACGGTCAGACGCACGGGTGGACCGACCCGGCGACCGCGGGGCGGGACCCGGTGGTTGCGGACGGCCAGGCGGATGCGGTCCGTGCCGAAGACCTCGAGCCACCGGCGCAGTTCGTCCTCGGCGGCCTCGCGGCGATCGGCGGCGAGCAGGCGACCGACCGGCGAGTCCGGCCCGAGCAGCACGAACACGCCGTCGTGGGCAACGGCGAGCGGGGCGTCGGACCAGGCCAGATGGGGCGACGAGCGGTCGGTGAGGTCGACCTCGTCGCGCCAGGTGTCGCCCTCGCCGTCCAGCGAGTGCAGGCCGTCGGTACCGAGGTGTGCGGCGGTGACAATCCGGCAGAGGTCGCCGAACCCCGGTGTGGTGGCAGCGAGCAGGGTGATGCGTGGCGCATCGTCCTCGAGCCACTGCGGACCACGGCTGGGGCGGGCGTCGCCGGTGTCACGGGCACGGCCGAGGCGGGACACCGACCAGCCCGGCCTGGCGGGGTCGGGGTCAAGTGCGAGGTCGGTCCCCAGGACCGGGATCACGCCCTCGATGGCAGCCGCCTGCGCGAACCGGACCGCGCCGTACAGGCCGTCGCGGTCGGTGACGGCGACGTGGGTCATCCCGGCGGCCTTGGCGGCAGCGGCGAGTTCGCGGGGGCGGATCACCCCGTCGCGCAGCGAGTAGCCGGTGCGGGCAGCGAGGTGCGCGAACGGCGGGACCCTGCCGGCGTCACGGCCCTTGGTGCGCCTGACGACGTCCTCGGCGGCCTCGGCGGCGCGTTCGACCTCGTAGGCGATCTGGTTGGCGGATGCGTAGGCCTCGTCCTCGGTGAAGGTGCGTGTGGCGCCCACTCAGTCCCACACCCGGTCGAGGTGCCACTGCTCGTCCCGACACACCAGTTCGTAGACGCCCCGCGTCGGCGTGCCGTTGCGGGCCTCGACCCGCCACAGGTCGCTCTGGGCGATCCGGATCGGCTGCCCGTCGGGGCGCCGCCACCACCCGGCGTCCTCGCGCCAGTGCCCGAGCACGGCCAGCACGTGGTAGGCCTGCCCCCGCCAGGTGAACGCCACAGGAACCGCCCCGCCGTCGGGATCCGTCCGGACCTCCTCGAGCACTTCCCGATACCGCTTGGTCACCGACGCACCTCCCGAACCGAACCGAACTGGACCGAACACATGTTCGATCCAGTCGAAGATACGCCCGAGGTGCGACACCAGCAACCCCAACCCTCACCCGGAGGGAGTGGTGGAGGGGGTTGGGGGTTCCGACGGTGGGGGTGGTTGGGCGGCTTCGAGGAGTTCCTCCGCGGCGTCGCGGGCGACGACTCCGAGGTCCTCTCCCCCGGCCACGCGGCCATTCCACTGGCCGAGCCGCCGGGTGGTGAGGTGCTGCGTGAATGGCGCAACGGCATCCATCAGGCCCGGGATCTCGTCGCGGGCGGCGGTACGCATCTGCACGGCGACGACGAATGCCGGGAACACACCGAGCGGATCCGCGAGCAACCACAGGCCGTAGCGCCACGCGTCGCCGTCCGTCGCCGAGGACAACCCGACGAGACAGTCACCGGCAGCAACGAACTTCACGGCGTCGGCGGCGGGCGCCGACGTCAACGGGCGGTCGGCGATGCCGTAGGCGGCGGCCAGCCCCGCCCATCCGTCGGGACGCACGCCGAACTCGCGATCCACGCACACACGCGCATCCGGGCGTTCGGCCAGGCGGGACGCAAGTTGCTCGATCGTTCGTATGTCCCCGTCCGCATGCGGGACTCCACGCACGAACAGGCCGAACGTCGCGTTCGCCGGTGGCCCGTCCGGACCACGCTCGAGCTCGAAGTCGGGTCGCAGCCACAGGATCCCGTCGGGCTCATCAGCGTTGCGCACGCGCGCGAACGAGACGCGCGGGTCCCCGGGAGGGTTGGCGCGCCCGAGGACCTCGAGCCAGGTCTGGCCGGTGTATCCCACGAGCAGGTCCGCGTCGGCGATCGCCGGGGCGAGCGAGCGTCGCGCCGCCTGGGGATCTGCACGATCCACCAGCACCGGCTGCATGCCTGCGGTCGCAACCAACTCCGCCAGCACGCCGGCAAGCAGCTGCCCCTCACTGTCAGGCGTGCGGGCGATCCGGACCTCGGGACCCGTCGGGCCGCTCGATGGGACCTCCGGCGGCGTGGACGGCACAACCGCGCAGGCGGCCGAGACGACCGCCACCATCAGCAGGGACACGAGTGCACGCACGGCCGCAGGGTGCCACGTCCACCGCCGCCCACACGCACGGCCTGACTGCCGAGGCATCCCGTGGACGTCTGGATGGATACGCTCACCGGCCCTCCTCCGATCCTCCGGAGCTCCTGCTTGGCCGCCCCCCGACCCGCATATGCGCTCAGCCGTCGCACGCTGCTGGCCGGTATCGGCGCCGGTGCTGCACTGGCCGCCTGCGGCCGCGCCGCCACGCCGGTCGCCGAACCGTCGACCGAGCCCTCCGGCGCCCCACCACCGAGCCAGGAGGACCTCGTGGGCCGCGCACTTGCCGCCGTCGAGGTCGACGCACCCCTCCGACTCACACCGATCCTGTTCGTTCCGGAGGTTCTGACCGGACCCGAACGCCACCTGCAGTTCGGCGTCGTCGACGTCGAGCAGGCCGCGCAGCCCGGCCTGGAACTCGACGTCTGGTTCGCGGATCAGAACGGTGCGGTGGCCGCAGGACCCTACCAACCGACGTTCTACCCCCGTGCCGACATCCCGCCGACCGGTGGCCTGTACCACGCGCTGGTCGAACTCGACGCAGCGGGCACGTACGACCTCGTGATCGCCACGCGGGACCGCTCGGTGGCAGGCGCAGGGGTCGTGCAGGTCGTCACGGCGGACGAGACCACGATCCTGGCCCCCGGTGCGGCCTTTCCGTCCCTGCAGACGCCAACCACGACCGACGCCATGGAGGTCGCCGACGTCTGCACGCGCGAGCCCGAGTGTCCGCTGCACGAGATCTCGCTGGACGCCGCCCTGGCCAACGACCGGCCGACGATTGTGACGAGCTCCTCGGCCACGCACTGCGCCACGGCCCTGTGCGCGCCCGCTCTCGACGGCGTAGTCGCGGCCTACGACGGCATGCACGAGGAACACCACCAACTGTTCGGTGGACACGAGGACGGGATCCAGTGGCTGTCCGGACCCAACTTCGTCCACGTCGAGCCCTACATCGATGCGGATGGGAAGGAACTGTCGCCCCTCGCCAAGACGCTGGGGATCGGCGGTTCGCCGTGGACCTGGTTGGTCGGGGTGGACGGCGTCGTGCTCGATCGCATCGGCGGCCCGGTCAGTGCCGCGATCCTGCGGTCGCGGATCAACGCCCTGTGCCCGCAGACCAACTGCGTCGACCCGGCGAAGGCCTCCGAGGCCCCGTCGGCCCCGGCCGAGGCGGGCACCAACGACGAGTGACTAGTGGTGGGCCGCGACCAGGCGTCGCAGGTCCCACAACACCGGTCCGGGTTCGGCAGCATCGGCCACCTCGTGCCCGACCGACAGACGGCGGGCCCCCGCATCGAGCACCGCTGGCGCCCGTTCGCGCGTGATGCCTCCCGCCGCGAACCACGGATGCGCCGCATGACGGCTGGCGTAGGTGACCGGGTCAAGACCGACCCCGCCCTCGTCGGATGACGAAACCTCATGCCAGACCGGGCCGACGGTGAGGTAGTCGACGTCCTCGTCCCCGGCCGCGTCCACATGCCGGCCCGAGCGGGCGGACCGCCCGACGAGCAGGTCCGCCCCGACGATCCTGCGGGCGTGGTCGGGCAGGACGTCACCCAGCCCGACGTGGACGCCGTCAGCGCCGACGGACGTGGCAAGGCCGGGCAGGTCGTTCAGGACGAACAGCGCGCCGAAGTCGTCGCACACGTCCCGGAACACCGCGCTGGCCGCACGCAGTTCGTCTTCGGTGGCGGTCTTGTCGCGGAGCAGAAGCAGGTCGGCGGACGCCTCGCAACAGGCACGGAGGAACTGATCGAGGTCGCCACCATCACGCCGCGAGTCGGTCACCACGGCCAGACGCGCGTCAACCAACCGGGCCTGCCGGCGGGCACCGTCCGCGGACAGTTCGGCGAACGGGCTCACGGCTTCCTCCGCAGCTGGGGGGGCATGAGAGTGACGTCGCCTCCGGCGAGTCGTTCGCCGCGCTCACCAGCGGCGAGCATCCCGCGAACCGCCGACCCGCCGACGACCACGAACTCGACGACGACCATCGCCACGAGCCCGACGAACAGCGCTGCACCGAGGTCGCGCAGGCTCGGACCACCGGTCGCGACGCCGACGACGAGCCATCCGAGCACCACGGCGACGCCGATGACCAGCGCACTCCGTCGGATCCGGCGGGCCGTGCGTCCCCAGTCGACCAGCGTGCCGACCAGCGGGTCGTCCGGAAGATTCGCGTCCACGGGCGGTTCGCCTTTCCCAGTCATCGCACCGTACCGGCCGTGATCACAGCCCGGGATCGGCGAAGTCCACGCGCAGCGAGCCGAGGACCCGCCGCAGTTCGGCGTCGACGGCGTCGGCCTGCGCCGCCAGGCGCACGTCCGCGCCCGGGTAGACCTGATGGAACGAGGTCTCGCCGGACCCGAGCACCCAACCGCGCTCCGATGCGAACGAGCCGAGGTCGAGCGACCACGACAGCACGACCGCGTCGTGGTAGTCGTGAAGGACGAACGTGAGGTAGCGGTTGAAGTCCAACTGCCACATCCGACCGCCCCGGCGGCTGGCGCCGGTCAGCACGAACCCGAGCCCCTCCAGGTGGTCCTCGAAGGTCTCGGACATGCAGGATCCCGTCATGAACGTCGGCCGCGGAGCGTATCGGCGGTCGTCCACGCCCCCGCCGCGCCGACATCGGATGTGCGGTGCATCGGCAGGTCACCACTAGCCTGCGCGCCATGCGATCCTCACACCGACTCGTTGCCTCCCTGCTCCTTGCGGTCACGGCTGCACTGGCCTCGTGTTCCGACTCCGGGGGCAACAATTCGGGCCTTTCGGACACCGTGCGGGCCCAGGGTGAGGCACAGGAAGCCCTTCGTGCCCGGATCGGCGACATCGAGGGCCAGATCTCCGCGGTCCTGTCCCGGGACGAGATCACCGACTTCCGGGAGATGCAGGAAGCCCTCGACGCCATGCAGACGCGACTCGACGAGATGAGCCAGAAACTCGACGACGCGGCTGTCGCGGCCGAGGACCGTGGGGCCACGGTCGACGCCACCCTTGCCCAGTTGACCTCCGACGTCGAGGCGCTGACCGCAGCCATGGCCCGCCTCGACGGCGAAATCCAGCAGTTGCGCGAGGACCACGAATCCCTGCGTGTCCAGTTCCAGACCCACCGCACCGATGACGACCGTCACCAGTAGGTCGGTCAACGGCCAGCAGTACGGGGTGGGGTTGCCTGGATAGCGCCTCACGCCGTCCTAACCTCGCGGCGTGCCCGATACCCCGATCCCCACGACCGCCGACCTCCTCGACGGCCGCTACCGCCTGCTCGGCAGAGTCGCCACAGGCGGGTCGGCGACCGTGCACTCCGCCCAGGACGAGGTTCTCGACCGGCGCGTCGCCGTCAAGGTCCTTCAGGCAGATCTGGCCCGCGACCCAGTGCTGCTCGACCGGTTCCGACGCGAGGCCCTCGCGGCGGCGCGGGTCCATCACCCGCACGTCGTGACGCTGTTCGACGTCGCACCCGACGGTTCGTACCTGGTGATGGAGTACGTCGAGGGGATGAGCCTGCGGGACGTGTTGAACCTCAGGGGTCGACTGCGGCCAGGCGAGGCACTGGCGCTGCTGGGTCCGGCCGCAGCCGGCGTCTCAGCCGCGCACGCCGCCGGACTCGTCCACCGCGACGTGAAGCCCGAGAACGTTCTGCTGGCATCCGACGGGACCGTCAAGGTCGGCGACTTCGGCCTGGCGAGGTTCGCGGCATCGGCCAGCACGACACTCGGCGACGACCGTTTCGCGGGGACGCCGCGGTACACCGCACCCGAGGCCGTGCGGGGTGAACCGCTGGATGCACGAACCGACGTCTACGCCCTCGGGATCGTCCTGTACGAGTGTCTCACCGGCCGGCCGCCCTTCGAGGGCGACACGGCCTACAGCACCGCGATGATGCACACCAGTTCCCGCGTCCCCAGGCCATCGGCACTCCTGCCCCACCTGTCACGCGCGGTCGACGAGGTCGTCGTCCGTGCGACCGACCCAGACCCCGAGCGCCGGTACGCCGACGCTGGCGAGTTCGCCAACGCCCTGGCCGCCGCAGTACCCGACGGCCCGGTCGCGGTCGACCTGCGTGACGGCAACACCGACACGGTGATCCTGCCAGTCGACGTGCGCGACACTGTGGTGACCAGTCGCGAGCCCGACCACGAACCATCCACGCCACGGCGGCGGAGGCGGTGGCGATGGGTCGCGCTGCTCCTGCTGGTGCTGGCCGGTGGCGGATGGGTGACCTACGACCGGCTGGTCGCACCGGTCGTGGCGATCCCGACCGTGGCTGGCAGCACCGTCGAGGGGGCCGCCGAGGCCCTCGAGGATGCCGGGTTCTCCTCCGCGACCGCGGACGAACCCGCCCCGAGCGTTGACGTGCCGGCTGGTCTGGTCCTTCGCACCGATCCCCGCGATCGTGCGCGATCCGGTGCGACCGTCCGGCTGATCGTGTCGTCGGGACCGCGCCAGCTCCAGATACCGGCGACCGCAGGCCAGCAGGAGGCGCAGGCAGTCGCACGCGTGGAGGACACCGGTCTGCAGACGATCGTCGAACACATCTTCCATGAACAGGTCCCCGCCGGCCTTGTGGTCGAGACCGACCCGGCAGTGGGTCGGACCATCGACGAGACGACCCCGGTCACCATCTACGTCAGCCAGGGCCGTGAACCGATCGAACTTCCCGCGGACCTGGTTGGCATGACCGAGGCCGATGCCGTGCAGGTCCTCCGGGCCCTCGAACTCGAACCGGTCGTCACCGAACGCGTCGACAACGACGAGGTCCCCGCGGGGGCGGTGGTGGCCTACGAGCCAGCCTCCGGTCCGGTCTACCTCGGCGATCAGGTGCAGTTGACCGTCTCGAACGGCCCACCGGCCTTCCCGATGCCCAACGTCGTCGGCATGTCCGAATCGGATGCCGTCGCGACGCTGCAAGGGCAGGGCCTCGAGGTCGTGGTCGAGTATGTGGAATCCGAGGACCGCAGCGGCGTCGTCCACGCGCAGGACCCTGATCCCGACCGCATGATCCGGCCAGGCGACACCGTCACGTTGTTCGTGTGGAGTTGACCGCTCAGCCGTAGGCCGCACGCCACCTGTCGGCGTCGGTGTCGTTCGCCCCGTAGCCCGTGAGGGTGACCTCGGACACGGCCTGGCTCGCATCATCCGGGCCGGCAGCGTTCTCGAGTTCGAAGCGCACGGCCGACGTGAGCCGCGGGGTGTCGAGCGCGACGCGCTGTGCACCCGGAGCGTCCTGCACCTGCACCCGCACCGGTCGGGTTCCATCGAAAGTCAGCAGGAACTCGATCGGTCTCGCGCTGGCGGCGAATGCGTCCTGGCCCGACTGGTCCCCCGTGGCGATCGTGACCTCCGTGACCCAGACCGGCGCCTCGAAGCCGAAATCGAGGTAGGTGGCGCCGGTCGTGCCCGATTGGCCGAGCCACGCGGTCGTGCGATCGTCATCGGCCAGCCGGCTCGGCCCGTAACTCGTCGACGCGTCGCCGGCTCTGACGCTGGACGCGCCGACGCTGGCCGGCAGCAACGGGATCGCTGCCTCCTCGTACTGGCCGGGGTCGAAGACGAACGATGGGCTCTCGTCGGACCCGAACGGGCCGATCCCTGCCACCATCAGGACACCGAGCGCGGTCCCGATGGCGAGCCCGCCGATGACCACGGCGATGACCAGCCACGGTCGACGGTGCGGCTCGGCCGGCTCTTCGAACTCGGCCGAGTCGTCGGAGGCGATGTCCGCGAACCGCGGTGACGTGCGGACGGGTGGATTGATCGAGGACGCGCGCCCTTCCCGGCCGCCAGAGCTCGGCCGAGTCCGCGCATGTTCCGGCGGTCTTGTCTGCGGCGCAGGTTCGGATGTGTGCGGCGGGCGCGGCGTCGGCATCTCGCCGCTGATCAGGTCGGCGCCGCATCGGCCACATTGCCGGCGTCTCGGGACGTTGGGCGCCGAACAGCGCGGACAGGTGACCAGATCCGGCCCGAGCGGCAACGTCGGGTCGATTGGGCGCATGGTCGGATCGGTCGGGTCGTCGCCCTCGACCTCACTGGGTCGCGTCAGGGTCGGCGCGATGTCGCCGTCGACCAGTTGGGTACCGCACGATGCGCAGAACCGCGCGTCCGGCGCTGCGGACACCTGGCAGTTCGGGCACTTGCTCACGGACCAACCCCCCGGAGGTGGGCAAAGCCTACTGGCCGGCCGCTCCCCGGCCTGTTGTGCCCCGCGCCGAACGGGCTGCTACCGTCCACGGCATGTTCACGACGACCTACGGCTGGTACTACGGCTTCTTTCCCTACGGCTTCCCGGAGCCGGGGCCCGCCGTGTCGTGATCTGACCAACCGACAACACCGCGAGCCCCGGGACCGGCCCCGGGGCTTTTGAGTTCCCCGGGACCGAACCGGAGGTGACCATGAGCACGGAGGACACCGCCATGGTGGTCGTCATGCGCCACAGTGCGACGGACAACGACATCGAAAAGGTCGTCTCGGCCGTCGTGGAGGTTGGGGGCGACGCGTTCGTGTCGCGGGGCAAGCACCAGACCATCATCGGGCTCGTCGGCGACCTCGCCCAGTTCTCCGAGATGCCGCTGCACGCCTTCCCGGGCGTGGAAGACGTGATCCGGGTTTCCAAGCCGTACAAGCTCGTGTCCAACGAGACCCACCCGCGGCCGTCAACCGTCTGGGTTCGTGACGTCCCCATAGGACGGGACACCTTCACTTTGATCGCTGGGCCGTGTGCGGTCGAGACCGAGGAACAGACCAGGGCCGCATGCAAGATGGCCCGCGACGCCGGCGCGGTCATCCTGCGCGGCGGGGCCTACAAGCCGCGGACCTCCCCGTACGCGTTCCAGGGGCTCGGCGAGAAGGGACTCGACATCCTCGCCGAGGTCTCGCAGGAACTCGAGATGCCGTTCGTCACCGAAGTGGTCACCACCGCGGACGTCCAGACGGTCGCCGCCAAGGCCGACATGCTCCAGATCGGCACGCGAAACATGCAGAACTTCCAGCTGCTCCGCGAGGTCGGGATGACCGGCAAGCCGGTCATGCTGAAGCGCGGCATGAGCGCCACCATCGACGAGTGGATCATGGCGGCCGAGTACATCGCCCAGCAGGGCAACCTGCAGATCGTCCTGTGCGAGCGAGGCATCCGGACGCACGAGCCGGCGACCCGGAACACGTTGGACGTCTCGGCTGTCCCGGTTGCCCAGTCCCTGACCCACCTGCCGATCATCATCGACCCGTCGCACTCAGGGGGCAAGCGGGACCTCGTCATGCCGTTGACGAAGGCGGCGATCGCGGTCGGCGCCGACGGCGTCATCATCGACGTCCATCCGCGGCCGGAGATCGCCCTCTGCGACGGCCCACAGGCGCTGGTCAAGGACGACATGGTCAAGCTCCGCGAGACGATCGTCCGCTTCTCTGCGGCGGCAGGGCGTGAACTCGCCGAGCCGAGCGACGAGCGCCATGCCGGGGCGTGGGGTCGGTCCGCTCGCGCGTGACCGCGAAAGTCGCCGGACCCCCTGGGCATCCTCAGTCTCGACCGAGTCGGAAGCCTGAGCCCTTCGTCAGTGCTCTGACCAACGTCGAGTGTGCGGCTGACCTCGAAATATCGCGGCGAGTCGCACACTCGACGCTTTTCAAGCGTCGTGGCTCAGATCACCCCTCTGAGCAGGCGGGTCACGACGTTCGCCGCATGTTCGATACCAGCCGGGTCCACGTCGAGGTGGGTGACCAGACGCAGCAGGTTCGGACCCATGGCGCCCATCCGGACGCCCTCGTCCGCAGCCGCAGCGATGACGTCCGAGGCCAGACAGTCCCCGGTGCGCACGTACACCATGTTCGTCGTCACGGTGTCGAGGTCGACGCTGCCGGGCACGTCGGTGGCCAGGCGTTCGCCGAGACGGCTGGCGTTCGCGTGGTCGTCCGCCAGTCGCTCCACGTGGTTTTCCAGCGCGTACAGGCCAGCTGCGGCGAGCACGCCGACCTGGCGCATCGCACCGCCGAGGCGGCGGCGGTAGCTCCTGGCCCCCTCGATGACGTCGGCGTCGCCGACCACCACCGACCCGACCGGTGATCCGAGCCCCTTCGACAGGCAGAACGACAGGCCATCGCAGCGCGACCCGTAGTCCCTCGCGGTCACCCCTGCGGCGACAATCGCGTTGAAGATGCGGGCACCGTCGACGTAGAGGCGCAGCCCAGCCTCCCGTGCGGTGTTGTGGATGGCGCCGACCTCCTCGACCCCGTGGATCGCTCCCCCGCCGAGGTTGGTGGTCTCCTCGATGGTGACGAGTGACTGCTGGGTGTACGGGAACGAGGTCGGACGCAGCGTCCCGCGCACGAGATCCGCGGTCAGCCTCCCCCGGTCTCCCACGACGGTTCGGGTCTGCAGCGCGGCGTTGATGGCAACCGCACCTGCCTCGAACGCGACGACGTGGCAGTCCGCCTCGCAGATGATCTCGGTACCGCGCGGTGCCAGGGACTGCAGCATGACCTGCGTGCCCATGACACCCGACGGCACGAACATCGCAGCCTCACGGCCGAACAGGTCGGCGACATGCTCCTGGAGGCGGTTTACCGTCGGGTCTTCCCCGTAGACATCGTCGCCGACCTCGGCGGCGGCCATGGCCGCGCGCATGCCGTCGGTCGGTCTGGTGACGGTGTCCGACCTGAGGTCAACGAGCATCATGGACGTCGTCCTTCCAGCCAGGCGACGAGTTGGTCGTGAGCCGCCGGTCCGCCGGCAACGAGCCCCGCCCGCCGGCGCCCTCCCAACGTGCGCTCGTGTGCGGTGACCCGGCCGCCCGCTTCCGTGACCAGCAGCCTGCCACCCGCCCAGTCCCATGGCTGCAGGCCGAACTCGATGTAGGCGTCCAGTCTGCCGGCCGCGACATAGGCGAGGTCGAGGGCAGCCGACCCCGCACGTCGGATGTCACGGACGCGCGGCAGGAGGTCGGCGAGGTCTCGGCCCTGGTCGGCCCGTATGGCCGCGTCGTAGGCGAAGCCGGTCGCCACCAGCGTCTGACCGAGATCGACCACCCGGGTGACCTCGAGTCCGTGGCCGTTGCGGGTGGCACCGTGCCCGCGGGCTGCCGTGAACGTCTCGTTCTTGACCGGGTCGTGGACGACGCCGACCAGGGCGCCGTCGTCGTCCTCGGCCGCGATCGACACGCACCACTGCGGGATGCCGTAGAGATAGTTGACCGTCGCGTCCAGCGGATCGATCACCCAACCGATCCCCGAACTTCCGCGACGGTTGGCGGCGTCCTCCTCGCCGAGGATCCCGTCGTCCGGCCGGGCGTCGAGGATCTGCGACGTGATCAGGTGCTCGCTCCGGCGATCCGCCTCGCTGACCGGATCGGTGACCGACGTCTTCGTGTCGATCGTGAGAACGCTGTCGTGATGCTCGGCGAGGAGACGGCCCGCGGCTTCGGCCGTTCGAACCGCGAGTTCGAGTAGTTGTGGGATGACGGTCATCCGAAGAAGACCTCGGCGACCCGGTACAGGGCCTCGGGTACGCGCTTCAGGTCGGAGGTTGCCTCGTCGAGTTCGACCGTGGTGACGACGCCTCCCTGGTAGGCGGCCATCCTTCCCCACTCGCCGTCCACGGCCGTGTCGACCGCCTTCACACCCATGCGGGTGGCAAGGACACGGTCCATTGCGTTGGGTGTGCCACCGCGCTGGACGTGCCCGAGGATCGTGTAGCGCGCCGAGAAGCCGGTGCGGAGTTCGATCTCGTGTGCGATGGCCGTCCCGATGCCGCCCAGGCGCGGCCGACCGAACTCGTCGGTGGGCGGTTCCTCGAGGATCATCGTGTCGGGTCTCGGTTCCGAGCCCTCGGCGACGACCACGATCGAGAAGTCGCGCCCCATCCCGGCACGGTGCTTGAGGTGACGACCGACCGCGTCGATGTCGAAGGGAACCTCGGGGATGAGAATGGCATCCGCACCGCCGGCCATCCCTGCGTAGGTGGCGATCCAGCCGGCGTGGCGCCCCATGACCTCGAGGACCATGACGCGATTGTGGGATTCGGCGGTGGAGTGGAGGCGGTCGACGGCCTCGGTTGCGACGTCGACCGCGGTGAGGAACCCGATGGTCAGTTCCGTGCCGCTGACGTCGTTGTCGATCGTCTTCGGGATGCCGACGACCGGGATGCCGTCGCGGTGCAGGTGGGTGGTGGCGGACAACGTGCCCTCGCCGCCGATGACGATGAGGCCGTCGAGGCGGTGGACCTCCAGGGATTCGCGGATCCCGTGGAGGCCCTCGTCCTCGCGGTAGGGGTCAACCCGACTCGTGCCGAGGATCGTGCCGCCGCGGTGCAGCAGCCCGCGGGTCGACGCGATGGTCAGTTGCTCGGCGTTCCCGTCGATGACCCCACGCCAGCCGTTGCGGAACCCGAAGACGGCGACGTTGTGCTGATCGGCGCGGCGGATGATCGCGCGGATGGCCGCGTTGAGGCCGGGGCAGTCCCCGCCGCCCGTGAGGATGCCGATCCGGTTGACCACGTCGCTCCGTCGTTGACGTCGGTGCGCGATGCTAAACGACCGTCGGGCGCGACGATGCGCTCCCCTCGATGGGGCCTCTAGCATCGGCGACCGCCATCGACCCGGAGCAGCGCGTGGCACGGATCCTGAGCATCGACGAGGGCACCACGGGCGTGCGGGGGGTGATCGTCGACGAGACCGGACAGCCGTTGGGATCCGGCTATCGCGAGTTCACGCAACATTTCCCGCGCCCCGGCTGGGTCGAGCACGACGCCGACGAGATCTGGGATGCCACCGTCGCGGCCTGCGGCGAGGCCCTGACGTCGACCGGGACAGCGGCGTCGGACATCGTGTGCGTGGGGATCACGAATCAGCGCGAGACAACCGTGGTCTGGGACCGCGAACGGGACGAGCCGATCCACCATGCGATCGTGTGGCAGGACCGCAGGACCGCCGGTGCGTGCGACGCGCTGAAGTCGGCGGGTCACGGCGACCGCGTCCGTGGCACGACGGGTCTGGTGATCGACGCCTACTTCTCGGGCACGAAGGTGGCCTGGCTGCTGGACAACGTCGAGGGCGGCCGGTCAGCGGCGGCCGACGGTCGGCTCGCGTTCGGGACGATGGACACCTGGCTCGTGTGGAGGTTGACCGGTGGCCGTGTGCACGCCACCGAACCGTCCAACGCCTGCCGGACGATGCTGTACGACATCCACGCGGGACGCTGGTCGTCGACCATGCAGGATCTACTGGAGGTCCCCGCGTCGGTGCTGCCGGAGGTTCTCGACTCGTCGGGCGAGTTCGGCCGGATCGACCCGGATGCGTTTCTCGGCATCGATGCGCCGATCACCGGGATCGCGGGTGACCAGCAGGCGGCACTGTTCGGCCAGGGCTGCTGGGACCCTGGGATGTCCAAGAACACTTATGGCACGGGGTCGTTCCTGCTGCTGAACACGGGGGCGTCGGCCGCCGACTCGACGCACGGCCTGTTGACCTCGATCGGTTGGCAGATCAGCGGTCGGACGACCTACGTGCTCGAGGGGGCGATCTTTGTCACCGGCGCGGCGGTGCAGTGGCTGCGCGATGGTCTCGGGATCATCTCGTCGGCAGCGGAGACACAGGCACTGGCCGAGCAGGTCCCACCCGGCAACGAGGGCGTCTACCTCGTCCCGGCCTTCGTCGGCCTCGGCGCGCCGCACTGGGACCAGTACGCGCGCGGCACGATCATCGGCCTGACGCGCGGGACCGGCCGCGCCCACTTCGCACGGGCGGCGCTCGAGGCCATGGCCTACCAGTCCGTCGACGTGGCCGACCTGATGGAACGCGAATCAGGGCAGGATCTGTCCGAGCTCCGGGTCGACGGCGGGGCATCGCAGAACGACCTGCTGTGCCAGTTCCAGGCCGACGTGCTCGGCGTGCCCGTCGAGCGCCCGAAGGTGCAGGAGACGACCGTCATGGGGGCGGCCTACCTGGCCGGCCTGGGTGCCGGAGTGTGGTCGTCGACCGACGAGTTGCAGGACGCCTGGCAACTCGACGCCAGGTTCGAGCCGTCGATGGACGAAACGACCCGCGACCGGCTCCTGCGCGGCTGGCGCGAGGCCGTGGACCGCAGCAAGGGCTGGGCCCACGTCGTCGAGTAGCGGTCATGTCGGCGGGGCCTGGCCCGTCCTGCTTCGGTGTCGCAGGGTCTGGCTAGGTCCGTTTCATGCTCGAATCGCTGCCGAGTTGTCCACTGCCGGACAAGGTTTATCCACAGATTTGACTACTTTGGTAGTAGATGCTTGACATGACATGACCGGCTCCTAGACTCCGAACGTACGTTCCTGACAATCCAAAGGGCACCGATGCGCTACCGCGCCCACCCCACGTTCGACCCCCACGGGTCCAACGTCGGCGTGCGTGAAGGGGCGCTTGCCGCCGAGGACCGTGCCGACACCTACCTCGCCGACAAGATCCAGTCCCAACACACCCTGCAGGACCGGATGCGTGACGGTGCCGCCGGCTCTGACGACCTGGCCAGGGTGCTGAGCATCCTGGACCAGCAACGGGGCTTGCAGGCCGAACTGGTCCGCCGGGTCACCAACCTCACCATCACCGGTGAGGCCGAACAGGTCACCCAACTGCCACTGGTCACCTGGGTGTCGATGGCCGGACGCCTGACCCGCCGTGAAACCAACCTGCTGCTCAACGGGGTGGACGTGCTGGCCGACATGCCCGCCGTCGCTGACGCCCTACAGACCGGCACCATCGCGTGGGGCCAGATCACGGTGCTGATCGGCAGGCTGCGGTCCATCCGTGCCGAAGTACGCCGGAAGGTCGACGAAGCGTTGGCCGAGTTCCTCCACGACCAACAGTCCTGGGAACCCGACGAACTCGTCGCCCGGATCGACCGGCTGATCGATGCCGCGACCCCCGACCGGGAACAGCAGGATGCCGACGCCGCGTCAGACAACGAGTTCCTGCACATCCAACCCGACCTGTTCGGCCACAAAGGCCGCATCTACGGCGAGGTGGGTACCCCAACCCTGGTCCGGCTGACCGATCACCTCGACCAGATCGCCAACCGTCTCGGCGAGCAACTGCCCGGCAGCGCCCGCAGCAAGCTCGGGGAACGGGCTGATGGCCGCCGGGTCGGGGAGACCATCTCGAAGCGGCGTGCCAAGGCCCTGTCGGCATGGGTGTTCAACCCCACCCTGGGATGCCCCGGCAACCACAACGACGACGGCACCGATGGTGGCACACGGATCGATCTGCGGGTCATCGCCACCCTGGAAAGCCTGCTCGGCCGTGACGGCACCCCCGCCGAAGTCCTCACCTCCCTGACGGGTCGCAGGTTGAAGATCACCAGCCCTGCGCTGCGGGCCCTGCTTGACCACCACGACGCCAACATCTCCATGATGTTCATCGAGGACCACGGCCAAGTCATCGGCGTCGGGGGCACCAACTACCAGCCCCCCGGATGGCTACGACGTGTCGTGGAGACCATGTGGCCGCAAGGCATCGCCCCCGGCAGAACCACCACGGCCGTCACCGCCGATGTCGACCACCACATCCCCTGGCCGCAAGGCCTCACCAACCTGGACAACCTCGGCCCCCTGGCAAGAGGCGACCACGTCCTGAAAGACACCGACGGCTGGACCGTAGAAACCCTGGCCAAGGGCTGGCGCCGTTGGAAGCACGCCCCTTCCGGCATGGTCATAGACAAACCTCCGTGGACGTATCAACCCAAACCCCCGAGACTCGACGACCTACCGCAACACACCGGAAAGCAGTGGCGAACCAGCGACCCCAACGCCCCACCCCCACCACCGTCGGACGCCGACGCCCCACCCCCGCCAACCGAATAGCAACTGCTCAGCGAGTGTGCGATCACCCGTCCTATACGCCGGTGATCGCACACTCGCGCCTTCCTGCACCGAGGGCCGAGCGAAGCGTGGGCACCAGGGGCCGAGCCGAGCGGGGGCACGGGGGGCGAGCGGAGCGGGGGGACCCGGGGTGCGAGCGAAGCGGGGGCACCGGGAACCGAGCGGAGCGGGGGCTGGTGTGGTCCCGCAGCGACCATAAAGCGGAGCGCAGCCTCCCCACAGGGGAGGCGAGCACCAAGGGTCGCGAAGGGACTGCACCAGTCCACGCGCAGCGGACAGCACGCGCAACGGACGAGCAGCAGCGAAGAACCTCAGCGCAACGCAGCCAATTGCCCGGCGAGCTCGAGCACGCGCCCCACACCCCACTCCCCATCTTCGAACCGCACGATCCAGTCATGGGGAATGCCGTCACGCCCGACGGCTGCGCCGTGGATCGCTCCGGCCATGGCCGCAATCGTGTCGGCGTCCCCACCCAACCCGAGCGCGAGGCTCATGACCTCGACGGTGCGGTCCCCGGTTGCCGCCGCCCACATGGCCGCAGGCACCGACGTGTCGGCCGTCACGCCGTTGCCAAGTGCCTCGGCGACCTCGGCGAGCGTCACCTCCCCATCTGACCACTTGTCGACCCATTCCGCCGCCTCGCCGCACGGCTCTCCCATCTGGGCGGTCCTGGCGGCCTCGGCGGCCTGGCGCATCTCGTCCACGCCGAAGCCGCCACGGATTGCGGCCAGGGCCACCGCCTCGGTCATCACGAGCGCCCCGTCGATGCCAACGGGATGGGCATGGGTTGCCATCGCCTGTCGGCGCGCGACGTCGGCACGCTTCTCGGGGTCGTCCGGCCAACGCAGCGCGACGGGGGCGGAGCGCATCGCGGCGCCGTTTCCGAACGACCCCTCGGGGAACACCGAGGTCACCGCGGCCGCCACGTCCATCCCCTCGCGCCAACGCCGGACCAGCGAGCGCATCCCCGCTCCGTACCCACGTTCGTCCTCGTAGACCTCGAGGATCCGCCGCGCGAACCCTTCGGGATCGATGGCCCCGTCGTCCAGCAGCGCCAGGGCGAGCGCGATCGTCAACTGGGTGTCGTCCGTGTACCGCAGGATCTCCGAGCGGCCCAGCCAGGCGACACGGTCTGCGCCCGAACGTCCCTCCGATGGCCGCCAACCCTCCCACGGGCGTCCGAGTGCGTCCCCAGTGAACACGCCGAGCAGGCAGCCGGCGACGTGGTCGTCCCAAGACACTGCAGCCACGTCGTTCCTCCGATCGAGTGCCGGACAGCCTACGGCCCACTGCTCCTGACCCGATGACGACCGCCCCGATACCGTGACCCGTCTCGCACGCGTAACCGACCCAGAAAGGAGCAGCCATGGGCGACGGAAGAACGACCCCTGCACTCAGCGAGGCCGACTGGCAGCAGCGGCTCTCCCCGGAGCAGTACCAGGTCCTGCGCAACAAGGGCACCGAGCGCGCCTTCACCGGCCAGTACTGGGACCACTGGCAGGACGGCGTCTACCACTGCGCCGGATGCGACGCCCCGCTGTTCCGGTCGGACACCAAGTTCGATGCCGGCTGTGGCTGGCCAAGCTTCTTCGAGCCCGTCGAGGAAGGCGCGATCGAGTTCCACGAGGACCGTGCGCTCGGGATGCGCAGGGTCGAGGTCGTCTGCGGCACGTGCCAGGGCCACCTCGGCCACGTGTTCGACGACGCACCCGATCAGCCGACGGGGCTGCGCTACTGCATCAACTCGGTGTCACTGACGTTGCGCGACGAGGCCTAGTTCGGCCGCGGCGGCAGCGTCAGCTGGCTCGGCGGCCGGCAGTGTCGCGGAGTTCGTGGCGTGCTTCCTCGACGGCAGCCACGTCGATGACGCCGGTGTCCTCGTTCGGGTCGACCTGGCCCGACTTGACCTTGGCGGCGTACTCGTCGACATACTCCTGCCCGGACAGCATCATGATCTCGTACATGACCTCGTCCGTGGCCGAACGCAGGACGAACGGGTCCTCCTGGCGGTCGGAGTAGCGCGACAGGTCCAGCGGACGGCCGTACCGCACCGTCACCGGGTGCCGGCTGATCGTGTACTTGCCGGTCGGCTGGGCGTGGTTGGTCCCGATGAGGGCGCACGGGATGATCGGCACGCGGGCCTTCAGCGCCATCCGGACGGGTCCGGTCTTGCCGCGGTACAGGCGGCCGTCGGGACTGCGGGTCCCTTCGGGATAGATGCCGAGCAGGTCGCCCCGGCTGAGGATCTCGATGCCGGTCTGCAGCGCGCCGTCACCGGACCCCTTGCCGTCACGCTGGACCGGCACGACCCCGGTTCCCTGGAAGAACCAACGGGTCCTCCACGAGTCCCAATAGTCCGCCTTGCCCAAGAAGTACACCGGGCGCGGCACGTTGATCGGCAGGACGATCGAATCGATGAACGACAGGTGGTTGGAGGCCAGGATGGCCGGGGTCCCGTCGTCCGGGATGTTCTCGAGCCCTTCCAACTGCACGTGCAGGTAGCGGTTCACGATTGGCGGCAGCGCACGCTTGAGCGTCCGATAGAGCCTGGGGGCGTCGGCCATCCCTGGCATGGTGTGCTCTCCCGTCGTCCGGTTCAGATACTTCCTACGCGTTGCTTCCTAGGTCCCCGCACGCGCCCGACACTACGCCGATCATCCTGACAGAACACCGTCCGAACGTCGCCGCGTCTTGACGCCAATGTCAACAGCCTAGTCCGGTTCGCCACGAAGGGGACGAGGCCGTTCGCAAACCGTTGCCCGATCGTCACACACTGCGCGCCGTCCGCACCATCTCTCGGTCAGCTGACCGAGAGTGACTCCTGCAGGAACCGTAGTTGGTGCAGCAACAGACGTTCGGCCACGACCTCCTGCGGCGTCATGTGGGTCACGCCAGACAGCGGCAGGAACTCGTGGGGGCGTCCGGCGGCGAGCAGCGCGGCGGACAGGCGCAACGAATGCGCGGCAACGACATTGTCGTCGGCGAGGCCGTGGATGATCAGCATCCGCGGTGGTCGGTCCGGGTCGGGCGGTTCGACGGCTCCGGCCAGCTCGCCGTCTGGGCCGACGAGGTCCGACCGCCGGTAGTTGTCAGCAGACGTGCCAGGGTCGCCGAGATACCGCTCGGTGTAGTGCGTGTCGTACAGGCCCCACTGGGTGACCGGGGCGCCGGCGACCGCGCCGTGGAACACGTCCGGGCGGCGCAGGACGGCCACGGCCGCGAGGTACCCCCCGAACGACCACCCGCTGATGCCGACGCGCGTCAGGTCAAGGCGAGGTTCGATCTCGGCCGCGGTGTGCAGCGCGTCCACCTGGTCCTGCAGGGGCGGCCCAGCGAGGTCGCCAGCCACCGCGCGCTCGAAGACCGGGCCACGGCCGGGAGTCCCACGCCCGTCGGCGACGAGAACGGCGAAACCGTGGTCGGCGAACCACTTGGCGGTCAGGAAGGCGGCGGACGACTGCAGCACCCGTTGGGCGTGTGGACCGCCGTACGGCAGCAGCAGTACAGGCCATGGCCCGTCCCCCGCCGGCCTCAGCAGACCGGCCCGGAGGGCCCGTTCGCCGAGCACCAGCAGTTCCACCCGCGGCGTCAGCGATGGGACCAGCTGGAGGTTCGCGATCTCGATGCGGTCGGTGGTCCGGTCCGCCGGGATCAGTTCGTATGTCACGACCGGATCCGCGAGCGTCGCCGACGCGACGACGGCCCCGGCGGGCCCGACCGTGACGTCGTGCACTCCCGGTTCGTCGGTCACCACCTCCAGGGCGCCGCTGTCGAGGTCGACGTGACCGACCAGGATGCTGGTCGGGTCGTCGGCGCTGAACGTCATCCACAGGTGACGACCGACCACGCCGGCGACCCTGCGGACCTGCACGCCGGCAGGCGAGAGCACCTGATCGTCGACCAGCAGCGTCCGGGTGCCTCCGTCACCGGCGGGAAGGTCGACGACGACGGCAAGCCGACCTTCGGCCCACATCGGTGAGCCGGACACGAGGTCGAGCCACGTGTCATCCGTGTCGTTACGCAGCAAGTTGCTCCTGCCGGCATCGTCCACCGACAGGACGTCCCATGTCCGCTGATCCCTGCTCTGGACCTGCAGGAGCGCCGGTCCCGCGTCAGTCAAGGTGACCTGTGCGAGATACGGATAGGCCTCGCGGTCCCACTGAACCTCGGTGCGATCGCCCGATTCCGCGTCGACGGACCACAGGCTGACATCCGCATTCGCGGTTCCCGCCGCCGGGTACCGGTGCTCGACGACGGGACGAGCCGGGTCGGCCGGATCGCCGATGTGCCACACGTCGACCGCCCGCTCGTCGACCCGTGCCACGAGCAGCCGCAAGCCGTCCGGGTGCCACCAGAACCCCCGGGTGCGCTGCATCTCCTCGGCGGCGACGAACTCGGCAAGGCCCCAGCTGACGCCGTCCTCGGTGACGAGTGGTCGCAGGACCCCGTCGCCGACCTCGCCGACGTGCAGTCCCCCGTCCACGACAGCCGCCACGCGGGTGCCGTCGGCCGACAGACGCGGATCGAACGCCGGCCCGTCCGTTTGCAGTGCCTGGACCGCGCCGCTGTCGGTGTCGACGACCCAGACGGTGCCGCCGAGCGTGAACGCCGCTTGGTGGCCCGCCTCGTCGGCGCCGTAGGCGACGATGCCGCTGCCCCCCTCGCGGAGCCGTTCACGCCGTGCCCGCTCTTGCGGAGTGAGGTCCTCGTCGCCCACCTGCAGCCCACGCGCGTCGGTCATCCGGCGCTCGTCACCGGACGGGAGATCGAGGACCCACAGATCGTGAACACGGTCATCACCTGCAGCAGATCGCAGGAAGAGCACGCGGTCCTCGGCGACGGTGAACGACCGCGGACGGCCAAGGGTGAACCGTTGAGAACGTGCGTGCATCCGCGGGAAGGAGACTTCAGTCACGAACGGGCTCCAGGAGGGATCAATCGGCGACGTCGACGACCACCGGACGGTGGAGGGCAGCGCTGTCGACGGGGGCATCCGTCGGCACGGATGCCCCGACGACCTCGAACTCGCGCGACAGGAACAGCATGTCCCGGCGCGTGCTCGGGTCAGGAGTTGGGTAGGTGTTGCCGACGCTGCCGCCGGCGGCCTCCCACCCATCGAGGTAGACGGCCGCGAAACGTTGCGGGATCTCGCCTCGCGGGGAGGTGTTGAAGTCGGCCCCGAACACCACCGGTGCGGCGACGCTGTCGAGGAAGGACAACACCAGTTCGCTGTGCCGGTCCCGCTCCCCGAACTGTGGCCCGAACCCGCAGGCCGCCGCCGCAAGCCGGATGCCGCCGATCCCGAGGATGGCCTGGGCGACCGACCGGTCCCTGGCGCGTCGTTCCTCGACGGGCAGCACCAGTTCGTCGGTCGACAACACCCTGACATCAGGACCGGCGAGCACGGCGGTGCGCCGGGACTTCTCGCCCGCGGCGACGACGACGTCCATGCCAGCCCCTCGCGCCATGCGGCGCAACGTCAACGGGGATGGTGCGTCGACGACGCACACGATCTGCGCCTGGAGTTGCTGCAGCACGGACGTCAACGGCTGGCGGTGCTTGGTACCGGACATGGTGTAGGTCGCGACACGCATCAGGAGCCTCCCTCGGGACTGGCGACCACACGTGTGCCCGACGCACCGGCAAGTGCCTCGGTCGCCGACCCGAGTCTGGCGATGATCGCCAGACGTCCCTGTGCTGCGGCCCGGCATGCCGCGGTGAGCTTGGGCCCCATGGACCCCGAGGCGGCGTCACCTGCGGCAACCATCGCGGCAGCCTCGTCGACATCGATCTCGTGGAGGGGTTCGGCGTCCGGCCGACCGTGGTGGCGCACGACGCGTTCGACGTCGGTCAGTATCAGCAGGGCGTCGGCCTCGAGGTCGTGCGCAAGCAACGCGGACGTGAGGTCCTTGTCGACCACCGCCTCGATACCGACCAGAGCGCCGTTGTTCCGCACCACGGGAATGCCCCCACCGCCCGCACAGATCGGCACGACCCCGGCGTCGAGAACGGCGAGCAGCGCGGACCGCTCGACGAGTTCCTGAGGTTCGGGGCTCGGTACCACGCGGCGCCACCGGTCTCCTCTGGTCAGGACGAACGGTCCCCCGGCCACCGGTCGGGTGTGGTAGCCGGGACCCACCGGCTTCGTCGGTTCGTCGAAAGCAGGGTCGGCCGGGTCGACGACGACCTGCGTGACCAGGGAGATGACCGGCACGGAAAGACCGCGGCCCGAGAACTCGTGCCGCAGGGCACGCTGCAGGCGGTACCCGAGTTCAGCCTGGGTCATGGCGACGAGGACGTCCAGCGGCAGTGGCTCACCGCGCGAGTCGTCCTGGCGGGAGTCCTGGTCGAGCATGAGTTCCCCGACCTGGGGACCGTTGCCATGCGTGACGATCAGCTCGTGGCCCTGCTCTACGAGGTCGGCCAGCTGCACGGACGTGGTGCTCAGGCGGCGGTCGCGGACCTCGGTCGGGGTTTCGCCCCCACCGAGCGCGTTGCCACCCAGGGCCACCACGATCCTCACACCAGCCTTTCCGTCGAAACCGCCAGTAGAGCAGCCCCGACCATCCCTGCGTCGTCGCCGAGCGCTGCGAGCGCCACGTCGGGAAGCTGTCGATGGGTGTGTCCCATGACCCGCGGTCCCATGGCCGCCCGCGCCGCCGGCAGGAGCCATTCGGCCGCGCCGGGCGCGGCCCCCCCGCCGATCAGCACCAGGGCGGGGTCAAAGGCGTTGACCGCCGACGCCAGCGCCACGCCGAGCCAGAACCCGGCGTGGCGCAGGATCCCGGCTGCGAATCGGTCACCTGCATGCGCCGCCTCGGTCACCGCCTTTCCGTCGATCCGTTCGTGATTGCGCAGGATGCTCGGGTCATCCGTCGCACTCAGCCCCTCGGTGGCCATGGCCGCGATGGCCGTTCCCGACGCATACGCCTCGACGCAGCCACGATTGCCGCACGGGCAGGCACGGCCCCCTTCTTCGACGATCAGGTGCCCGAGTTCGCCCGCGAAACCATGCGTACCGACGACGGGGCGGCCGCCGAGGACGAGTGCCCCGCCGATGCCAGTACCGAGTGTGAACATCACGACGTCGGGGACCCCGACGGCGGCACCAGCGCAGACCTCGCCCCATCCCGCGACGGTCGCGTCGTTGGCGACCACGACCGGGACGCCGAGCCTGGACACCAGTTCCTGCTCGATGGGTACTCCGACAACCGAGAGGTTCGGCGAGTACTCGAGGCGGCCACGCGTGATGATCCCGGCAACGCCGACGCCGACGGGCAGACCGGGCCCGAGTTCGGTTGCGAGGTCAGCGATCGTGGCCACAAGACGTTCGGCGGCGTCGCGATTCCGGTCGCCACGTGGGGCGGGTGTTGTCGTGCGGCGCCGGTCGATGACCGTGCCATCCGCGCCGATCGCCGCAGCGACCAGCTTGGTCCCGCCGACGTCGATGCCGACAGCTACCGCGTCTTCGGTCATTCCTCCCCCCTCGAGGGGGGAGGGGCCGGCGTTGCCCGCCTGGGGGGCGACACAGGGAGTGTCATTCCTCCCCCCTCGAGGGGGGAGGGGCCGGCGTTGCCGGTCTGGGGGGTGTTCATTCCTGGTCCAGGTCGATGTGTTCGTAGTCCTCGTCGCCCACGACCGCCCGCGCCTGGGCGTCGGCGAAGGCCTTGAGGGCCAGAGAGACGTGTCGGGCGGCTTCCGCCAGGTGGGCGATGGCCTCCGGTCGGACCTCGCGCACCGCACGAAGTCCCAGACAGACCGGGCACGCGTCACAGACCTGGTCAGGAGGGTGGGGAGGGGCGCCAGCAGGCCCCGGCGGCGTACCGCCCATCCGGGCCGTGCTCGCCGATGCCAGACGGGCGAGCATCTCGACCAACTCGGTCATCCAGTGCGGCGGTGGCGACCCGTCGGCGCGAGCGTCCCCGTTGCCCGACGCACGTGCTCGCCGGGATTCGTCGTACGCCTCGAACCCATCCTCGTCGGGGTCGAGCCCTTCGTCCGGGCTGCGCCCGCTGGCCCACCATGGGTCGTGATCGTCGGTCACGACGTCACCACCGCTGGCATCGCGAACCGGACCTCCAGGGCGCCGTCGCGCAAGCGCGCGCCGGCGATGTCGCATCGCCGGACGGCCGCGGGCAGCGGCACGGTGCGCTTCATCCACCCCACCCGAATGTGCAACTCGTCCGCCCGCCTGTGCAGGTCGACGTCGTCCTTGGCGGCGAACGGCAGGGCCAGGCGGAGCAGGTAGCCGCCGTCTATCTCGTCAACCGTGAGCGGCTTCGCATCGTGCAGCACCGCCGTCACGTCGAGCCCTTCGTACACGACCTGGCCGAGTCGCTCGAGCGCCGCCACCCCGATGAGTTCGTCGTCGAACAACGGCGCTGTGAGCACAGGCGTGGGCTCGAACGACGTCCGGACGGTCTCGAGGTGTTCGGCGTGGCGTTCCTTCCACCTGGCCAGGTAGGGGTCGTCGATCTCGTCGGGAAGCAGACGGTTCACGACCACCGCATCGACGCCGTAGCCGAACAACGAAAGCGAGGTCGCCGTTCGAAGGGCCTCGGCCACGACCATCCGCTCGGGATTCACGACCAGTCGGACGCTGGACCGTCCGGTGTCCTGCAGCAGTTCGTGGACCGCTGCCAGCTTGCCGTGCAGGCGTTCGACCGCGCCGAAGACCTCATCCTCGGGGACAGGAACGCCGCCGACCCGCGCGGCGAGAGGGCGGACCGCACGCGCGACGCGTCGCCCCGGTTGCACGATCTTCTCGACGTACCAGCGCAACGCATCTGGCAGTGACAGCAGGCGCATCGTCTCGGCCGTCGGAGCGCAGTCCACCACGACGAGGTCGTAGTCGCCGGAGGCAACGTGGTCCTGCAGATCGATCAGGGCGAACAGCTCGTCGAGCCCTGGCACGAGCATCAGTTCCTCGGCCTGGATCTGCGACAGCCCACCCCGCGAGAGCAGTTGGACGAGGTAGTCACGCACGTCCTGCCAGTGCAGGTCCAACCTGGCCTGGGCGTCGATCTGCTGCGCCGCGAGGCGATCCGCGATCCCGGTCGGACGGTCCCCGAGGGCCAGATCGAAGACGTCGGACAGCGAGTGAGCGGGGTCCGTGGACGTGAGGAGCACCCGGCTGCCCGCGGCGGCCGCGCGCACGGCGGTGGCGGCCGCCACGGTGGTCTTGCCGACGCCACCCTTGCCGGTGAAGAGCACGACGCGAGTCACGAGAGTCTTCCTGGTCGCAGGAGTGCCACCGCGAGGTCGTGGCGGTGACCCCACGAGGCTAACGGACGGCGAGGGTTTCACCCGCTGCCGCTTCCCACCCGAGAGAACGTGGCCATGAACGTCAACATCAGCAGGCCGACGACGCCGACGACCAGCCAGAGGAAGACCCTGGCGTCGAGGATCTGCCTGGTCCGATATGCGAGCAGCGACTGCACGTCGAGCAGGGTGACGGCCCAGAGCACCATCGCGCCGAGCAGCGGGATCATGCCTGGCAGGGCGGACTCGCCTGAACCGAGGGCGGTAACGAGCAACGCGGTACCGCCGACCACCCAGAGCAGATAGGTCAGGCCACGCGCCCACGCGGTCGCCATCTGGCCGAGTGCGGCGTGGCCGGCCCCAGGTAGCAACGCGGACAACAACAGCACGACCGAAGAACTGGCCCGCTGCTGGACAGGGGCCAGTTCGGATGGTCCGTCCATCCCGGCTCCGCACACCGTGCAGCGCGCGAGCCCGACCAGGTTCCATGACTGGCAGACCTCGCACCGCCACTCGATCTCGCCCTCGTGCCGGCGGAACCTGCCTCCGCCGGACTGCAGCAGCTCACCGGCGTCGTCCGCTTCCACGCCGGTCGCCGGGACCGCGACCGGGGATGCGTCAGGCTCGGGCACAACGTCGTCCACGGGAAGGCGTGTGTGGTCAGGCTCGGGCTCGGGCCGCAAACGGGCGAAGCACTGGGTGCACCAGTCGGCCTCGTCGGGGTTGCGCGCGTCGCAGCTCGGGCACCTCAAGGGACCAGTCCGACCGCCGTGCGCACCTCGGTTTGCAGGTCGTCCTTGAGACCCCACAGTCCCCGACGCGCTGCGGTCCGGTAGCGCCGCATGGTCGCAAGAGGGCGCCCTACCGGCTCCGCGAGCATCACATGGTGGACGACCGTCCCACCCGACGACGGTGCGAGCCAGAACTCGGCGTACCCGTCGAGGTCACCCGTGAGGTCGAGACGGAACCCGGCGTTGTGCCGATAACTGTGCGGTGCCGCGGCGACGCGCACGGCGAACAGCGGCGAGGTCGCCAGTTCGAGACTCCAGCGCTCGACGCCGTCCGGATCACCGAGTGACCGGACCCGACAGCCGCGCCACCAGGCCGGCCACCCACCGATGTTGGTCAACCGCCGGTACACGAGGGCGGCGGGGGCACGGACGAAGGCGTCGTCATCGACATGCAACTGCATGGGCCGAAGGCTAGTGCCCCCGATACCGGTGGGCGGACACCGCCCAGCCGGCCGACGGCAGGCAGGAGTCGGACTGCCGGACGTCGAAGGACGGGCAACAGCGGACACCAAGGAGGGGCCCTGCTCGCCCTGCTGCGCGACCTCGAACATCGACTGACCGCGGTTCGGCGGTCCGAGCCAGCGATCGCAGCCGTTGCCGTCGTCTGCCTTGTCCTCGGGGTGCTCGCGGCGACGTCGGACGGTCGAAATCCTGCGCCGGTCGTCCTCGCCACGCCCGAATCGGGCACGACGGCCGCCGCGCCAGTATCGCAGGCACCGGCCGAAGCGAACGAACCCTCGCCCCTGGCGACGCATGCTGCACCGCTGCAGGCCGGGGACCAGGTCGAGCCGACCGAGCCGGCTCTGGAGGCGCTCGTCGTCGCCGAGACCGGGACGCGGGCCGAGCCCGACCCGCCCGCGGCACGGGCCAAAGCACCCGCAGCCGACCACACCGCCCGTGGACGGTTCGAGCAGCGCTTCCCAGCGCACGCCGCAGCCACCCAGGATCCGTCGGACCCGGCGACATCGCGCTGGGCCGTGCTCATCGGGATCAACGAACACGCCGGCACGACGCGGAACAACCTCGGCTCACGCCAGGACGCCGAGGCGCTGGCCGCCCACCTGCGCGGCCTCGGGTGGCGCGACGACCACGTACTGCTGCTCACCGAAGGCATGGCGACCCGCGAGAACATCATCGAGGCGATCCGGTGGTTGCACCGCAAGGTCGACGCCTCGTCGGTCTCGATCTTCCATTACACCGGGCACACGAAGCAGTGGCCCGGCTGGGACGTCGACGCAGACGGCGAGACGACGGACGAGGCGTTGTGGCCGAGCGACAACCGTCACATTTCGGACGGTGAGTGGGCGGCCATGATGGCGCCGATCCCCGGCCGCATCTGGATCAACATCGGCGCATGCGAGGCAGCCGGCTACCTCGACCCCGGAGTCGCGGGACCGAATAGGATCGTCACCTTCTCGTCGGCCGAGGACGAGAAGTCGTACGAGGACCCGAAGGCCGGTCACTCGGTCTGGGGCGCGGAACTCGTCGTGAACGGGCTTCGTCGTGGCCACGGCGACCACAACGGCGACGGTCACGTCACGGTCGAGGAAGCCGCCAACTTCGCGATCCCACGCGCGCTGACACGCACGAAGAACCAACGCTACGGGCCGCAGCGCGGAGGCGTGGTCGATCAGGTCGACGGCGACTTCCGACTGGACATCCCGCCGTCTCCAGCGCCGTCACCCACCCCGACGCCGTCACCGTCGACGGAGCCCCAACCGTCGGACGAACCGTGTAGCGGAATCTGCCTGCCGGGCGTCGGCGACTGACGTCAGGCGGCGTGCACCTTCTCGACGAAGCCGACGATCGAGTCGATGACCAGATCGGCGTCCCAGTCGATCTGGGGGACGTGGTAACTGCGCGCGCACGCCACCCTGGTGACGTCGTCTGACCCGAGGAGTTCGGCCAGGATGTCGCTGTTGTGTGGACCGACGGTGTGGTCCTGCGGCGAGGTCAGCACGAGGACTGGGACGGTGAGGTCGAGCAACTGGGACCGGAGCCGCGGCAACTGCTTCAACAGGGACACCGAGGCCTTGGACGGCACGACGCCATAGGCACTCTCCTCGACGTTCGGCTTGGCGATGTCGCTGGTCGGCAGGCCGGCCAGATCACGCGGGAGCAAGGGGAGCACCCACTGCAGCATCGGCGCGGCCTTGGCGAGAGGATCCGACCGCTCCTGCACCAGCGGATTGATGACCGCGATCCCGGCGACGTCACCGCGGCTGCTGGCGATGTCGAGGCCGACCGTGGCACCCATCGAGTGTCCAACGATCACGACCTTGCCCGAGGCCGCCGCTGCGGCCTCGACGGCCTGCGTCCCCGCCTGTTTCCAGTCGTCGTAGCGCGTACGCCGGAAGTCGTTGACCGTGGACCCGTGCCCCGGGAACCGGACCACACGCACGGCATACCCGGCATCGTTCAACGGGCGGGCGATGGGGTTGACCCCGGTCGGGTTCGCGGTGAACCCGTGGAACAGCACGACGGTCGTCGACGCGCGATCTCCAGATCCTTGGGCGTCCCAGCCCTCGCACCCCGCCTGTATCTGCTCGGTCATCGTCGTGTCCTCGGTTCGGTGCGACGGACCCTAGCCGTGGGCGGTCGCCGGGCCGGACGTACGCTTCCAGGCATGACCGAAGACGCCCCCGCAGCGCAACGTGCGCCCGTCGTGCGCACGTTGCTCGTGTCCAACGACTTCCTCCCCCAGGTCGGCGGGATCCAGCAGTACACGGACAACATCCTTTGCCGGCTGCCGAACGCTTCCGCGTTCGTCGCGGCCCACCCGGAGGCGGCCACCCACGACCGCGACGCCAAGTATCCCGTCGTGCGGTCGTCGAGCCGATACATGTTCCCGACCGCTGCGACGGCACGCGAACTCGAGGCCGCGGTCGAACAGACCGGCGCCGATGTCCTGCTCTTCGCCACCCCGTGGCCGCTCGTGTCGCTGGGAAGAAGGCTCGACATGCCCACTGCGGTCTGCACGCACGGCGCTGAACTGATCATGCCGGCGCGGATTCCCGGCGCCAGGGCGCTGCTCGCCCGCGACCTGCGCGCTGCCGACGTCGTCTACAGCGTGTCCCGCAACACCGGCAACCACGTCCGGAAACTCGTCGGCGACGACGGTCCTCCCGTCAGGTTGTTGCGTGCGGGCGCTCCGCTCGAGCAGTTCACTCCCGACGCGGACGGGCAAGCCGTACGTGCCCGTTACGACCTCGACGGCCATCCCGTCGTCGCGTGCGTCGGCCGACTCGTGAAACGCAAGGGGCAGGACGTGCTGGTGGAGGCATGGCTCCGCGTCCGTGAGGCGATCCCCGAGGCCCGCCTCCTGCTCGTCGGGGATGGGCCGCTGCGCCACGACCTCGCGGCCGCGGCCGCACGGCAGCCCGCGGGTGCGGTGACCCTCACCGGCCGCGTGCCGTGGGACGAGCTGCCCGCCCATCATGCCGCGGCTGACGTGTTCGCCCACCCGAACAGGGCTCGCTGGCTCGGATTCGAGTCCGAGGGGTTCGGTGTGATCTTCCTCGAGGCACAGTCAGTCGGTCGTCCCGTCATTGCCGGGGACAGCGGCGGCGCGCCCGAGGCATTGATTCCCGGCCGGACGGGCCTCCTCGTGGACGGCTCGTCGGTCGACGACGTGGCGTCGGTGATCATCGAACTGCTGTCGGATCCCGCCCGTTGCCGGCAGATGGGTGCGGCGGGTCGCCGCTTCGTCGAGGAACAGTTCGACCCGGAGGTCATCGTGGCACGACTCGACGACGACCTGGCCGCTCTGGCCGCAGGGCGCCGCCTGGAGGCCGAGCTGTGAACCATCACAGCCACGCCAGTCGGGGCGCGGACTGATCACTGCTGCCAGGGCACACCGATGTCGTCCTCGCGTCGCTCGTAGGTGGCCAGGTCGGGCAGCGGGATCCCGTGCAACCGGGCGTACGCGGCCGCGTGGCGGATGCGAGAGCCGACCGGCGGATGGGTGGACAACAGCGCGACCTGCCACGATGGGGGATCCGGGGCCGCGAGGTCCCGGATGACGAAGGCACGCGTGACACCGACGACCGCGGCCGGGTCGTCCGACAGCACGAGTGCCCTGTGGTCGGCAGCGGTCTCGACGCGTCTGCTGTGCCACAGCGCAACGGGTTCGGCCACGGCACTGAACAGGGCGACCGCCGCGAACCCAACGGCGATCATCCGGGGGTCCGCGGGGTGTGTCGCGCCCACGCGGCGCTGCAGACGGCCGTCGTTCAGCACGCGGCGCAGCAGCAGCGCACCAACCAGAATCCCAGGAGCCGACGCGAGGACGCCGCGCGCCACGTCACGGTGCAGTCGGTGCCCGAGTTCGTGTGCCACCACGACCTCGATCTCGTCGATCGGCCGCTCGAGCAGGGTGTCGTGCAGCACGACACGACGGGTGGGACCGAGTCCGGCGACGAACGCATTGATGCGCGTCGTCCTCGTGCTCGCCAGCCCGACCTCGATGCTCGCGTCCTGCATCCCCGCGCGCTCCAGCACGGACGAGACCGCGTCGTGTATCGGGCCTGACACGAGTGGTCGGGTCGGCACGAACAGCGGTGCGATCACCACCGGCCAGAGGAAGCTCACGACGCCGACGATCGCGGTGACGAGCCAGGTCGCATGCCACGGCCACGACGTAGGTCGGCGGCGGACCACGGCCAGGATGGCCACACCGACCACGCCTGCCATGACCGCGTTCAGGAATCCGGCCAGGATGCGGTCCCGCCACCAAAGCCCAGCAGGGGCGGTTCGAAAGCCCCATGTGCCGTCCTGGACGAGTCCCGCCCATGCCGCCATCGGCAGGACGGCCAGCCACACGAGCAGGCTGATCGTGGCCGCCAGCAGGAAGCCGCGGGCGAGCGACCATCGCGTGCCATCGCCGGCGATGGCACGCACGAGGCGCCGCCCGCCAGGGGCGATCAGGACGAGTACCGGGACGGCGACGGCCAGGATGCGTGCGGCCATGGCGATCCCGATCCGTGGCGGCCGGTAAGCGCCGATGGCCTCCACGACGTCGGGGGGAAACGTCGTGAGATCGGTGATCGCGGCGGGCAACTGCGGCGCCCATGGTCCCCAGAGTGCGGCGACGACACCGACCGTCGCGAGGGCGCCGGCGACGACCGCCGCCGGCGACCACCTTCGGGCAGTCGGTCCGTGGGTCATGGCGCGGACGTGTCCTCCGACGCGGTGGCCCGTTCGGACGGCCGTGCGGCCCAGACGTCCTGGGCCTGCCCGGAGGCCGTGTTCACGGTCGTTGCCGCCTGTTCGCGTTCGGTGCGGACGCCGGAGATCTGGCGCTGCGCCGTCGCGAGCAGATCGAGTCGGGTGTCGGTCTCGACGAAAAAGGCATCAGCGGCCTCCTGCTTGCTGCGGAACTGCCAGCGTCGTTCGACGAAGGACTCCATCGCGGTGTGGAACCACACGTACGTGTCCCAATTGCGCTGCAGGATCTGGGCCAGGCGGTCCCCCGCTTCCGCGTACTCCCGGACGGCGGTCAGGACGCGGTCCTCGGCGTCCAGGTAGCGCCGCTCCCATGGGTCCTGCAGTTGCCTCCGCGCGGCGACCAGCGCGGTCCTGGCATCGTCCACCTCGCCAGCGACGGCGAGGTACCCCGCGCGCAGGTCAGGTGCCTCCTGCGGGACATGCATCAGCGCCCCTGAGGACTTCCAGGCCGTGATCGTGTCGTCGATCGTCTCGGCGTCCAGCATGCCGGGAACGGCGCCGTCGATGGCACGGACGAGGTCGAGGACGCCGAAGAGCGCCGCGTCAGCGGTGGCCTGTGATTCGGCGACGCGTTCGACCGCCGTGCGCAGGCGCTGCAGTTGCTCGGCCGACTCGTCGACATCGGGTGTCGGCGTGGCCGCGGAATCTGGTCCGCCGCCGCATGCGCCGGTCAGCGCCGCGACGAGCGCGAGCAGCACGACGGGGCGCGACGAGGACCTCACGCGCGAACCGTACCCGGCGTCAGCGCTTCGTCCGTCGGACGAACCCCACATCACGGGCCACCTCGGAGGGCGCGGTCAGGTCGTCGGCCTCAGGGTCGAACAACCAGGTGGCGTTGCGACGTGTGCCTCGGCTCACGAACTTGACCGTGACGCGCCATCGGCCGTCCTTGCGGCGCGAACTCTCCCAAGCGATGTCCGCGAGGTCGACGCCGCGGGACCGCAGGTTCCTGCGGACGGCCTCGCCGAGCGGGTATCGGGAGCGCCCCAGGCGGGCGCGTTCGAGGCGCGCCTGCATCGCCCGTTCGATCATCCGCTCGCGTTCCGCCTGGATGGGGCGATCCCAGCGTTCGATCCACTCGGCGTCGGTCCCGGCCTCGCGCGCAACGGCCTGGACCGACCGTCCAGCGCGCAGGCGCGCCTGGATCTCGGCGGGCGTCAACGTCGAGGCCAGCGCCGGGACCTGAGGTTGTGAGGCCTGCGTGGTCTCGACTCGTGGCGCCCGCCCACGCACCGGCGGTACAGACGGCACAGCCGGCTCCGGCTCCGGCTCCGGCTCAGGCTCAGGCTCAGGCTCAGGCTCAGGCTCAGGCTCAGGCTCAGGCTCAGGCTCCGGCTCCGGCTCCGGCTCAGGCTCAGGCTCGGGTGGTTCCTCGAGGACACGGACCGTCGGGCTCGCCTCCCATGGCAGTGGACCGTCCTGCCAACTGGGCACCTGGGGTTCGACCACCTCGAGGTCGTCGAACGATGACGGGGGTGGCGCGAACAGGGCATTCGGGTCCGACGGACGGGTCTGGGCCGGGGCGGCGACCTCGGCCGGGGCCTGGCGTGCCGCCGTCTCGGCCGCATCGTCCGCGGCCTGCATCGCCCCGAGATCGTCGCGGTCGAGTCCGAGCTCCTCGGCGAACTCGACGAGATCGCCGACCGGCAGGCCGGCCGCACGACGTTCGTCACGCAGTTCGAAGACCGTTGCGAAGAGGTCGGGGTCGACGCGCACGCGGTACCGGCCTCCGTCGTTGCCGACGAGGTCGAAGACAAGGTGCCGCAGGTCGGCCGTGTACCCGACGAGTTGCAGCTCGATCACATGCGCCCTCCGGCCGCCTCCCCTCCGACGCGGCCTGGTCGGCGGGCACCGTAGCAATGCGGGACCATCGGGCCCGCGTGACCCGGATCAGCCAACCGCCCACAGCAACTCTCTCGTGAACAGCAGATCCACGTGATCCGGCGCCAGGCGCTGCCGCAACTCGCCGTCGTCGGTCACGACAGTGACCGGGACGTCCGGGTCGATGGTGGCGACGAGGAAGCAGATGTCGTCGTCGGCGGACAGGCCGCCGCGCGAGAACTCCACCCGGATGCCTCGGCTGCGCTGGTGCCGGAGACCCGCGCCCTCCGCACCGTCGAACACGATCGTGACGTCGAGGCCCATCCTGGCCGCCGCACCCGACAGCAGGCCGATGAGCCACTCCCGTTGCTCGGCAGGCTGCAACTCGCCCCGATGCGTCTTGGTGACGTTGTAGCCGTCGATGACCACCTTGCGGCCGCGCGGCAGCAACGCCTTCGCGTACCCGGTCGTGCCCGGCACGATGTCGCCGGGGACCATGGACGGGCGTCCAGGGACCACGGTGGTGATCGGTTCCGAGGGGTCGACGACGGACCGGCGTCCCGCCTGTTCGGTCGCACGGGCCAGCGCTTCGCGGGCATCTGCGGCGTCACGCCTGGCCTGTTCGATGCCTCGGCGCGCGTCCCGCAGTTGCGCCTGCAGATCGGCGACCTCGCGGTCACGCCGGCGGTTGGCCCGGTCGGCCGCCTCGCGCTCGTTGTCCGCGGCGGCCACGACCCGTGCCGTGAGTGCGGCCAACTCGTCCCGGAGGGCCTCGGCCGCAGACACCGCATCGTCGCGCGCCGTCTCGGCCGCGGACGCACGTGCGGTGGCCCCGTCGACCTGCCGTGCGAGGTCGTCGCGCTCTCGCCGTAGCGATCGGGCCCGCTCCTTGAGGCGAGGGACGAGGTCGTCGTCGGCAACGAGCGACGACGGGGGCGGTGCCTGCGGGGCAGGGTCGGCCGACAATGCCTGGACCCACTGGCGGGCGGCTGCGGCGTCGTCGGCCAGCCGCTCCCGGAACCTGACCCACAACGCGCCGCCGTCGGCCAGCGCGCGCTCGAGATCCTGACGCACCCTGCCATGCGCCAACTTCTTCGCCGGTGCGGCGCGCAGCCGCCGCAGGTGTGGGGTCAACGCCTCGTCGGGCACCGCCCGGAGGGCCGCGCGCAGGTGCGTCAGCAATGCCGACCAGTGCTCGGTCGGCATGGCACCGAGGGCATCGAGATCCGGCGGGGCGGACATGAGGTCGGGATGCTCGTCGACCACCTCAGTTGGTCGAGACGACGACGCCCAGCTGGTCGAGACGTGTCAGGAACTCGGCGGCCGACACGCCTTCCGCTTCCGCGAGCCCGTCGAGGTCGTCGTAGCGGACAAACAGCAGGTGCGAGCCCTCCCCGCGGGTCTGTTGGAGGAACGTCAGGAACTCGACCACCGGCTTCAGCCCCGTCGCCTCGGCGCGCGACAGATCGAGCCGTACCGCCTCGGTCGAGCCGCGGTCGTCCTGCGTTCCCACACGCGCGGGTGAGTCGGTCGACAGGTTGGTCGACAGGTTGTCCGGCGTCTGCCCCGGAGGCGTAGACGTTGGTTCCGGCTCGGTGGTCCGCATCGTCCAGACGCGCCACGCGACGATCGCGGCTGCCGCTGCCACGAGTGCAACGATCCGGCTGGTTCGTCGATCCATGCCCGAACCGTAGCGCGGGCCTGTCGTCACGTCAGGCGCTTGTGGGCGAGGGCTCGACGACGACGGCGTCCTGACGGTTGCACCAGTGGCAGGTGACCGATTCGACGTGCTGTTGGAGGATCTCCTCGTCCTCGACAGCCCCCACGCCGCCCAGGTCGAAGTGATGGAACTGGCGGGACTTCGTGGTGATCACCACGTCGAACCGGGTGACGTTGCCACAGCCGTCACATCGGAAGCGATTGCCGGGCTCCAGCCCGAGCGCGAGTTCGGTCACGGTGACTCCGATGACTGCCGCTGCTCTGCGGCGACCTGCCATGGCGGTTTCCGGGACAGTGGCGTCCGCAACCGGTCCGCGTCGAACCATGGGCCGTCGTCCATGGTCGGGAACTCGGGGTAGCCGACCTCGACGCAACCCGCTTCCTGGACGACGACGGCGACACCATCGCAGAAGACGCGCAGCTGCTCCACATCGATGCCGTGGTGCACGTCGGGATAGTCGGCGAGGTTGCCCACGGCCTTCGCGCACGACGCGACCACACCCGACGCGTTGTCGCGCTGGTGGTGGACACAGGCGACGGCGACTTGGATCACGCCCTTCCAGAAGGCGCGGTCGTCGTCCGGGGCGTGATGCCAGACGTCCTCGAGACATTCATGGGCCTCGAAGAACCGCTGCTCGTCCCACAGCCACCTGGCTGCCGCCAGCGCCTCTTCAACGGTGTCGTACTCCCACGCCTGCGTCAGGTCGGTGCGAGACGTGTCGTACGGCAACGGACGACCCGTCCGGTCCCGCGGACGGGCGTTCTCGGGCAGACCCCAGGCGTTGCGATCGCGGATGACGGGCTCCTTCGGTCGTCCGAAGGGTAACGACGACACCGGTACCGTCCGCCGGTGGGAGGAGGTGGTCGTGCCCGAACTGCCCGAGGTCGAATCAGTCCGACGCCAGTTGGCCCCTGAACTGGCAGGTCGTCGCATCCTCGACGTGTGGTGGGACCCGCACCCCCAGCAGCGCTTCCACCACGTCGATGCCGCGGTCGGCCGACACGTGCATGACGTCCTGCGTCGCGGGAAGTACCTCGTCCTGCCGCTGGACGACGAACTCGAGTTGATCCTCCATCTCGGGATGACCGGATCGTTCTCGTTCGCGGTCCACGAGGACCCGTGGCGACCGCAGGCCACCACGGTGTCCCACGTGCGGGCCTGCTGGCACCTCGACGACGGCCGCGACCTGCGGTTCCGGGACCCGCGACGATTCGGGCGCATCAGCGTCGTGCCTGCCGGCGACTACGAGCTCGTGCCGACGCTCGCGTTGCTCGGGCCCGAGCCGCTGTCGGACGACTTCGACGTCGACCGGTTTGCCGCTGCACTCGCACGCAGCTCCGCGATGGTGAAGGCCCTCCTGCTCGGGCAGCGACTCGTTGCGGGCGTGGGAAACATCTACGCGGACGAGGCCCTGTGGCAGGCGGGGATCCATCCTGCGAGCCGGCGGGTCGGCTCGGCGCGGGCCGAACGCCTGCACGCCGCGATCCGCGAGGTGATCGCGGCCGCCGTGGAGCGGGAGGGCACGACCTTCCGCGACTACCAGATGGTGAACGGCGAGTCCGGACGCTACGCCGAGTTCCTGAGCGCCTACGGCCAGGCCGGCCTGCCGTGCGCACGATGCGGTACGCCGATGCGCAAGACGGTGATCGCACAGCGCGGCACGACCTACTGCCCGCGATGCCAACGGGCCTGAACGGTGTCAGGCCCGTGCGACGCCGAGTCCGCGACCGACGATCTCGCGCGCCAACTGGTGGATCTGGTCGTCGTCGTCAGGACGTAGGACCATCGGCGGGAACGTGAAGTAGGACAGCACGAGGCGCATCAAGACCTCGGCTGCGACACGGGGGTCGACATCGGTGCGGATCTGCCCCGCCTGCTGCCCGGCGACGATCTGGCGGGCGAACCAGTCGATTCCTGCGTCCACGAGTGGGCCCCGGTAGGCGGTTATCCGCTCGAGGAGCAGCGCAGGGTCCTCGTCGCGACCTCGGCCGAGGACGGGGTGCTCGGTGAAGAACCGGATCCCGATCACGAACGCGTCCTGCAGGCCGGCGAGGACGGAGTCCGCCTGCTCGACACCGCGCTGCAGCCGCCGCCGGAAGCGCTGCCCCTCCCGCTCGAGGAGCGCGTCGATCAACGCATCCTTGTTGGCGAAGTACCGATACAGCGTCGCCTTGCCTGCACCGGCAGCGTGTGCCACGTCCTCCATGGTCGTCTTGCGGATTCCCGTCTCCACGAAACACGCCGCAGCGGCCGCGAGCAGATCCTCGCGACGGTTCGAGCGTGCGTTGCCGGTCATGGTCCTCCTGCCATCGGGGCGAACGGAACGATAGTGAGAAATCCGTTCTGGTCGGGCTCCCCGTGCCTCGGAGATCCCAGCGCCTTCCATTGTCCGCTCCGCGCACGCAGGTCCGCGGCCCGACATTCCTGCCCCCGTCATCGGAACCTGTCGGGTGGTCCCGGCGTTCTTGGAACTACCTGTCGTGGCCGAAGCCTGCGCACGTGCAGGGTCGGAGGAAACTGGACGTGGGAGCGCATCACCGCCCGAGCATCCGTGCCGTCGTCGGCGACTGGGCACTGGATGCAGCGTGTCGCGACGCGCCGGTCGAGTGGTTCTTCTCGGGATTCGAGCAGGACGTCGCGCGGGCAAAGGCGTTGTGTCAGGACTGTCCGGTCGCCAACCGCTGCGTGCAGTTCGCGGTTTCCCACGACGAATGGCATGGCGTCTGGGGTGGCACCGATGAATCCCAGCGGCGCTCGCTGATCCGCTCGCGGCGCCAGTCCGAGGTCGCCTGACGCCCGCTGTCCCACCCGTGTGCTTTCCTCGAAGGACGAACACGTGTTCGTTCCCACGGGAGGGCGTCGTGCACACGCAGCCGAGTTTCGACGACCTGTCTGCACCGCTGTTTGACGTGACGTTCGCCGTCCTCGACCTCGAGACCACCGGACTGTCCCCAGACACGGACCGCATCACCGAGATCGGCGTCGTCAAAGCGCGCGGCGGCGATGTCCTCGGCGAGTTCAGCACCCTGGTGCACCCGGGCCGGTCGGTGCCGCCGTCGATCACGGCGGTGACCGGGATCACCGACCGCATGCTCACCGGCCAACCGTCGATCGCCACGGTGCTACCGGCACTACTCGAGTTCTTACGAGGCACGGTGATCGTCGCGCACAACGCCGGTTTCGACACCAGGTTCCTCGCGGCGGCGCTGGCGCGCGAGGGCCAACCACCCCTGCGCCTGCCCGTCGTCGACACCGCTGCGGTGGCGCGTCGGGTCCTGCGCGACGAAGTCCGATCCTGTCGGTTGGCCGAACTCGCGCGCCACTACCGCTCCCCCGTCGACCCCGAACACCGTGCCCTGCCGGACGCACGGGCCACGCTGCACGTCCTGCACGGCCTGCTCGAACGCGTCGGTGTGCTCGGCGCCACGACCCTGCAGGACCTGCAGGACTACACCCGGTCGACGTCCGACCGGTCGTTCCGCAAGATCGACCTGGTCAGGGACGCCCCCGAGGCGGCCGGTGTCTACCGCTTCATCGGTGAACGTGGCGAAGTCCTGTACGTCGGGAAGGCCACGAACCTCCGCAGCCGACTGCGGACCTACTTCGGGCAGGACCGCCGACGCCGCGTCGCGGATCTGGTCCGTGACGCCCATCGCGTCGAGTGGACGGTCACCCCGACGCCGCTCGAAGCGGCGGTCCGCGAGGTGCGGGCGATTTCGGCGACAAAGCCCCGCTACAACCGGCGGTCGAAGTTCCCTGAACGGGGCGTCTGGATCAAGCTGACTGTCGAGGCGTTCCCACGGCTGTCCCACGTGGGGCAACGGCGCGACGACGGCGCGGACTACCTCGGCCCTCTGCGCTCGCGAGGGGCGGCCGAGGCGGTCGTGGAGGCGATCCACACGGTCTCGCGGATCCGCCAGTGCAGCCCGCGTCTGCGGATCGCCCAGGACCATCCCGCCTGCGTACTGAAGGACCTCGGACGGTGCGACGCACCGTGCGACGGGTCGATCGACCGGGACGGCTATGCGGCCGTGGTGGCCGAAGTGCGCGACTGGCTACGCGGTGACACGGGCGACCTACTCGAGCGTCTGCACGCACGCATGATGCACCTGGCCGCCGCGGACCGGTTCGAGGACGCGTCGCAGGTCCGCGACCGCGTGCATGCCGTGGCGCACGCCATCGCACGGGATCGGCTGCTCCAGTCGCTGGCACGGGTTGACGAACTGGTCGCCCAACAGCAGACGGGCAGGCAACGCGAACTCGTCCTCGTCCGACATGGCCGCCTCGCCGCCACGCTGACGGCACCGCTGGACACCTTCGACGACGTCGTCGTTGCCGCCCTCCGGGCTCGCGCCGACATCGACGTGACTGCCCCTGAGGTCACCCCGGAGTCCGCCGAGGAGGTCGAACTCGTCGCTGGCTGGCTCGCCGACGGACCGGTCGAGCTGCTCGATGTCGCCGGAACACTCGCCGAGCCGATCGCAGGGGGCGCCGCGGTCGCATCCGTCCGCACGGGCGCCAGGGTGCTTGCTCGGCGGCTTCGCCAGGACAAGCTGGTCCTCCGGGGCGACAAGGTCGCCGAACGGTCCTCGCCGTCGCAGGGCGCAGCCTGACCTCGTCGATCAGGCGATCGGTGCACCGTCGGGGACGTCGCCGTCCACGGCGAGCAGATGCACGGCGCCGTCGGGCTCGAGCGCGCCGAGCACCAGGAACTCGCTGTCGAAGCCGGCGATCCGGCGGGTGCCGAGGTTCATCGCGCCGACGACCCGCCGTCCGACCAGCTGGTCGGCGCTGTAGTTGGTGATCTGTGCGGAGGTCCGCCGCTCGCCGAGGACAGGCCCGAAGTCGACCGCGACCTTCCAGGACGGCTTGTCGGCCTCAGGAAAGGAATCGACCGACGTGACCGTCCCCACGCGTAGATCCAGTGCCGCGAAGTCCGTCACGGCGACATCCGGCTTGGTTCGAAGGTTCGCCGGGGCGAACCGGTCGTCGGTGGTCATCGCGAGCCTTCCTCGAGTTGCCTACTGAGGGCCACCCACCGGTCCTTGAGATCGAGCGCCGCACCTGACGCCAGGATCGGCCGCGCCTGCGCCAGCCCTTCCGCGAGATCGGCCACATGATCGGCCACGTACAGCGCCGCGGCCGCGTTGAGCGCGACGAGGTCCGAGGCGGCGCCAGGCTGCCCGGCGAGCACGGCCTCGGCCATCGCCACGTTGGTCGCGACGTCGCCGCCCTGCAGGTCGCGAAGGTCTGCCCGCTCGATCCCGAGGTCCGCTGGGTCGAACACGGACGCGTCGACCGCGCCATCGCGGATGTCCCACAGGCGCGACGGGCCGGTGGTGGTCAGTTCGTCCAGCCCGTCCTCGCCGCGGAACACGAGTGCGTGACGCTTCCCGAGCCGCGCCAGCGCGTCCGCGATAACCCCCGCGAGGCGCGCATCGGCGACCCCGACCACCTGGTACTCCGCCCCGGCGGGATTCGACAGCGGGCCGAGGATGTTGAACACCGTCGGTACGCCGAGCGACGCCCGTATCGGCGCCACGTGCCGCATCGCCGGGTGGAACGTCCGTGCGAACAGGAACCCGATGCCGAGTTCGTCGACGCAGCGCGCCACCGCGGGCGGGGGCAGGTCGATCACCACACCCCAGGCCTCCAGGAGGTCAGCCGAGCCACAGGCGCCGCTGGCAGCCCGGTTGCCGTGCTTGGCCACCCGCAGGCCTGCTGCAGCGATCACCAGGGCGACGCACGTGGACACGTTGAAGGTGTTGGCCCCGTCGCCTCCGGTCCCGCAGGTGTCGACCAGCGGCCCTTCGAGGTCGATGGGCGCCACGTTCGCAAGCATGGTCCGCACGAAGCCGGCGATCTCGGTCGCGGACTCGCCTTTCGTGTGCAGCGCCGTCAGCAGACCAGCGGTACGGACGGGATCCGTATCACCCTGCATGATCTCGTCGAGCACAGCAGCGGCGGTCTGCTCGTCGAGGTCGTGACCCGAGATGACGTGCCGAAGGACTGCCGGCCAGTCCACACTACGTACCTGCACGTGCGCTCTCCTCACGCCTGTGGCCACTGACGCTAATGGCTGACCGTCCAAGGTGATTGATCCGGCACGGCGGGGGCCCCCTCACTACCCTGCGGCCACTGACGGAAACCTCAATCCAGCTGGGGCGGGTGTGACAGACAAGGCGCACGTCCTCGTCGTGGAGGACGAGGAGGATCTTGCCTCGCTCGTCGAGGTGAACCTCCACCTCTCCGGCTACGAGGTGACCACGGCCGGCGACGGCGGCGCGGCGCTCGAAGCCGTCGCCCAACAGCGCCCCGACCTGATCCTCCTGGACGTGATGATGCCGGTCCTCGACGGCTGGCAGGTCCTGCGACGCCTCAAGGAGGACGAGGAGTTCGCGGACATCCCGGTCGTCATGCTGACGGCGCTGTCCGAGGAGCGGGACATCATCCGTGGGCACCTCCAGGGTGCGGTCCGCTACCTGACCAAGCCCTTCGAGATGAAAGTGCTGCTGCGAACCGTCGAGGAAGGCCTGCAGGAACCCGACGAGGCCGAGATCGCGGCCCGTCGGGATCGCATCCGGGCCCTGTTGCAGCGACTCGCCGAACTGGATTCCGGCCGACCGGCCGGTGGCACCCAGGTCAGCCTGTCGCGTCTGGAGAAGCTGCCTCCACGAGCCGATCCCGACCCGCCCGAGCCGACGAGCGAGGAACGACAGCGCCTGTCTTCGCTGACGGAACGTCAGCGGTACGTGGCCGAGGAACTCGCGCGTGGCCGCAGCGCCCGCGAGCTTGCGAAGGAACTGGACGTGTCCCGCTCGAACATCTACGCGACCAGGAAGCGCATCGCCCGCAAGCTCGGGGTCGTGCCGGACGACGTCTCGGACGAGGTGCGTCGACTGAACGACTGAGTCGAGGGCGTCAGGCGGTCGATACGGCGGGGGCGGCCAACGCGCGCACCCGCTCAGCGAGGACGAACGAGTCGACCGGCTTGCGGATGACCTCCTCGGCCCGCGCCCAGTCGGCGAGCCAGGCGTCCTGCGGCCGGCTGGTCATGACGATTGCTGGCGCGGCCCTGCCGCCGGCGAGGTCGGCGGCCGCGTGGAGTTCGTACAGCCACGAGAACCCGCCCTTGGGAGCCAGGTCTGCGTCGACCACCAGCACGTCGTAGGCGACCTCGCCTGCAAGCGTCGCCGCGTCGGCGGCTGACGCAGCCTCGTCGACCTCGGCGTCACCGATCAGTTCGAGCGCGCTCGCGGCGCGGTCGCGCTCGAAGGGGTTCTCGGACACGACAAGGATTCGCAACAGCAGACCTCGTAACGGTCGGGACCGAACCGTACCCGCAGCGGTCCGACGACCTCACCCGTACTTGCGGCGCCTCCGCCGGCGCACGATCAGGAACACGTCGAGCACGATCACGATGACGAGCGCGGCGATCAGCAGGTTCCGTGTCGTCAAGAGCGACGAGATGCCGTCGCCGTCAGCATCGCCCTCGATCGCAACCGACACCGGCAGGGGATCCGGCCACCCGTGGATCGTCGTCGGGGTCGAGGCCGGGTCGTTGGGATCGGTGCCGGCAGCCACCTCGATGCCGTCCGCGACACCGTCATCATCCGTGTCGGCGCTGCCGGGGTCGGTGCCGTGGCGGTACTCCTGCCCGACCGTCAGGCCGTCGCCGTCGTCGTCGCCGAGGCCGTCGCCCCACGACAGCGGGTCGTAGCCGCGAGCGACCTCCCAGTCGTCGGCCGCCCCGTCGGCATCGGCGTCGTCGATCACCCGAATCGTGACCGCCATCGTCGCCCCGGAACTGGCGCGATCGATCGCTCGGAACGTGATCTCGTGCTCACCGACGTCCAACCCCGTCAGCATCGTGCGAGTCCCCCGACCGACCCTGGACCCATCGAGTTCCCAGACGAGTTGGTCGTCCGCGATGTCGCCGACGACGACCCCGCGAAGTTCGACCGCACGGCCGTCGGCGACGACCGCCAGGTCCAGGGGCGCCATGATCAGTAGGTCGGGGTCTCGCGTCGGAACACGCACCGTCACGGGAGCCGAGAGCCCGACCGACGCTCCGTCGGCGATCTGGACACGCACCAGGAGTTCGCCACCGACTGGCAGCAGGTCGGTCTCGATCGCTGCCGATGTGCCAACCACGTACGTCACCGGGTGCCACGTCGTCCCACCGTCCGGGGACACCTCGACGAGACCGGGCCCTTCACTTCCCGAGGCCGTCCACGACACGGTCACCCTGCCCCTGGCCGGGCCGCTCGATCCCGCGGGTGGTGATGTCAGGGTCACGCTCGGCGCGTTCGAGGGACGCGTGATGGTCGTGTCCCCGACGTCGGCGCCGGAGATCTGCAGCGTCCTCCACCCGTCGGCGGGGACCACGGCCATAGCGACCTGGCCACCCTCGCCGTCCGACAGGATGGCCACGGGGACCTCTTCGCCATCGAGCGTGCCGGACTGCTTCGCGTCACGCAGTCGCAGCCCGACGGGGCCGCGGACGGCGACGACGGAGTCGGGTTCGCCGGGGCGCACCGCGAGGATCGTGGTCTCGCCGCTGCTGTCAGGGTCGATCTCGGTCGGCGCGGCCGCAAGACCGTCGACGATCGCCCGCTGCGCACCCTCCCATGTCTCGGGACCCGGCCAGACCGTCCGGCCACCGAGACCCATCAGGTCGTGCACATGCGGCTGATTGCAGCCGTCGATGTCATCGCGGATCGCCGAGGTCGATCCCTCCCAGCCCGACGTCGCGGACGACACCGCACGTGGTCGGGAACCGAGGAAGTCGAAGCCGACCGCCTCCATGGCGCCGCATCCCTCGCCACCCGAATGACCGTCGGCGGCGTGCTCGAGACCGAGCAGGTGGCCGAACGCGTGGGCCGGCAGGCTCGAGCACATCCCCGCGGACGCCCAGCCACCACCCAGCACAGCGTTGGACCGGCAGGTGCCGGGGGGCCCGATCCACAGTTCCGGCCCGGCGCCGCCCGTGGCGGCGATCGCGACCGCCGCGACGGGGTCGGTGCCGTCGGTTGGCGCGATCGCGAGCGGCGCATCGAGCCGCATGGCCTCCGGGGACAAGGGCAGGTACGCGCCAAGCGTCGCCAGCGCGCGGGCGGCATCGGCGCGGCTGGCGCCCTCGAGCATCCGAATCGTCAGCGGGACGGCCGCTGGCGCGTTCGCGACGGTCACCTCGAGGTGCAGCAGATCATCGGCGCGGCACCCCGCACAGGTCTGGCGCGTGTCGATGCCTGGTGGGTCGATCTGCACTGCCAGCACCAGGGAGCCGCTGTCGGCCATCCATGAGGCCGGCAGCACGAAGTTCAGCCCACCATCGGCCGCGGCTCGTTGGTCGTCGACAGGGGTGCCGTCGGCCACCGTCGACGTGATCGGATACAGCGGTGACCCGGGCAACGTCACGCCGTCGCGGACGCCGACCAGCCGAGCCGTCACACCGCCGGTGGCATCGTCGGCTCGCGGGTACAGCCTCACCGCGGTGGGCCGCCCCGCCAACAGCACCATGTCGTCGGAGATTCGGCGACCTGCCTCAGGATCGCCGGCGTCGACCACGGTGCGCCTGACGCCCTGGGTGATCTCGAACGCCGCGAGTTGGACGTCGGCCGATCCGTCGCCCGTCGGTTCCCCGTCCTCGCCGGGCGGCCGTTCCACACCGCTCGGACGGCGCACGTCGATCGGCCGGGAGACGGTCGCTGCGTCCCCCGAGGCCGTTCGGACGTGGATGCCGAGCAGCCCGTTGCCGGCCACGAGTCGGCCCGTCGCCAGTACCGTCGCCGTGCCGTCGGCATGGACGACGACCTCGGCGGACGCGACCTCGCGAACGCGCTGGCGACCGGGATCCCGTGGCGTCGTGTAGCTCTGCCACACGACCGCGCGGGTGATCGTCTCGTTCGTGGTCACCTGGCCGTGCACGGTGAGGACGCCGTCGGGCGTCAACGTCACCGAGCCGACAGGCCCGCCCATGGTCGCGGTCACCGCGCCCGCCCGTTCGGGGCGGGTTGACGCGACTTCGAGACGATCGATGAGCTCGGGCAGATCGGCCCCGCCGGAGATGGTCGATAGGCGGATCCGACGGATGTCGACCCCGGCCTCGGCGTCCGGTACGGGCAGTTGCAGGCAGGTGAATACCGGTGTCGGCCCGGTCGGGACGGTCGCGGACGTCGTCGCGACGATCTCACCCGCCGCGTCGAGGCCGTCCATCGTAACGGTGGCCGCAGGACCGGTGTCATTGCGGCCCACGTGGACGCCGACCCATGCCCGCGGCGTGCCGAGGTCGATCTCGAGTGCCCCGCCGACGGTGTTCTCCATGGCCATCGGCGGCGTGACCGAGCCGGCAAGGGCGGGACGGACCCGCAGGCTGCCGGTCGGCCCGATCACCCGGACCCCGTCGCCGAGGTCGCCGTCGAGCGGGTCGTCGATGGAGCGGTCGTCGACGTCGATGACCGTGGCGTTCGGAAGCCCGCTGAAGCAGTCCGAGGCCTGCGGGACCGGCACGTCGTCGGTCGTCAGCACGCCGTCGACCTCGAGGACGCCACCCTCACCCGGCAGCGCGATCGCCCTGCCCGGCGGCTCCTGGGTCGGCGCCTGACTCGGCGGCTGCGACGGGGACTCGCTGAGCGACGGCTCCTCGGACACCGACGGTTCCTCGGACTCCGACGGCGGTGGGGGCGGAGGAGGCGGAGGCGGGGGCGGCGGAGGAGGCGGCGGAGGAGGCGGCGGAGGCGTCGGCGTCGGGCTGCCCGTCGGGGTCGGCGTCGGGTCGCCCGTCGGGGTCGGGGTCGGGTCCTGCGCCACGGCCACGGAGGACAAGGGTTGCAAGGCAGGCACGAGCATCAGGGTCAGGGCGACGGCGATCGCCCCGACGGCGAATTGTCTACGGCGTCGATAGCGCGAGGACGGCTGCACCGGTGGCTCCCCTGTTGTCTCCGGTCGCGTGTTCGGCAGACGCGATGCCCGGCAGAACGTAATCCTACGTACGCTGACTGCTGACATGGCGCGTTGCTATCTGGATTCTGCATCGACCTGGCCGCTGCGCCCAGCGGCTGCGGAAGCGATGCAGGACGCGGTCCACCTCGCGTGGGCCGATCCGACCCGCCGATATGGAGAGGGACGGACGGCGCGCCGACTGCTCGAACAGGCGACCAGCACGGTGGCGGGACTGCTCGGCGCACGCGACGACGACGTCGTGTGGACCTCGGGCGGGACCGAGGCCGTCCACCTCGCGGTGCACGGCCTCGCGCGCTGGGCCGCCGATCACGCCCCCGACCGGCGTCATGTCGTCGTCTCGGCAGTCGAGCACTCCGCCGTCCTCGCCGCGTGCGAACGGTTGCGCCGGGACGGGTTCGACGTGACGACCGTCCCCGTCGACGCCGCAGGCCGGGTCGACGCCGCGGTTGTCGCCTCTGCCATCCGCGACGACACGCTCGCCGTGCACCTGCAGCACGCCAACCACGAGGTCGGCACGCTGCAGCCCACGCACGAGGTCTCGCGGCAGTGCATGCAGGCAGGGGCGCTGCTCCACGTCGACGCATGCCAGAGCGTGGGGCAACTGGGCGTGACGCTGGACCAGAGTGGGGCGGACCTGCTGACCTGGTCCGCCCACAAGTTCGGCGGCCCTGCCGGGATCGGCGGGCTCGTGCTCGGGCCGCGCGGACGCATCGCGCCGCTGCTCGAGGGTGACGACCGCCAGCAGATGCGTCGCGCCGGCCGGGTCAACATCGCCGCCATCGCCGGTGCGGCGGTCGCGTTCCAGGTGGCAACCGACGCGATGGCGTCCGAACGGTCAGCCAGGGAGGTGGTCCGGCGCCACGTTCGGACGGCGCTGGCCGAGGTGCCCGATGTCGAGGTCCATGGGCCGCTCGCGGACGCCCACCCCGGGATCGTGGCGGCGAGTGCGCTGTACGTGAGCGGGGAGGCCCTCGTCGTCGAACTCGACGACGAGGGATTCGCCGTCCACTCCGGTTCCGCATGCGCGGCCACGTCGGACGAACCTTCCCACGTGCTGGTGGCCATGGGCGCGCTCACGCACGGTCACGTGCGGATCTCGTTCACGGGCGAGGTCACCGTCGAGGACGCCGAGCGGTTCGTCGACGCCTACCGCAGTGCCGTGATGAGGCTGCGGGACGCCAGCGTGCTACGCCGCCGCAGGCATCCCGATGGCTGATATCGCCGAGGTCGATGCCGTCGGCATGGCCTGTCCTCGGCCGGTGATCGAACTGGCCAACGCGATCGCCGAACTGCAGGTCGGGGACCGGGTGCGACTCCGTGCGGACGACGTGGCCGCGAAGGTCGACGTCCCGGTCTGGTGTCGGATGAAGCGGCACCGGCTGGAATCGTCCGTCGAGAAGGACGGCGTCTGGACGTTCGTGGTCCGGAAGGCCGCCCGCTGATCACCTTCGGTCGGGCGGGTACCGCACACCGTTGGTGCTGGTCCGGACGGCACCGCATCGAGGCAAAGGTTTTGTGCGGAAGATGCCGTAGCCGCGGGAGCGCAGTTGTAGGCTGCCGCGCCGACGGTCCCGGAGTTCCCCCGTGCTTCGGGACCGTCGCTTTTCCACGGTCCCGTCGGACGGTCAGAAGGTCGCGCTGTCCCCACAGGCGCAGGACCCGGACGCGTTCGGGTTCTCGATCGAGAACCCCGAGGCCTCGAGGCTCTCCTTCCAGTCGATTACCGCGCCCTGCATGTAGGGGCTGCTCATCCCATCGATCCGGATGGTGATCCCGTGCTGTTCCTCGATGAGGTCGCCGTCGAGTGCGCGGTCGTCGAAGAAGAGGGCGTACCGGAAGCCAGCGCAACCGCCGGCCTGGACGGCGACACGCAGTGCGACGTCGCCCTGCTCGTCGGCGTCCTCGAGAAAGCTGTGGACCTTCTCGGCCGCGGTTTCGGTCAGCGTGACGATGTTGGTGTCGACGTGGGTGTCGGCGCTCACTCGGTGCTCCTCGAGTTCGGGTACCAGTTCAGCTACAGGCAGTCGGGTGCCAGGTCGTGATCGATCGTGCAGTGAACGAGTGTACCGACGAGTCCTCCACGTGCGGTCTACCGGCCCACCATGCGCGCGAGATGCCGTCCGGCCTCCGCGAGGGCCTCCTTGGCCTCCTCGGGGCCGTGCGCGGCGGCGGTGAGCACGTGACGCAGGGGCGTTGTCCCCGCCTCGTCCTGGCCGACGATGGCCGCAACGGGAACGGCCGCGGCCTGCGCGAGAGACGCGACGGCACCGACGACCTTGCCGTCGAACGATGTCGCATCGAGACGGCCTTCCCCCGTGACCACCATGTCGGCGACCTCGAGCGCCGTGTCGAGGCCGACCAGACCGGCGACGGCATCCGCTCCTGAAGTGAAACTGGCCCCCAGGCCCGCGGCGAGGCCGAACCCGAGCCCGCCGGCCGCTCCGGACCCCTGCAGGTCGGCCAGATCCCGTGTGGTGGCGACGTCGCGCTGCGCGACCTCGGCCCACTCTCGCAGGGCGCCGGCGAGCAGTTCGACCGCCGCGTCGTCGGCACCCTTCTGGGGGCCGAACCGGCCAGGCGCGTCCTGGATGGTGGTCCGCACGTCGGCGAGCAGCACGACCTCGATGTCCTCCCAGTCCGCGGACGCCCAGCCGCGCTCCGCCCGTACGACGCGGTGCAGGTCGCGGCCGCCGATCTTCAGGCCGCTGCCGTCCGCGATCCGGAGTCGGAAGCCGAGTCCCGTGAGCGCACCCGCTCCCCCGTCGACGGTGGCGGACCCACCGAGCCCGACGAGGATCCGGGAAGCGCCGGCCTCGCGGGCCGCGTCGAGCAACTGACCGACCCCGTACGTGGTCGTGTCCAGCGGGGATCGACGCTCAACAGGCACCAGGTGCAACCCACAGGCCTGCGCCGACTCGACCACTGCGGTGGCGCCCTCGTCACGCAGACTGAACCAGGCGTCGGTCGGCAATCCGAGCGGTCCGCACACTTCGACGTCCACCCGGCGGTCCTGCGGGCGATGAACGACGGCAAGCAGTCCCTCGCCTCCGTCGGACATGGGAACCAGGTGCATCGTGTCGTCGGGTCGCTCGCTCCGCCATCCCGCCGCGATCGCCCCGGCAGCGTCGGGCGCGGACAGCATGCCCCCGAACGAATCCGGAGCGACGACCACACGCAACGACGACCTCACGAACCCGACGGGTCTCGCAGGCTAGCCATCACCCCGCGACCGGTCGCATGCGGAGAAGCGGTGGTACGCTGCGCACACCGGATTACTGTCACGTTGACATTAATTGGGTCCGGGGGTAGGACGATCATGAAGAGCACCGTGAGCAGGACCGTGACTCCGAGCGCGACGGCGAGTACGACGGCGAGCATCGCTGCGAAGCCCCGTGCTGCCCGGATACGACCGCACACCGACCTGCCGACGATCCCCAACGGCTCGCCCTTGTTGCTGCTCGGACGCCGATCCGACGCGGCCACCGAGAAGGGGGTGTACTGCCCCGGCGACCTGCCCTCCCCCTCCGACCCGACACTCATGGACCGGGCACGCGCGGCCCGTGATGCCCTCGGCGACCGGGCCGTCGTGCTGGGTCACCACTACCAACGCGACCAGGTGATCGCGTGGGCCGACCAGCGCGGCGACTCGTTCGCGTTGTCCCGGTTCGCGGCCACGGCGGACGCCGAGTTCATCATCTTCTGCGGCGTGCACTTCATGGCCGAGTCGGCCGCGATCCTCGCTAGAGACGACCAGACCGTGATCCTCCCCGACCTCGCGGCTGGTTGCTCGATGGCCGACATGGCCGAGACACGGCAGGTCGTGGACGCGTGGGCGCGGCTCGAGCGGGCCGGGGTCGCCGACGCCACCGTGCCACTGACATACATGAATTCGACGGCCGACATCAAGGCCTTCTGCGGCGAGCGCGGCGGCACGATTTGCACGTCCAGCAACGCCCCGCGGGCGATGCGCTGGGCGTTCGCACAGATGCCGTACGGCGCCGGCAAGGTCCTGTTCCTGCCCGACCAGCACCTCGGCCGCAACACGGCGGTCCTCGGTCTTGGTCTTGACCTCGCAGACTGCGTGGTCTACGACCCCTGGCAACCGGATGGTGGATTGACCGACGAGGAGCTCGGGGCGGCTCGCGTCATCCTCTGGAAGGGCCACTGCTCGGTGCATGCGCGGTTCCTGCCGCACATGGTCGACGAGGCCCGCGAGAAACTGCCCGGGATCGAGATCATCGTCCACCCCGAGTGCCGCCACGAGGTCGCCGTGAAGGCCGACAGGGTGGGTTCGACCGGTCAGATCACGAAGTGGGTCGAGGACGCGCCTGCCGGAGCGAGGATCGCGATCGCGACCGAGTTGAACCTGGTGAAACGCCTGGCCGACGAGCACCGGGACAAGGATGTCGTGTTCCTCGACGACACCGTTTGCTTCTGCGCCACGATGAACCGCATCGACCTGCCCCACCTGGTCTGGGTGATGGAGAACCTGCTCGACGGGGTCGTCGTGAACCAGGTGACCGTCGATGCCGACACCCGTCACTGGGCACGTGTGGCACTGGACCGGATGCTGGCGCTGCCTGGCGACGACCGCTCGCTCAGCGCGACCGCCATCGCCAGCTGACGGGTCGTCAGCGCCCATCGTCCCCAGGCGGCGCCGGCAGCCAGACCCACGTGTTGGCCGGCCGGACGGTCGCCTCGACCGACTGGGTGAGCGCGTCCGTCACCGCGTGTGTGTCGAGCTGGTCCCGCAGGCGCGCGCCGAACCCGTCGACGACATGCGTCGCGTCGTAGCGGCTTCGGTCGAAACGTCGGTCCATCACGGACTTGACTCGCCGCCGGACCGGTCCGAACAGTGCCGCGACGAGCAGCGTCGCAACGGCCACGACGACGTCGGGTGCGTCATCGGGGCCGAGGACGCTCTGTGCACCGAGCACGACCGCCCCGTAGACCCCAGCGAGGATCGCGGTGAGCACGGCGTACGTCACCGTCCGGCTGACGATCCGGTCGATGTCGTACAGGCGATAGCGCAGGATCGCGATGGCGATCGAGAGTGGCAGACCGACCAGCGTCACTGCGAACAGAACATTCTCGACGACGTTGGGGATCTGGAGGAGGTCCTGCACCGGCAGGGTCGCAACCAGCGTCGCCGCAAGGAAGAACCACTTGAGTTGCTGGCGTTCGGCGGCCCCTTTCGACCGACGGAACCGCACGATCATGGCGACGAGGACCATCACGATGCCAGACAGGAACGTCCCCACCAGCAGCGCATCGAGCCAGGCAACGTCCTCGACTTCTCCCAAGCCTCGGACGCCGATCGGGTTCACGATCCAGAGCGACTCGTCGGTGACCGGATCGACGTACTGCAACTCGATCCGTTCCGCGAGGCCGGCCGTGACGATGACAACTGCCGTTGCGGCCACGACAAGAGCGTTGGGTACACGCCAGCGCCGGCTCGGCAGATGTCCGTCCGGGAAGTACAAGGGCACGAACACGAGGATCAACAGGAGCACCAGATACCAGTACCAGGTGTTCGTCCACGCCAACATCGTCACGGCCAGCGGTGCCGTCGTCCCGCGCATCGCCCACGGGGTGGCGAGGCTGTCACCGAGCTGACCCACGCTCACCAGCATCCCGATGGTGGCATACAGCCACCCCGTGGGATGCCGGGGGCGGCGGGCGACCATCAGGGCACCGAGGCCTGCGAACAGCCCGAAGCCGATCGTCAGCGCGACGTCCTCGATGAACGCTTCGTCGCCCGCATTGGCGGGGACAGTCATCGAGGCGATGACGGAAGCGAGATACGCCAGCAGGATCGCCCCACCGGCCCACGGTGCCCATCGCGGGGTCTTGTCCAACGATCGTGTCTCCGGACGGTCGTCATGACTCTTGCACGTGACCGTTCCGGGAGCGTTACGGCTCAGCAGGACCCGTCGGCGCCTTCGATCCAGCCGGCGACCTCGTTGCTGAGGTTGCCGACCATCAGGACGTCGACCGAAGGCGAACCGCACGAGGCGAGCAGGTCATGGCTCGCGCCCGGACGGACATTGGGGTCGCTGTTGACGAGCAGGATCGGTGCCCCCGTGTCGGCGGACAGGCCGGCGGCGGCAAGGCCTGCCTGCCAACCGTCGCGGGCCCACCCGTCGATCGTGATGAACTTCCGCCCACTCGTCGATGACGTCACCTTCCACAGCAGTTGCGAGACCGCAGAGGCCGTGGTCGTCCGCTCGGGGCCGCTGACGCGCTGGGGCTTGGGTACGACCGCCGCAACGGCCTGGCCGAGGGAGTTCTCGCCACCGAGCAGCACGGTCGACTTCGGCGCATCGGCGAGTATCCACGCAGCCGCCTCGCCACTGAGAGCGGCCGAGGCGCTGACGAGCACCGGGACGCGGTTCGCTGCCGCCCACGCGCCACCGGTGATCGAGTCGACCCAGGCCGCAGGGCCGTTGGGGTCGGTCTCGGTCCCCCATGCCCTGGCGATGGCGACCGTCCCGGTGTCGCCGTACAGGCGGCGGACCTCACTGGCGATAGCTGCCGCGGTGGCGACGCGGGTCGGGCCGCTCAGGCGCACCGGACGCAGGCCAGCGGCGGACACGGCGTTGGCCACCGCAGGTGAGATCGAGTTCTCGCCTCCGAGCAGGTAGACGGTTCCGTTCTTTGGCAGAACCCGCTGCAGCTCGCCACGCACGTCGCTCGGGAGTTTGTCGCTCGGCGTGAACATCATCGGCCCGTCGCCGGCGAGCGGTGCGCCGGACAGCGCGTCGACGAAAATGTCGTTGCGGGACAGCAGCGCGTGGCTCGCCTCGCCCTTGGAGAACCGAGCCTGACTGGCCTGGATCGCCGCCTGCCCCGTCTTGCCGAGGCGCTCGATCGTGCGGACGTCGCCGTCGAAGCCACCGGGACGAATGGTGTCCGACACCACCGCGGTGGTCGTGCTGCCCTTCGTTGGGGCGTAGGGGTCCTGGATCCCACCAGTCGGCTCGGTGCCGTTCCACTGACGGAAGTTCTGGGTCGCCCACAGACAGGTCGTGTAGTGGGTGCCGGACGGGCAGGAGTTCTCGCGCAACTCCACGCCGATGCCGACGTGGTCGAATTGCGGGTTCATGATGTTCGCGCGGTGACCATCCGAGTCCATGAACGCCTGGTGCAGGCGCTCGACCGCGTCGGACACGACCGCGGGGTCGCTCGGGTCCGACACCGTCGTCCAGCCGACGTTCTCGGCGGCCCGCAACCAGCAGCAGTACTGGTTGTAGTAGTCGGGGTTGTGGTACATCCGACGCTCGGACGCCATCACCGTCGACCACTTGTAGGCGACGTCCCTGACGTCCTTGACCGACTGCAGCGAGCGGATTGCCAGGCCGTTGCGGTCGGCGTTGACGAGGGCGACGAACTGCTGCTCGGCGGAGACGCTCTGCGCGGCGTCTGCAGTGGTCGGCACCAGGCCGATCACGGCGAACGCGATCGTCGCCACCAGGACGGACGGGAGGCGGCGGATGGACTGGTGGGCGATCATTACTCGCTCGTTGGTCGGGGCTCTCCCACCATCACGGCGTCTTTCCCGGCGATCTTGACCGCAGCGGCCATTCGGCCAGTAATTAGTCCAATCGGACTAGGCACGGCGAGCCGATCGGTTCATGTGCCCGGGACCTAGGTCCCGATTTCGCCCCACAGGGCCACGGCTCACGGCTTCGGCGAGCGATCCACGAATGGCGGCGCGACGACCTTGGCGTCAACTGGACGCCCGCGGACGTCGATGACGGCCGCGGTCCCCACGTCGACACGACGATCGATGTACCCCAGGCCGATGCCGACCTCGAGCGTCGGCGCGTACCCGCCGCTCGTCAACGAACCGACGACCTGGTCGTCGACAAGCACGTCCAGTCCTGCCCGCAGGGGTCGCCGTCCGCTGCCCCGCAGGCCGACGAGCCGTCTGTCTGCCCCGCTTGCCTTCAGGTCCACAAGGGCATCACGGCCGACGAATTCGCCGTGATCGAGTTTGACGGCCCACCCGAGGCGGGCCTCGAACGGGTTGGTGGTCGCATCGATGTCGTTGCCGTGCAGCGGATACCCCATCTCCAGACGCAGCGTGTCGCGGGCACCGAGGCCGACCGGGACCGCCCCAGCGGCCAGCAGCGCGTCCCACAGGGCGGGTGCTGCCTCGTCGACGGCGACGATCTCGCAGCCGGACTCGCCGGTGTAACCGGTCCGACACACCGCGGCCGACGACCCGCCCGGCACCTCCAGTCGCCGCACCGCCAGGTAGGGGATGCTCGTCAGGTCCTGGCCCAACACGACCGACGTGACGTCGAGTGCCGCCGGCCCCTGGACAGCGAGGATGGCATGGGTCGTCGACTCGTCGTCGATCTCGACGCGCGCGTCCGCGGCCACGTGCCGCAGGCGCTGGACGACCGCTGCGGTGTTCGCGGCATTCGGGACCACCATCCACGCCGGCTCACCGGAACCAACCGGCAGTCGGTACACGATGAGGTCGTCGAGGATCCCGCCATCCTCCGCGCAGCACAGCGTGTACTGGCTCTGCCCGACCTCGAGGGCCGGAGCATCGTTGGTGAACGAACTCGAGATCACGGCCGTGCTGTCGGGGCCGGTGAGAAAGACCGTGCCGAGATGCGAGACATCGAACACCCCGACTCTCGAGCGCACGGCATGGTGCTCGCTGACGGTTCCTGAGAACTCGAGCGGCATCGCCCATCCGGCGAACGGTGCCATCTTGGCGCCGGCTGCCTCGTGGCGATCTGTCAGGGCCGTGCGTTGAAGCGACTGGTCCACCTGGGGCTCCGTACCTCGGACTCGTGACAGCGAGGCGGACCGTAGCCCGCGTTCCTGGCCCCACGGCCACTCCGCGGCCCGTCGGCCACACGGCTGCTCGGCTAGGTTCGCCGCAACGTGTCGGTCCCGCCGACCTGCTGCCCTGCAAGGAGTGGAACGTGGCCGAAGAGGTCAAGCTGCCCCAGTTGGGCGAGTCCGTGACCGAGGGCGTGATCACGGCATGGCTCGTCCAGCCAGGTGACACCGTCGAGGTCGACCAGCCGATCGTCGAGATCTCGACGGACAAGGTCGACACCGAAATCCCCTCCCCGGTCGCCGGCACCGTGCAGGAACTCCGCGCCGAGGTCGACGACACGGTCGAGATCGGTCAGGTCATTGCCGTCATCGGCGATGGCGAGGCGTCGGCTGCCGAGGACGATGCAGGCGGATCGTCCGACGCGGACAGGGAGGCCGCCGCGGACGACGCAGGGGCCGAGCCCGACAGCGACGATGACGAGGTCGACGCGAAGGACGAGTCGGCCAAGGCGCCCGAGCCAGACGGGGTCGAGCGCACGTCAGCGGACGACGAGGCAGCGGTCACCGGCGGAGGCGACCAACCGACGCCCCCGACGACTCCCGCACTCGTCCCGCAGCCGTCACGCGTACAGAAGGGCGATGGGCACACGCACGACGTCGTCATCCTCGGGGCAGGGACCGGCGGATACTCGGCGGCTCTGCGCGCTGCCCAGCTCGGGCTCGAGGTCGCCCTCATCGAGAAGGCAGAGGTCGGCGGGACCTGCCTGCACTGGGGCTGCATCCCAACGAAGGCCGTGCTGCACACGGCCGAGGTCGCCGAGACCGCCCAGGACGCTGCCGACTTCGGCGTCACCTTGTCGTACGAGGGCATCGAGGTGGCGGCGATGAACGCGCACAAGGACGCGGTCGTCGACAAGATGCACAAGGGACTCCAGGGCGCACTGAAGCAGCGCGGGGTCGAGACGATCGTGGGTACGGGCAGGCTCACCGCCGCCGACACGATCGAGGTCGAGACCGACGACGGCACGCGAACCATGTCGGCCCCTGCCGTGGTGATCGCCACGGGTTCGGCGCCACGCCAGTTGCCGTTCGCCGAGTTCGACGGCAAGCGGGTCATCTCGTCCGACCACGCGCTGTACCTCGACAAGCTGCCCAAGAAGGCGATCGTGCTCGGGTCGGGCGCCGTCGGGATGGAGTTCGCCACGGCATGGCACGCCTTCGGCGTCGATGTCACGGTGGTCGAGCTCCTCGACCGACTCCTGCCGCTCGAGGACGAGGATTCCTCCAAGGAGATCGCGCGGGCGTTCCGCAAGAAGGGCATCGCGACGATGACCGGCACGAAGCTGACGGCCGTCAAGGCCAACCAGCGGTCCGTGGCCTGCACGGTCGAGACGCCCAAGGGCGAAACCGAGGAGTTGAGGGCCGACCTCCTGCTGGTCGCCGTCGGACGGGCGCCGGTATCGGACGGGATCGGGCTGGACGACGTCGGCGTCGAGACCGACCGCGGGTTCGTGGTCGTGGACGAGTACTGCCGGACCTCGGTCGAGGGCATCTGGGCGCTCGGTGACGTCATCCCGACGCTCGGGCTCGCCCACGCATCCTTCGCCGAGGGCTTCCTCGTCGCCGACCAGCTCGGCGGGCTCGAGGTCGTGCCGATCGACTACAAGGGCGTGCCCCGGGTCACCTATTCGCATCCCGAGGTGGCGTCCGTCGGTTTCACCGAGGCCGAGGCGAAGGACGAGGGCCTCGACATCGTGGTCGAGAAGTACCCGTTCCAGGCGCTCGGCCGGGCCGCGATGGTCAAGGCCAGCGGCATGGTGAAGATCGTCGCCCAGAAGGACGAGGCTGCCGAGGGTGGCGCCGGGCGCGTGCTCGGCATCCACATCGTCGGGCCGCGGGCGACCGACCTCATCGGCGAGGCCGAACTGATCTACAACTGGGAGGCGCTGCCCAGCGATGTCGCCCACTTCATCCACGCCCACCCGTCGTTCAGCGAAGCGATCGGTGAGGCACACCTCGCGCTCGCCGGCCGCGCCCTGCACGGCTGACCCGATCCCGAGCGCGCACCGGAACGAGGAGCCCGTCACATGGCAGAGGTCCAACTCCCCCAACTCGGCGAGTCGGTCACCGAAGGCGTGATCACGGCCTGGCTGGTCGAGGTCGGCGACAGCGTCGAGAAGGACCAGCCCATCGTCGAGATCTCGACGGACAAGGTGGACACCGAGATCCCCTCTCCGGTCGCTGGGACGGTCCAGGAACTGAAGGCTGGCGTGGACGACACCGTCGAGGTCGGCGCGGTCATCGCGGTCATCGGCGAAGGTGACGCAAACGACGCGGCCGACAAGGACGCGGACAACGAGGGTGCCGCGGACGAGGACAACGAGGGTGCCGAGGACGAGGCGGAGCCCGCGCCCGAGCCGAAGGAGCCCACCGCACCCGAACCGACTGCGGCTGCGCCGCAAGTGGCGGACGGCGGTGGTGGGGTGCTGATGTCGCCGCTCGTGCGGAAGTTGCTGCGCGAAGCCGGCATCGGGCCTGACCAGGTCGAAGGCACCGGACTTGGCGGGCGGATCACCCGCGAGGACGCGGAGCGTGCCATCGCCTCCGGCGGTGAACATGCCAAGGGCTCCGGTGTCGCCGACCAACCGGCCGCTGCCGCAGCAGAGCGCACGGCCACGCCACCGCCAGCGGTCCAGGCGGTGGCCGGGACCAGGGAGCGGCCGCTGCCGGCGCCAACCCAGATCGACTTCGGCGGCGAACGCGAGGTCACCCAGGACCTTACACGGGTCCGCAAGGCCATCGCCAAGGCGATGATGCACTCGATGCAGACCACCGCGCAGTTGACCGCGGCCGTCGAGGTGGACATGACCGCCATCATGAACCTGCGGTCCGCGCTCAAGGACGACTTCAAGGCCCGCCAAGGAGTGTCGCTGTCCCCGCTGCCGTTTGTGTGCCGTGCTGTGACGATGACGCTGCCACGCCATCCGACGGTCAACTCGTCCATGGACCTCGAGGCAGGGACGGCGACGTTCCACCGCTACATCAATCTCGGCCTGGCCGTCGACACCGAACGTGGACTGCTGGTCCCCAACATCAAGGACGCCCAGGACCTCACCGTCGCCGCCCTCGCCCACCAGATCGCGGACGTGGCCACGCGGACCCGCAGCAAGGGCATCACCCCCGACGAACTGTCCGGCGCGACATTCACCGTGACGAACACGGGATCGGTCGGCACGCTGTTCGACACGCCGATCCTGAACCCTCCGGAGGTCGCGATCCTGGCCGCCTGCGCGATCGAGAAGCGCCCCGTCGTCGTATCTGACGCGTACGGAGACTCGATCGCGATCCGGTGGATGACCTACCTGTGCATGAGCTACGACCACCGCATGCTCGACGGCGCGGACGCCGCCCGGTTCCTACAGGACCTCAAGTGGGTGCTGGAGAACCACGACTTCCTCGACGAACTGGGTCTGTAGACATGGGAGCCCGCGTCCCCGGCGACCCGCGCACACTGCGGGCCTCTGCGGACGCCCCCATCACGGTCGTCGACGCCGGCACCGTCGACTACCAGGTCGCCTGGCAGTGGCAACGCGACCTCGCCGCGCGCCGCGCAACTGACCAGATCGGTGACGTGCTCCTGCTGCTCGAGCACCCGCGGGTGTTCACACTGGGCCGGCGGGCGGACGAGACCAACGTCGTGTTCAGCGAGCATGAGCGTGCGGACCGTGGCATCGACGTGGTGCATGTCGATCGCGGCGGCGACGTGACCTACCACGGGCCGGGGCAACTCGTGGGCTATGCCGTCTTCCGGTTGGCCGGACCACGGGTCGTCGACCACGTCCGTGCCCTGGAGGAAGTGAACCTCCGCGTGCTGGCCGGCTACGGCCTCAGCGGCGAACGCGTGACCGACTTCACGGGCGTGTGGGTCGGACCGGCCAAGGTCACAGCCATCGGGGTCCGGGTCACCGCCGACTACGTGACTCAGCACGGCTGGGCGACCAACGTGACCACCGACCTGTCGGACTTCGGAGGGATCGTTCCGTGCGGGATCGATGACCCCGACCGGGATGTGGCGTCGCTTGCGAGCCTCGGCATCCACGCCTCCATCGACGAGATGAAAGCGCGGACGCGAGCGGCCGTCGCCGACGTGTTCGGGGTTACCCTCGTCGAGGCGACGGTCGACGACCTCGACCTGTCCGCCCAGCCTGCCGCGACCTAGCGCGCGACCCGCGCCGGAGACATCGATGACCGAGCCCGTGATCCCACGCGCAGCACGCCTGCTGAGCGTGGCGTCGCCGGACAAAGTGAAGCGTGCCGGGACCGTCCGCCGCACGGTCGACACGTCCCCGCACGACGGCCGCAAGCCGGAGTGGCTGAAGATCAAGGCGCGGATGGGCGACAACTACCGCGACCTGACCGGACTGGTCGCCGACCAGGGGCTGGCCACGGTCTGCCAGCAGGCCCGCTGCCCCAACATCTTCGAGTGCTGGGAGATGCGCGAAGCGACCTTCCTCATCGGCGGCGAGGACTGCACGCGTCGCTGCGGCTTCTGCCAGATCAAGACCGGCAAGCCGGCTTCCTACGACACGGACGAACCACGCCGGGTTGCCGAGAGCGTCAAGCAGATGGGCCTGCGGTACGCCGTCGTGACGATGGTCGCCCGCGACGACCTCGACGACGGCGGCGCATGGCTGGTGGCCGAGACGATCCGACAGATCCGCGGGGCCGTCCCCGGCTGCGGCGTCGAGGTCCTGCCAAGCGACTTCGGCTACGGGCACGACCAGGTGGCGGGGCTCACGGCGTTGGACCAGGTCGTCGACGCCGAGCCTGACGTCTTCGCGTTCAACGTCGAGACGCCACGCCGCCTGTACCCCAAGATCCGCCCGGCCTTCGACTACGACAGATCGATGGAGTTCCTGCAGGCTGCACGTGACCGCATGCCTGCCGCCACGGCGATCAAGTCGAACATCATCGTCGGCATGGGTGAAACGGACGACGAGGTCGTGGAGGTGCTCCGCGATCTGCGCGCCCACGGCGTCCAGTTGGTCACGATCGGCCAGTACCTGCAGCCGAGCGACCTCCACGTGCACCTCGACCGGTACGTCACGCCGGAACAGTTCGCCGAGTACAAGCGCGTCGGCGAACAGGAACTCGGCTTCGACCACATCGAGTCAGGACCCATGGTGCGGTCCAGCTACCACGCGGGCAAGCAGGCCATCGATGCCGGAGCGTGGACGCCTCCCTGACACACTCCGCACCGACTGACCAGGGAGGCTCGGCGAGTGAACCTCGAGGCGTGGATCGAACGGCTCGCGCACGACGGCGAGGCCATGGCTGTCGCGGTCGAACGGGCGGGCCTCGACGAGCCCGTCCCGACATGTCCGGGCTGGGTCGTGCGGGATCTGACGAAGCACCTCGGCATGGTGCATCGTTGGGCAACCGGGTACGTCGCCGACCGCCGCACCGAGATGTGGGAGGTCGAAGACGATGACATCGTGGGGACCTGGCCGACCGACGGGCAACTCGTCGACTGGTTCCGCGCCGGGCACCGGGCACTGGTCCGAGCGCTCGCCGATGCCGACCCCGACGTCGACTACTGGACGTTCCTGCAGGCTCCCACGCCCTTGTCGATGTGGGCACGTCGCCAGGCGCACGAGACCGCCATCCACCGCGTGGACGCCGAAGCGGTCACGGGCTCGGTCCCCACGTTCCCGGTGGCGTTCGCGGCGGACGGCATCGACGAACTACTCGTGAGTTTCATCACGCGACGTCGGACCAAGCTGACCGCCGATCCGCCGCGAACCATGCGGGTGACGACCTCGGACACCGACGGCGACTGGCTCGTCACGATCGGTCCCGAGGGTGTGATCACGACCGCAGGCGGCCGCGCGGACGCAACGGTCAGCGGGCCTGCGTCGGATCTCTACCTCATGTTGTGGAACCGGCACGGTATCGACGACCTGCAGATCGACGGTGACCGGACGGTCGTTGAGCTGTTCCGCGATCGCGTGCACGTCCGATGGAGTTGACGATGGAGACACCAGCACAGCGGCGCTCGCGACTCGCGCTCGCAGCCTTCCTCGGCGGGATGGCGGTCACCCATGTGGTCGCACGCAAGCCCTTCGAGGCGATGATCCCCCGGTGGCTGCCCGGTTCGCGTGTCGCATGGAACGCCGCCGCCACGGTCGCCGAGGGTGGCAGCGCGGTCCTGCTGGCCCGCGAGTCGACCGCACGATCCGGCGGGTACGCGGCGCTGGCCACGTTCGCCACCGTCTACGTGGCCAACGTCGAGGCAGCCCGCAAGGGCGGTTACCGCGGGGCCCCGGGATGGCTGGCCAGCAGACAGGCCGCGTACGCACGGCTGCCGCTGCAGGCACCGCTGCTGTGGTGGGCCATGCGGATCGCGCGCCGCTGACTACTCGTCGAGCGGGTTGTCGTCCCGGCGCTTCAGCCACAGGGTCCGTTGCGGGAACGGGATCTCGATGTGCGCCTCGTCCAACGCGTACTTGAGACGTCGGCGAAGCCCGCGGGCGATCTTCCACTGCTCGCCGGGCGCGACCTTGGCCGCGAGTCGCAGCGTGACCTCGTTCTCGCCGAAGTTCTCGACGCCCCACAATTCCGGTTCCTCGACGAAGAGCGGCGCGAACTCCTCCTCTTCCGCGAACCGCTGGCTGACGTCGAGGATGACCTGCGCCGCGACATCGATGTCGGTGTCGTAGGCGACTCCCACGTCCAGGATGAGGCGCGCCCATTCCTGGCTCTTGTTGCCGACGCGCCGGATCTCGCCGTTCGGCACGTGCCACAGGGTCCCGAAGACGTCGCGGATCCGGGTGGTACGAAGCGAAATGGACTCGACGACCCCGCTGGCCTCACCGACGTCGATGATGTCCCCGACGCCGTACTGGTCCTCGGCGATCATGAACATGCCCGAGATGAAGTCCTTGACCAGGTCCTGGGCGCCGAAGCCGAGCGCGATACCGATGATCCCTGCGCCGGCAATGAGCGGGGCGAGGTTGAGCCCGAACGACCCGAGGATCATCATGAGGGCAACGGTCCAGATCACGGCCCCGAGGACGGACCGCATCAACGCCCCGATGGCCTCGGCGCGCTGCACCCGGCGCGGGCTCGGCGGGCCAGAAGCAGCACCGAGCGGCCCGAACCGACCTCGCCAGGCCTGGTGGCCTTCCGGGTTCTTCATCCGTTCGACGGTCCGTCGCACAACATGCCGCCCGAACCTCAGGAGCAGGATCGTCACGAGCAGGATGAGGACGGCTTCGATGATCGGGTCCGTGAAGCGGCTGATCAGGTCGGCGAGATCGGTGTCGTCGGTCATCCGCTCGATCACGCGACAGACCAGTCGCTGGTCGCAGTCGCGTGGCGTGAGCGTGAACGTCTCGACAGGGGCGGGGGTCTGCGCGAGGGACGAGAGCGCGCTGGGCATATGGGTTGGCTCCGGGCGGATTAACACGGACGTAACAATGGCGAGACGGCAGAGTAATGGCCCCTGCTTAGCGTTCGGCCCGCAACACCACGGCGTCGGTCCCCGGCGTCGCGCAGACAGTCGGGTCACGACCGGGCTGGGCGTCCCACCGAGACCCAACCGCGGCTCACACAGACCGCGGGGTCCGTGGGGGTTCGCGTTCGGTGCGGGCGCCCTGCCCTGCGGCGACTACAACAGTCACTACCAACGACACAAGGAGCGTTGAAGTTGGGCGACGCACCCACCGCAAAGGACGTCCTGAATCGGCTGAAGAACGACGGCTTCGAGTTCGTCGACCTCCGGTTCATCGACCTGCCTGGCGTGACACAGCACACGACCTTCCCGGTCCACAACATCAATGAGGACACGTTCGAGAACGGGATCTATTTCGACGGCTCGTCGGTTCGCGGGTTCCAGGGCATCCAGGAGTCGGACATGCTCCTGATCCCGGACCCGACCACCGCGGTCGAGGACCTGTTCCGCGCGCGCAAGACGCTGATCATGTACTGCTACGTCCACGACCCGGCCACCGGCGAGGCGTACTCGCGCGACCCGCGCAACATCGCCCGCAAGGCCGAGGCCTACCTTGCCTCCACCGGCATCGCCGACACCAGCTTCATGGGTCCGGAGGCCGAGTTCTTCATCTTCGACGACGTCCGGTTCAACTCGGGCAACAACGGGTCGTTCTACAACGTCGACTCGGTCGAGGGCGCGTGGAACACGGGCCGTGACGAAGAAGGCGGCAACCTCGGCTACAAGCCGCGGACCAAGGGCGGGTACTTCCCCGTCCCGCCGATGGACCACTACACCGACCTGCGGTCCGAGATGGTGCACAACCTCGACGCCTTCGGCGTGCAGACCCAGTTGCACCACCACGAGGTCGGGTCGGGCGGGCAAGCCGAGATCGGCATCCAGTTCGACACGCTCGCCAGGATCGCCGACCGCCTGATGACGTTCAAGTACGTCGTCAAGAACACGGCGTGGGCAGCGGGCAAGTCGGTGACCTTCATGCCGAAGCCCATCTTCGGCGACAACGGTTCTGGCATGCACACCCACCAGTCCCTGTGGAAGGACGGCGAGCCGCTCTTCTACGACGAGAACGGGTACGGGCAGCTGTCGGACACTGCCCGCTGGTACATCGGCGGGCTGCTGCACCACGCTCCTGCGGTGCTGGCCTTCACGAACCCGACGACCAACAGCTACCGGCGCCTGGTGCCAGGCTTCGAGGCGCCGGTCAACCTGGTGTACTCGGCCAGGAACCGTTCGGCCGCCTGCCGGATCCCGTTGTCGGGGACCAGCCCGAAGGCCAAGCGGATCGAGTTCCGCGTCCCTGACCCGTCCTGCAACCCGTACCTCGCCTTCTCCGCGATGATGATGGCTGGAATCGACGGGATCAGGAACCGGATCGAGCCGCCCGACCCGGTCGACAAGGACATCTACGACCTGCCGCCCGAGGAGCTGCGCAACCTGCCCAGCGTCCCACGGTCGCTCGAGGAGTCGCTGGCCGGTCTCGAGGCCGACCACGAGTTCCTGCTCGAAGGTGGGGTCTTCACGGAGGACCTGCTCGAGACCTGGATCGAGTACAAGCTCGACAACGAGGTCGCCCAAGTCGGCCTGCGCCCCCACCCCCACGAGTTCGAGATGTACTACGACATTTAGGCACTAGAGCCAGAAACCCGCCTCTGACCTGCGGCTTTGCATCTGGCCCGGAACCCCGTTCCGCGAGGATTCCGCACGAGGACCGTGCGCGGCGCCCCAAGGCCCGCGCACGGTCCTCATGTGTGTCTCCCCCGGGAGGAGTTGAGATGCATGGATGGCGCATCGAACTTTGCGGGCACTCGCGCAGGAACCATTCACGGCGAGGCAATGAGAGGCGACATGCTCGAACTTCCAACGTCTGTCGTCACCGGTTGAATACTGCACGCCTCGCATCGGGGTGGGTTCCAGTCAACCTCGCGACGTCTCACCGGTGCGCGGAGGCCAACCCATTCGGCGGTGTGCCATCGACCTGCTGACGGACTTGCCTGGTACCGACTCACTCCGCTGGTGGATCGCGAAGTTCCCGCCGCCATGCATCTGCAGTTGCTTCATCGAAAGGCCGCGTGAATCCGCACGCGGGCAAGGCCATGATCTCATCGGTGGCCACGAGCGCGCGCCACCCA
>Ga0326597_10000544_pt1 | contig 67174 bp, 91 predicted proteins | sample RVTome_12_FD_203789 | JGI IMG/M metagenome (GOLD analysis project Ga0326597, IMG submission 203789) | Soil microbial communities from uranium-contaminated site in the Upper Colorado River Basin, Wyoming, United States - RVT100D185 | ecosystem: Environmental > Terrestrial > Soil > Contaminated >...
GTTACGTCATTTTTGAGATTTCTTCCAACCATAACAAGTGATATAAAAACAAGGAAAAGTGTTATTAAAGTTCTCATCACGCCACCTCATTACATACACAGTTTTTTAGGTTGATTACCGAGCAGAAATCCTGACCGCAATTAAGTCTCTCATGCGGCTCTCGGTGCGGGCAGAGTCCTTTGAACCAGCAGGTATTGGCGGCCCCGCAGATATACTTCTTACTTGGTTCAATTCTGACGGTTCTTCTCCTCTTCTTCGGCTTGATTTGCTTTTCTTGAATTTCCGGCTTTCTGGTTCGTCTCATTGTCAACCCCACATTTCTTTATACATCTTTTGTCTTGACAACCCCTGCTTCCTCAACATTGGTACAAATCGATCAAAATAGTCATATACGTTCGGCTCTTTTCCTTCTGACGGTCTTAATATCCGCCCTATTATCTGAGTCAACTTTCCTTCATACTTTATTGGCATCGTGATAAACAGATTAGTTAACCCTGGACAATCAAATCCTTCCCCAATTAACTGTGTAGTGCTGAACAATATTTTAATCTCGCCTTGAGCAAGTTTTTCAATTATCTCTTTTCTTATTTCCGGCCTTGTACTACCAGTTAGCATTGCGCTTTTTACTTTCAACTTCTCAGCCAAGGTAAAGAGGTGCCCTATCCTATCAGAGACAACAAGAGAGATATTACCAATTTTCGCTTCATTCCTTATATCGGCAATTATCATGTCGTTTCTTTCTTTATTATTGATAAGATCGAATAATACCGCTTGATAATCACTATTTTTGTTTCTATAACCGAAATTAGTTTCTCTGATAATGATATTCGGGATAAGAACAGCGCCACACTCTCTTAATTCTTCCTGATCTACTACAACTTTATGATGACCAACATACCATCCTATTATATCTCCAAGGCCATCATTTCGATAAGGGGTGGCAGACAAACCGAGCATAAAACCGCAAGGAAAGTTACTCACAACGTTTTTAAAGAGAGTTGAAGGAACTCTGTGGCACTCGTCAATTATTAAGTGACCAAAGTTTTTAACAAGCTCCTCTATATGATTTTTAGCGGAATTTACAATAGCGACAGTAATCGGCTTTATTGTTAAATTACCATCGCCGATTAATCCACAATCAATATCTAAGAAACTTTTTATGCGCTCTTTCCATTGGTAAAGTAACTCTTTGGTGTGGACTATGATTAATGTTGGTTGTTTTCTTTTAGCGATAATAGAAAGAGCCATGACAGTTTTTCCCGCTCCAGTGCCTGCCTCAAGCACCCCGAACCTTTTTGATAAAATATCTTTGACTGCTACTTCCTGATATGGCCTTAATGTTTTCTGGAAGGTAAAGTCAATTTCAGGAAGAAAAAATGTATGATCAATAATCTCCAGCTTTTCTTTCTGTTGGATAGTTTGCTGAATAAGGCCAGCAGCGCCACGGGGGAATGCGCAAGAGTCTTTGAATTTTTTGAAAAAGTAGAGTTTCTTTGGGATCCCGAATACCTTCCGCTTGCTGTTTTGGCGCATTAATCTTTCTTTGGCAGCCAGGTATTCGGGATTATCTAAGGTGAAAAGTTCGGTTAAGGCAGATATCCAATAAGGCGACATCTCTTTGACTATAACCTTATTGGATATTATCATCTTCATTCGGTTTCTCCTTCTGTTTATTGATTATATGGCGGATTGTGGAAAGTATTAAGGTTGAAACTGATTTATTAATGGTTTGAATCGTAAAAAAGCTGCACCATTAATACAAATCCATACTCTACCGTCGGCTGATATTTGAATACCAAAATCAACAGGTTTTAAATCTTTGAGCATTTCTTCAATCATTTCTTTATTTTCGATGCTTAATTTACCTTGCATGTGTTTTTCTGGAAAATCTTTCATAACATTTTCTCCTTATCTCAACATATCTTTAATTTCGTCAACAGCCTTCCAGTATCTTGGCCAGCTCCACATCAAAGTCTCTCGGCAATGCTCTTTCAACTGCTTCCTGACTTCCCGAGCTGTCCCCATACTACTATCGGCCCATTTGGTTCGTCTGGTAGTTCTATTTGTCTCACACAACAAGCAATTTACCAAAGCCTTGGCATCATTACTCAAATGCCTCAACTCATCTCTGAACTCTGCAATCTGCTCAGGCTGGGTACCACCACTCAATTCGGCCAGCTCACTTTCCGGAACAAATTCAACCTTCTTCTTTTTCTTGCCGAATCTTTTCTTCTGCTGCAAATTATGCCACAGCCAGGTAGAGAATTGCCCTTGTTCCGGATCGTGGGTTTTGACTGCTTTCAGGAAAGGTTCAACCGCTTCACCTTCATTAACAACTTCGTCATATCCTAATATCTTAATCATCATGCCAGTGTGGTCTTGGTAGGCTGGTTGCAGGTTCATTTTCTTTTTCTCCATGGTGGAATCAAATAAGTTCAAAAAGATAATCTGGCTCAAGCCCAAACCACTCTTCACAAATATCGTATGTATCTTCACCCCGGATCAACCTCTCATCCAGATTGTCTTTGGCTCGCAAGATAAGTTTGTCTGCTGCTTCTGCCGACATTCCATCTCGGCGCATTAGGATCTGTTTGATTGTTTCCATTATAATCTCTCCTTTGCATATCTTGGTTTATTTGGAAATGTTTCTCTGATTCTTTTCCTGTTAAGCATTATTGCCTGTGGAGTTGGCTTATAATCACTCCATAATATACCCCATAATAATCTGTGAGAGGCGTAGGCATCTGTATCTGGCCACATACTCTTTCTTGGCATTCCTCTTTGTTCCAACTCAGCTCTTATTGCTTCATATCGTTTGAATAAAAAGTATAGTTTATCAAAGAAGAATTTCATATGCCCTTTACCGCCAGCAGGATTGTCATTAGTTCTGACGGTGTATTGCTTGGGGATTTCTTTCAAGTCCACTTTGTACTTGCCGGAGACTATACCGTTTGGGATTCTGGTCAGCTCCCGCCATTCGGCTATGAGGTGTTGGTCACAAAGTTCTGCTGGGGGAACTAGATTTATGCGGGTCATAGTTATCTCCAAGCTTTTATTTCAAGTTTAAATTCTTTCCCGCAATCTTCACACTTGAATTTTTTGCCGGAGCTATAATCAACAACAGGAATAAGAGTGGATCCGAGATCGTCTAAAAGAGCGCCGTTGCATTCTGGACAATCTGCAAATACAGCTGCGATTTGAATTTTAGCTTCCATAATATTCTCCAAAGGTTTAATTGATCTAAACATCCACACCAGCCCACCGATATTTTGATGGGCTGAGATTGAGGCTTAGTTAAGAGGTTTAATTTCATGGGTAAAAACCAACATGTTTCGCCCTTTATACTCAACGATAACATCATGATTTTTTACAACAAGGACAGTCATGGTTTTTTCTTGTTTGTAAAAACCTAAAAACCCTTTCCCAACATACTCAACTTTTTGGTTCTTTTTAAATTTCATGGCTTGTTCTCCTTACCCGGCTGTTACACCGGGCTGGTTGGTTTACCACCCTTTTGTAATTGTTTCGGGATTTATGCTTTTTATATTCCCGTAATTTTCTTTTATCCAATCAAGAGCACCTTTCTTAGAGTAACAATAATCTCCATACTCAGTACTAAAAGTCGTTACTTCTATTTCATTTTCTTTAGTCCAGATATCTATATCCCATTCAGTGAACTTTGAGAACTTTTCATAATCCGAATCAAACTCTACTTTAAATACATGAAATCTTTTGGAGTCATCTTCCGTTTTATAAACATATCCCATTTTGTTCTCCTCATTTAGTGTTTCGGCCTGCTGGCCTCGTCAGTAAGTTTCGCTTTAAACTCAGACACTGTATCCCTTCGCTTAGTCAAGGGGCTAACTTCACCAGCTTGACTTTTGGGCTTCTCGGTTAACTTCCGCCTTTGCTTCCGGTCTCTCTCCGGGTCAATCTCTCTCTTTCTTACTTAATAATATAATTCATCCAATAAAATATGTAAAGTCTTTTTATTAAATAAATTAAAAAAAAGATTTAAAGTTGAATTTATTTATAACTATTTAAAATAATACAACAAAACACCACCAAAAATTACTCAAATTTATCCCTCTCTCAAAAAAGTTCTTAATAAACCGTAAAAAATAGCATATAATAAGTAAAATTTTAGAATAAAATTTCTGGTCAACTCAAACTAAACAGGAAACAACCAAGTGTGAAGAGAACTAAGCCACCTGCCCCACCTAAACCGCTCCCTAAACAAAAAATGCCCTGGAAATCTTCAGCCAAGGGTAAAAAACTCACTACCGCCAAGCAACGCACCAAGAGGATGAATAAACTTACTGGTGCTAAAGACAATCCTCAATACTCTGATCTGCTTAACTCTCAACGATTCTGGGAAGCTAAATCAACATTCGGAAGAAACCCAACATTCGAGACTCCAGAAGATTTAGCCAAAGCATGTACTCAATATTTTATATGGGTAGAGGAACACCCTTTCTATGAGTTTAAAGTAGTAGGAACACACTTTGGGGAAGCTATAATAGAGAACATCCCCAAGAAGAGACCAATGACTCAAGTCTCACTCTGCTTATTCCTTGATATCTCTCAGGTTTCTTGGTTAAATTATAGGAAAAAGTCTCAAGATTTTCTTAAAGTCGTAGACATGGCAATGGATGTTATAAAGGAACAGAAGTTTAGTGGGGCTGCTGCAGGGTTCTTTAATACCAATATTATATGTAGAGACTTAGGGCTAATAGATAAGAAGGATGTAACCTCTGATGGTAAAGCTATCCAAGGCAATACAACTGTAATAAACAAAATAGACTTGTCCGGCCTAAGTACATTGGAACTAAAAAGTTTGGAAGGATTAGCAACCAAACTATTTGAGAGCAATAAGGAAGTGACTGAGTTTGAAGAGGAGCACAGGAACTAATGCTTGACACCGATCTTATAGACCACGAAACAGCAGCCTTTAATATATTCCTGATTGGTGAGTTATTAGGTATTAGTCCACCTACTACCCCTATACAAACAGAAAGATACCTGATCAATATAAAAGAACGGATAAAGCGCCAGCAAAAGCAAATAGCCGCTGTCAAGAAACTTAAAGAAGCGCTGGATGGATTAAACATCATATAAATTGGAGAATGATATGATAATTTGTGCATGTAATAGGGCGGGAAAAGTAAACTGTAATGATAATCGTTGCTCTAAACATAAAGAAATGAAACCATCAAAAACTCACTATGCTCCATGGCGGGTAAATGCTGTATGTACTGGCTCTCTAAGAGCAGCAATAGATTATGCCAACTCCCTTAATTGGGGAGATGAAGATAAATAAATGAAACAACCTCTTGACAACCACCCAGCACTTAGAACTATAGTGAGTAACCCTGAGTTGCTCCGTGCTGAGTTGTGTCGTCGAGACTTCTATTATTTTGTTCAAGAGTTTTGGGATACCATTATACCGGAAGAACCAGTTTGGAATTGGCATATGCAATACATCTGCCAAGAGATGGAAAAGACATTTGTCACTGTAATAAACCGCCAAGAGAAAGAATACGACTTAGTTATTAACATATCCCCAGGAACAAGCAAATCAACTATCTGTACTGTAATGTTTAATGCCTGGGTATGGATAGCCAGGAATCCTCTGCAAAATAAGAGGAAGCAAAAGGACGGCTCATATATAGACTGGCTTGGTGCTGATCTTCGTTTTATGACTGGTTCATACAACCAAGCACTCTCTTTAGAACATGCAGAACTGACCAGGGATCTTATTTGGTCTGATAAATACAAAAGGTACTTTCCTGAATTAGAAATCCGTCCAGACAAGAGTATGAAGTCCAATTTCAAAAACACCAACAACGGCACTCGCTTCTCCACGGCTGTCGGCGCAACTGGTACTGGACTTCATGCTCATTTTATTATTATTGATGATCCGGTCAATCCTAAACAGTCTTTATCCGATACAGAGAGGGATAGTGCTAATCGGTGGATGGATCAAACCTTATCGACCAGGAAAGTAGATAAGAAAGTCACTGTAACCATCCTGATTATGCAGAGACTTCATAAAGATGATCCTACGGGGAATATAGTTCAGAAGAGCACCAAACTTAAACATATTGTGCTTCCTGCTTCTACAGAGTATGAGATTAAACCTCCTTCTCTCAAAAAGTTTTACAAGAATGGTTTGATGGATCCAGTAAGACTTGATCATTCTGTATTAAAAGAGAACAAGACCAAACTTGGTTCATATGGGTTTGCTGGACAGTTTGGACAATCCCCTAAGCCAAGAGAAGGAGCAATGTTTGATGAGAATTACTTTGAGATAGTAAATGCTGTGCCAGAAGGTGGTACTGTATGGGTAAGGGGGTGGGATCTTGCTGCCACTACTGCTCAAGAAGCAAAGTCAAGTAATGGCCCTGCTTATACAGCTGGTGTATTGATGAAGCAAGGACCAGACGGACTTTACTATATAGGACACGCCAAGCATTTTAGGAAGACACCAGAAGGGGTAAGACGCTCTATCAGGAATACAGCCAGCCAAGACCCCATAGGGACGATAATTGACTTACCTCAAGACCCAGGTCAGGCAGGAAAGAGCCAGGTTAAATCATTTGTCACTTATTTGCCTGAATATAACGTTAGATATTCAACCGAGTCAGGAGATAAAGTATTAAGGGCTGAACCACTCTCTGCTCAATGTGAAGCTGGGAATGTAAAAATATTAAAAGGGAATTGGAATACTGAGTTTTTAGATGAGATAGGCTTCTTCCCTAACGGTTTTAAAGATTTTGTTGACGCAATGAGTCGGGCATATAGTCGGGTGATTAAAGTGGCCAAGATGGGTCAAGGAACTGTAGGCGGATGTGCTGGGGTTCCAAATTCTAGACAAGAAGATTAAATGAAGAAAATAAACTTTTACATGTATGCTATAAAATATTTTATCCAAGGTGATTCTTGGCAAGAAGCAAAGCAATTCGCTTTTGTTATAGTTTACAGGTTTAAATAATGACAATTAAGAAAGCCAACAATTTTATAGAAGATTCGAACCGACAACCGCCCACAGACAACGTCAAGCAAGACCATATGGCTATTGCTGGTGTAGCTGGTGTTAAAATATCCACTGGCTTTGTCCACGACGAGTTCATTGTTAAACTGGTTGGGGAGAGGGGCAGACGAATCTACAGAGAGATGCGTGACAATGATGCTACTGTAGGAGCTATCCTGTTTGCTGTAGAAATGTTGTTAAGGGCTGCTAAGTGGAGAGTAGAGCCAAAAGAAGATGCCGAGATAGAAGATGCTGACACCAGCAATGAAGAGAAAGTGGTTGATATATCCGCTGGTATAAAAGATCACGATTCAGCTGTAGCGTTTGTTGAAGGGGTTCTGTTTAATGATATGTCCCATACCTGGGATGACTTTGTGGCCAATATCCTGACCATGCTCCCTTATGGCTGGCAATGGACAGAGGTATGTTACAAGAGACGAAACGGCATAACAAATGATCAAAAAACAACATCTCTGTTTGATGATGGATTAATAGGTATATACAAGCTGGCTGACCGCTCCCAAGAAACACTTGATAGATGGGACATGGATGAATCCGGCTGTGTATTCGGTATGTGGCAGGAAGGGCCAAATGGAGGTAACCTTCGCTATATTCCTATGGAAAAGAGCCTGCACTTCAGGCCACACCCTTTTAAAGATTCCCCTGAGGGCCGTAGTGTTCTCCGTGCTGCTTATCGCTCTTGGTACTTTCTGAAGAACATCCAGGAAATTGAGGCGATTGCTATAGAGAGAGAGTTGAACGGTCTTCCTGTTGTGTATATCCCCTCTGCTATTCTTAATGGTACTTCTACAGAAGCCAAGGCAGCTGTTGAGACATATAAAAAGATGGTTAGGGATGTTAAATTTAATGAACAGGGCGGAATCGTCCTGCCTTCTGACCCTTTTTATAATAGTGAGGGTGATCCCGGTACTGTAAGACAAGTTGAGTTTGCTCTGGTAAATGCCAATGGAACAAGAGCTGTTGATACAGACAAGGTCATTAAGCGATACCAGGGAGATATAGCTAGAACCATTCTCGCTCAGTTTATCCTAATGAGCCAATCAGGAAGTAAGGGTGGATATGCTCAATCAGAAAACGAAACAGATATTTTCCTAAGGGCTGCAGAAGGGTGGCTTGAGTCAATAGCAGCAACAATCAACAGACAACTTATCCCTAAACTCTGGCAATTGAATGGATTAGATCAAGAGTATATGCCACATGTAGTTCCTGGCCAACTCAAGCCGGAGAATTTAGGCATACTTGGTGATTTTATCCAAAAACTATCTGGTGCTGGATTAATGTTCACTGATATTGATACAGAGAATCATTTGAGAGAGCTGGCTGGACTGCCTGCTGTAAGTGAAGAGACAAGGGATGAAATAAACTTTGACGACGAGCCAATTAACCCTGACCTGACTAAACCAATTAACGCCAAACTAAACACTGGGTTGATTGAGGAAGAAGAATAGATGACTACAAAACTGCTCAAACTTCTGCTCAGTGTATTAATATTGGTTGGTGAGCTTGATGCAGGAAAGAGTTATACGAGTCGAGACATTGTAGAAGCAGCAGAAAGTTATTGTAAAGAATTTCTTGAGAAAGAGTAATATGGCCATTTCCCCCTTTATCATAGAAGCAAATAAATATGAGCCAAAGATGCGCTCTGCTTTGATAAAGGCATTTAATGAATTGCGTACTCAGGAATCAAGAGCAGCTATTGTAAGGGCACTACAGGAAGGCGGTGTTGATGCTGTAATGAGGCTATTTGAGAATATAGAACCAAAGATTGCCGCTCAACTCTCTCCTGTAATAGATCAGGCATTAGGTGCTGGGGCTTCTCTTCCATCAACCATGATACCTGCAGCCGCTTTCTTGAATAAAGATGTAACTGTTAGTTTGTACAATCAGGCTACAGTTGCTTTTCTGGAAAGGTACAAACTGGATTTGATTCAACAGATAGGGAGAAATACCCGGGAAGCAGTTCGAACTTCTTTAATAGCCGATCAGATAGCCGGGATTAACCCTGTAGAGACTGCCAGGAATTTCCGTAATACACTCGGCCTCACAGTAAAACAGGAACAATCAGTAAGGAACTATAGGTCATACCTCGAACAGCTCGACAAGCAAGCATTACAGCGACAATTGAGAGATAAGCGGCATGACTCTATTATCAGTAGGGCTATTGCTGACCAAAAACCTCTTTCTCCTGAGCAGATCGAGAAGATGACCAACCGTTACAGGGAAAGATATATCAAGTATCGGGCCGAGACTATTGCCAGGACAGAAGCATTAAGGGCTGTATCAATAGGTAATAGAGCTGCACTTGATCAGATGATTAATAATGCCGATGTGGATACAGAGAAGTTGAGAAGGTTCTGGCATTATACCGGGGATAGTCGGACCAGACAGGCACACAGAGAGATTCCTGGTATGAATCCTGATGGAAGGAAATTGGATGAGCCTTTTCAAACACCGCTTGGCCCGTTGATGTTTCCGCGTGATCCGAATGGGACTGCTGAGAATACCATTAAGTGTCGGTGCGTCGAGTTTTACAGATTGATATTAGATAATGGGAAGTTGAAAGGTCCGAAGCCTACTGATGAGAAGCCGAAAGTCACTGTGACAGATGCTGCTCAAGAAATTAAACCTTCACAACTATTGCCTACGACTAAAAGCGAAGTCCCTATTGATAAACTGTTGAATTTGGATTTTGTTAAAAATGAAGCGGCAGGTGTTCATCAATTTAATGAAGAGATGGGTGGAAGTAATGCAGCATATTTTATTGCGAAAGAAAAAGGGTTTACTAAATTACCAAGTGTTGTAAATGCGGATGAATATAAAAAACTTATTGAAGAAGGTAAAAACCCAGAGATGTTTCGTGGGTTTTATGGAAACAATGTAAAGTCTGCTACTGATCAAATAAAGCAATATAAGGAAGGGGATTTTTATATTGGTAAGGGAGTATATGGAAGAGGTAGTTATTTTGGTGTAGGTAATAATGCTAATGAAAAAGCTCTTCAGTTTGCTGAGAATAACAAAGACCAAGTTATTTCGTCAGTATTAAAGTCCGACGCAAAAGTTATCCGTCATTCAGATTTGATAAAACAGCAAGAAAAATATTTAAAAGAACTAAAAGAAGAGTTTAGCTATTCATCAATGAGTAAGAAAATAGAGGCTGGGAAAGTATCTGCATCTGAAGTTGATGGGTTGATGAATAAAGGAAATTTATTAATAACAGAATTGAACGACCCAGGAGTATTTGCTATAGCTATGGATTATGATGCTATTTGGGTTGATTTACAAAGTGGAAAAACTGCATATGTTTCTTTGGCTACCAGTACAGGGTCTGACGAAATAATGGTTTTGAATAGAAGTAAGCTGATAATTAAAGGGCAATAATGAACATACAAAAGCAAAACAAATTCCAGATAACCAAAGTTGATACCGAGAATCGGATGGTTTTCGGCTTCTTCAACGTCAACAAGATTGGCGACGAATTGGTTGAGGATCTCCAGCAGGACACTATTGAGACGGAAGAGTTGGAGAAGGCCGCTTATGACTTCGTGCTCAATGCCAGGATAGCAGGAGAAAGCCATTTACGCAAGGGTGTAGGTAATCTGGTTGAGTCAATGATGTTCACTTACGAGAAAGAGCAAGCCATCCTGAAAACACTGGAGCAGATCGGCATTAAAGATGCTCAATTCTCTCTCGGTATAGAGGGCTGGTGGGGCGGCTTTCAGATTACTGATGAAGAAGTGCTGGCGAAGATTGATAAAGGCGAATACCCCATGTTTTCTGTTGGTGGAAAAGCTGAACAACGGATTGAGGAAGAATAAATGGCAAAGAGAACAAGAAAGAAAGGAGCATTAAAAGGTTTGTCATTTGATGAAGTATCTTTTGTCGGTCAAGGGGCAAACCAGAATGCACATATCTCCATCATCAAGATGGCAGATGGTCAGGAAGAAATAGCCAAGCGGATGTTTGAGGAGGTTCTTTCTGAAATCTTGGAAGACGAAAAACTCTATAAATATTGTGAAGAGCTTTATATCAATAATAGAGCACTCACTCAATCAGTATCGTCAATTGTCCACGACGAAAAAATAGAGGACAAGAAATCAGCTATATTGCAAAGTCTGCAACAATTTGTCCAAGTCTTTACCTCCATGGTACTTGACACGGACGTAATAAAGTCGGGCCAAGACATCGTGTCTATTCTCGGCGAATCAAAACCAAATACGGAGGTAAACGAAGTGGAAAAAGGAATTTTGTTTTACAAGGCAATGGCCGGGATTACTGATGAGCAGAAAGCAATCTATACTGCTCTGAAAGAAGCAGATCAAGAAGCAATCCTGAAATCAGCAACCAAAGATGACGAAATTGACGTTGAATTGTTTGCCAAATCTATCAATGCCAAGAAGGTCACTAAGAAGCGTACTCAAACCGCCGACGAGTCTTTCGAAATGGACGGTGAGACGATTTCTAAATCAGTAGTAGGTGAAGCTGTCTATAAACTGTTAAAAGCGCAGGGCGCTAAGATGGAAGCTCTTGAAAAGCAGGCTGCAGATGACCGGGCTATTGCCAAGGAAGAACGTGATGCCCGTATCCTCAAAGAATTGTCTGAGGAAGCTGTCCAACTCTGGCCAAATCTCCCTGGTACTGCTGTAGAGAAAGGAGAAACCCTTCGAGCTATTCGTGCTTTGCCTGAGAATCTTCAGAAAGCTCAAATGGCTATGCTGGCTGCTGGTAATGTCTCATCTTCTAAACTGTTTAAGGAGGCTGGTCACGGTGGGCAAGGTGATGATCTGGATGCAAACGGTAAATTGACCAAACTAGCTAAAGAACACGCCGAGAAAACAGGGGTAGATTTCCACAAAGCATATACGGAAATCCTTGACACTCCGGTCGGCAAACAACTGTATGAAGAAAGCCTGAATTAATACTCCGGCTGAACTGTAACAACAAATTGTAAGTAAATAATTCAAAAGGAGTACAAATAATGTCTGAAAGAAACAAAAAGTGTTTGTCTTTTCCTGTTCTCGGTGATCAGAAAGGCAATATGTACAAGTTCATGAAAGGAAATACTGATGGTCAAGTCTTGCTCAACGATGTTGCCGGTGGTGCTTGTGTTGGTGTACTTGATACCGTAGATGGTGATGCAACCGGAAAAGTTGTCCCTGTAGCCTATGAAGGAGTTGTCCGTGTTCTTTTAGGGGCAACTGTTGCAAAAATGGCATTAGTTGCTTCCACTAATACTGGCCTGGCTACAACTGCTACTGGCGGCGACTATGTACAGGGTTTGTGTATTGTCGGTGGGGATAGTGGTGATCTTGGTGAAGTACTGCTTTATCAAAACGCTCAGTTAAACGCATAATCAATTTTTAATAACTTTTTAACAATATATAAGGAGTACAAACAATGAGTAGACCTACCCCCGGCGATGTCCATGTAAATACGCCATTGACCAACATTTCGATTGCCTATATGCAGTCGGCCGCTGGTTTTATTTCCAATCAAGTTTTCCCTAATATCCCTGTCACCAAACAGTCTGATCGTTATTATGTTTACGATCGTGGTGAGTTTAACCGTGATGAGATGGCTGAAAGAGCACCAGGCACCGAATCTGCTGGTGGATCTTACAAGCTGGATAATACACCGACTTATTTCAGTAAGGTATATGCTTTCCATAAAGATATCCCTGATGAGTTACGCGCTAATAGCGATTCTGTTGTTCAACCTGATCGTGATGCTACTAATTATGTCACCTCTAAGGCCTTGATTAAGCGAGAAGCACTTTGGGCCAGTAAGTATTTTGTTACCGGTGTTTGGGGAACAGATGCAACTCCTTCCACTTTGTGGAGTGCTGCTAATTCTACCCCAATTGTTGATGTAAAAGATGCCAAGCGTGATATGCTTGCTGATACCGGATTTGAGCCAAATACTCTGGTTCTTGGTAAGAAAGTATATGATGTTTTGACCGAGCATCCTTCTATTATTGACCGTGTTAAATACGGACAGACTGCTGGCAACCCTGCTATGGCTGGATTAATGGCTCTTATGGCCTTACTTGAGATTGAGCGTGTTTTTATCATGAAGGCAATCAAGAATACTGAGCCTGAGAAAGCTACCAATTTTGCTCATCCCCCACAGGCTGGTTACTTTGCCCATAGCTTTATTGGTGATCCCCTGTCCGCTCTGCTTTGCTACTCTGCTCCTTCTCCTGGTCTTATGGTCCCGACCGCAGGGTATACATTTTCTTGGACTGGACTTATTGGTGCTGGAAATCAGGGGAATCGTATTAAGCGTTTCCGTATGGATCCTCTTAACTCTGATCGGGTGGAAATTGATTGTGCATTTGACCAAAAGCTTGTTGCTGCCGACCTTGGCTACTTCTTTAATACTTGCGTTGTGGCTGACTAATCTGATAAACAGGAATAGTAGTGGAAATACAATAGCCCAGGGGTAACGAAACTTACCCCTGGCTGAAATCATAAAGAGGATATAACAATGGCAGGATTTGAATTTGGAGAAGAGTTGATTGTGCTGAAGAAAATTGATGTAGGATCAACTCGATATAAACCTGGCGACGATTTTGAATATGAAGAGTTAGAATTGGATTTTGTTGAAAAACTTTTATCTCAAAGGATACTGATTCGAAAGGCTTTGGTTTCTCAGAGACTGATGGGCCAATTGAAGGCGTCAAAAGTGGCCAAAATAATCAAAAACGTCAAAGGAGTCAGAATGGCTGTTTCCTGGCCCTCTGATGAAGATTTGCCTGAAGGAGTGCTAGACTATAGATTTTATAAAAACGACGTACCACAGGCTGATTTGAAAGAAGTAATCGAAGAACAAGAACCACCCGCTAAGAAAAAAGTTAAAACACCTCGTCGGCGGGCTAAAACTACACTCAAAAAGGACTTTGAATAATGACACGAAAAGCAATTGAAACAGGTTCTCCGTGGAATAATGAGAATGCTGAGGCCAACTTCACAGAGATATATGCGGAAGCTGTGCCTATCGTCCCTATGGCTCCTGCTGCTGGATTTCTCGGTACTGGTACTGTGTATAAAAACTCTGTCAAAGCTGACGGGGATTTTATTAAGACCCAAATTTATATTGATCTGACCGGGGCCAAATCCTCCACTACTGATCTGGATATTATCGGCAATACTGGAGTTGCTTATATAGGCCAGATACTTGCTGCGATAAACGGCACTATTGTTGGCGGTACTGTTACTTGTCTGGAAGCACCAGTTGGTGGTATTGCTGATATTGATCTTTATTCTGCTGCTGAGGCAACAGGGGCATTTGATGGTGGTATTGGTACTCTGGCTGAAACTGCCTTAGTGACTTCCGGTGAGGCCTGGGCGCTTGGGGCAATAAAAGCTATGTCCGGACTGCCTGCTGCAGACAGTTATCTTTATCTTTGTGGTGGGGCTGCTGGAACTGCAGCTACTTATACAGCAGGCAAGTTTATGATCGAGTTGATCGGCGTATAAGCATCATTATAAATAACTAAATAAAAGGAGTTTATAATGTCGGGAAATTACGCCGGAATGATTGTGCCGGGGTTCGGATCAACAAAAGTTACCCCGAATGATAATATAGTTTTTGATCCACCGTCAAGGGGGTTGTGGATAGGAACCGCAGGGAATATATCTGTTACTTTTCCTGATGGAACTGCCGCAGTTGATATGCCTGCACAGGCAGGATTTTTCCCTTACTTTGTAATCCAGGTCAATGAAGGATCAACTCCAACAGCAGCAGATAACATTTGGACAATAGTATGATGATTTCTTTATCTATTAGCCAATGAGTATTCTTGTTTCTGAAAACAGTGGGGAAAATATTGCCGCTGTGCCTACTCTCGATGACTTATTAATTTCTGAGATCGATGAAATGACTATTGATGAAATTGATACAACTTTAATATGAGGATGCTATGAGACGCATTTGGTATGTATTTATTATCCTGTTATGTTCGCTGAATGCCTCATGGTCTTTGGCTGCTCAGGAAACACTTTTTGAATCTATACAAGAGTTGGATGAGCAACCAGGAACATCTAAAGGAGCAGATTGGCGACTTACTGATTTTGCTAACTTTGCCTTGCAGAATGATAATAATGACGAGCTTTACGGTCATAAAGTAGTTTCAGGGTCAGTAATCGGAGACACTTTAACCCTCATTCTGGCAGACGATTCAACAATTGCTGTGGATGTCGCCACGTTGCTCGACAACACAGACGCACAGACAGTCACTACCTTTAGTCTAAACTCGTCAACTAATATCCTGACCCTGACGTTATCCGGCGGGAATACAGAAACTGTTGATTTGTCTGGGTTAGTTGGTACTGATGGCCTTGTTGATGCCTCAAGTGATGGGGCTGTATATGGTAGGAAAGACGGCGCCTGGGTTGCTGTTGAGCCACTTAAAGGCGCAGATGATAATTATGTAACTGATGCCGAAAAAACTGTTCTGGGAAATACTTCTGGAACCAATACAGGCGATCAGGATTTAAGTGGAAAGCAAGATACTTTGGTTAGCGGTACAAACATCAAGACAGTCAACAGCACCTCTATTCTTGGACCTGGTGACATTGCTGTAACAGGCAGCAGTATTACAGACGGAACGGCAATAGGAGACTTAGCCGAGTGGGATGGTGATTCATGGGAGCCTGTTACCCCTGACGAAGTATCATTCGTAGAACCATTATCTTACGATGATACGTTGAAAGAGGTGTCGATTGATACTACTGGATTAGGCGGAATCTCTCACGTTGCAAGCGGCAACCCTGATGATGGATCCTGTAACTGGAACACTGCTGATTTCATCTTGAGATGCCGCACAGGAGCAACAGTTTATGCCAGTGCTGCAATGACTCTTGAAGCTACGCTTGACATAACTGCTCCAACAGCAAGCTCATTCGCAACTGATTCAACTGGTTTGCAATACAGCTTCACCGCCTCAGAAACATCAACGGTTGACTGTACTAAACTCACGGCAACATGGGCGAATGCAGGAACTTTAGCCGATTTCACTGGCACTGATTCCCCTTGCGTAAGCTCAACCCCTGTTTATTCTGACGACACTGGTACCATGGCAGGAGCACAGGGTTTTCTCGTTGATACCGCCCTGAATGAGAGTATTTCTTTTAGTGGTGAGAGTATTGATAATACGTTAAATACCGCTGTTGCAGCCGGCGAAACGCTGATACTACATTTAGAGGGAACAGAAAGTAATGGTGGTTCCCTGTTAGTCGGCACAGGGACTGTTTTCTTAACTGGAACCAACTCCACCTTTGTTGAAGCAGACAGCGGAACGGGCTTTTCTCTCACGCAGGTCTACAATAGAGTATCTGTAGATTCTGTCAATATAAACCCTAATGAATTCAGAACTGAATTTAAGTTTAAGCGCACTGCTGCCCCTGCGTCTTATGGTAAATTTTTCGTGGTGGACGATGACACTACTTTACAGTTCAATAGGGCCGCATCCGATACCGCGTATAGCATAACATACAACGGGGTTATCATCTGGTCAGAAACAGCAGGAGTTAATCTCTGGGATGGAACTGCCTGGACTATATCTGTACAATTGGATAATGCCACTGATACAGTGGAAGTTAAAATTAATGGTGATGTTGTGGTTAATGATGTTGGAGCAGTGACCTGGCCCACAGATATAGGAACAACAACTACTTTAATGTTTGGAAACAGGCCTACAGAGGACCGTCAAATCGGCGGACTAATAGGGGATATAAAAGTCTATGCACTGGATTAATATTACAATATTATTGATATTTGGCACCCCGACAATATTAATGTCGGCGACAACATCCTCGTTAACCCAATATGGTATAACGTGGACATTTTCAAACGAGATTGAATATGGCCAGTTTATTAATGGGGATTACTGGGTGGTAGATGCTGGGTCTGGTGTCAATATCACTGGTATTTCCCCTGGATATACAGACACCCCAAGAGCTATGAATGGCAGCACGATCAATCCATCGGGAGCCACTCACGGTTATGATAATTTCACTTCGGCAGTGTATGACGCAGCGAAGAATGTTGGAATAGGAATATCTCCCGAAACCCCTCTAGTTCTGTCTGCCGGGGATTCACTAGTGTCCACGATAAGCAACGAAGTCGCAGGAGATCAGGGAGGAGGGGTTCACATTCCATATGTCAATTCCGCTGCGGTCCTTTCCGTGGTTTCATCCCCCCCGGCAAGTGGTAGTTTTCGTCCAGGGTTTTGTGATGTAGTCGCAAAGTCAGTACACAATATCGAAGATATAGAATGGACTAAATTGCAGTCATTATCAATGGTTTCTACCAAGCCTTCATTAAGTGAAAAAGCCAGTAAATTACAAATGCCTTGGCTTAATCATCTTGCTGGAGCGGTTGCACATAGATATCTGCACCCCTCGTCAAGTGGGTTGGATAACTACTACTATGCGGGAGATTTTGCGGAAACAGCGATTATGCTTCATTTGGATTATCCGCTAGAGGATAAAAAACCTCTGGCTATCAGGTACATACAATTAGGCATAGACTTGTACAGTTATGTTGCTGGTGGGGGTAGGTGGCACTCTCCTGATGGGGGCCATTTCACAGGTCAGAAATGGCCTATGCTCTTTGCGGGGTTAATGCTTAACAACCCTGATATGCAAAATATAGGCAGCACGTACACAACAGGAATAGGAAACGAGGACGACCAGACATTTTATGTATCTCAAGCTGATGTGGATTTCACTGTTGAAGCCGGGAATGAGGGATATACGACCGAACACGTAGGTATGCCGGAATGGTTGGATAAAGCTAGCAAAAGAGACAGTTCATGGAGCGCAACTTATAGAAACATCGGTACTGGTGGTAAACTGTGGGGAGCTTTTGCTACCGCCGCAAGGATCATGGGAGCTGAAGGGTTATGGAACAACCCGTCTTTCTTCGACTACGTAGTACGGTATATGGCTATAGCCAAAGGTGATCCTGATCCGTTTGGTTATATGGTCAGTAACCAGAGTGCAGGAGATCGGGGCTCGGCATTAAATGGGGAGTTTTATGATACGTACTGGAATTATGCTACTGCCGAGCCGACATGCTCAGACCTCACCCAAAACGGTGATGAGGAAGGAATAGACTGCGGAGGAAGTTGCCCTCCATGTGAAACATCTGTACTACAAGGATTACGCAAAGGAGCGTTTAGAATGGCAGGGGCAGGGGGTAAACCAGTTAATTTAGCGGAAACAGTAGAGTGAAAGATTAGAAACTACTATCTGTCATTTTATGTTAACTCAGATATTTTAGACTTCTCGGCATTACTTGATTTCAGTGGCGGGGGAATAAGGGCTTGAACCTTGATAAGCGGAGTCAGATAAAAAGAAATGAATTTTAACAGAGAGAAGAAATGAAGAAACCTTTAATAGTTATTAGTCTAATCTTCCTGACTGCATCTTTCTCTTTTGCTGCGTCAGGGCAAGGATTAACATCGTGGGATGCCCAAATAGAACCTGTAGCAAGTTCTGATTTGGTCGGGATTACGGATATATCTGACACCACTCAATCGGACAATGGCTCTTCAAAGAAAGCCACTATGACCCAGGTTGGGGCTTTTATGGCAACCTTGTTTACTTCGAAAACGGGTAATGAGACAATCGCAGGGATTAAAACATTTACTTCTTCCCCGATAGTGCCTACTCCTACAACGGATATGCAGGTGGCCACGAAAAAATATGTCGATGATAATTCTGGAACAGGTACAGTAAATGTTGTCCAGACCGTAAGTCCAACAGGATCGACCTCTTCTGCACCGTCTGAATCCGCTGTTGGTATTGGTTTGGCAAGTAAGCAAAATACGGCAGATGTACAGGAAGTTTCCGCTGATGTTGAGGCCATGTTGGAGTCAGCAAATAATGCTGAAATACTCAGCAATATCGGTGCAGCTCCAGCCGGTACAACTGGTGCTACATCGATTGATGATTTAACTGATTGGCCTACAGGTGTAACAGCTACTGAGCTGGGCTATGTAGATGGTGTAACGTCCTCAATTCAATCTCAAATTAATAGCCTGACGGTAGGCGCACCTGTAGTTGCTGTTCCTACTTACTCAGATGAGGCTTGCACAGCAGGTGTATATTCCCTAAGTACATCTCCTCTTCGTCAATACATTTGTTTCGCAACTGGAGACTGGAATTATATAGATTCAACAGGATTAGTTGATTGGGATAACCCTGCTCCAGTTACCGAAAGCACTACTTTCTTTTTGGATTTTGAGGGAACCGAAGCTGAAGACCTGGCTCAGGGTGGGACATGGACAAAAGATTTTCCTGCCGGTATCTTCACTCTTGATTACACTGATGGTCCCATAGCTGGTTCGCAATCATTAAGAATAGTAAATGATGCTGGAGGGACTAATTATTTATATTCTCCATTATATCCATCTCCTGTAGATACTGTGTACTATTCTTATAGTTTCAAAATGGGTAGTACCACATCGTCAATTAAACAAGGATTTGGAGCATTTGGTACTTTAGATGCATCTGTTGGTATGACAATTTACGAGGGAGGCTTAAAGCTTAAACAAGGAACAACAGCATCAGCAGGTATACCAATATCAACAGGCTCCACATATTATATATGTGGTAAAGTTGTGTCATCTAGCGGCAGCAACGACGGTATGCATATAGCCCGTGTTGGTACTGATTCGAATTATAATATTAATCCCGTCTATGGTATTACAAACGGTACAAATACCGATTTGATAAAACAAGTGTATATGGCTCAATACTCATCTAACTCGTTAACTGTAGACGATTGGAAAACTTCAACTGAGGTACTGTCAGAATGTGGCGACTTGTCTTTATAATACTACTACTGTTTGCAAATAATGTTCTTGCAGAAACTGTAGCCTATCACGACTTTAATGACAACAGTTTTGGACCATTTAGTGCTGGTGATACATGGTCTATTCAGCAATCAGGAGGTATTGATAACTCAAGAGCTGCTATGCTTTCTATTACAAAAAGAGCGGATGGTACATCACTTAGTAAGTCGGTTTTGAGTTATAAATCCAGGGAATATTGGGTAGAATTTGACGTTAAAGTAACTGGCACGCTTATAGGAGGTCATAAGTTTATAAAATTCTTTGGTGCTGTTGATGGGTGGTCCCACAATAACATGACTGTTGGTATAGAAGAAGGTTCTCACAAGAACGAAGGTGTTGGATTTTATGACGATTCCCGACGTTTCGATAGATGGACTGGGCCTCCGGCATCAGGAAACTACACTGGGTCTGTGTGGAATAAAACAGGAGAATATATAGATATAAGGGGTGGTGGCTGGGGTAGGATTAAAGTTTGGGTAAAACGCGCCCTCCCTAATACCAGGGACGGTGAAATAAAAATCTGGTGGAAAGGAAATCTAGTATCTCACATATCCAACATGGATAGTTATGAAGAGTCGTTTGCCGATACTATCCCTGGCTTTAAAAGTATACAGTTGGGCGGATATGTTCACGAAGGCTTCGTTGATGGTGTTACAGCACCTTGGTATTTATGGGTTGATAATCTTTATATGGGAACCACAGAACAAGGCGATACTACCCCTGAACTACTGACTTGCTACCCTGATTTGGATAACGATCTTTACCCAGGATCGGGAAGCCAATCAGCAGAAACCTGCCCAGCGAATTATTTCACCTTTGCCCATTTTACTTCGATGGAAACAGATTGTAATGATACTAATTTGGCAATTAATCCGGGAGCCACCGAAATTTGTGGGAACTCTATAGACGATGATTGCAATGGTTATGACGAAATATGTCTGGAAGAGTTGGAGTGCAGCGCCACTTACTTTAATTTATGTGATGTAACACAGTGTTCTGCATTGGGGTTGTACCCATGGGGGGGCACCTGCAACACAGTGCCACAACCTGCAAGTATTGTAAGTGATAATTTGATACTCAACTCAAATCTGGTGGAGTGGACCTCGACTTTGCCTGAAAATTACACATCATATCAAGAGTCAGATATATCCAAATCAAGCCTTGGTGCGAACATGGATAACGGGGCTTTGTTGAATCCTCTTTATTTTCTAACTCCTGACACCACTTATACTGCTGTGTTTAACTTAATTAGGATACAGCATGGAACTAGCAAGCTGTGGTCTTATGGCTTTTCCTCAGATATTACTTCAGGTACTACGGGCACTGTAGTGCATGAGTTTACCACGCCGTCTGTGCTTAATGATAAAAAAATATACATTGGATCAAGTCTATCATCTAACGTAGATATAAACAATATACGGTTATACACCACCACAACTCTATCATGTACTGATTTAGATGGCGATGGTTATTCAATTGAGGGTGAGCTGTGCGGTATTGTTGATTGCGACGATACCAATGCAGCAATTAATCCTGGGGAAACTGAAATATGTGGAAACGGTGTTGATGATAATTGTGTTAACGGCGACGAAGTGTGTGATGTAGTACCTGTTGAACTTGGACCGTTTTGGCTATACAAAAACTCGTTGGGTAGGGCTTATATACCTGCCCCAGAGTAAGGGGGTTTATTTAATGAAGAAAACAATAGCAATAATCATAATTACCTTTGCTCTGATTGGTTGTTCCCCACAAAAACAATATACCTTAACTGAGCAGCAAATTGACAGCCTGAACGGAAGCACAGCTATAGCCCTATGGAAAGCAAGTAAAGCTAAAACCGATGAATGTTCAAGCCCAGCAGTTGTTAAGGCTATAGCCGGAATGTTTTTTGTCAGGAATTATTCTGATTGCTGCTGGCAACATGATTTTGATTATAGCTATGGATATATATATGGAATAAGTAAAGAGCAAGCCGATTATAGTTTACATGAGTGTGTAGATGCAAGTAACAACCCAATTGTGGCAGATGTAATTTATAGTTTTGTTAAAGTTTTTGGTAATGGATTTTATAAAGGAGATTGAAAATGCCAACAGTAAAACAACAAGTAACATCAAAAACAAATGCGGGAATGGTTGTAGTTGGGGCAATTCTTGCGGCCCTACCTATATACGGTATTGATTTAGGCGAAGAATTGACTGCTTTTATAATGATGGGCGCAGGCATTCTTCTCAGACAGATAACGAAAGAACCACTGTCGGATAAATAATGGAAAGTAAAATAATCTCTATTGTCGGAATGGTTACAGGTTGGATTTTGTCGGCATTGGCTCTTGCAGCATGGGTTGGAAAACTAGGAAACAGAGTGGATAAGTGTGAAGATGATATAAAAGACCTTTCTAGCGCTGTTACTCTCCCACAATGTATAGAAAGAATGGATGCGATAAAATCAAATTCCAATTTGCAATTTAACCATGCTGCTGAACGACAAATAGAGATTAAAAAACTAATCCAAGAACAAAACGAAGCAGTCTTGTTGCTTAATGAACAAAATGAAAGGAGATTGGCAAAAGTTCAGGAATTAGCTGAGGAACGTTTTGATAGATTGGTTGGGCTATTGGTCAAGAACATAGAGAATAATAAATAATTTAAATAGGAGAGAGCATGTACAAATTATCTGTAGATTTTAAAAAATGCAAAGATTGCTGGACATGTGAAACTCTCCTTCCTCGATTCCGTTCTGTATATGGTGGGTCGTTGCTAATCAGTGAAACAAAAATCGCTGATGAAGAAATCAGGGCAGCAGCAAGAAGAGTACAAGATGGCTGCCCTAATGGCGCGATAAAACTTCAGAGGGTTGAATAATGTTTAGACCTGAATATTTGCGTGACATCATAAGGCTTTCAACTAGGACAATTAACAGATGGTCACCAAACTCTGAAGAAATCCAAATAATGATAGCTGCCCACGAATCCTATCTTGGCCTGCACTTAAAGCAAATTGGCGGAGGACCAGCAAGAGGTCTGTACGGCATGGAGTTTGGCGTGGATTCAAAAGGCAAGGACAGAACGGAGTGTGATATCTGGCGATCGTATTTGTCCTTTAAACCTGGAATAGTGGCACAAATCAAAGCACTTGGTGGTCCGAGTGGACCTGATGAGTTACACCTGACATACAATTATGTTTACGCAACAATTATGTGCCGGATTAAGTTGTTACAATGCCCTGGTCCTTTACCTGCTGCTGATAACATTCCGGCTATGGGAGAATATGCCACAAGATTTTGGAATGGGGGCGGCAAAGCCTCACCGCAAAAATATATCAATGATTATGAACGGCTAGTTTTAAACTAAAAGGAAACAGGTCTTAAAATGGCAACACTAGATACCATACGAGTTTTAATTCAGGATACCAGTTTAACCCCAATAATGGCCGATGCTGATATCGAAGCTGTTCTCTCGATAGAAGACAACGTTTATAGGGCAGCATCGACCTGTTGTAGGGCCATGGCGGCCTACTTTGCTAAAAAGGTATCTCTTACTATAGATGTTATAAAAATCGCTAATAATCAGAAATTTGAGCACTATACAGCGTTAGCTAAGTTTTATGACCAAAGAGCAAGGGAGGGTGGTGGCTATATTGGTGGTGGAGCGGTTGGCACAGGTGTTCTTTTAACAGGTGTTTCTGCTTCTGAAATGGATGCTGTAATAGATGATACTGACAGGGTAGATTCAGTTTTTTATGTAGGGTTAAATGATAATCCAAATCCTGATGAGGAATTAAGTTAATGGCCGATTTAACAATTCCTGCTGATATTATAGAGGGCTTTTTAGAAATACTGGAAGAGGTAGGGGTTGAAGGGCAACTACAAATTAATACTGTATCTGGTACAGAATTTAATCCTATAATAACCCCTTCAACAGAAAACATTGATCTTGTTCCTGTTAATTACAAAGTAAAAGAAATTGACGGAACAGTAATTCAACAGGGCGATAGGAAGTTTTTATTTTTATCTACTGCTATTCCAACAACAACCGGGAAAGTTATTTTAGATAGTATCAATTACAATATTGTTGATGTTCAAATAGTAGCTGTATCGGGAGTAACGGTTTTATATAAAGTCCAGGGCAGGAAATGAGTTTTGCTGACGACATTAAGAGGTTTGCTGAAAAGACAAATAACACGATTGACGAGGTTGTTATATCTTTTGTGCTTGATGTCTCTGAGAAAGTAATTGTTGGGGATGGCGGAGGTTGTCCAGGAACTCCTGTTGATACAGGTTGGGCTATTAATAATTGGGTTGCTACTGTTGGCACTCCTAATTCTTCTGTACCAAATCAGGCTGATAAATTAGCTCAAACAGCATTGACAGGCGTAGCTTTTATGGCTCTTTCAGCTCCTGGAAAAATATATTATTTAACCAATAACGTTGTTTATATAAATAGACTTGAATACGGATATTCAAAACAGGCACCAAGAGGAATGGCCAGGCTAGGTGTTATGGCCGCCAAAAAGGAAATGATGAGAAAGGTCAGGAGGGGTTATGGTTCAGTTCGTTAACTCAAACAGAAAGGAGGTGATCTAGTGTCTACAGCCTTGGTCCATTTAGCTATTCAGTCCGCCTTGGCTGCGTTGACTCCAGCTATATCTAACAGCTGGGAAAATGTCAATTTCGTTCCTGTTGCTGGCACACCGTTTCAAAAGCTGAATATCCTTCTTTCTGACCCTGATAATTTAGGTTATGGGTCCGGACCTTATCGAGAAGAAGGGTTTTTTCAAGTTTCTCTGTTTTACCCCAAGTATGCCGGAACAGCAACAGTACAAGCAAGGGCTGATTTAATTCGCTCAACATTTTACCGAGGGAGGATATTGACGTCCGGCTCTCAAAAAGTAGTAATTCAAAGGACTCCGACTATTTCGGCGGGCCGGGTGGATGGTGACTATTACATGGTACCAGTCACCGTTTATTTCTTTTCTAACACAGGAGTATAAAAACAAATGACAATTGCATCTGGTATTTTTAAAGTATTATCAATCAAAAAGCAGACTGGCCTCGGAGTTGCTGCTTCTGGGGCTGACGGTACCGCCCTTCCTAGAACCTCTTCAAACATTGCTTTGAAGAAAGCTTCTTATGGTTCTGCCACTATCAAGTTGAGCCAACAGCGTTCCGACTTCCGTCATGGTATCCGCTCTGTTGACGGAACTATCTCAGGGGAGCTGAATGTTGGTGTATATCAGCTCTTTGAGGCTTCTATGCTCAGACAGGCTTGGCAAACAGCGGCTACCACCACAGAGATTTCTGATGTGACCGCATCTGCCACTGGGCCTCAATATGTTCGTGGTTCTGGATCCTTCTTGACTAATGGGTTCAAGACCGGTGATGTTATCCGTTGGGCTGGTTTTACAGCTACTCAAAACAACGCCAACAACTTTCTGATTACTGCCCTTACAGCTACTCAAATGACGGGTATCCACCTTAATGGCGATGCTGTTGTTGCTGAGGCAGCTGGTTCTTCTGTTACTGCCGCTTTAGTTGGGAAGAAAACCTGGATTCCTCAAACCGATCACACTCGGGACTACTACAGTATCGAACATTTCCATTCTGATATTAATCAGTCTGAGCTTTTTACTGATTGTATGCTGGGCCAAATGGCCGTTAAACTTCCCGCAACCGGTATGGCAACAGTAGATTATTCGGTTATGGGCTTGAATATGACAGCCGGGACATCTCAAGTTCTCACTACCCCCGTAGCGGCTACCGAAGGTGGTAATATCGCTGCTGTAAACGGCGCTCTGTATATTAACGGTACCGCTGTTGGTTTGATTACCGGTTTGGATTTTACCGTTAATGGCAACGTGACTGCCCCTGGTGGTGTAGTTGGTTCTAACGTGGATCCTGATCTTTTTCCAGGCGCGTTTGATGTTAAGGGTAATGCCACTGTATATTTCCAAGATGCGGTAATGAGGGATATGTTCATTGATGAGGATGAGGTAGCGATTGTAGCCGCATTTACAACCGGCTCTGATAAAGATGCTGAGTTCAAAGTCTATGTCTTCCCACGGGTTAAGTTTGATGCCGCTTCTAAAGATGATGGTGAGAAAGGCTTGATTGCAACTATGGGTTGGACTGCTCTTGAGAATATCGCTGGTGGAGCGGCTGTTGATTCTGTTGCGTCAACTATGTCAATTCAAGACAGTAAAGTGGCATAATAATAGTACGATTTATTTTATAAGAGCCTGGCTGTAAAAGGCCAGGCGTAATTACAACCAAATTCCAATTATTGGAGAAATGAAAATCATGGAAAACCAATCTTTTAGCCTCTCAATGTTTGATACAGTTTCTGCTTGTAACAGTGGCGCCAAAATAGAACTGCTGAAACCAAATGGTGACGGTTCAGGCATTTTTATTTTTATTCTCGGGCGCGACTCTGATGTGTATAAAACTTTTGAAAGAGAGCAACGTGACTCTATGAACAGGAAGATCATGTTGGCTCGAAAGAGAGGTCAAGATATCCGCCTTGATTCCGCTGAGATGACAGAAGAAAAGGAAATTGAGTTATTGGCCAGACTGACTACCGCTTGGGAAAATGTCCCTGCTTTTGATGGTCAAGGGCTGCTTCCTTTTAGTAAAGACAATGCAATTATATTGTACACCAAATACCCGTCTATTCGGAGGCAGATGGATGACGCTTCTGGGGATATGCAAAATTTTATAAAGAGCTGATTCAAGACTTAGTGGCATTTGCCAAATACTTCTTCGAGTTTGATATAAAAGGAGAGGATGGAAGCACAAAACGTGATCATTTAATGGTTGCTGCAAATGCCACTAAAAAAGTTCCGGTTGAACTTCAGGACCAACCGGAACTGCCTGAATCAGCTGCTCATGTGTGGGATTGGTTTTTGGAATTAAACTCTGAAAGAACAGCATCAATGGCCGGACTAAATACAATCAGTTACTCAGAAATAAAAGCTTGGGCAGAATTGGAAAATGAGAAATTGGCAGTTTGGGAAGTCAAAGCAATAAAAGCCCTAGACAGGGCCTTCTTGAGTCGTAAGGATAAAAATGGATGATATTACCTCTCTTCAGATAAAAGTTGATTCTACTCAAGTAAAACAGGGTACAACAGCATTAAACGAACTTGGTAGGTCAGGGGCGGTTGCTGAGGTCGGAGTAAAGAAGGTTGAGTCGGCTTCTGGCCTTATGTCTTCAGCCCTTGCTAAAGCCGCTACAGCAGCAGCTGCTCTGTACGCATCTCTTCGGCTTATGGATAGGTTAAAAGACATTTCTATTTTAGCTTCCCGGTATGAGACTCTCGGGGTGGTAATGAAAGTGGTTGGCAACAATGTTGGTTATACTGGAGCGGAGATGGACAAGTATACCAAGGCTCTGCAAAAGAACGGTATAGCCATGATAGAAAGCCGGGAAACACTAACCAGAATGGCTGCAGCACACATCGATCTTGCCAAAGCTAATGATCTAGCTAGGATAGCTCAAGATGCTGCTGTAATTGGCAACACCAACTCTTCGGAAGCATTTAGTAGGATGATTCAAGGTATTCAGCGTGGTGAAACTGAGATAATGAAAACAATCGGCCTCAACGTTGATTTTATGGGTAGCCAACAGAAGTTGGCCAAAGAACTTGGCATTACTACTCAGCAACTTACCCCGATGCAAAAAGTATTATCTAATACTAATGAGGCATTTCGTGCTGGTGTCAGTATAGCAGGTTCTTATGAGGCAGCTATGGGAACAGCCGGGAAAATGGCCAACTCCCTCAAAAGATATATTGATGATATTAAGGTTTCTTTGGGTGAGGCTTTTGGTCCAGCCATGACTTTACTTATAGAGCAATTGACCGCTGCTCTGAAGAAAACAGACACACAGTTAAAAAATAATAAAACTGCTGTTAATGAGTGGGGCCAAGATTTCAGAAAAACCTTAATTGATTTAGAAATACATATACACGGAGTGGCTATCCTGATTGATTTATTAGGTGGCACTCTTACTCACGCTGGGAAGGCTCTTTTTGCTTTTGGCAATGCTATCGGAAATGAAAATTCTGAAAAACAATATGCCAAAATGATTGAGCTTAATAAAATGTTTGAGGAAAGGGCAATTGCTTCATCCGTAGCAATAGAAAAACTGAAATATGAAAGAGATAAGGATATTGATTCAATCCGTGAACTTGCTAAAGTTGAAGAAGATGCCAGTGAAGCTAAAAGAATGCGCTTGGCTTTGGCAGCTCAACTACATTTAGAAGCCAGCGAACAAAGGCAAAAGGCTGAGGAAGAAGCTGCCAAAGCTACCGAAGAAGCCGCCAAAATTGCAAAACAGGCAGCAAAAGAATACGAGATATTTTATCAATCCACTCTTGATAGGCTCCTTCCTTTAGTAAAAGAACAAAAGGATTATAATGCTGCTTTGGCGGTTCTTAAAGATATGGATCCAACCCAGTCTACAGAAGCATATAGGACTGCACTTGATAATCTTGAAAAATCTCTGACTGTAAATATTGAGAAAGCAAAAGAATTAGCAATTGAGAGAGAAAGACTGGCGGAGAATATTCAACTTGGCTCTACTGGACCAGATGAATTAAGAAATGCCGCTGCCCCTGAGCAAGTCCAACAACAAAATGAATTGCTCAGATTACAAAATGAATATAACGAAGCAGTAGATAAACAAGTTGCTATTCAAAAAGAGTTGGGAACTGCTTATGGCCTGTCTGCGCAAGAAGCTGAAAAGTTAAAAAAGGCTTTTGCTTCTGAGCAAATAATGAAAGAGGTAGATTCCTTACAATATCTAACCACTTTCTCTGGCCAATCTTTTGGAAATGAAATAGCTGACGGGGTAAATCGTGCCGCTCTTTCTGTTTCTAAAATGAATACCATGTTTGAGGAACAACTCAAATTACAAGATGAAATTAAAAAGAAAAGGGAAGCAATAACCAAAAGTACCGAACTCGATGCTAATCAAAGAAAGAAAGGTCTCAAAGAATTAGATGATCTTGAATCATCAATGCTCTCTGATCAATTATCCGGGTATAGCAATTTATTCGGAACTATTGGCCAACTCTTTGATGAGAATAGCAAAGAGAGAAAGACCATGCATACCTTAGAAATGGCCTTTGCTGCAGCTGAAATAGCTATAAACGTCCAGAAAGCCTTAACTAATGCTGTAGTGGCTATAACCAATCAGGGTTCTGGCGACCCTTATACAGCTTTTGCTAGGATAGCCGCTATGGTTGCTATTATGGGTGGAATAGTCGGTATGATAGGTGGTTCTCTTTCTGGTGGCGGCTCTTCCAGCAAACAGAGTTCTTCCGCTACTACAGGAACGGTATTTGGTGATTCTTCTGCTTCTTCTGAGTCTCTTAAAAATGCCACAGACATTCTTTCTGAGTTTGAGGAAAAGCAATACTCTGAGTTAAGGGCTATTCACCGAGAAATGACCGCTTTAAATTCTAATATCACTGGTTTGGTAACAGGATTGATCAGAAGTGTTGGTGGAGAATTTAATGGAATGACATTGTCTAACACTGTAAACGAGACAGTAAAAAAATTCAGCATGATGCTTGACCCTCTCACCACTTGGCTTCTCGGGGACAGCTCCGTTGCTAAATGGCTGTGGGGAAGTAAAAAAGTATCTGTAACAGGAACAGGAATAGATGTTGCGCCAACAACAGTGGGGTCATTGCTCGGTGGCGGGGATGCAAGTGTTAGGATGTATCAAGACATAGAAACGAAAAAGAAAGGAATGTTCGGTGGTTTGTTTGGCGGAAATAGTACTAAAAACTCAACTACTTATACACAGGCGGATGAAGATGTAACTAGACTTTTTACCCAAGTGTTTTCTGGGATGAGTAAAACACTTGTTGAGCTTACTGAAGGGTTAGGGGCTAATTTATCAACAGCATTGTCGTATGCCTTTACTATCCCTAAACTCAATTTAATGGGCAAAAATGGCGAGGAAATTACAGAGGCAGTTCAGGCCGCTATTTCTACTGCTTTTGACAATGCTGCTTCTGCTGTATTAGGTGGATTAGTCGAAAAGTATCAACAAGTTTCTGAAGGGATGTTTGAAACAGCAGTAAGGGTTTACACCAATCAAGTTGTTGTGATGGACGCGTTAGGGAGAACAGGGAACACTACATATGGCAATATACTTGATTTGACCCAATCAATTGTTGGGCTGGCTGGGGGCACAAATGAATTTGTTGCTACTTTCGAAAACTACATAGAATTGTTTACTACAGAAAATGAGAAGTTAGCAAAGTCTTTAGATTTTACCGTAAAGTCAATTGCTGATTTGGGCCTGGTCTTCCCGACTACTAGGGAGGGTTTTTCTGATTTAGTTTCCTCTCTTAATGTAACTACAGAGTCAGGCCAAAGGGCGTATGTTACACTATTAAATTTAGCCGATAGTGCCGATCATCTTTATTCTGCTATTGAAGAAATAATGGAGTCGATAAATGATACATTGGCTAAATTAGGAATGTCTGATGCGGAAAAGAGCCTCTACAATTTAACGAAACAATATGATGAGTATATTGAGACTCTAAAAGCCTCTGGTGCTGCCTTATCTGATATTAGCAAAGTAGAGAGAGCTAGGACCGGACTTTTAAAAGAAGCCGCTGGTGATTTACTGGCCACCATAACAAGCCAAGTGGAAGAGTATGCCAATGCGGTAAAAATTGCTGAGGACAATATCCAAAGTGCATATTCCAATGCTGTTTCTAAAAGAGATGCTGCTCAAGAAAGAGTTAATAGCTTACTTGAAAAATCTTCTGTTAATTTAGAAAGTTTCTCCAAATCTATCGATAGTTTTTTAAATTCTCTTGACCTTAAAACTTTAGAATCTAACTTCGATAATTTAAAAGCTCAATTCATGATAACTGCCAGTGCAGCTGCGGGTGGTGATTCTACAGCTCAGAACAATCTTTTGGCACAAGCCAATTCTGTACTGGCTGCTGCTGAGTCAAATAGTACAGATAGGCTTGAATATGACAAGATAGTCGCCTTAGTTAGATCACAAGTATCAATGGTTCAAGGTTCTATTTCACCTGGGATAAATACCGATATAGCTGATGCGCAGTCCGAATTGGCAGAAGCAACAAGTGAGCTGGCTCAATTTGAAGTCTTGGCTATCAAAGCCGGGGTTACTTTAGAAACTTCAGCCGATAAAACCGCTAAACTTTTAGCTGAATTAGATGATGTTTATCAAGAGGCGTTTTTAAATAATGTAGATGCTCAAAGACAATATCAAATAGCATTATCTTTAACTAATGGGTTGACTTTTGAAACAGCAACAGCCCTCTCTGAATTAATATCAAATGTAAATGCTCTTCGTTCTACAATGAGCGCATATACTAATTCATTTGGTAATGCAAATAACTCTTATTCATCAACGAGTTTTGACCCCGCAAATATAATGTACCTGACTGCTCAGTTGGGTTCTATGTTCGATATTATGGCTGAAATAGAGAGATACAAAAGCCAAATAAATAATCAAATATCAGGAAGTTTTGCTGTAGGAACAGATTATGTTCCTTATGACATGACTGCAAATATCCATCAAGGTGAAAGGATAGTTCCTGCTGCTTATAACCGAAGTGACAAAACTAACGCAGAACTATTAGCAGAAATACAACAGCTTCGAAAAGAAATGAACGCGGTCATGTATCAAGTGGCAAAAAATACCTTAAAAACTGCCGACTATGCGGAAAGACAAGACGGAACAGTTATGAAGGTAGCCGTTGTGGAGGAAATACCAACCTATCAGCGTGAACCTCAAGTAGTTGGTAACACTATAGATGGAGAAACTGGTGGTGACTCTGCAATATTATTGGAAGATGGTACAGTTGCAACACAAGAAGATGGATCTTATTGGGGTCAAGAGGGTTGATATTTAAATAAGGAACGTAAATGGAAATAATTGTACCGTTAACAATAACAGAAGAAATGATCACGTCGTCCAATGTTGCTGAAGATGATTATGAAGAGTGGACGGATATTGGTACAGAAATGTATTCTTTTAATGCCTCCCCTTTAGAGTGGTCAGGTATATCTATTGATTCGTTAACAGCTGATGTATATGCTTGTTCAGCTACAGAGATTAAATGGTCAGGTATTACCATCGATGAGAATACCAAAACCGTTTACTCCTGTGTAAAAGGTGGAGATGTTTATTTCAGGGCATTGGGGGATTCTTATTTTAATGCCCTTGGTCAAACAGTTAGGGATTGGTCAGGAATAGCTGTAAATTCTTCTAATGGTGATCTATACGCCTGTGTTTATGGTGGCGGTGTTTATAAAAGAGTAGGTGCAGGCGATTTTATAGAGGTAGATGCGTCGATTAGGAATTGGGCAGGGGTAACTATAGACTCTGCTACAAACGACGTGTGGGCATGTGTTTTTGGCGGTTTTATCTATAAACAGACTGCCGGGGCTGGAGCATTTAACGCTATAACAGCAACCGCCCGTAATTGGTCAGGGATAACCATTGATCCTATAACTAAAGATATTTACGCCTGTGTTAATGGTGGAGATATTTATAAACAGACAGGTGGTTTGGGCGACTTTGTAGCTATGGGACAAACCTCAAGGGCTTGGTCAGGTATATCTGTCAACTCTGATACAGGGGATATATATGCTTGTGTAGCTCGGGTTGGCTTATTTATCTATGGAACAACTGTTTATAATACTGGTGACCGGGTTATCTCTACTACAGACCACAGTATCTATGAATCGTTAGTTGATTCCAATGTAAGAAAAAATCCTATAACAGATTCTGTTTCATCAAATCCTTCCTGGGCAAGAGTAGGTACGACAAATAAATGGAAAATGTTTGACTATAAAGTGAGTAGTCAAACTATTGTGGCAAGAAATATTACAAGTGTGATAACCCCAGGGGTAAAAATATCCGCCATAAGCCTAATAGAAGTTGAGGCCACTCAGGTAATTGTTACAACAGAGAATCCTACAACAACTAGGGTCGTTGATATTACTGATGAAATAACAGACTTAGTGATAAAAGATCTTGCTGCTGATGATATAATCATAGATAATTCTCTGATTTCTGATCTCGATGATATGCTTATATCGGAACTTGATGAAACTGTAATTGGAGATACAGCGGCTTGGAATGAATCAACAGTGTTTACAATAACTATAATTAACTCTTCATCACCAGCTAAATGTGGAGAATTGATTATGGGAGCACCCCAAGACTTAGGTTTTACTCAATATGGGGTTGACCTTGGCATTTTAGATTATTCTGTTAAAGAAACTGATTCTTTCGGCACCCCTAAATTAATAGTCAGAGAGTTTGCTAAAAAGGGTAATTTTGATGTTTTAGTAGATCAAACCAGCCTCAATTCTGTTTATAGAAAATTAGCCAAATATAGAGCGACCAATGTTTTATGGATAGGCGATGATAATATAGCGCCAACTATTATTTTTGGCTGGTGCCGCAAATTTAATATTGTTTTGCCGCAATTAAATGTAAATATCTGCTCACTTGAAATAGAGGGGATGACATGACAACTATTACCAGCCCCACTATATTTGCTCCTTCAGCAGATACTGTTGTTAAAAAAGGAGGAATATTTAAAATAAGCTCGTTAGGGCATTTAGAATATATATCTAAACAAAAACCTCAGATAGAAGCCACCTCACTTGCCGGATTAATTGAGTTAGCCCAACTAGGTTCTACAATAATTGATGGTGGATATATAAAAACCAATTTAGTTGATTCTGATACTTTATTGGCTGATGTTTTATTTATAGGAGATATGTTAGACGGGGATTTTTTGAGACAAGACCGTATTGACGTATCTTCATTAGTCACAAATATGGGCCTTGGTGCTTTGGCTTATGAAGATGTTGTCGAGGCTGCTCAGTTAGGGACCACTTTAATTTCCGGTGGGTTTATACGAACAGATTTAATAGATACCGATGCTATATTGGCAGATGTTATTGTTTCTGGTGATTTAGGAGAGCTTGCCGGGTTAGATACAATAGAGACTAATCATCTTGGAGCGACAATAATATCTGGTGGGTATATACGAACTTCGCTATTAAGTACCCAGATTCTATATGTTGGTGATGCTGATTTAACCTCTGAGAATATAGCACTTAATACTTCTTATGTTGGAACACATCTAGCAACTGATGTTGCTTATTGGGCAAGTCACCCTGCTGAGGTAATAAATGCGAATGTAACTACCATATCTGGCGGGAAAATAACTACAGGATCTATTGCTGCTGATAAAATTATAAGTAACTCCCTTACAGCTAATCAAATTGCTGCTAACGCTATTACAGCAATTGAGTTGGCTTCTAATTCTGTCACTGCAGCTAAAATAATGGCTGGGCAAGTAATTGGCGGTCACATAGCAACGAGAACATTAACTGCTGATAAGATAGCAGCTAACTCTTTAACAGTTACTGAGATATGGGGGTTGGCTCGTATAAACGGCAATCGGCTGAATGTTATTGCTACAGGGTCTGTTAGTTACGGTATTGGTGGAAGCGCAACCATAACGCATAACTTGGGGAGGTTTGCCGTAGTCAGTTGGTTCGGGGGGCAACATACTAAAGCAGGCCTTTCAAACAATACAGTAAATTCGTTCACGTTCAACTACTTACCAGAACAAAATGAGGGGGGGATAACGTTCAGCTATGCCTATATATAAAATACAGATAAAAGAAAATGGAGAGATTTTTGGTTACCAGAAAATAGAATCCATAGATGATGCTTTTTGGATTGACGGCATAGAAGTTGAACAGGAGTTCTACGATCTTGTCGCTGCTGATTTGTGGCTTGCCATAAACACATACTATTTCGACTTCGTTACTGAAACCTTTATTGCTCGTCCAGAGATGGAAACTGATCACAGTCAGTCAGAAATTTCCGAATATCCAAGTATTGAGGCCGATGGTATCGATTCAGTTACGTTCGAGCCTTTGCCGATTCCTTGTGTAGTTAAGATTGATAGTCAGGAATTTATTCTCGATGATCCAGCTGACCCTGTTTTTGAATTTTCTACACCAGTTGCGGGAACATATATTATTACAGCCGAGCAATTCCCTTATAAGCCAAAATTCTGGACAGTGGAGGCTATATGAAGGTTGTATTTAACGGTTCATTGAAGAAAGAAAAGTACGCTGAAGATGCCAAAACCCTACGTGATGCACTTGAGATAGCTGATATTGAGGTATTTGGCGTCATGTGGCAGGTTCGAGATAAGGACCGAGCAAGAATCCAAGAGACCATTAATGCATCTGTTATTCTCAATGCTCCTCCGGAAACAACTGTGGATTGGATACTTGCCGATAACAGTGAAAGACCAACAACAGCAGACGATCTACGCCAGGTACTATTGGCTTATGCTCTTCGAATGCAAGAATTGTTTTACAAATACAGAACATGGCGATCTAGCGGCAGGAACAGGATATTTACAGCAGAATAGATTTACTAACAGATAAAATATGAAATCAACAATAAGGCTTTATTATGGGTGATCTTTCCAAAGACTTTTCCAGAAGTGAATATACTTGCAGATGTGGTTGTGGATTCGATACTGTTGATGTTGAGTTGAATAGGGTTATGCAGGATTTGAGGGATCACTACGGGAGAAGGATCACTATAACAGGGCCGAACAGGTGCTTTACCAAAAACCTTAATACTAAAGGGGCGGCAAGGGATTCTCAACACCAATTTGGCAAAGCAAATGACTTTATTGTTGATGGGGTTTCTGCGGAAGATGTGTTTGACTATTTGAATTTGAAATACCCGAGCCGGTATGGCATAGGTTTATATACTGATCCTGCTCGGGTCCACTTGGACATCAGGCCGTACCGGGCACGTTGGCGGATGCCTTAAATTCCGGGATTGATATTTTGGCTCTTAATACAGTTTCGTGCTTTACGTTATCATAAAAACACTCAAGTTCCTGATTATTTTCTGTTCTCATAAAGATATTATCAGGGACTCTTACTTCTCCACCGTTTACATGAATAGCCGTCCAAAGAAGTCTTTTTGCAGCTTCCAATTCTTTGGCAAGATCGTTTATCATTTTGTTTGATTCAACTACTCTTTCTAAAACGCTTTTGAGTTTTTGCTCAGCATATTCAGCAGTTAATTCTTCCATCTCGTCCCTCTTAATCAATTTAAAAAGCCGGAAGAATTGCGAACTCCCGGCTTTTATTTCTAGCATACGTTTGTTTTGTTTTATTCCGAATTGTTTTATTCTATTAATTATCAGCCACTCTCTATGATTCGTCAGCCACCGCTAACTATGGCACCATATTTGCCTCCTTTATTTTTCATGTTTTGTTACTAAATAATTTGAGTGACAACAGTTTGTCGACCGCGTATAGTAAATTCAAATACACGATCAGCAACTTCTATAATTTCTTCGCGCGTTGCCCTTTCATCAGCAATCATTACAATCTGCAACCCTGGCCAATGTCTTTCTGGGATAGGTTTGCAAATCTCTTTTAACATTGCAAGTGCCCTTCTGTTTGGCTCTTTAGCTTTTAAATGTTTGAACGGCTCATCCAACCAGATACTCGCCCTACTTCGAGGATTCTGTAAAGACCACAGAGCAGGCCGCAAAGCCATTCCTGCTATATCTACAGGGCCAAGCCCGGTATTATCTTTCGGGGAAATAGGCTGCCCATCTCTGACAAACCAGAAATCCACCTCAACACTTCCCCTTCGTTGCTCGAACTTTACATCAAAGTCGTAAGGATCATCAAATACGGAAGAAAGGGCCAGTTTGGGTAGCTCACAGAGTTGATACCTCAATTGCTCTTGAGTTTGCTGTGCACATAATTGAACGAGGGCAGAGGCTTCTTCAGCATCATTTAATTCTTGCTTCAGCTCTCTTCGTTTGTTTTTGGCAGCCTTCAACTTTTCCCGGATCTTATCCCTGGCTCCGGAAAGTTTGTTGTATCTGGTTTTTAAATCAATTAGGCTCGTCATCAATTCCCTCTATTTTGTCGAGCAGAACCTGAATTTGGTCGAGGAGATCTTCAAGCGTCTCTTTGATTCCTTGGGTTTTGGCCTCCAGCTCTTTCAGATAAGAGTCAACATCGGCATCTTCTTCGAGACCAAAAGATTTGATTTGGTTGTTAACTTGTTTCAGCTCACCCTCAAGCCCTGCCTGCTGCTTTTGGAATTTCTTGAGGGATTCTTGGTTGGCTTTTATTTCTTTTTCGATTTCGTTTATTTGCATTTGTTCAACCTTTTATTTCGGAAAATAGTTAATTAGTATTAGTCGTTGGCCTGATAATTATCCACTAATACCATCGATATTTACAGAGCTATATATTTCCCCTAAATAAATCCCCTGTGCTTCTTGTAAACCATCTTGCAGCTCTAAATTATACTTTTCAGCAACAGATCTGTCATATACAGAAAGTTGTGCGTCACCAATAGTAGACAACCCAAGTCGTGGAGGACAGGACATAAGAGCTTTTTCTAACCTCTTCATCCATGCCTCCTCTTTTTTACTTAGTGGTTTAACCTCGTCTTTGTAATTCTTTATGTTTCTCATTTATCAACCCACAATCTTTCATATCCCTTCATAATAAGACCAGACCTTATCAATTATACGCCTGTCTATATCTTTCGTTAAGAGTGCTTGAAGATTTTGTTCAAAATTAATTCCTGTAACAACCTGTTCCCCCAGTTTCTCTACGAATGCACTCAACCTCTCTTCCTTTTCTTTTACTTCTTCCAGATGAAACCTGCTCACTACACCTGATTCTATAGGTAAAAATACCCTCTCGACGCGATTTTCAGCGGCAAACCATAGAAAGATACTCGGTTTAAAGTTTTCCTGATCTGCGTCGTTTCTCATTAAAGAACCGGGGTTGACTAAAAGGGTATTAGTCCTCTTATTAAAACCGGTAAAAGTAGCGTGGTGGTGGCCGGATACAATTAAATCAAAGTTGGAGAATATTCTGAGCAACTGTCCTTTCTCCCATCCCTCACATCCAGGGAAAGGCATATTGTCATCATATACCATTGTATGAATCAAAAGGACATTATAATCAAAATCGTTTGCTTCTATCACCACAGGTTCTACAGGTTCACCCCATGGTATTCTATGGATTTGTACTTTGCGTTCATTCCTCAAAGCAAAGAATCGTTTTTTAGAGATAACCCTGGCACTCTCTAGAACCTTCATAGCTGATCTATCATAATTAGCCATAGATTTGCCTGGCAAGTCATGGTTACCGGGGACAGTAAAGAGCGGTTGAGGAAGATTTCTGATTGCCCAGGAGACAAGAAAGTAATTAGGGGATTGTTTATACTTCTTGTCAAATAGATCACCACCATCTAGGATAGGACAATTGTATTTGTTAGCCAGATCGGAAATGAACTTGATTTTTCTTTCCTGTGCGGCCCAGTGGTCATCAAGTCGACAGAGTGGGGTATGCGCCCTAAGTTCTATATCCCCTGTGATTATAGCATCAGGGATTTGGGTTTGTTTGGTTCGTTTCATATCTATTTTATTTGAAAGAAAATAGATGGGTTTTTAACTTCAGCCAATATTCTATAAACACTAAGTATTTCTTTAATAGGATCAGAAGATAGTGTAAATTGAAGCGCTACCCGTTGCCAATCATTTAATGCGACTGGACTGCCATCTTTATATAATTTAAGAATTATATGACAATGAGGTTCACCGCTGCTTGATGACGTTATACTTTGATGAATTTCATCAAAAAGATAATTATCAATCGCTCCTAATAATTCCTCTTTCCTTTTGAAATAATTCTCTTTTTGCTCCTTGGTGTCAATATCCAAGAATAATTCATTTTTTCTTGGATATAATACAACTAAACCTCTATCTTTGGCTGTCTGTTCTGCCGATTCTTCAAAAATATAAAGCTCATCATGAATCCTAATCTTTGTTGCATCTTTATTTGGTAATAAGCTCATGTTCTTTCTCCAATAAGATTAAAAATAGTCAACTGCCCTCTCTCTTCTTGAATCCTTTTAATGTCTCGTAGCCTTCTTCTCTGAATAGCAAGATAGTTTTCAACTGGAGTCACCTGGATTAAATGACCTGGATTAACACAAGTTGTATTCCTACATTTATGGTCAATATGCATTTGCTCTTTTATCGGCCCATTAAATAATGCGTAAGAAACTCGATGACCCCATTTTGTTCCTTCAGGAGTGTAGCAACAAGCATAACCATTGTGAATCCTGCCTTGCCACTCCCAACATCCGCAAATAGACAACCTTATGTTCATTAAAAATTCTTGTAAAATGCGTTCTCTATGCTCGTCTTTAATTTCATAAGGCTTAATTACCATTTTCCCACAACGACCAAACTTTCCAGCCGCTATTCCTTCTTCTTGTCTTTGAACTGCTGTTAGCCAAGGCATTTTAAAATTGATCCTCGAAATGTTCTGGAAAAGTTCCAAATTCAATAAAGAAGGCTATATCGGAATCACTCATATTTAATTCTTTCCCTAAAGTTTCATTAATATCTTCGAGGTATGGTAGATACTTCGATTTAGTAGTCTTCCCGTCTTTTAACCTGTTTAAAAATTCTAAAATATCTTTGCGTTTAATTATTGTTTTCTTTCTCTTATCTAAAAACAAACTACAGAAATCTTGATACCAGACAGGGTTACTGGTCGCTACCTGTCTACTGCAACAACCGTTACTGGCCCTGTCTGGATTTGTAGAAGGAATCAGGTAAACATCTAACTTATTACTGAGCAAATCATAATACATAAACTCATAGATTTGCTGTTTGCTTAAATTACTCATTTGATTAACAACTCAACATCCTTAATCCAACTATCAATAGCCTGATGGTTCTCACATTGGGCTAGATCGACCGAACCCGCCATGCCATTTGATTCGATCAGTAGCAGGTTGCGGCCTCGGTTACAGAACAGGATTAGACCAGGGAAAAGTTTTATTTTTTTATCCAAAGGGCGGCATGCCTCATATGGTTCGGCCACCCTGTCCCAACTGTCCTCATTGTTTTTCATAATAATCACATACTCCAATAATATTGTTAATATTAAATAATATATGTTACTTGGTCATATCCTTTCTTTTTTACTTACTTATCAGCAGCAACTCAACTTCCCTGGCCCTCTCAATATATCCTGCAGCTAAAGCCATTCCGGCCTTGTCTTTCCCCAATCCATTTTTAGCCATAGAGGAAATAAAAGAACCTATGGCAACACGTATAGTCATGGCTTGAGATGAAGTTAATAGTTGGCCATTTATGGTTATTGTTGGTTCTGGTGGAAATTGAGTTGGCGTGTTCATATATTAGTATCCTTTGGCCTCAAGAATTTTATCCAGTACCAACACTACCGCTGGGATGCACAAAAGAATAACTGTGCCAACTGCCAACAAAGCCGCGATGAATTTCAAATCCTCTATCCTCTTCTTGGGCAGCCTGGATAAAAATGGGACCGATTGATTTTGTACATCTCTCATTTTTCCCTCCAAATTCAATAATAATGATTTCTAAATCTGCTATTTCACTTTCCAGTTGTTTGATCCGGTTTTTGGCAAAATCAACAACTACAGCGTTCATGTCTCGAAATCTCCACATCGGCCAATCGCTTCAAGAATCTGTAATCCAATCGTGCTTTTGGCCAAACAAACTCTATCAAGTTCAATTTTTGCCGCAGTCACACATCGTAGCGTTTGGGCTTTTAATATTTCTTTGATTTCATTGTCCAGATAATTTGTTACCGAGCCTGTCTCTTCCATTTTTGTCATAGCCTCATTTTGATTATTGAACCACATGTTGGGCATTGCTCAGGAATTATTTTTTCTAAATCAGCAATCTTTTTGTTCAGAATCTTTATTTCCTGGACATAGCCCTGTTGACTTTCAATTAATCCCTTTACACTATTATAGCGTTGTTTTGTGGTTTTATACTCAAAAAATGTTTGTTCACTGGAAAAAATTAATTTTGAAACAGTAGAAAGCCGCTTTGGATTTATTCTGGAGGATTCTAATCGGCTTTTGTTAGCAAATGTGTGTTTGATTTTATTATATAAAATTTCGTTTTGGTCTATCTCTAAAAGAAGTTCCTGAGATTTGGTCACGAGTTTTTCAAGGTCAGGAAGGCTTTTCAACTTCTCGACAGACTTCAACAACTCTTGTTTTCTTTCCCAATTCAGTTTAATGGAATGGATGACTTGATTATTATCACGAACCTGCTGGTCAAGTCCTTCTGCTTGAGTAAGTAGCTCTTGGGCCGTAGGTAGTTCTTTGTAGTTAACCAAGTCGTCTTGGTATTCTTTGACTAAAGCAGTTTGAATCTTCCTGTTTGACTTAATCTTGTTGACATCTGATTTAGCATTGGAAATGGTGCTATCTATCTTATCAAGGCCAGCCAGCTTATTAAGTATCCGGCCTCTTTCCCCGGCTGTCTCGAACATCAAGAAGGATCTGTCTATTTGGGTTTGGCAATTTATTTCCTGCATATTAAAAATGGCTCTTACTTCTTCCGGAACACTGGTACCCGCGTTCATCAAATCTGAATCATTTACTTGATAGAAGTTGCCGGATTTCTTTTGGTGCCAGGAAACAGATTGGCCTTCCTCGAAAGTTACTTTGACAAGCCCATCCCCTTGCCAATACAGCGGGCGCATTCCGCTTCCCAGAGGGGAGTTGGTTCGACACTTATTGAAAGCTCTGAAGAAGCCCGATTTACCACGATCTGATTCACCTACAATTATATTAAGGCCGGGATGGAGATTGATAATCGTGTTCTTGTGAGATTCATAGTTTTTAATTTCTAATTGAGTTATCATCGTTTTGCTGCAGCCTCTGCTTTCTTTTTAGAATAAAACCAGTATTTAGTATTTATATTATATTTCCTTAATGCCTTTTTAAGGTTGCTAACGGAGAGTTTTTCGATTCTTTGACCTCTAGGTGGGCAAGGAGTTTTTTGTGAATGTAGGAAATACTTTATGACATATTTAGTTCTTTTCTCATCATATAAAAAACTATCATCAATAACATAATAAACTGTTTGACCCTGACGTAATGATTTAAAAGTCGGATGTTTTCTTTTTGCCATTGTGGTATTCCTTTTCATTCTTTGTCATCTGAAGAAGCAGGGATCATTATTAAACAAATTCCAATAAGGACAAACCACAACCAACTTGATATATTGTTGTGCTCAAGATATACACAGCCGGACAGTGCTGCTATTGCAACAATACCTTTAATTAAGGTTTTCATGATCCTGTCCTCCTGTGATTTATTTACAATATTTATAATCTGCTTTCTTATATTTTGGATCAATTACAATTGGGCCACCAATTCCAAATCTTTTTGCAGTTATTCCGCAAGAAGAACATCTCCAAGTGTCAAACATCCTCCCGGCCTTTTTTATTGTCACTAAATTGGTCTTTTCCCAATCATGTTCTTTTCTATTGGTAAAATCTAACACCCTTACATGTCCGGATATTTCTCGGCGGCTTTCACCTGGCTTTAATGTTTTATTGAAATTATCCAGTACACTTTGAACATATTTGGTTGGGTTATCTGTAACCGCTTCAAACATTTCTCTATAAGTTTCGTTTTTATTAACAATCAATATCTTTGCTCTGAATTTCATAGTTATTTCCTTATTATTTATAAAAAGTAGGTTCTATTCCATATTTTTTAAATAAAGCGGCTAATTTTGCCGTCAACAAACAAGTCTTTTTATTATATTCAGGAAACTTTGCTTTGCCCCTATAAACTCTTTTCAGCTTTAAATACGATGCCTTTTGAAGTCTCAGTCTTTTCGGTCTCTCTGATGGATGGATGTAGGGTAGGTGTTGTTGCTCCAAATAAACTGCACATGATCTGAGGATTTCCGGCAACTCACTTTGAGAAATCCCATATCTTCCAGCATTGTTTTCGGACTTTGCAATAAAGACGTTGCAAGTCCTGCACAAAACTCCTCGTATAAGCCCTGTTCCTTTAATGCGTTTAACATGTGAGTGGTCAAGACAGGCATCTTTTATTTCCCTTTGGCAGATTGGGCATATCCCGTTTTGTTTTTCAAGAAGTTGATTTCTTAAAATAGAAACTTCGGTGGTTTTTAATTGCTTTGGTTCGTTACTTATTATAGCCGGTTTCGTGCGTTTCATTAAGTTTTATTTATGATAACCAAATTTAAATTCAGGCCATGCATTTTTAATAGCCTTAACCAATTCGGAACGGTAGTTACAAGTCCATTGAGAACACTGCATTTCAAAGGTAAATCTGGCAAGGGCAGCTTCAAGAGGATCATTATACAAACCTAATTTAATAAGTTTGTAGTTAACCTTTATTTGACTTTGCCACATTTTTGTTCTTTTATCTAATGTTACCCCAGGAAAACCAGATGTATTATTTTTAGATATTTTTTGATTTTGTAAATTACAAGATTTTGTAACGTGTTGGATTTTTAACCACCTGTTATCATCTCTAATACCAAATTTATGATCGATTTCATGTTCTGGCCAATATCCTTTCATATATAGGTGAGCAAGACGATGAGCACTATAATTTTTTCCATTAATTCCAATTCGAATATATCCATCAGAACAAAGACAGCCAGCAATTGATCCAATCAATATCCTGTTACTGTTTTTTATTAACCAAGTAAATATCCCTGTTTTAGGATTATAGTGAAGTTTTCTTTTTAGCTCTTTTTGTGTTAATTCAACTTTCATCAAAAACCTCAAGTTTTAATATAGCTTTGCCCAATGTGTTGCAAAGTATTTCGTACATTCAAATTTGTGCGGCTCGTAGTCCTTATAAAACTCCGTACTCAGCCGCTTTTGAAGAGCAAGAAAGTCAGGAATAGTACTGATTGAATATTGACCGTTTTCCATCTTTAATAACACTTGCCCTTCCTGATAAGGTGGAAGGCGTGTTGAGACAGGAATCAGCAAAGACTCAAACATTGCTTGCTTTGACTTTTTCATACTTTAACTTACCCACTTGGAGTAGATTTTCAGATATACCTGCTTTTTCTTATTGCAGTAGCGGCATCTTCGATAAGCCCTGCCTTTAAATCCGCTGTAGTCATATTTGTGGATACCGAAAAAGCAGAGTATATTATTTATTATTGTCATGGCTTTTTGTTTTTGGAAGGTTGTCAGTTAGTATCAATCATCTTCTGATTCTTCACCTAAACCGAGTGTCAGAACCAACCCTTTGCCTTGAGCAAGTTCTTCTAAATCAGTAAGAAACTGTTCATACTCATCTTCAGGAATCCCATATATTTTTACATTAACATCCCATTTTTTCATCTTCTTTCCTTAATTAATACCTCGCCTTTCGACCAAGTTGCAATTTGTCTTCTCTTTTATTCCATTCAGCCTGAACTATCCGCTTCAATTTTTGCTCCAGCCCCATATCTTCAATAGCCCTAATCAACTTATCCTTTCCATTTTCTCTCAAACCTAAATCATCAGCATCTATCCATGACCCAGATTTCCAGTGCTTCTGTTCCAACAGAAAACTGACCATCGAACCAATATCATCAACACCCATGTCATAATAAATGTCAAACTCTATATCCCTCAATTTTCCGGTTACAGAGTTTTTGTCCATAGAGCATCTAGTGCTCACCCCTGTCTTACAACCTAAATCTTTTATTGAACCTATCTTTGATAAATAAGGCCGGACGTGAGAATAAAAATAAGGAGCCTCACCACCAGAAGTAACCCACTTAGCTTGGCCAAACATTGGATTCATTCTCTGCCTTAATTGCTGAGTCAAAATAAAAACAGAATTGGTATTGGCCACCAGATCATTTATCATCCTTAGAATCTGGCCTGTTATTTTGGCTTTTTCAGCATTAAACGATCCTGCTATCTTATTCGCTGCCTCCGGGCTTTTTGCTGCGGCTAGTGCTCTCTTAAGCTCCTTATCTAATTCTTCATCAGAGCTAAAGGAATCAAGCGAATCAGCGATATAAATAAAAGGCTTTCCTTCTTTCTTCAGCATCAACATTCTATTTCTTAAATCTTGAATAGTTGTTGAGATTCCTGATTCATCTAAATGATTTTGTAAATCTTTATAAAGTAATCCGGATGGGGTCATCAATCGATCAGTAAGGGGTGGAAAGAGTTTATTGAAGTGAAAGTCACAGCGCCTTTCTACATCATCGTAAAATAAATTGTATTCGTTAAATCTTGAATCAAGACAAGCCTCACAAAAGGTACTCAGGACCAGAACTGTTTTACCAGCAGAAGATTGTCCAGGTAAGGTTGAGATTCTGCCTAAAGGCCACCCGCCATTAACACTGTCGGACATAGCAAGATTTAGCATTGTCGACCCAGTAGAAAGAAAGGAGTTGGTTTTCTTTTCCCTTTCAACTCTCCTAATTCTTCTTTTCATTTGCTCATCAAGAGGTGTATCTTTTTTAGTGGCTTCTGGGGCTTTCGTTCTTCGTGATCGTTCCATGAGTAACCTTTTAATTTGTTTCGTTCGTTATTTTTCCACTGTGGATATATTTCATATATTTCTCCGGCAGGATGTACCACTTCCCGCCTTTACCACCAAGTTGGAAGCCAAGTTTATACTCTTGACACCACTTGATAAGCGTTGGCAGGCTCACCTCTATCCCTACAACTGCCGCCTTTTCAATGGCTTTAGTTGTACTCCAATATTCTTTTTTCTTTGGCATTTATCTATTCCTTCTTTTTCCAAATTTAAACTGTGGCCAGGCTCTTTTTATAGCTTTAGCCAATTCACTTCTGTAGTTACAAGTCCACTGTGGACACCAAACCTCTGCTGTAAATCTAGCGAGCGCTGCTTCAAGTAAACTATCATAATATCCAAGGAATAAAAGTTTACCATCAACCCTTATTTGACTAAGCCACTTTTTCTTTTCCTCACCCCAAGTCACCCCTGGAAAACCAGAAGTGTTAGAACTATATACTTTCATATTTTGCAAATTACATACTCTTGTGACATGCCTAAGATTTACCCACCTATTATCATCACGTATGCCATTTTTATGATCAATCTGATATTCCGGCCAATATCCTTCCATATAGAGTCAAGCAAGACGATGGGCTCTATACCCTTCATTATTAACTGTAATAATAACATATCCATAAGGATTAGCACGCCCAGCAATTTCACCTACTTTTACACTATTGCAATTACTAATTAATCTGGTAAATATCCCTGTGTCTGGATCATAATGGAGTTGCCTTTTTAGTTCGCTCTGGGTTAGGTTGTTTTTCTTTTTATACATAGCTTTTTCTTTAATTTGGGGGTAGGGCAAAATATCTACCCCCAAATTTTTATTATTTATAATTAATACTCTGTAACCTTTTATTTCTTACCGCTTTTTCCCTTTAGCTTCCAATGCTTCTTGTTCATCCTTACACGTCTCCCATATCTCACAGTCGTCACAAACTTCATCAGTATCGCAATCAGTACCAAACATTAAACCGTGAGGGCAACCGTTATCATCCGGGCCTTGCTCGTCTTCTTCCGGCTCAGGCTCAGGTTTTCTTCTTGACCGTTTTGGTTTTTCTTCAGGTTCAGGCTCATCGTCTTTCTCTTCAGCCTTTGTTCTTCTGGTTCGTTCTCTGCCTTTTGGCTTTTCTTCCGGCTCATCTTCTTCTTTCTTTCTGGATGATCTGGAAGGCCGACGAGTTTCTTCTTCCTCCGGCTCATCATCTTCAGCACCGATAAAGCCATGAAACTTCTTATACAACTCATCATAGGTAAGGATGCGCAGGCAGGCATCAAAATCTACTGCCTCATCAATCAACTCATCCGGTAAATCATCACGCTCTTCAAAGTCGATTCGGGCAATCTCGGGAAACTTATTACCGGCAAAAGAACCTTGATCAAAACGGGCGATAATGGAAAGACCATCCTGGACATCCGCATAGAACTTTCCGTCAAAATTCCGTTCACTCTGGACCACTTCTTCATCATCCAGCATAAAACCGAACATGTGAGGAGACATTTCAAAGATTTGGATACCTTTATCTTCATCGTCGTGATCCAGGATATTAAAGAGCTGCCGTTGCTTTGGCTTTAATTGATCAGCCAAGTCAGGATCGTTACCGCTTTTAATCAATGCAGCCCTGTACTCGCAGATAGGGCAACGTTTTTCTGTACTCTGAGCGGTAGAGGCCAGACAAATAAAACTCTTTCTGTCTTGCCCTTCTCCTACAGTATGCCGCCAGTAAGTACATTCGTGCCACAACTCACCGGGAGTTTGAAAAGGGTGATTGTCGATACTTACTTCATAAGGAATAATTGAGAAGAAGTTTTCACCCTTAACCCCTTTACCCATCTTCGGTTTGAAAAACTCAATCTTGTCCGGTAGGTCTTTTAGAGTATCTAACCCGCCACTTGACCTTTCTTTGCTTTCTGCAGCCTGCCGGGCTTTATCCCGAATAGATGCTCTTTGCTTTCCTGCTACTTTCCCACGTCTTGCCATGTTGTTTTCTCCATGTTGAATTAGAATTTTAATACTGCAAGAGGCAGGATTCGAACCCGCAATTATCATATGCTAATTATAGAGGGTTTTCATTACTCGGCGCCAGTCAAGCTACCCGTACAACAGCGGCCATCTCTGCCCTCCGGACTCCTGTTCATTACTAACCGATCTATAGCGTCTACCAATTCCGCCACTCTTGCATTGTACTTTCACCCAAAAAGCCCGAATGGAATTAACCATATCGGGCTATCCCTTTCTCGGCATATACGTCGTTTCGGGATTAAACAAACACATTGTTTAAAATGTCTTTTTAGTGGCTATTGCCTATATCGATGTTTTCGAATCTCTATTTCCTTCTTCGCCTCCTTACGAGTTTTCCACTGGCCTTTTCACGGGCCAGAACGGTTTGTTCCTCCCTCTTCTTACTGGATTCACCAGCAAGATCCCGTGGCTCAGATGGCCTGGCAAAGTAATCGGCCATGGCAAGTCTGGTCAGGTTCTCAATCATATCTTTTCTTTGGCGCATTGCAAAACAGGCAGCAGAAGCTATATTTTGTTCATATTCTGCTTTAATCAATTCCTCCTTGGCTTCGATATGTTTGGGGTGGTTTCGATAATACGCTTCAACAGCTTGAGCATTTTTTAATGTTTTATCTTCTGCTGCCTGCAATATAAGTTCTGACCGGATTACCTTTATTTTCTCCCAGGCCAGTTGGTATTTGTTTTTTGCTTCCGCTTCCGCTTTTGAATACTGGTAAAACAGAGATGCTTGCCTGAGTGATTCTACATCAAGCGCCGATGGGTCAATTTCAATGTCTTCTTCGTAATTCATAATTTATTCTCCGTCTAATTTTGCAGCCTTAAACCTTCTTATTAACTCATGAATGTGTACTCGTAAAACTGACTCGGTATAACTTGAAGGAATTTGGAAACCATAATATTCAGAATTACCTTCTTGAGCAAGAGAGGTTTCAATAATATACAGAAGAACATCATCATTAAACAGAGGTTCTAAAATCCTCCGGTCATATGAGTTCATCCTCATTTCTTTATATTCTTCAAGGGTAATCGGAGAACCATCTAAATAAACTCTGATCATCGTTTTCTCTTGAACATGGAGATAGAAATTTTTCTCACGTTCTTTCGACCGTTCTTTTAGGAATTTAAATGTCATTTCGTTCTCCTTCTTCTAAATCTAAATTCTGGCCACTCTGCTTTGATTGCCTTGGCCAGCTCCGAGTTATAATCACATTTCCACCGAGAACACCACACCTCAAAAGTGAATCTGGCCAAAGCAGCCTCAAGAGAAGTTTTGTAATACCCCAAATGAATTTTCTTACCGTTTACTTTTATATGAGCATTCCACTTTTGATGAAATCCGTTATATGTAACGCCAGGGAAGCCAGAAGTATTGCGACTATTAATTTTCGGCATGTTCTTTACCCAATCTTCGATAAATATCTTTCATCTTTTCAAATAAAGATATCCTGTCATTTTTATCCTTAATAAGGTCAACAGGCAGATTCAAAAAGGCTTCTGTGGTTTTTACCCACACAATAAATTCAGTTTTTTCATTAGGAACAATTAAATCATAAATTACACCTTTATAATCTATGTAATAATTACAAAAAAGATGATCATCTGAATAACCATCATTATAATTTATGCCACATCCCACAAGATCAGCAAAATGCTCATTCCAAACATCTGGGGAAATAATATAGTCACGATCAGATTTTGATGATGTTGAAACTCCAAAAACAGAAGAGCCAGTCGGGACACCAAGTCGACGAATCTTTTTAATTATATCTATCATTCTCTAACCCCAAAGTCTTATGGCTTAATCATTGGTGGGCGCGGAAGGAATCGAACCTTCGACTAGTCGGTTATGAGCCGACTGCTCTACCGCTGAACTACACGCCCTTAATTTTAAATGATGAGAGGCAGGATTCGAACCTGCATGTAAGGGCTACTACTGATCCGGATTTACGGCAATTCGCTCCACTTACAGGGTTGGCTATTTCACCAGCACCTTACGTCTACCAATTTCGCCACTCTCACCAAACTTACTCTCCGGCCTCCAAAGCCTCGTAGCAAGCCAATGTTAAACCGGCTCGGCCGCTATCATAAAACGGTTCACGGAAAGAATCCAAAACCAGATATGCTTGAGGATCACCATCATTCAATAAAACAGTTGAGGCCCACCCCAAAACACTTCTCCTGATCGATTCCTCCGGCTCTTTCTCCAGTCCTTTTAAAATTGAACTTACTTCTTTCCACGACTTACCAGCAATCAAAGCCCTACACAAATCAATACTTTGACTTTCTACTTGAGCAGATTGCTTGGCGGCCCTCAGCATTTGTCTTTCCGGCAAGTCGATTATCTTTTCCAGGATAGTCAATGCTTCTCGTGGCCGCCCCAAACTATCTTTGGCAATCTGCTCAAGCACCTCTTGAGGGATATCTTTTCCCGCTACTTTACTCAACAACTCGGTAATCTGCTTGGTTGATAGTGGCCTGACTTCGTAAGTAGAGCATCTACTTTTGATGGTGGTTAAGATATTTTGTGGATCGGTCGAGCAAATAAAAAAGTATACGTGCGAGGGTGGTTCTTCCAAGATTTTTAATAGAGCATTCTGTGGTTTGTTTTTAGGGCTGTTGCCACCTTCACCAAATAGATGAAACTCATCTAGGATCCATCCTTTATTTCCGCCATTACCCAAAAGAGATGCTGTTCTGGCTTTCCTGATAATCTCCCGAGCATCTTCCAGGGTTCTTTTGTCCGAGCAATTAATTTCCTTCAAGTCAAATCCGGTAATACCTAAATTGGCCGCGGCTATCCTTGCTAGTGTCGTTTTTCCGCAGCCAGAATCGCCCGTAAATAGATAGCTGTGTGGCCGGGATTCTTTAGCCAGGGTATTCTTTAAAGCCTGTACTGTAGAGCGGTTACCGATAAAGTTTTCCAGTGAGTCAGGACGGTAGTCGAGATGTAATGGCATTTACTTTTCTCCAAATAATACATTTTTCAGCTCGGCAAGTTTAACCAATTCCTCTTTTAGTCTTCTGCGAAAGCAATCTTCGAGTGATTCTGCTGGCTCATCATCTTCATCAAGTAATCTTGTTTCTTCCTCTGATGACCAAAGTTGAATATCTTGGAAAGTAACAATAAATATATTTCCATCTGTTTTTAATACCAAACAGTATTGACCATCATCATAACCAATATTTTCTTGGATATTATCAGTAATGTTTTCTACAGCTTCCAACAAGTTTGTTATGTTTTCCATTTTTACTTTTCTCCAGTTGTTTCTAAAATAATCGTTTAATATTTTTTATAAACTTTATACTTATTATATACCCTAAAGTCAGTTTCATTAAGGCAAAATCTTAAAATATAAAAAATTTCTTATACTTCCTCAAATCTTCATCAGTAGTCACATAATCAGGATCAAATGCCTTCACGCAATTCAGTATGTTCATGGTCTTTTCATCAATCCCGTTTATCTTCTTGTTCTCATCAGGTAAAGTAAAGAAACTCTTGACACGTTTCTTTTTTTCTTTGAACTTGGCAATCTTCTCTGCTGTTACATCTCCAACCCCTTTAATGGATATAAACGGGGCAAACAGATTCTTCTTGTTGTCGCAATTCCACTTTAAAGGATGGGAGATACCAATTTTAGGCAGGTTGATCTTCAAACCTAATCTCCTGGCCTCTCGAATATATTCGACGTTTTTATCTTTGTTACCGAGCGTCAGACAGGCCGTTATAAACTCGGCTGGGTAGTACGTCTTGCTAAACATATCATAATACGTGATCATGGAATATGTCACAGAGTGGGATAGGTTGAATGAATACGATCCTGACTCTGACATCATGTTCCAAATCTGAATTGCTTTATCGTCTGATACAGTTTTATTATTTTTACAGCCTTGAAGAAATTCCTCTTTATATTTATCAAAAGCAGCGTGCCCCATACTCTTGCCCATAACTTTCCTGATTTTATTACAAGTGGCCATAGGGATTCCAGCCAACTGGTTAACCACCTTCATTACCTGTTCTTGATAGACAATAACTCCAAATGTCTCTTCAGTTATCTTGTCGAAGATAGGATGAATCTTTTCAACCTTTTCCTTTCCCCTTTTCCTTTTAGAATATGATTCAGTCATTCCTGATTGCATTGGGCCGGGCCGCCATAAAGCAGTTACAGCGTAAATCATAGCAAAGTTTTCAACACCAAGCTCCATACAATAACTGGTCATTCCATGGGTGCTTATCTGGAAAGCCCCTGTGGTATGGCCTGCAGTAATCTCAGCAAATACTTTAGGGTCATCAAAAGTCAGTTTCTTGTAATCAATATCAACATTATGGTTCTGCTTGATAAGTCTTTTAGTCTCATTTAAGATGGTCAAGGCAGATAATCCCAGCACATCTAATTTCATCAGGCCACAATACTCCGCATTACGCATATCCCAATTGGCCACAATATTTCCTGACCTAGACACTAGATTACAGTTGTATCCTTCTCTCAGATCATTTTTAGAAATACAGATACCCGCTGCGTGCTGGCCGCAATTATGAGCGATTATCTTATTACAAACAAAATTATGATTTTTACTTTTCATCTCTATATCGTATGTCATTTCTTTGCCGACATATTCAAAAGAAATTGTTTTTGCCCATCCAATAGTTTTTAATGGATTTACTTTGTGTATTTCTTGATCGCTTATTTCCCAATGTATTTTATGATGACAATCGATACAAGTGGCTAATAAATTTGATTCATCATTATTATATACATCCAAATCAATATGATGAATCTCTTTTGTCGGAGAAGAGCCACAAACTTCGCAAGTAATATTCTCTGCTCGATATTTATTCACAAGAGAATATCGACCATGTTTAAATGATCTTTTTGATATTTGTTTTTTAATTTTTTCACTTTTAGACGGATTGTTTTCTTTCATCCTGATCGAATGAACCATAATCCCTGGATGATCTTCTTTCTTTAATCCTTTATTCCATGCTACTTGCGCCCCTTTTAACCCCTTGTTCCAAGGTATACCATTAGTCGCAACGTATTCACCAATTTTTATATCTCCTGCTTTTTTCCACCCATCTTTTGTCAAGAGTTTATGATCAGCAGTCAATCTTATTTTTCTTCCTCCATTATTAGTTACAAGATCATAAACCTTTTTTATTCCAGTCTGCCAAATATCTACGATGTCGTCAAAAAATAGAATGTTTTTTGTTAAATCATACGCTCTGGCTTTACCTCTATATTTTTCTGCATATAAATGTTTTATCTTTTTTACCCTAACTCTATCTCCATTAGGTAAAATCAAACGACAATCACCACTAATACAACCCCTGATCTGTCCTTCTATCGACTTAGCAACATCCGTAACTTCAGGATATTTTTTGCCGAATCGTTTTAACTCCGAACTTACAACGATAGATCTTTCAATTTGGCCGTTTTCCTTATCGTCAAGCATCGATTTAGCTGCAGTGTTTACTTCCACTAGGGGAACATCGAAAACTCTGCTAACGTCCCTTAAAACGCCTTTTCCTTTCATGGTCAGAAAATTAGATAAGCCGGACACATTAAACTCGCCATATTTATCACAGAGATACTTTCTGACCTCACCTCTTTTAATATCCTCAAAATCCATATCGATGTCCGGCAAATCTTCACGCTCTTCAGAAACAAATCTAAAAAACTCTGTGCCATAAATAAGAGGGTCACAGTCAGTGATAAACAGCAAATATGCAATTAAACTTCCACCTACGCTGCCCCTTCCTGGCCCGGTCATTATCCCTTCCTTCTCACACCACTTGATCAGATCCCAGACAATTAGAAAATATCTAGTAAACTTCTTAGCGATAATCAACTTCATTTCCATATCGATTCTCTCTCTATATGGAATAAGCTCATCAAAAGTTTTATCTTTTAACCGCAACCTCAACCCTCTGTGGATTCTGTTTTCCAGAAAGGTTATTTCGTCTTGCTCAGAGGGAAAATTTTTAATACTCGGCAAATATACCTCTTGCTTTTCTATTCTAAAATTCTCACACAGTTTGGCCACAGTTACTGTTCTTCTGATAGCTCTTTTTATTTGGTGGTCCATCAAACAACCCTGCTCCTGAAAAGCCTCAAACATCTGCTGTTCTGATTTTAAAAACAGCCCACCACAGTTAAATTTCCATCTATCCTTATCTAGCCACTTCTTTTTGGTTTGAATCGCTAGGAGCACTTCCTGGTGCTTTGTAGCTTCTGAGGTAGGATAGTGGATATCGTTGGTAGCTACTATTTGAAGACCAAGTTTTTTAGAAAGAGAAATGGCTAGTTTGTTTATTTCTATTTGCTCAGGTATTTGATGTGGCATTACTTCAAGGAAAACACGATCTTTGCCGATAACCTTAATATAATCCCTGAGCATATCCGCGCCATTATCTTTCTTGATAAAAGACATGGAGCAGGCAGAAAGGACGACAAGCCCTTCAATGTGACTTAATAAAGTTTGATGGTCTATCCTGGGGCGATAATAAAACCCGTCTATATTGGCGATGGTCAGGAGTTTTAAAAGATTTCTCCAGCCTATTTGGTTTTCTACAAGCAGGGTAATATGATATCTGGTTTCCCCTTTATTTTTTACATAAAGGTCGTCGACCAAATACATCTCGGCGCCAATAAGCGGCTTGATTCCGGCATCGAGGCATTGCTTTTGATGTTCAATCGCTCCGTCAATATTGCTGTGATTTGATAAGCATAGCCACTCCTGACCTAGCTCTTTGGCCATAGCGGCATATTGTTTAGAGGTGCCGACTCCATCAAGAACAGAATATTCATTATGGACATGTAGATGTGCAAAGGTCATATATTAATTCCTAATTTGTTTTCTGATTCCCCAACTTTCTTGATATTCTTTTTGTAATCTTCCCATAAAACTGAATTGAAGATAGCTTTATGATTTACCCATCTGCAAAAATCCAGTTGCTCTTTTGATGGCTTAAGTTTTCCATTTTTATCTCTATATGGTTGTGCAAATGGGTCTAAATATAATGATTTTAATAACCTTATTCTTTCAATTGCATCGGAGATATCTTTTACAAGAACATAACAAAAATACTTTCTTGGGGTGGCGTTATTCCACCTTAAAAGAGATACAGCATTTATTATATGCGGAATTTGAGATACAGTGTCACAAGCAAGACGGATAGGATTTAGCCAATTAATCTTGCTTAATAGTTTAGCAATATTTTTATCAATTAATCTTGAATCGAGACCTTGATTAAAATCTATTTTCAATTTTAGCTTTATTATTTTTTCAATTTGAGAAATTCCAAACTCACTTGCTAAAACATTGTTATCCATTAGAATAACATTTTGATGCCTAGCAAATTCATCTATATCAGCGTGCTTTTTAATATACCCCTCTTTCTCCGGGACAACACACCAAGAACATTTGTTCGGACAACCCCTAGTTAAAAATCCATAGCTCTGTTTACAACCATATAAAGAGTAGTCTGGACAAATATGTTCAATCTCGTCTGACAACCATTCGTTACTATTATATCCAGTCCCGCCTTTTATTGTATTTTTAGGGAGTTTATTATTCGATTTAGTCCAGGTAAAAACTTTAGATGAGAAAACCTTGTCATATTTTTCCAAAGGTGAAAACCATTGTACAATATCACCTTTGGACTTATGAAATGCCGAAATCTTCATTAATGCTAGGTTAGGATATCCACTTTTCATTTCTGAATCAAACAAACCGATTTTCATTTCACCCCATGTTTTTCAATCCAATTACTCTTAACTAAATATTCAGACAAAGCATTTTTCCCAACCCACAAAGCAGGATTTACCACATCCTCTTGTTTCATATCGAGAAGATTAAAATCAATGTCTGTCTGAACATTAACAATGGTCTTATTAATTATATTCAGCAACTCCCGGTTGGTGTTACTCTTTTTCCATACAACCGCCCTTTTGTTCTGCCAGCACATCGCTAAAAACGGTACTTTGTGGATTCTGGTAAAAGTCAGAAGTAACGGCTTAAACCTCAACACTTCCTCAAAGTATACCGTCACTTCTTCTTTTGTTTCCAGGATCAGAATAAGATCAGTATTCATTATGATGGTTCCATATCCCATCAAATCCGGCATCTGTACTATCTAACTCTATGCCAGTAGAACCAAACCCATTGGCTCCACGCTCTGTCTCATCCAGAGAATTAACCAATTCGAATACAGGGGATTCGTGCTTTAAAATAATAATTTGAGCTATCCTGTCACCAGGCTTAAACTGAACAGGAAAATCACCAAAGTTGTGAAGATGAATTTTTATTTCACCACGATAGCCAGAATCGATAATGCCTGCGCCTACCTCAATCCCGTGTTTAAAAGATAAGCCAGAACGAGAAACTACTTTGCCGACATATCCTTTAGGGATGGCCATCGATAACCCAGTGCTGAATTGAGCTGATGTATGGCCGTAAATAACTTTTTCTTCGTTGGTGGATATATCGTAACCTGCATCACCTTCTTTAGCAGGAACAAGTTGATACGGGCCTTTATATTTTATTTTCATTGGTTTAATAACTGTCTTATCTTCATCAGACTCTATGTGTTTTAAATATCCTAATATGCTAGTCATTTATCATTCCTTTATTTTATTTTCATTATTCTACAACCTCCAAAGCCACCACATGGCGGAAAGAATCAGACTCAAACAAAATCCGGTTGTCACTCACCACCCCTTTATCAACAGTAGATAGAATCTGGATAAGGTACTGAGGATTAATATTGAATTGGATAGCCGACCCGGAATGTTTAACCCGCATACTTTCTTCCAACCAGCCGCTATCCCCTTCCGCCCTCACTTTCAAAACTCCTTTGTCACTGATAGAGATTTCCACCAGCTTCTCCTGATCAAAATCGGCCTCAATAAATATTCCTGCCCGATCCATCATATCTTTTATCTCAGCAGGAAAGACTAATTCCTGGCCATCAACTACAAACAGCTCGTCCAATTCGGGGAATTTGCCCGCCATGGTTCGACAAGAGAATATAGAGGTACCATCAAGATCAAAGTGGAGCCAGCCACCATTAAAGGCATAAGCAATAATCTTCCCATAACTGATAAGGGGCTTGGCTGCTTCTGCGGGAATAAGGATTGGTGGGTCGAAATAATCTTTATCAAGATCACACTGGGTGGCCCTTTCCGAATCAGTACTTTCCACGATAGCTTGGTCACAGTTGATAACAGTCAATATTTCCCGGCTCATATCCTTAGAAGTAGAGAAGACCACCGAGCGGAGAATCTTATCAAACTTTTCAGGCAGTTCAACAAATAGTTTGGGTATTTTGATTTCCTCTATCGGCATGTGAATTTCCGCTTCCAGGCGAATCCCGGCTTTGATCTTGCCGTTTTTGATTAATAACTCATTGTCGGTAAATTCCACGTCACACTCATCCCCTTTTAACTTGCCGATCAGGGCTTGTAGTTCTTTGGCACTTACTGCCCCTTTAACTTTCTTTAGCGGGAATGGAGTGCGAACGGAGATATCGTCGTTGTAGGTGAAAGCCATACCATCCTGAAAGGCAAACATATTGGATTGGTCGGTGGTTTCTTTTCCTCCGGATAAACCAGGCTTTAGAATACTGAGTACCTTCTTCAAATCTTCAATTTTCACTTTCATTTTCTCTCCGTTTAAATAAACTTTTTAAAATATTGGATAGTCATTAAAAGTCCTTCTTCGAGTTGTATTCTTGGCAGCCACCCTAATATGTCACTGGCCAAAGAAATATCCGGACATCTTTGAGTAGGGTCATCTGAAGGAAGGTTAAGGAAATTGATTACAGAACTGGATCCAGTCAGCTCAACAACTTTCAATGCCAACTCCTCGATAGTAAATTCTACAGGATTCCCAAGATTAATTGGTCCAGTAAATGACTTGTCAGTATCATCCATCAGCCTTACAAAACCCTCAATTAAGTCATCAACATAACAAAAAGACCTGCTCTGCAAACCATCACCATAAATAGTAATGGGCTTATCCTGAAGAGCCTGGATAATAAAATTAGAAACAACACGGCCGTCATTAAAACTCATTCGAGGGCCATATGTATTAAATATCCTGGCCACCTTAATTTCCATATTGTGCTGCCTTTTATAATCAAAGAAAAGAGACTCAGCACATCTCTTTCCCTCGTCGTAGCAAGACCTGATTCCGATAGGGTTAACATTCCCCCAATAATATTCTACTTGAGGGTGAATAGACGGATCACCGTAAACCTCACTGGTGGAAGCCTGAAATATTTTAGCCTTAGTTCTTTTGGCAAGACCGAGCATATTAATAGCCCCGAGCACTGCTGTTTTAGTAGTCTGGACCGGGTCAAATTGATAGTGAATAGGAGAAGCCGGGCACGCAAGGTTATATATCTCGTCGATTTCCACATATAGTGGAAAGGTGATATCGTGCCTTAGAACCTCAAAATAAGGATTAGGGAGCAGATGTGCAATATTTGCTTTGCCTCCAGTGAAGAAATTATCAACCGCTATAACTTCATGTCCATCATTTAAAAGTCTCTCACAGAGATGAGAACCGAGGAAACCTGCCCCACCAGTTACTAAAACTCTTTTTCCATATGATTTCATTCTTAATTCCTTTTAAAAGTTAAATTCTGGCCAAGCAACTTTTATTGCCTTGACTAACTCACTCCTATAATTACAAGTCCATTCTGAACATTGATCTTCTACAGTAAATCTAGCTAGAGCAGCTTCGAGTGGATTATCATATGAGCCAAGATAGTTTTGTTTTTTATTAATTGTTATCATAGATATAAATTTTTTACCATTTTCGCTCAATGTAACACCAGGAAAACCAGTATTATTTTTTTTATAAACCATTTGATTTTGCATATTACATGATCGTGTAGCATGTTGTAATTCAGACCACCTATTATCGTCTCTAATCCCAAATTTATGATCCATATCATATTCAGGAAAATACCCTTCCGTATATAAACATGCTAAACGGTGAGCTAGGTACTTTTTGCTATTAATGCTAATGGCTATATATCCATTAAAATAACAACCTGCAATATCTCCAACTTTTACTCCGCCACCATTACTTACCAGCCTAGTAAATATACCAGTATTAGGATCATAATGGAGTTGCCTTTTCAACTCTGCCTGTGTAAGTCTTTCTTTCATCATTTCGATTTAACTAGCGTCATACCATATTCATTCTGAGTTTTGGTAGGTACTATGCCCTCTTTTAATATCAATCTGTTTCTTTTAAATTTTGAGTAATCGACGTTGTGATGCCAATGACCAAACTTCCAAGTTACAGTAACCTCATCAGGGTGTTGTTTTTGAAGAGATTTGGCAAAAGAAAGCCGGTGGTCACCAGTATTATACACATTATCTGTATTTCCACCCTTCATCGCTCCTTTTTTATCACCAGCACCTTTATATGTCTGTAACTTATTCATTAATAAAGCTCTAAACAATACCGTGCAATACCCATCTTTCAATAACCGGAGGCTGAGGTCAGTATCCTCATTGTATCTCCCTCTCCATCTATGAGGCAAATTAGTATCAAGGAGAATACAAGAATATATTCGGCTATTTAAGAGGAATGGAGTTGATTTAGGCATCCTATCAGGCATAAAAGCCTGATCATGTGGACCAGCCATAGCAATATTTTCATATCTGTCAACGAAGTCTTCCATGGCTCTAAAGAATCCACCGCCACGAACTTGAAGCCTTCGATTATTATTACACCGAACAAAATTCCCAATATTATCATCTAAAGTCCAGTGCCTTTTAAATTCTCTTTCTTTGGCCCAATCCCAGATATAATTTCTTGCAGGAACAGACCCTTTGCCAAGATCGTGAAAAGGCATCACCACGACGTTTTCTTCCCCGAGGTGATCTATATACTCATCACCTTCTGTTTCCTCTACAAAGAACTTATATGAGATTCCAAGAGCATCTAATACCTTCCCTGTAGTTTGAACATCAGCCCTACCTTTACTTGGAATGCAAATAGGGTATCGGCTATCTGTTGGTTCACCGATATACTCAAACTGAGCGCTTTTTAACCTTTCCTGAGGAGGCCACCAAGTAGAATCAGATTTATGAGTAACCCTAATTCCAAGTTTCTTTGCAAAGTCCTGAACATCTTCCTTAGTCATAAAGTTCATGGTTATCTGATATTTCGGGGTGGCGTCTTTCATCTCAAATTCCGGCATACCCCACCAAATATTTTTCCAATCCGGTTCTACATCAAATAAGTTTACACACTTGATTTCTCTGGTGGGTCTGTTCTTGTTTAAGTCTTCCATCTGATATTTATCCAAGAAGGTATAGTTTATAGAAAAATAGGGATGCCAGAAAATATCCAACACCCCTATTTTGTTTTCGAAACAGCATTAAGCAGAATTACTTAGAACTACTTTACGAACTTGCGGTTGTATGCATAGAGGGCGTTGCCGATTACTCGGTACGGCTTTTCCGGGAACTTTTCTTTGGCCTGTAGAACAATTGCATCTTCGTGTTGAGTACCGAGGCCGGTTGGGATAACTGATACAAAAAAGTCATTGATACTAACAGATGATTCTTTCGGTTGCTTGGCAGGTTTATCTGCTTTTCCTTTTTTACCAGAAGGCTTTTCCGGAGCCGGAGCTGAACCGTCAAGTTTCCCAATCAAATATTCTTTGAGTTTGGCAGTATCCTTATAGAACGGCGGCGGAATCCGAATTGACCAGGCCTTGGCGATGTTCTTCAACTTCTCAACATCTTTGGTCTTTTTGACTAGGGCAATATCAGCGGCTTTGGCGGCTGCATCTTCATCACCGTTTTCTTCTTCCTGGCCGTTTTCTTCCTGCTCTTCGCCCGGCTCCTCAAAATCTGCAATACCGGCTATAGTTTCAATATCAAGGGCATTAAGGGTTTCGGCGGTCTCTTTCTGGATGGTATCGGTTGCTTCAAGTTCTTCGGCTGTCTCTGTTACTTCTGCTTTCAGCTCATCATATTCCAGTTCCAAATCAATACCTTCTTCTGGATCTGCAAACATGAAAGAGTTAAAATCTTCGGCTACAGCAATAAGCTGCTCCAGTGTCACTTCTGGCTTCGGGTTTTTCTTACTTTTTTTAGGGGCCATGGTATTTCTCCTGTTTTTAGGAATTTTCAGTTTGGTTGATGGTCAGAATAACTTTTAAAGTCATCCTCATTTGTCTTATTATAGACTTGAAATCGTGTTTCATTAAGAAATATTTCCAATTTTTTAAAAATAAATTGTTAAAAGCTGTCTACTATGGCCCTCCCTTGCGCTAAAGACTGTAGTATCGTTACGTAATTCTTCTGATCACTATCATCTTCCCTGACTGCCAACATACCTAATCTCATAACTCTTCGCAGCTTTTCTTCCGGTAGTTGGTTCAAAGTTATTGTGCCAGTTACATGGGAAAACTTACGCTTGTCTTCGCTGAAATTGCGGTAGCCCAACCACTTCAAATATTGGCTCTCTGCATCAGATTGACTGGCAGAGATAACCAAACAGTGCTTTTCCTGGGATAATCCACGCATACTGGCCCACGCCTGATTGATAGCATTCCTGTCATGATTCGGCACAATCAAGTCCATATAGTCGGTTATAATCACATCCGGAACAAAACCATCTTCGTCTTGCCATAAATTTAGCTGGTGTCTAATCTCCTCCATAGTCAGAGTATTATTGGCATACGAGGAAAGTCTCATTTTAGACTTCTTCCCCCACCTTCTATTCAACTTCTCTCCCGCCTTAACAGCATCGGTCCATACAAGCGGTGTAACCGGCTTCCTAAGAACAAACCAGGATGACCCTTTAAAAGTATACCCCTCCTCTTTATTTTTTAAGCAGTGAGTGCAAACAACGTGGTCTTTGGCTTCCTCATAAGTTAATAACTCACCCTTTTCTTTATCCTTAACTATTCCCCAAATACCGGCTCTATGAGAACAGTCACAAGAATCATCTTGATTATGCCAGCAATCTAAAATGGGAACTTTTAATTCACCACAATATCGAGGTTTATGACTTCTTCCTGTAAACCTGATCCCGTATCTTAATTGAAGTTGAGGAGTGGTCATATCCCCGGCAGAAAAGAAAGCCACATTTAAACCCGCTTTTCTGGCCCACATGGATAGTTCAATTAGCAAAAATGTTTTCCCTCGTTTTTCAGGGCCTAATAAAGTGACAAATCCATCCCTTACAAAAAGATCGTTGAGGAATTTGCCTACAGCCCCAGGGAGTCTAAAGAGCGGCTCACCTGCCGACTCAAAGGCTTTTTGCATCCCATCTCTATCAGTAAAAGGATCAATACCATTTGACTGAGGAAGGGATATTCGTTTGTACTCAAGAATTTCTTTTTGGGCAGCTGCCACATCACCCCTGCTTAATCCTTGTTTTATCCCGGCTACTTTATTGGCCAGATTTCTACTCTCGAAATGCTTCTCTGCTTGATCAAGAGTATAAGCGCTATTGAATTGCTCTGCCCTCTCATATTCGGTATTGAGGCTTAGAAGCAGGTCGGAAATAAGTTTTTCCTGGTCATCATCTAAATTGCCGTTTCTGACCTGCTTTTTGTAGATATCCTCAATGTGAATACCTGGAGCAGACTCAAATTGTTTGTAGTATTCCTGGCACCACCCGATTACAGTTAAGATGAATGGGGTTTCGATCAAGTCTGTTTTTAGGATAGGTTGAACATCCCTAATAAACTTATCGTTAACGATCATCCCCAGGAGTATTTGCCTTTCCGGATTTTCAGATACTTTTCTTCTCCTGTATGTTGTCATGGTCTATAATTTCGATCAAACTTCTTTTCACATTCTCTGCAACGAAAGATATCATCGGCAGCCAAATAGGTTTGTACTGCTCCGGGGCAGGTACAATATTCTTTCTCAGCAACAATTAATTTACATTCATCAGAAGAGGAGGATTCATCATCATCATCATCATCCTCCTCAATAACTCCTTTACAATATTGGCAACGATAAATCCGTTGTTTATAGTCATAATATATGCCTTTTGATTCAGAACACCCACAATAGCCTGATGAAACAACTACTGATGCTATTTTTCTATCGTTAGGTATTTCAATATCATCGGTATTTACTGGATGCTTCAGAAGGATATCCCTATCCAAAATCACTTCTTTTAAATTTTTATTTCCTTTTGCAATTACTTGGCAGACAGGACAATCACAAAGAAGATTGTCAAAATGGCTTGGTTGTTTCTTCTGTTCTTCAACCGTTTCTTTATAATCCTTCTCAAAAATAGCCTGCCGCAAATATACAACCAAATCAAGCGCTTCCTGATAAGCATCAATCAAGACATTCCGACCATTAAAAGGTTGGAGTCTTGTTCCATATTTTTCTTTCCCTTTCTTGTCTCTTTCAATTATATCCGCATACACAAGATCCCAGACAGCAGGGAATTTATTTTTAATCGGTGCTGGTTCATGTTCATTTAATTTCTTAGAAATCATTTCACTTTATCTCCCAGGTCAAGTTCTTCTCCAAGAACTATTGATTTGTGATCATCGATTATCGGAGCATGTCTGATGTCTGCCCGTTGTCTTGAGCTAAAAGTTCTTTTCAAATATTCTTTTGCTGCTATCAAGCCTTCATCTGGCTTGATACCGATTTTCTTTTTTAGACCAGTAAAGAGGCCCCCAAAATAGATTTCCTTTGTTTTCTTTTCAGGGGCTGGTTTGGGTTTAGGGGGTTTGTCGACAATAACAACGTTGACATCCACTCCACGAAATGTTCTCGTTACCGTTCTCTTATTGCCGTCATCTTTCATTTATTTCCTTTCCCTCCTTTTACTATCTATGTATTAAATAATTTTTTCCAAATTATCAGTGAGATTACCGAGTATCTGAAATACTTTTCTCTGGTCGATGTTTGAATCCATATTATATCCAAAATGCTTATCTATTTTGTTGATTGCCTTTCTGTAACAATCAAGTTTCCTATTTGATGATTCTAATGCATTTGCTAATTGTTCGTAAGTTGGGCACCTACCATATTTATTACAACTTCCTCCATCTTCATTCCCTGGTGTTGAATACCTAACTGGCCTACCACAACCACATTTACCTTTCATTTACCCCTCCTATCTTTGTGTGTTCGTCTGTCTGCTCCGCTTAATTTGATGATTTTACACATTCCTCTTATCCTGCTGGTAATCCTATCATCCCCGAGTTTGTCTGCCAATTCATCCAGATCAAAGTTTGAGGTAATAATTGTTGTCCTGATATTCTCGTATCGCTGATTAATGATTAGGTACATAGTCTGAAGCGCCCATTCTGACGTTTTCTCGACTCCGAGATCGTCAAAACAGAGCCAGGGTATAGAAGAGTACTTCTCGACTAAAAAACGCTCGTCCTGGGCCTGCTCCGGGCTATTATACGACTGTCTAATGTTGAAAAGCAGCAAGGAAACGTTTATCCAGGCAAATTGATTGAAGTTGGTTGGTGTGGCATTCATCATCTCAGCATACATAATCTTGGCAGCAAGATGGCTTTTACCAGTTCCTTGCTCCCCATGAATGAAGGTACTGCTTTTGAACGCACATTCCGGGTCATATTCCTTGGAGATATTTTCGATGATTACCCGTGGCACTTCGGCAGGTAAAACTTTGTCAGGGGCAAGAGCCGCCAATGCTCTTTTTTTTCGACATTGTAGACAGAGCGGAAAAACATCTCCTTTCAGTTTGATATCGCAATCTTTGCATCTGGTCATAGCATTTCTCCTTATAAAGAAAACGGAAGACCCGTTTTTGAGTATATCAGGTTCCCATCTTTGTCGGTTTCCACTTCTTCGGTTTCTGTTCCAGCGTATTTCTTGGGTTTTACTTTGGTGCCGTTGCCTGGGCTTGTTCTGGATCTTGTTTTTGGTTCTTGCCTGGTCATTGCTGATTCAAGTTTATTGAATTTAGTGCGGAAGGATTCAGCAGAGAAACATTCCGGGACAAACTCTTCACCTATATGATCGGCGTACCAGTATAACACTTCCCAAATGCGCGGAATCGGAACTTGGTCAATCTCATTTAGTTTACGGAAATGGGTGGGCCATTGATGGGTGCGGGTGCCCAGGGTTATTTTATTTACAGACGAAACAGTCTCTTTCAGGTTTTCAGAGAAGCGGCTATATATTCTTTTTACAGAACCAGCTACTTTTTTAGTTTCAGAGGTTTGGTTACCCCCTGAATCAAAAGAATTAGTATTTTTTTCTTTCAGAGAGATATCTTTTAAGTCCTTTACTGTCTTTTTACTATTTACTGTCCTTTTATATTGGACTATAGATTTTTGGCTTACTCCGGACTGTATATTTTTTATATACTCGGGAGAGGCCACTTTTCTAAATATACCTCCCTCTGGATTATAGAATTGATCATTGAAATGATTCTCATCTGATAGTGGTGTTGGATAGTCTTTTTCCTTTATGATTATATCGTCAATACTGTTAAGTATATACTTGTATGGCTGATGAGAAAGGCGTGCTTGCCCTTTTGGGGCTATAACCTGAATGAAGTTGTATTTCTTGAGGATACGTAGGTGGGTCTTGAATGTCTGAAGAGATATCCCAATATATTCCGCCCAATCGTCTTGTTTCATATTGGTGAATACTTGTTCTTCTCTTCCTGCACAATACCGTTTGAATGTGCTAAGGATAGTAAATGCTGTTGGTCCTATTATTCTGATATAACGGTCAATGATTGCATTTTTTGTTTCAAAGTAGCCTTCTCTGGCATCTTTGTCTTGGAGGATCATTGTCATCTTAAAATCCCCCTTTGTCTTTTTATTAAATAAAATTCTTTTGCTGGGATTCCTTTCATATAAGTTTCTAGCATCCCAAGTTCTTTCAATTTCTTTTTGCAATCTCGAATCTGGAATTTAGAAAGCCCAATACAGTCAGTAATGTATTGCTGAGTTATTACAAATGATCCGTCTTCTTCAATTGTCCTTGGATCTTGACCTGGATTACTAACAATATCGTATTTTTCTTCAATTATAAAGGCATAGAATATAGCTAGATTAAAACCATGCTTTTTGACTAATAATTTATTAATGCATAAAGCATTGGGGTGTGGGCTTTGAAAACTGGTAAAAACGGAAAAATCTTGATCGTTCATTTTTGATCTCCTTCTTTGAAAAGAGTTATAAAAGACAGGGAGGAAGCAAAGATGTTTATTTAAAGTTCCGGTGGACTATGCCGTCTTTAAATAAACCTTCCTCCCCTGGCCCTTTCAGGCCACACCGGGGATCAGCCAGTGCTCTTTAGGGATTGTACAAATTTAGTCCTGAAGATATTTATTATATACTAATTTTTAAATTTTACTTAGATTTATTTTTAAGTTAGGGAAAATAACTTAAAAAGTATTACAATGTAGTATTAAAAAATTTAATAGTTAAGCAATTCTCTTATCAATCCATCAGCGTCTTCCTGTTTCATCTCTCCCGGATCTCCTTTTAACAACTCCACTATCTCCACATGACGATCCTCATTATAAAGAGCAATTGCCAATAGTCTGGCCTGCTCCTGAGCCTGCTCCTCTCCATCAAATAAAATAAACACCTTCCTGAATCTCAGCAATAACACCACCTGCTCCTGAGTATACTTAATCCCGAAAGTCGCAACAGAGCCATCTCCCAACCGCCACACATCTGTAACCCCTTCAACCACCACTACACTATCACCAACAACATTATCATACCCATATAAACAGTGCTTGTGAGGCCTGACTTCATCCTCTTCCCTACAAGCCTTATATTTTAATTCTGATCTGCCGGTTATATCCCGCCCTTGATACGACACTAATTTGCTTTCAAATTCGATCGGAATTATAATCCTATGGTTATACCCTCCCGCTGGCCCTGTGGCTTGTAGTGAGTACTTTGCAGCGATTTTTGAAGGAAGAAAGCCTCTTACCCTCAGATATTTTTTATGGATAGTCTTCAGTGGGCCTGTTCCTGGTGGCAATTTACAAACTGTTACTCCTGAAGACGGTCCTTTTTTAATCCCTGGAGAATAAAAGGCTATATTGCTGCCTTCTAAAGAGTATTGCTTAATGATCAAATAGGCTTCTCTTTCATCAACAGATAGGATGGTTGAGATTACTTTGGTGGCTTTCTTTCCTCCACACCGCCAACAGGAGAAGGCGCCAAAGAACTTTGATTTTAGGTCAACACAATAGCCCAGGTGATTTCCTGCGTGTCCCGAGCAAAATGGGCAGGGGATTCCCACCCATCCTTTGGCTATACCGGGACCACTTTCTTGAAAAGTAATCCCGAACTTTTGATAGAGTTTGATTATGTCAATCATTACTGGTACTCGATTGAAAAAATATCACCTGAAGAAGCCTCGGCAAGTGCAACTACTTTATTTGTAACAACTCCACCAAAAGTATTTTTGCCGCGAAAGAGCATTGTCAAAAGCAGATACCCATCTTTATCAATATATCTTGTTTCAACGTGCTTAAAACTTTCTGGATCATTCATATTAGACTTTATTACTTTAACTAATTTTTTGTGTGATCCATCCCATAGATCAAATTGGTTTTCAATCAATTGTTGTTCTGATGCCGCTGGCGCTATAACTTTTGTTTCGGTTGGTTTTACGGTTACGTCATTTTTGAGATTTCTTCCAACCATAACAAGTGATATAAAAACAAGGAAAAGTGTTATTAAAGTTCTCATCACGCCACCTCATTACATACACAGTTTTTTAGGTTGATTACCGAGCAGAA
>Ga0326597_10000545_pt1 | contig 67134 bp, 69 predicted proteins | sample RVTome_12_FD_203789 | JGI IMG/M metagenome (GOLD analysis project Ga0326597, IMG submission 203789) | Soil microbial communities from uranium-contaminated site in the Upper Colorado River Basin, Wyoming, United States - RVT100D185 | ecosystem: Environmental > Terrestrial > Soil > Contaminated >...
ACCCAAGGGGGACACGGGCTCCCGCCCACCGATAGCCTCGCCGGCTTCACGCCGCTCGGCAACTGAGAGATACAAGGCGGTAGCTTTACCGGATTCGCTAAGGTTAGCGAAATCGGTAAAGCGGCTCGCCCGCGCGCGCGAGGATGCACCATCGGCACGATATGGTCGACCAAGTCGCAGGGCGGCTCGCCCGCGCGCGCGAGGATGCACCACGGTGAATCTTGGCGACATGACGGAACCCAGCGGCTCGCCCGCGCGCGCGAGGATGCACCGTTACCGGCAACGGCGCGGCGAGGCCGAGAGGCGGCTCGCCCGCGCGCGCGAGGATGCACCCCTTCTGCGCCCGCCCCGGCCTCGCACAGCCCCGCGCCAGCATCTCGGCACCCTGCCCTACCCGCGCCCGGATCGCCCGCCAGCGGCCACCGGAGGGGCGGGAATTCAGCCTCGAAACGCCTTCGCTTGGTGACACGGTGGTGACACGGCGAAAGCACGGTACGAAGCGTACCGCGCTGCCTTCCGTAAGAGCTTGGTTTTCTTGGGGAATTTGGCGGGAGTGACGGGACTCGAACCCGCGACCTCTGGCGTGACAGGCCAGCGCTCTAACCGACTGAGCTACACCCCCGACGAGGCTCGCTGGGTTTAAGGTTCCCTCGGGCGGAAGTCAATACGCTACCGCTTGGCGTAAACAATTGCGGCAGATTTCCCCGGTCAGCGAATCTGTTATACATGTGCCACGCAAACGCGGCGATGGATGGAGGCGGCAGGGGCAATGACGGAAGCGATCGGGAAGAGGCTCAAGGAACTCCGCAATCGTGCCGGCCTAAGCTCTCGGGCGGTGGCGGAACGGGTAAATATGCCCGCTTCGACTTACCAGAAGTACGAAGACCGTTATCGCCGCCCCCACCTGCCGTTGCATTTGGTGGCCAAACTGGTCCGGGCCCTGGGACCCGAAGGCATCTCCGCTGACGAGATCTGGGAGCTCGCGGAGCCGAACCAGGTCGAGGCCTTCCACGAGGCCTGGGCGGCGCGGTCCGATGCGCGGGCCGAACCCGTCTCCGCCGGGGCGGCCGCGTCCGAGCCCGCCTGGCGGCCGAGCACGGCCGGCCGGCGGCGCTATGACCGCTGGACGCCGCTCGCGGTCAAGCTGGCGCACGGCGGCGAGACGCACGCTTGCGTCGTTCGCGACATCTCGCCGGCGGGCGCCTGCGTCCTGGCCGAGGCCGCGCACAAGCTGCGCGAGGCGGCCGACGTCTTGCTGGAGCTCGGCAACCGCGGCGCCGTGCCGGCGCGGGTGGCCCGGGCCGAGGGCAACGAGATCGGCCTGGTATTCGTCGACGGCGCCGACACCGAGCGCGAGATGGCGGCCTGGCTGGAGCCGCTGCGCCAGGCCATGCACTGACGCTGGCGGCCCGGTCCGACCGGGCTGGGCGGCGCGCCGCGCCGTCGGATATATTAGCGGGTGCCAATCCGTTTCGCAAAAATGCCCCCCGAGCGTGTGAAGAACCGGTTTGCGCACGTGAATTTCGTTTCGCAAAAAACGCCCCGGGCCGTGTGTGGCGGCAAAGGCGATGGCGTGCGAGCGCCCGTGTCAGCGCTCGTGTCGGGCGGCGCGAGGGCACCAAATGGCCGGCGGCCCTGCACCGGGCGATGCACTGACCGGCGGCGGCTTGTCAGGGGATGCGGGCAAAGAAGAACCGGCGCCCCTTGCGAGGCGCCGGTCCCTTAGACTCGCCAACTACCGGCTCTTAGCCGGCTCACAACCGTCATTCGGTGACGTCGAAATTCGTGCCGTTGACGGCGCGGACTCCTTCCACCGTGACCATGCGCTTGCCGATCGCCACGGCCGAGAGGGCCGTGTTATCGTCGTTGTTGACGTCGGCAAAGGCAAAGCCGACGAAGCAGGCCGCGACCTTATAGGTGGTGCTTTGCGGCAGGTCGGCCGCGAGGAAGTTGAAGTGATGGGCCGCCGACGTTGCGAGGAGGAGCCCCACCTCGACGAAGCCCTCGATGTCCAGTTCCTCGCTGCTACCGATCACATCCAAGTCGACCTCGACGCTGAGCTTCTGATAACGAATGGAAAGCGGGACGATGCCCGGCGCCGCCGTCGTGCCGTTGAGGCAAACGGAGCCCGGCTGATCGGCCGGCATGTAACGCACGGCCATACCGATGCCCGCGAGCGCTTCGGCGGTCGACTTGCCGCCCCCCTTATTGCTGCCGTTCGCTTCCGTGAAGGTGATCAGGTTGGCAACCCCCGAAACGCCGATCAACAGCTCCTTGCCCTGGGGGGACTTGATGTAGGCGACGGTCTTCTCGAAGCCGAAGTCGAAATCCGGGTCGTTGGCCGTGTCCGTATAAGCGAAGGCGAGGCCGACAGTATCGGTCTCGTAGGCCGCCGTAAACTTGGACGACTGCGCCGAGGCGCCGCCGGCGAATCCGAGCGAGAGCAGCGCAGTGGCCGCCGTCGCGAGTAAAAGCTTGTTCATGACGCGAAAAGTCTCCCATTGCTGTCGGCCGAAGGCGCCCTCGCCCCTTCACCGCGGTTAAAGGCCGTAGCCCATTCCCCTTATGCGGGAGTTTCCTCCCCCGCCGCTGTTGTGGTCCCGACACTACCAGCGCCGAGGTGACGCCGGTGTGTCAATATTAGGAAAGATACAGGGCCCGGCCGGGCCTGTCATCACCCATATGGGTGTTTAGTAAAATGTTATCAAAAGGCCTCCGGCGCGGTCCGCGCCCCGCCGCGCCCGGAAAAGAGCGCGCCTTTTCAACGCCTTGCATCCATCCATCCCGGCGCAAGGCCGGCGCCGCAGCGGTGCCGGCCGGCCCGCCCGCGAGGGCCGGTCGGCGGTGCGAGCCGAGGTCCGGCGAGCCGGCCTCTTAATAGCAACTAATTTCCATTAGTCATGGCGACTGCGCTAGCTGAAAATCCAGCAATACGCGTCTTCGGCCAGCCCGCAATAGGCGAGGTAGGCCAAGCCTACGAGAAGAAGCGGGATCAGCACGAACAGCATGCCGCCTTGGCGGTGCGCCGGCTTGAGGACCAGGAACAGCCCGCAAGCCATGAGGCCCAGGGCGAGGCCGGCCGCCAGCCAAAGTTGCCAGTTCAGCATTGCCCGATCGGCGTTGAAAAGGTGGCGATAAAGCCGCCATGGCCGATCGGTAATCGGGCGCTGGCGCGCCCGCCCGCTCCCGCAGGGAGAGGGTCATGGCGACGCTCGCCCGGCGGCAGCGGGTCACGCCCCTCGCCCATCGCGAGAGGGGCCGCGCCAGCGAGCGCGGGGCTGAGGGGCATCAGTTCAGCCGGCCTTCGCAGGCGCCCAGCGCCTGTTCGATGCTGAGCAGGACCCCTTCGGTGTTCGTCAGCACATCGTGATTCCAGAAGCGCAGGACGCGGTATCCCTGAGAGGCCAGCCAGGCATCGCGTGCCTCGTCCGCTTGCCGCTGCTTGGCATGCTGGCCGCCGTCGAGCTCTATGACGAGAGCGCATTCGAGGCAGAAGAAGTCCACGATGTAACGCCCGAGCGGATGCTGTCGTCGAAACTTCGCATCGCCGAGTTGCCGGTCTCTTAACGCGGACCAAAGCCGTTTCTCGGCCCTGGTGGCATCGCGGCGCAGGCGCCGGCTGCGTTCAATCGCGCTCATTCTCAAAGCTTCTGCCCCTCACCCGGGCGCTGGCGCGCCCGCCCTCTCCCGCAGGGAGAGGCTCATGGCGACGCTCGCCCATCGGGAGAGGGGCCGCGCCAGCGAGCGCGGGCGCGGGCGCGGGGCCGAGGGGCAAAGCCGTCAGCGGACGGCGCTCCGGCCGCCGCCCAGGGCCGGCAGGAAGCAGACCTCGCTGTCCGCCCCGACCGGCTCGAGGAAGGGGTCGTGGTAGAGCTCGCCGTCGATGGCGACGATCATGCCCGCCTCCTCGATCAGCTTGCCGAGGCCGGGATAGGCCTCCTCGAGCTCGCGCACGACGTGGCGGATCGAGCCGGCGTCGACCTCGATCTCGGTCTTGCCGCCGGTGAACCGGCGGCTCAACTCGGTCGTCAGGACGACGCGGGCCACGGGCCTGGCGCTCGCTCAGCCCTCGCCGTCGATCGCCGCCAACAGCACCGGCGGCGACATCGGCAGCGCCGTCATCCGGCAGCCGGTGGCATTCTCGATGGCGTTGGCGACGGCGGCCATCGGCGGGCAGATCGGCACCTCGCCGACGCCGCGCACGCCGTAGGGATGGCGCGGGTTCGGCACCTCGACGATCACGGTGTCGATCATCGGCAGGTCGGAGGCGACCGGGACCCGGTAATCGAGGAACCCGGGGTTCTGCAGCCGGCCCTTGTCGTCGTAAATGTACTCCTCGTTCAGGGCCCAGCCGATGCCCTGCGCGGCGCCGCCCTGAATCTGACCCTCGACGTAGCCGGGGTGGATCGCCCGGCCGACGTCCTGCACCGCGGTATAGCGCAGGACCGTTACCTTGCCGGTCTCCTTGTCGACCTCCAGATCGCAGATGTGGGCGGCGAAGCCGGCGCCGGCGCCCTGCGCGTTCAGCGACGTGGAGGCGCCGATCGGCCCGCCGGTGCGCGCCGACTTGGCGGCGATGGCGGCCAGCGAGAGCGGCTCGAAGTCGCCGACGTTGCTGCTCGCCGGGCGGGCAAAGCCGTCCTCCCAGACCACCTGGTCGGGTTCGACCTCCCAGATCTTGGCGGCGCGGTTGCACAGCTCCTTGACCGTCTTCCGGCCGGCCTCGACCACGGCCATGCCGGTGGCGAAGGTGACGCGGCTGCCGCCGGTCAGAAAGCAGTAGCCGACCGAGCTGGTGTCCGCGACGATCGGCCGCACCCGATCGACGTCGATGCCCAGCACCTCGGCCGCCATGATCGCCATCGAGGCGCGGCTGCCGCCGATGTCCGGGTTGCCGGTGGCGACCACGGCGGTGCCGTCCTCGTTGATGTTGACGGTGGCGCTGGATTCACCGCCGATGTTGAACCAGAAGCCGGTGGCGAAGCCGCGGCCCTGGTTCTCGCCGAGCGGCGCCTTCCAGTGCGGATGCCGCTTCGCCGCCTTCAGCGTCTCCACGAAGCCGATTATCGGGAAGCGCGGCCCGAAGTGGGTCTGCGTGCCCTCGCGGGCGGCGTTCCTTTCGCGGATCTCGATCGGATCGATGTTCAGCTTCTTGGCGATCTCGTCGACCACGCTCTCGACGCCGAAATGGGCGATCGGCGCCCCAGGCGCCCGGTAGGCGGCGACCCGCGGCCGGTTGACGACGACGTCGTAGCCGATGACCTCGACGTTCTCCAGATCGTAGGGCGCGAACGAGCACATGCAGCCCGGCCCGATCGGGGAGCCGCCGAAGGCCCCGGCCTGATACTTCAACAGCGCCTGTCCGGCGGTGATACGGCCGTCCTTGGTGGCGCCGATCTTGATCGTCATCGAGGCGCCGGAGGTCGGGCCGGAGCCGCGGAAGACCTCGGCGCGGGTCATCACCATCTTCACCGGGCGGCCCGACTTCTTCGACAGCGCCAGGGCCACCGGTTCCAAGTAGACCAGGGTCTTGCCGCCGAAACCGCCGCCGATCTCGGACGGGGTGACGCGGATTTCCGAGATGTCCCAGCCCAGGATCTTGGCGCAGTAGGCGCGAACCATGAACTGGCCCTGGCTCGAGCTCCAGACCGTGGCCTGACCGTCCTCGCCGCAGTTGACGACGCAGGCGTGCGGCTCGATATAGCCCTGGTGCACTGGCTTGGTGGTGAAGCTGCGCTCGACGATGACGTCGGCCTTCTCGAAGCCGTCCTCGACCTTGCCCTTGATGAACTCGACGCGCTTGGCGACGTTCGAGGGCTTGGTCGGCTTCGGGTTGACGCCGTCGGTGAACATGTCCTCGTGCAGGATCGGCGCGTCCGGCCGCATCGCCTCGTCGACGTCGATGACGTGCGGCAGCACTTCGTAGCTGACCTCGATCAGCGCCACGGCCTGGTCGGCGAGATCCGACGACACCGCCGCCACCGCGGCGACGGCATGGCCGTCGTAGAGCACCTTGTCCCGCGCCAGGCAGTTGCGCGAGAGGTCCCACATGTTGACCGGGCCTTCGCCGACGAACTGCGCTTCGGAGGGCAGCACGGGGAAGTCGGCTGCCGTGACCACCGCCTTGACCCCGGGCAACGCCAGGGCCTTGTCGACGTTGATCGACTTGATGCGGGCATGCGCGTGCGGGCTGCGCACGACCTTGCCGACCAGCATCCCGGGCAGGGCAAAGTCGGCGCCGAAACGGTCGCGCCCCGTTACCTTGCCGATGCCGTCGGGCCGGATTGTGCGCTTGCCGACCCATTTGAACTCTTTCGCTTCGCTCGCCATCGCTCAAGCACCTCTCATCTCGGCGGCGACATCCATCACGGCACGGATGATCTTGTCATAGCCCGTGCAGCGGCAGAGATTGCCGGCCAGCCAATATCTCGTCTCGGTCTCGGTCGGGTTGGGGTTGGCGTCGAGCAGCGCCTTGGCCGCGACCAGGAAGCCTGGGGTGCAGATGCCGCACTGCAGGGCGGCCTCCTCCAGGAACTTCTGCTGCAGGGGATGCAGGTGCGCGCCCTGAGCCAAACCCTCGATGGTGCCGATCTCGTGGCCCTCGGCCTCGACGCCCAGCACCAAGCACGAGCAGACCAGTCGCCCGTCGATGATGACGCTGCAGGCGCCGCAGTCGCCCGAGGCGCAGCCTTCCTTGCTGCCGGTCAGACCGAGCGTATCGCGCAGCACATCGAGAAGGGTTTCCTGAGGCTCGCAAAGGAACTCCGTCGGCTCGCCGTTGATGCTGGTGTTCACATGATACTTGGTCATCGTTTGCTCCTTGCGCGCTCGTACGCGATCGCGGCCGCGCGGCGCGCCAGTACGCCGGCGACCTTGGTGCGGTAGGTGATTGTGCCGCGTTTGTCGTCGATCGGCCGGCAGGCGGCCCGCGCCGCGGCGTCCAGCCGCTGCAGGGCCGCATCGTCAAGCTTGCCGCCGACCAGCGCCCTGCCCGCTTCCTCGACCAGAAGGACGGTCGGCGCCACCGCGCCCAGCGCTACCCGCGCTTCGGTGATGACGCCGTCGCCGTCGAGGCTGAGGTTGACGCCGGCGCCGACGATGGCGATGTCCATTTCGGTCCGCGGGATCATCCGCAAGTAGGCGTCCGCACTGCGCGGCTTGCGGGCCGGCAGCACGAAATCGACGACGAACTCACCCGGGGCGAGCGAGGTCCTGCCGGGGCTGACCCCGATCTTCTCGGCCGGCACCTGGCGCTCGCCATTGGGCCCGACGACGGTGCACACGGCACCAGCCGCGATCAGCGCCGGAACACTGTCCGCCGCAGGCGATGCGTTGCACAGGTTGCCGATCGCCGTGGCCCGTCCCTGGATCTGGGTCGAACCGATCAGTTCGACCGCCTCGACCACGCCGGGATAGGCTTCGCTCACTCGCGCGTGCTCGCCCAGCTCAGCGCCGCTGACCGCCGCACCGACGCGGATGCGACCGTCGCGCCCGACGGTGATCTTGCGCAATTGTGGGATTTTTTTGACGTCGACGATCAAATCGGGGCTGACCATCTTCGCGCGCAGTTGCACCAACAGATCGGTACCGCCCGCCAGCACTTTGGCCTTGCCGTTGGCCTTGGCCAGCAAGGCGACGGCTTTTTTGACCGTGTTCGGAGCCTCGTATTGTAAAGCGTTCATCTCACTCCCTTGACTACTGTTCGAGGCTCGGTCTCGAGCCTCGGGACCAGTGAAACCTTTCGCGCGCCGCGGGTACGGGATTGCTCTCGGACTCGTCCTGGGCCGCTCTCGCCCGGCATTATTGCCACGCCCAGCCCGATCCCGCTAGAGCCCCGGGCGGCCGGCAGCTCGAACTGCTTTCAGAACTCGTATGCGCTCCGACGACCGGACACCGGGTCAGCCGCCGGGTGACGGTTCCGTCACCCGCATCGCCGCTCGCGTCGGTCTCCGCCCCTCCCGCCGGATCGCTCAGCGGGCGGAATTTTCGCCGATGTTCGCGATTGCATTCAAGGCCCCGGCGGCACCTTATCCAAGCCCGTGAGACGGTTCCGAAAACCGTATCGGCCGCCGCCAACCTGCATGGTGATGGTGGGCGGTAGAGGGATCGAACCTCTGACCTTCCGGGTGTAAACCGGACGCTCTATCCGTCTGAGCTAACCGCCCGGGCTCGGCGGCGAAAGTCGCCCATCGCGGGCGCGATTGCAATCCGGTGAAGCGCTGCAGACGGTCAGGCGTCCGGCTTCGCGGACGGCTGCGTGAGCCGGGGTTTCAGTTCACGGCGTCCTTCAGCGCCTTGCCCGCCTTGAACTTGGGCTGCCGGGAGGCAGGAATGGAGATGCGCTCGCCGGTGCGCGGGTTGCGTCCCTGACTGGCTTTGCGCGTGGCCACGCTGAAGGTGCCGAAACCGACCACGCGGACTTCCGATCCGTTCCTCAGGGCGCCCGAGATCTCATCGAACACGGCATCGACCGCTTTCTGGGTATCTGACTTGGAGAGGTTGGACCTGGCGGAAACTGCCGCGACTAGATCGTTCTTGTTCACGTTCGCCCCCTGCATCATGCGTGTAAGAGAATTGGTCGGACCGGAATCGGGTCAAGATGCGTGAGTGTAGGCATCGGGAGCGCCCGAGGTCAAAGGGAAAAGCCGCAATATCGGCGGATTCTCCCGTGCCTTTCGAGCGCGCCCCGTGCACTCACCGATGGCCGCGGTCAATGCGTAACGACGCTCTCTGACTCCGAGGCCGGGTGTGAGATTTTCTCGATCTCCTCCTCCTCCTCGGTCATCTCGATCGGCACCGGCCGGGCCGTCAGGGCATGTTCGATAACATCGTCCACGGTGGCGACCGGGATGATCTCCAGGTTGCGCTTGACGTTGTCTGGGATCTCCGCGAGGTCCTTCTCGTTCTCCTGCGGGATCAGCACCGTCTTGATGCCGCCGCGCAGCGCCGCCAGCAGCTTCTCCTTGAGGCCGCCGATCGGCAGCACGCGTCCGCGCAGGGTGATCTCGCCGGTCATGGCGATTTCCCGGCGGATCGGAATCTTGGTCAGGACCGAGACGATCGTGGTGCACATGGCGACACCCGCCGATGGCCCGTCTTTCGGTGTCGCGCCTTCGGGCACGTGCACGTGAATGTCGCGCTTCTCGAAAATGCCGGGCTGGATGCCGAAGGTGAGCGAACGCGAGCGCACATAGCTCGTCGCCGCCTGGATCGATTCCTGCATCACGTCGCCGAGCTTGCCGGTATAGCGGATGTTGCCCTTACCCGGCAGGACCACCGATTCGATTGTCAGCAGCTCGCCGCCGACCTCGGTCCAGGCCAGCCCGGTCACCACGCCGATCATGTCCTCAAGCTCGATCTCGCCATAGCGAAAACGCCGCACGCCGGCGTACTTGCCCAGGTTGCGACGCGTCAGGGCGACCTGTTTGCTCTTCTTCTCGACGATCTCCTTAATCGCCTTGCGGCTGAGATTGGCGATCTCGCGTTCCAGGTTGCGGACGCCGGCTTCGCGCGTGTAGTAGCGAATCAGGTCCGACAGCGCGCCGTTCGAGATCGACCATTCCTTGCCCTTCAGGCCGTGCGCGGCCAGCTGTTTGGGGATCAGGTGGCGGCGCGCGATCTCGACCTTCTCGTCCTCGGTATATCCGGGTAGCCGGATCGTCTCCATGCGGTCGAGCAGCGGCTGCGGCATCCTGAGGGTGTTGGCCGTGGTGATGAACATCACGTCGGACAGGTCGTAGTCGACCTCGAGATAGTGGTCGTTGAAGGTGTGGTTCTGCTCGGGATCCAGGACCTCGAGCAAGGCCGAGGCGGGATCGCCGCGGAAGTCGGCGCCCATCTTGTCGACCTCGTCGAGCAGATAGAGCGGGTTCGACTTCTTGGCCTTCTTCATGCCCTGGATGATCTTGCCCGGCATCGAGCCGATGTAGGTGCGGCGGTGGCCGCGGATCTCCGCCTCGTCGCGCACGCCGCCCAGCGACATGCGGACGAACTCGCGTCCGGTCGCGCGGGCGATGGATTTGCCCAGCGAGGTCTTGCCGACGCCCGGAGGGCCGACCAGACACAGAATCGGTCCCTTGATCTTCTTGGTGCGCTGCTGCACCGCCAGATACTCGAGGATGCGCTCCTTCACCTTGGTCAGGCCGTAGTGATCCTCGTCCAGGATTTTCGCGGCGTGCGAAATGTTCTTTTTGATCCGCGAGCGCTCCGACCACGGAATTGTCAGCAGCCAGTCGAGGTAGTTGCGCACCACCGTCGCTTCCGCCGACATCGGGCTCATGTTACGGAGTTTCTTCAGCTCCGAGGTCGCCTTGTCGCGGGCTTCCTTCGACAATTTGGTGCTCTTGATCTTCTCTTCCAGCTCTTGCAGCTCGTCGCGGCCGTCTTCGCCCTCGCCGAGCTCCTTCTGGATCGCCTTCAGCTGTTCGTTCAGGTAGTACTCGCGCTGGGTCTTCTCCATCTGCCGCTTGACCCGGCTGCGGATCTTGCGCTCCACCTGCATGACGCCGATCTCGGCTTCCATCAGCGAATAGACGCGCTCAAGGCGCTCCTGCACGCTGGCTACCTCGAGCAGTTCCTGCTTATCGGCGATCTTCAACGCCAGATGCGAGGCCACCGTGTCGGCGAGCTTGCTGGGATCATCGATCTGATTGATCGAAACCAGCACCTCGGGCGGAATCTTGCGGTTGAGTTTCACGTACTGTTCGAACTGGCTGATTACCGAGCGGGTCAGCGCCTCCATTTCCTGCGCCGCCGGTCCGGCATCGGTCAACATCTCGGCCCGCGCCTCGAAGTAGGCCTGACGCTCGGTATAGCCGAAGATGCGGGCGCGCTCGCCGCCCTCGACCAGCACCTTGACCGTGCCGTCGGGCAGCTTCAGCAGCTGCAGCACCGAGGCGACGGTACCGACTTCGTAGATGTCCGCGGGGCCGGGGTTGTCCTGGCTCGCGTTCTTTTGCGTGACCAGGAGGATCTGCTTGTCATCCTGCATCACGCTTTCGAGCGCGTTCACCGACTTCTCGCGCCCCACGAAAAGCGGCACGATCATGTGCGGGAAGACCACGATGTCGCGCAGCGGTAGCACGGGGTAGAGGGTCAAGTTGGCAGGTTCGCGCATGATTGTCTCTCGCCAGGGGCGGCCGGAATCGCCGCCAATTACAATGGTTCAGCCGCAGCTTCGTTGCAAGCCAGCATGAAGTGGCATCGCTGTCGGCCCGCTTCAAGGGCCGCCCTTGACGTCAGGCGCTGCTGCCGACGTCCTCGCGCGGTTTGGAGTAGGCGTAAAGCGGGCGCGCCCTGCCCTCGACCACCTCGCGATTGATCACCACCTCCTCGACGCCCTCGAGAGAGGGCAGTTCGAACATGGTCTCGAGCAGGATGCTTTCCATGATCGAGCGCAGGCCACGGGCCCCGGTCTTTCTGGCGATCGCCTTGCGGGCGATGCTGCGCAGCGCGTCCTCGGAGAAGGTGAGCTTGGTGTCTTCCATGTCGAAGAGGCGCTGGTATTGCTTGACCAAGGCGTTCTTCGGCGTCACCAGGATTTCGACGAGTGCGTCTTCGTCGAGGTCGGTCAGCGTCGCCACCACCGGGAGCCGTCCGACGAATTCCGGGATCAGGCCGAATTTCAACAGATCCTCGGGCTCGACCAGCCGCAGCAACTCGCCGGTCTGGCGATCGTCGGGCGACTGCACGTCGGCGCCGAAGCCGATCGAGGTGCCCCGGCCGCGGGCCGAGATGATCTTTTCCAGGCCGGCGAAGGCGCCGCCGCAGACGAACAGGATGTTGGTGGTGTCGACCTGCAGGAACTCCTGCTGGGGATGCTTGCGCCCGCCTTGCGGCGGGACGCTGGCGATGGTGCCCTCCATGATCTTCAGCAGCGCCTGCTGCACCCCCTCGCCGGAGACGTCGCGCGTGATCGAGGGGTTGTCGGACTTGCGGCTGATCTTGTCGACCTCGTCGATATAAACGATGCCGCGCTGCGCTCGTTCGACATTGTAGTCCGCCGCCTGTAGCAGCTTCAGGATGATGTTCTCGACGTCCTCGCCGACATAGCCTGCCTCGGTCAAGGTAGTGGCATCGGCCATGGTGAAAGGGACGTCGATGATCCGGGCCAGCGTCTGCGCCAGCAGGGTCTTGCCGCATCCGGTCGGACCGACGAGCAGGATGTTCGACTTCTGGATCTCGATGTCACTTTTGCTGCCGTGGTTCAGTCTCTTATAATGGTTGTGTACGGCAACCGATAATACGCGCTTCGCGTGATCCTGACCGATCACGTAGTCATCCAGCACCCGGCAGATCTCTGCCGGCGTGGGCACGCCGTCGCGGGTCTTGACCAGCGAGCTCTTGTTCTCCTCGCGGATGATGTCCATGCACAGCTCGACGCATTCATCGCAGATGAACACGGTCGGACCGGCGATCAGCTTACGGACCTCATGCTGACTCTTGCCGCAGAAGGAACAGTAAAGCGTGTTCTTGGAGTCGCCGCCGCTAAGCTTGGTCATGGAAACCCCGTACTCTCGGCCTTGTCATCCATGTTAGCGGCGGTGATTGAACCACGCCACCCGAAATCGAAACCGCATCCGGCAATCCCGCAAGCACCCGGTGTCGTCTCACCTCGCGGCACGCCGAATCACGTACGTGACCATAAATATATAGGCAATCTGCCGCGGCGTTGCCGCATCAACGGTCGTTTGCCGTGAAATCGCTCAATCGTCACTCGATTTGCTGCTCACCGTTGCCGGAGTGTCACTGTCCCCGTCCTGTCGGGGACGGCTCACCACGACCTCATCGACGATCCCGAACTCCTTCGCCGACTCGGCGCTCATGAACGTATCGCGATCAAGGAATTTCTCGATCTTTTCCAGCTCCTGCCCGGTGTGCCTCATGTAGATCTCGTTCAAACGCTCGCGCAGATACAGGATCTCGCGGGCGTGGATCTCGATGTCCGCTGCCTGACCCTGAAAGCCGCCCGAGGGCTGATGCACCATGATGCGCGAATTGGGCAAGGCGAAACGTTTGCCCTTGGCTCCGGCGGCCAGCAGCAGCGAGCCCATGGATGCCGCCTGACCGATGCACAACGTCGCGATTTCGGGCCGGATGTACTGCATGGTGTCATAGATGGCAAGGCCCGAGGACACCACGCCGCCCGGCGAATTGATGTAGATGGAAATGTCCTTTTTCGGGTTCTCCGCCTCGAGGAAAAGCAGCTGCGCGGTGACCAGGCTGGACACGGCGTCGTTGACCGGGCCGACGATGAAGACGATCCGCTCCTTCAGCAGCCTCGAGTAAATGTCGTAGGCGCGCTCGCCGCGGGCGGTCTGCTCGACCACCATCGGCACCAGCAAGTTCATTTTTGGCTCGTGGGCGTCATTCATCGGCTTCGTCTATCTCCTCGGCCCAATCACGCGGGCCCGCTCCTACTTGTCCTTATCGGCATCGCTTTTCTTCTTGCTGCGGCTGGCGCGGCGACGCTTCGGTTTGGTGGCCTCGCCTTCGCCCGCCGCCTTTGCCTCATCTCCGCCGGCCTCATCTCCGCCGGCCTCATCTTCGGCGTCGGGATCACGCAGCAGCTCCTCCAGCGGCACCTCGCGCTCGCTGACCTGAGCCATCTCGAATATATAGTCGCAGACCTTTTCTTCGAGAATGGGCGCTCGGAGTGCCGCCTGCTGGTCGGGGTTCTGCTGATAGAAGCGGAAAATCTGCTGCTCCTGGCCGGGAAAGGCCCGGGCTCGCTCCATGATGGCCCGGTTGACCTCTTCCTGCGTCACCTCGATGTCGTTGTGGCGCCCAACCTCCGACAGCACCAGCCCGAGCCGGACCCGCCGCTCGGCAATGCGCCGGTATTCCGCGCGCACCTCATCCTCCGGGTTGTCGAGATCGGCCAGCGTCTTATTCTGCTGCTCCAGCTCGCGCTCGAGCTGTTCCCAGATCGACTGGTATTCCATTTCGACCATGCCTGGCGGCAATTCGAAGTCGTAGACCTCCGCCAGGCGGTCGAGTAGGCTGCGCTTCAGTCGCGCGCGCGAGTACTGGCGATACTCGTTCTCAAGTTGCTGACGCACGGTGTTCTTCAGGGCCTCGAGGTCGGACAGGCCCAGCTTCTCGGCGAGAGAATCGTCGACCGGTGCTGGCAGCGGCACGCGCACGGCCTTGATCTTGACCGCGAACCTCGCCGCTTTGCCGGCAAGCTTGGCTTCCGGATAGTCCTCCGGAAAGCTGATCTCGACCTCGCGGTCCTCACCCTTCTTGGCGCCGCTCAGCTGGCCTTCGAAGCCAGGCAGGAAGCGGCCGCTGCCGAGCTCAAGCTCGAAGCCCTCGGCGCTGCCGCCCTCGAACGGGGTGCCGTCGATGGTGCCGGTAAAGTCGATGGCGATGACGTCGCCGGTCCCGGCACCCTCGCCTTCGGCGGCGTCGACGAACGTCTTCATCTGCTCTGCCAGGGCCTTCAGCCGCTCATCGAGGGCCGCGTCCTCGACCTTGGCAACCAGACGCTCCAGTTGGATTTCGCCGGCGCCGCTGGTCTCGAACTCGGGCATCACCTCGACCTCGAGCTTGAACTCGAGATCGGAGCCGTCGTCGAACTTGGTGACTTCGATCTTCGGCTGCATCGCCGGGCGCAGGCTCTTCTCCTCCAGCGCCTGCGTTGCGGTCTCGTTGACGGTTTCCTCCAGGATCTCGCCCAAAAGCCGCTTGCCGTAGGTCTTGCGCAGAAGGGCGACCGGCACCTTGCCACGGCGGAAGCCCGGCATCGTCACGTTACCGGCCAGCTCGTTGAGCTTGCCGATCATTTTGCTTTCGATGTCGTTCGCCGGAACGACGATCTGGAACTCGTGCTTTAGCCCTTCGGACTGAGTTTCAGTGACATGCATCGCAGGGTCCCGAACTGAAGTGCGATTCCTCGAACTGTGTTAGGCCGGCCTGGTCGGATGGTGCGGGCGGAGGGATTTGAACCCCCACGACTTGTTAAGTCACCAGGACCTAAACCTGGCGCGTCTGCCAATTCCGCCACGCCCGCGAGCAAACCGGCGCAGATTACCGCACGCCGCCCGCGCGGGGCGGCACTCTATAACACCCTGATCGGGCGAACGCTAGCGACCCGCGCCAACTAATCGTATCGCCGGCAGCGCCGGAATCGGCGCGCATCGAGAGGTCGCGGCTTGGCGCTCAGAGCAGCCGCGCTTGGCGCAGGACGGCCCGCAGGGTCCCGGCATCGGTGAAGCGATGGGCGATGAGGCCAAGCGTGCGCGCAGCGGCGATATTGGCCTCGACGTCATCGAAATAGAGCGTTTGCCCGGGTATCAGGCGGTAGCGCTCGATCAGGCGCCGGTAGATCGCCATATCCGGCTTGGCGACGCCCTCGAAGCCGGAGATCACCAGGCCGTCGAACCAGCCGAGAAAGGCGAAACGCCGCAGGGCATGCGGCCAGGTCTCCGCCGACCAGTTGCTGAGTGCGTAGAGCGGCACCGCCCTGCCCTTGAGCTCGCCCAGAACCGCCACCGTGGCCTCGATCGGGCCGCCCAGCATCTCCGGCCAGCGCTGCCAGTAGGCTTCGATCAAGGCGCTGGCTTCGGGATGGCGGGCGGCGAGCTCGCGAACCGCCTCGGCGAACGGGCGGCCGGCGTCTTGCTGCAAATTCCAGGCGCCGTTGCAGACCTGGGCGAGAAACCGTTCCATCTCGCCCGCATCGGCAATCAGCTTGCGGTAGAGATGGCGCGGATCCCAGTCGATCAGGACCCCGCCCAGATCGAAGACCACGGCATTCACGCCGCCCTCGCCGGCGGTTCGCGCGGTCACCAGGCCGACCGGCCGCGTTCCAGGCAGGCGGCGGCACAGGCGTCAAGGATGGCTTCGGCGTCGATGCCGTGGACCCGGTAGAGATCGGGAATGTCGCCCGACTCGCCGAAATGTTCGACCCCGAGGCTGAAGACCCGGCGGCCTGAGGCCGAGCCGAGCCATGACAGTGTCGAGGGGTGGCCGTCGATCACCGTGATGATGGCGGCATCCGGAGCCAGTGAATCGAGCAGCCGTCCGATATGGCTGCGGGCCTCGCGCTCGCCGCCGGCGCGCCGGCGCCAGGCGTGGTTCCAGTGCCGGTAAGCGAGATCCGCCGAGGTCATGGCCAGCAGGCCGGCGCCGGGGATGTCCTCCAGGATCTCCCGGTGCGCAGCGGCGGCGTCCGGGGCCACCGCGCCGGCGTAGACAATCGCAAGCTCGGCGCCCGCGGCGGGCGGCACCCGCCAGTAGGCGCCGGCCAGGATGTCCGCCTCCAGTTCCGGCGTCATTTCGCGCTCGGGCTGCGTCAGCGTCCGGGTCGACAGGCGCAGGTAGGTCGAGCCACCGCTCTCGGCCTGCATGTGCTCGAAGGCCCAGCGCATGATCACCGACAGCTCGTCGGCGAAGGCCGGCTCGAAGGCGGTCAGCTTGTCCTGGCCGATGCCGATCAGCGGCGTGGCGATCGACTGGTGGGCGCCACCCTCTGGCGCCAGGGTGATGCCTGAAGGGGTCGCCACCAGCAGGAAGCGCGCGTCCTGGTAGGAGGCGTAGTTCAAGGCGTCGAGGCCGCGTTTGATGAAGGGATCGTAAAGCGTGCCGACCGGCAGCAGACGGACCCCGAACAGCGGCGCCGAAAGGCCGAGTGCCGCCAACACCAGAAACAGGTTGTTCTCGGCGATGCCGAGCTCGATGTGCTGTCCCTCCTGGCTCATCGCCCAGCGTTGGGCCGAGACCACCTTCTCCTCGCGAAAAACGTCCTCGCGTTTGCGGCGGTCAAAGATGCCGCGGCGATTGACCCAGCCGCCGAGGTTGGTGGAGACGGTGACGTCGGGCGAGGAGGTGACGATGCGGCTGGCCAACGGACTGTCGGTCCCGGCGATGTCGTAGAGTATCCGGCCGAAGGCTTCCTGGGTCGAGATCTGCTTCGCCCGCGGCAACGGCAAGCGCGCCGGTACCGGGACCTTGGCGGCGTGCCGGACGCGCGTCGCGCCACGGTTGAAGGGGGCCGCGTCGATGAACGACTGCAACACTTCGGGCTCAATCTCCAGGCCGGCGAAGCGCTCCCATTCGCTGCCCTCAGGCACGCCCATGCTGCGCTGGAACAGCGCCATCTGCTCCGGGTTCATCAGCCCGGCGTGATTGTCTTTGTGGCCCGCGAACGGCAAGCCGTGGCCCTTGATCGTGTAGGCGATGAAACAGGTCGGCTCGTCCCCCTCGACCTTGCTGAAGGTCTCCAGCACCGATTCCATGTCCTGCCCGGCCAGGTTGGTCATCAGCGCATGCAGCGCCTCGTCGTCGTAGTCATCGAGGATGCGCCGGATGCCGCGAACATCCCCGAGGTCGCGGCGCAGATGCTCGCGCCAGCCAGGGCCACCCTTGTAGGTCAGCGCCGAGTAAAGCGAGTTCGGGCAGTCGTCGATCCATTGCCTGAGTTGCTCGCCGTCTTCGGTCGCGAAGACCGCCTGCAGTCGCTTGCCGTACTTAAGCGTGATGACGCGCCAGCCGGTGGTGCGAAAGATGTCGTCGAGCCGCGCGAACAGGCGGTCCGTGATCACCGCGTCGAGGCTTTGGCGATTGTAATCGACAACCCACCAGGTGTTGCGGATGTCATGCTTCCAACCCTCGAGCAGGGCCTCGAAGATGTTGCCCTCGTCGAGCTCGGCATCGCCCATCAGCGCGACCATGCGGCCGGCCGGCACCTCCTCGCTCAACAACCCCTTCATCGAAACGTAGTCCTGCACCAGGCTGGCGAAGGCGGTCATGGCCACACCCAAGCCGACCGAGCCGGTCGAGAAGTCGACCTCGTCGGCGTCCTTGGTGCGCGAGGGGTAGGACTGCGCCCCGCCGAGGGCGCGAAAGCGCTCCAGCATCTGCCGCGACTGACGGCCCAACAGATACTGGATGGCATGGAAGGTGGGGCTGGCGTGCGGCTTTACCGCGACCCGGTCCTCGGGCCTGAGGATGTGGAAATAGAACGCCGTCATCAGTGTACTGAGACTGGCGGACGAGGCCTGATGACCACCGACCTTGAGGCCGTCGCGATTGCCGCGCAGATGATTGGCGTTGTGGATCATCCAGGTGGAGAGCCACAGCACCTTTCGTTCCAGCGCTTGCAGGCAGGCCAGCGTGTCGGGCGTCCTGGCCGCATCGCTGGCGGCTGCCTCCGGGCGTGCCGTGATCGCCATGTCACCCTCTTCTCGGGCCGCTTCGGGGCCGCGCGCCGTGACCGCTCCCGGCCCGGAATATACCGTCACGCCCGGCTCAGGGCAAAAGCCGCGGCCCGGGCGGCGGTTCACGCCAGTCGTTTTACCGGCGCCGCGGCGACGATCTTGCCGGCGCCGCGATAGGCCTCGTGGTTCTTTTCGATATCGGCCAGACGGTAAAGATAGTTCACCATCAGCCCGGCCGACTGCTTGAGGCCGTTGCTCGAGGTGTCCGCCAGCCAATTGATGCGTTCCAGCCGGGCGCCGTTGGAGAGGTGAAAATGCGCGACCCGGTCGTGGGTGCGTTCCGCCTCCTTCACCTGCAACAGATAGACGGCGCAGAGCCGCATCAGCACCGGGCGCAGCAGCTCGCTCGGCTCGTCATCCTCGTACCAGCCTGGCCGTTTCAGCAGCGACATCAGAGCCGCCGCTGCCGAATCCTGCCCGGCAGCTTCCGCCAGCGCCTCGGCCTCTTGCGGTTTGAGCAGATCCTCACCCTCGCTCTCCAGGGCCCGATACAGCCAATCAAGGAAACGCGGCACGGGCGACAAGGTGGCAAAAGTCTTCAGGTTGCCCAGATCGCGGACCAGGCTGTCGACCACGCGCTTGATCAGAAACGAGCCGAAGCTGACCCCGGCGAGGCCGCTCTGCGCGTTGGTGATGGAATAGAAGATCGCCGTGTCGGCGGCCTCGGCATCGATTTCCGGGGCCGACTCATCGAGCAGCTCCTGCACATCGTCGGCCATCCCCTTGACCAGGGCCACCTGGATGAAGATCAGCGGCTCGTCCGGCATCCGCGGGTGGAAGAAGGCGTAGCACCGGCGATCGGAATCGAGCCGGTTCTTCAGGTCCTCCCAGGAACGGATCTGATGCACCGCCTCATAGGCCATCAGCTTCTCCAGCAACGCGGCCGGCGATTCCCAGGTGATCCGCGCCAGGTCGAGAAAGCCGATGTCGAACCACGAGGTCAACAGCTCGCGCAGATCGTCGTCGAGCATCCCGAGATTGGAATCATCCGCTTGCCGGAAGGCACGGATGTCGGCGCGCATATCGACCAGGAACTTGACGCCCTGCGGCAGGATATTGAACTGCGTCAGCAGCCTGACGCGCTGCGGTACCAGCGCCTGCCGCAGCCGCCGGCGCGCCGCCTGCCGCTCTTCCGGCCGCTTCGCCGCTGCCAGGGCCGCGCTTGCCTTGGCCACCGCCGCCTCGTCGACGTCGTAGTCCTGCGCCAGCAAGTGTAGGAAGCGTCGCCGGCCCTGGTCGTTCAGGCGCAGGTAGCTGCGTCCCAGGTCGGCCGCGCGCACGCGGGCGGAAACCTCGCCGCCGCGCGCCTCTAGGCAGGCGTCGATCTGCTGCTTCAGCTGCTCGATCTCTGAATCCGGCAGTTCTGGCGACAGGTCGACGCTTTGCGAATGGCCGCGCAACACCAGGCGCAGGCTGCGCAGCGTGCGGTCGAGAAAGCGGACAGGCTCGGGTTTTGCCATGCTGAACCGTACTAATGACTCAAATCGGGGGCGCGTCTAGCTCGAATGCGCTGCGGCCAGCTGGCGCAGCACGCCGGGCAAGGTTTCGCTCAGGTCTTCGGCGATCAGGCCGGGGCCGAACCGCGCGGCGGCCTCGCCGTGCAGCCAGGCGGCAGCCGCCGCCGCCTCGAAGGGCGGCATTCCCTGCGCCAGCAGGCCGAGGCAGATGCCGGCCAGGACATCGCCGGCGCCGGCGGTCGCCAGCTCGGGCGGGGCATTGACGTTGATCGCGGCCCGGCCGTTCGGGGCGGCGATGACGGTGTCGGCCCCCTTCAACACCACCACGGCGCCCGCCCTGCGCGCCGCGGCCCGGGCCCGGGCGAGCTTGCCGCCTTCGAACCCGAACAGGCGGGTGAACTCGCCTTCGTGCGGGGTCAGGATAACCGGGCTGCGAATGGCATCGAACAGGCGCTTGGGCGTGCGGGCGAAGACGCTCAAGGCATCGGCGTCCAGCACCGCTGCCTTGCCCGCCCGCAGCGTCGCCAGCACCAGTTCGCGGGTGAGCGCGTTAACCCCGTTGCCGGGGCCTAGCAGGACGGCATTGAGGCGCGGGTCGGCGATCAGTCGGGCAAAGGCCTTGGCGTCGCGCCAGCCGCGCAGCATCACCGCGGTCAGTTGCGCCGCGTTCTCGGGCACGGCAGAGGCCGGTGCGGCCACGGTGACCAGGCCGGCGCCGATCCGCAGCGCCGCGCGGGCGCCAAGACGTGCGGCGCCGGAGCGGCCGCGCGGGCCGCTGACGGCGACGGCATGGCCGCGATGATACTTGTGTCCGTCCGACCGCAACCGGGGATAGGAGGCCGACCAGAGTGCCGGGGTGTTGATCCAGGTGGCGGGGGCGATCCGTTCCAGCACGACATCGGGGATGCCGATGTCGATCAGGCGCAATTCGCCGGCCAGCGCCCGTCCGGGATACAAGAAGTGTCCGGGCTTGGCGCGGAAGAAGCTGACCGTCATCGCCGCCGGCAGGGCATAGCCCTTGACTTCGCCGGTGTCGCCGTCGACGCCGCTCGGGCAATCGACCGCGATAGAGACCAGTCCCCGCCGCCCGGCCGCTTGCAGCACGGCCCGGGCAGCCCCGTCGACGGGGCGCGTCAGGCCGGCGCCGAAGATCGCGTCGACGACCAGCTCGATCCCCTCCAGGACCGGTTCCTCGAACGGCAGGATCCGCCCGCGCCAGCGCCGCGCCATCGCCGCCGCATCACCCTTCAGGCTTCGCCTGTCGCCGAGCAGGGCCAGGCGCACCCTGGCCCCGGCGCGGCGGAGATGGCGCGCGGCGACGAAGCCGTCGCCGCCGTTGTTGCCGGGACCGCAGAGCACCGCCGTCGGCCGCGGCCCGAAGCGTTCGATGATTTCACGAGCGACGCCGGCGCCGGCGTTCTCCATCAGCTCCAGGCTGGAGACGCCCGCAGCCGCGGCCGCGCGGTCGGCGCGGTACATCTCCTCGACGCCAAGCAGAGTGGTCATGGCCCGGCCCTGGAGCAAGGAGCGGTGAAGCGGTCGGAAATGTGTGGCCTGCAGGACATGCTCGCCGCGCATTGTCGTCAATGGCGCGTGTCGGCACAATCGGCGTCTGCTGTCGTCAAGGGCGCGAGGGAACCGATGGCCGTACTGTTGACCGGGGGAACCGGCTTCGTCGGATTGAACGTGGCCGAGGCGCTGCTGTCGCGCGGCCATGCGGTAGTGGCCTTGGACCGGGCGCCGGCGCCGCAGGCAGCTTTGGCGGCTCTGCGCGCGAGCGGGTCGTTCACGGTCATCGAGGGCAGCGTCACCGACCGCGCGCTTCTGGACCGCGTCTTCCGTGCGCATGATATCGACCGGGTGGTGCAGGCTGCGGCGATCACCGCGGGGCGCGAGCGCGAACGCCGCGCCGCCGCCGAGATCATCAGCACCAACCTGCTGGGGACGATCGAGGCGCTGGAGGCGGCCCGCCGTCATGCTGCCCACCGCTTGGTTTATTTTTCGTCCTCCTCCGTCTACGGCGAAAACAGTCTCGCCGACGACCCTTTGGACGAAGCCGCTACGGCGCCTATTCCCGACTCGCTCTACGCGATCTCGAAATACGCCGGCGAGCGGACGGCCCTGCGTTACGCCACCCTGCACGGCATGGACGTCGTCTGCGCGCGGCTGTCGGCGGTGTTCGGCCCCTGGGAGCGTGATACCGGTGTCCGCGACACCTTGAGTCCGATCGTCCAGGTGATGCAGGCGCTGAAGAACGGCGGCGAAGTCGTGCTGCCGCGGGCGGGCGCGCGGGACTGGGTCTACGCCCGCGATGTCGGCAGCGCCATCGCTACGTTGCTGGACGCGAACAGCCTACCGCACCGCGTTTACAACGTCGGGCCGGGGCAGCGCTGGACGGTGGCGGATTGGTGCCGGAAGCTGGCCGAGCGGCATCCGGGATTTCACTGGCGCACCGGCAAGGATGCCACCATCGATCTTCACGGCCTGACCGATCGCCACTCGCTGTCGGTCGCGCGCATCGTCGCCGACACCGAGTGGCAGCCTGCATTTGGCCTCGAGGCCGCTTTCGACGACTATCTGGGCTGGCTCGACGGCCCGGGGGCGGAGGCATAGAGGCGATGAAACCGACCAGGCTTGGCGAGATCGCGCTGGCGCGGGTGCTGGAGAGCGAGGAGCCGGCGTTCGCGCCGACACACCTGCTGCCTGAGGCGACGCCCGAGGCCCTGGCGGGACACATGGACTGGTTAAGCCCGCGGGTGATCGATCCCGCCTCAGGCAAGCTGGTGCTGGCCATTCAGAGCTACGTCGTCCGTACCCGCCACCACACCATTCTGATCGACACCTGCGTTGGCGAGAGCAAGGAGCGAAGCTTCGATCCCGCCTGGAACATGCGCCAGGGCACCCGCTACCTGGCCGATCTCGCAGCTCTCGGGCTGGCGCCCGAAGACATCGACTATGTCATGTGCACGCACCTGCACCCCGATCACGTCGGCTGGAATACGAGACTCGTGGATGGCCGCTGGGTGCCGACGTTTCCCAACGCCCGCTATGTCTTTTCGCGCACCGAATGGGAGTTCTGGGAGCCCAAGGCGCGGCGCGACAATCGCAAGTTCGGCGATGGCGCCATCGGCGACAGCGTGCTGCCGATCATCGAGGCCGGCCGGGCCGTGTTGGTGGAGACCGATCACGCCCTCGACGACCAGGTCTGGCTCGAGCCCTCGCCCGGCCACACGCCGGGCCACGTTTCCGTTCGCCTGGCCTCAAACGGCGCGGAGGCGGTGATGAGCGGCGATCTGATCCACAGCCCGCTGCAATGCGCCGAGCCGGACTGGTGCTCGCGGGCCTGCTTCGACAAGGAGCAGTCGCGCCGAACCCGCCGTCAATTTCTCGACGACTGCGCCGACAGCGGGCGGCTGGTGCTGACCGCGCATTTCCCGTCGCCCTCGGTCGGGCGCGTGGTGCGCCGCGGCAGCGCCTTCAGTTTCCATTACCAAGGCGAGGAGGCGCCGCTCTGAGCGGCGGCCGTTCTCAGGTGAGGAGGACCCGCACGCCTTCCTCGAAACTGCCGGCCTCGTCCGCGGGCCTGATGACGGCGCCGGCCTCGTCGGTTTCAAATAACTGGCCGACCAGCGCCGCGCTCACCGTCTCCCCGTCGTCCGAAAGCGGCAGGATCAAGCGGATCGTCGCATGGGGCACCCGTTCCGGATCGCTATGCTCACATTCGGCGTAGATCGGCGTTTTCTCGCGTACCACTTCCTGATAAAGGCCTTGCACATAGTCCGCGTAAGGACCGGCAGGCATGACTTCGCTGAGCAGCCGTCCGGTGGCGTTGACGCCGGTTGCGTCGTCCAGCGCCGTGCCCACCATGCGGATGCGGAAGCGCTCGCCGTTGAGGACGTCGATCAGCATGATGTGCGGTAGCAGCGAGGCGATTTCCGAGGGATCGATGTCCTCGCGCGATGGGATCTGCCGACGACCCTGCTTCTCCAGCCAGTATTCGTACAGCTCGATCAGGCGATCATCGCCGATGATCTCGTCCACATAATCAACCACGCTCTACCCCGCTGCAAAACCAGCCGATACCCTGCGCCCGAAGCCGGCGGCAGGGCGATCCCCATGTTCACAATTCCTATCATAATACCGGCTACCGGAGCCAACGTTACGAAGGAGATGCGCTTAAAAAAGCCCGCCTAGGCCGCGTTGGACACGGAAACTACGAATTTTGCGGCATTCTGCGCGTCCCGCGGGAGCCGTGGCGTAACCGCGCGCCGGTCCGGGGCGCCGGCACTTGCGTTATGTTACCCCGAGCAAAACTGATTCGGCGACTCGGCCGGCGCACACGGAGCGGCCGCGGCCCCGCGCGGGCCTGGCATCAACATCGGCCGAGCCTCTATCCTGAAATTTGCGCCCTCGTAACAAGAAGCGCTTTAAGCATGCCGGCATCTAGGAAAACGAATTCACAACGACACGTTTTTGGCCCGGGCGAGGTGATATTCCGCGAGGGCGAGCGCGGCGTCGCCGGGTACGTCATCCAGCGCGGCCGGGTCAACGTCACCCGTCAGGAGGCAGGCGAGCTGACGCAACTCGCGAGCCTGGGACCAGGCGAAATCGTCGGCGAAATGGCGCTGATGAAGGATGCCCGGCGCGGCGCGACCGCGACGGCGGAAGAGGAGACGGAGCTCCTGGTCATCGACCGTGATTTGCTGCGTCGGCGTCTCAGCCGGGCCGACCCGATGCTTCGCCTGTTGGTGCGGGCCCTGCTCGACCGCATGCGCGACTTTGCTTCGCCGACGGCTGAAGACGTAACGACCGGCCCGGCTGCGTGGCCTGGGGTGGGCCGTCGTCCCGGTCAGATGGAACGCCGAGCGTTCGGCCAGATCACGTTTGAACACGAACTGAGGCAGGCGCTGGCAAACGGCGAGTTCGAGATTCTGCTGCAGCCGATTGTTGACCTGCGCGAACGGCGGACCAGGGGCTTTGAAGCACTGATGACCTGGCGCCACCCAAGCCGCGGCCAGCTGTCTCCAGCGAGTTTCATCGCCATCGCTGAGCGCTCGGGCTTGATCAGGAACCTGGACGACTTGGCGCTCCGTCTGGCCCTGCGGGCGCTGAAACGGCTGAACCAGGTACGCAATGGTCGGCGCACCCCGCTGCAGATCAGCGTCAACCTGTCAGGCGTGCATGCCGAAGATGCCGAGACCGTCGGACGTGTGCGGGCCATCCTGAGTGAAGAGGACATCGAGCCTGGCGTCGTGACCCTGGAGATTACGGAAAGTTGGCTGGTCAGTGATCCCGACGCGGCCCAGGGCGTGTTGTCGGGGCTGAAAGACCTCGGCCTCCACCTCGCCCTCGATGACTTCGGCACCGGGTATTCCAGCCTGGCTTACCTGCATCGGTTTCCGATCGACTATCTAAAGGTTGACCGCAGCTTCACCCAGACCATGCTTGTCAGCGCGGGCAGCACCAACATCGTTCATGCGGTGATCGCGCTGGCTCATGCCCTGGGACTGCAGACCGTCGCCGAGGGCATCGACGACGCGGCCCAAATCCCCGTTCTGCGCCAGATGCGTTGCGAATTTGGTCAGGGCTACCATTTCAGCCCGCCGCTGAGGGTCGCGCAGGCGTGCGCCTACATCGAGCGCGAAGGCAGGCGACGCCGGCCGGGGCGACGGCAGGCGGGACGCGGCCGAGCCACGCCGGAAGCCGAATGAAAACCGGCCCGGCGGCGTCGCTCGCCTCACATTCAATCGACAGGAAACGTCCGTTGGCGGTATGATGGATCTGAAAAGAGAGCAAATCTCGGCGGGCCGCGACAAGGCTGCAGGGAGAGCCCAACGGCTAAGTCATTGGGCGCTTTGGGTGAGAACATGTTGGAGCGACTGAAGAAGCTCGACGGGGTGCTACCGAAGAACCCTGAGGAACGGCGGCGCGAGGTCCGCGAGGATATCGTTGGCGGCCGGGCGGAAATCGGGGGCGAGATTCATCCGCTCAGAAACTGGAGCGCGCACGGATTCTGTATAGGTCCGACGATTCTGGCCCCACAGCCGGGCGATCGGCTCGACATCAATTTCCACATTCCCCTGCCCGAGCGGACCCTGAGTTTCAGCTGCCGCACCGGCGTGATGCGCTACGACGCCAAGCGGCGCGAAGTCGGCGGCGTCTTCTTCAATCTGCCCGAGGACGTCCAGGAAGTGATCGACGAGCACTTTCAGATCGAGAAGCCGAGGCGCTCCGGCCGCGACTTCCTGCAGAGCCTGAAGGCGACGTTGCGCCGATAACCGGCCGACGCGGTGTCCACCGTCAGCCGCCGACGGCCTTGAAGTCGTAGGTGCCGATCCCCTGCACGATCAGGAAGCGGCAGCGCTTTCCGTCTTTGCCGCTGACCCGGTGCGCGGTCCTTGCAGGCACCGCGCAGCTGGCGCCGACGGCCATTTCGTGGCGCGCCCTGGGCGCCCGGGTCTCGACCAGCAGCATGCCCTCGAGACAAAAGAAGGTGTCGGTGACGTTGGAATGGTAGTGCCAGGGTATTTCCTGGCCCTCGGCCAAGGTGAAGACCTTGACCACCAGATCATCGGTGCCGGCGATGGTGCGCCGCTCTTCGACCACGTAAGGCCGCTCTTCTACCTCTGACATAGCGGGTTCCGTTGCCAGGAGCTTGCGGGTCCAAGGCTAGCACGCCCTTGGCGGGCCGCGCGAGCCAATCCCCGCCGGCTCAGTCCGGCTTGCGGATCCAGCCGCGCTCGAGAGTCCGGCGCAGGCGACCTGCGCGGCCGTCGCGCCATTCCTCAATGCTGATGGCATTGGGGGGATCCGCGAACCGCGTGCGTGCGTGTAAAATTTGTGAATCCTTGGCCAGCATGATCTCGCCCGGCCGCATGTCGTAGTAGAGGCGCAGTTCCGGCAGCCCCAGCGCCGCGTCCAACACATTGAGGGCCCAGACCTGCGCCGCCGTTAGTGGCTCGCCGGCCTTCTTGTGCGCCGATTCGAGATAGGTCCGCAGATGGCGGAAATGCGGCTCGCCCGCGGCATCGAGCGTCAGGACCGGGGCGCGATAGAGTTCGTCGTCCTGGAAGCCGCGGCACTCCCACCAGAAGTCCTGCTTCAGGATCGCCACGGCCTCAGGGGAGCTGGCAAGGAGGTGCCGGTAGAGCGCCAGTCCGTTGACGATGATGCTGACGCCGCCGATCGCTGCCGGGGCGACGCAGCCCAGCACCAGATAGTCCCAGTGTTCGAGCAGGTTGACGTTGTCGGTGTGGACGTCGCCGTCATCGTGGGTCTGATGATAACGGGCGCCATCGCGCATGCTTTGCCCGGGGTCGCGGTCCCAGACGTGGATCAGCCGGTCGCCGGCCTGGTTCTGCACCAGCGGCTCGCCCAACAGGCAACCCACGCTCCAGATCTGCTGCTGAATCTGCCGCGCCGACAGCCCGTCGATCGGCTGCAGGAAAACCAGGCGGCTGCCCTGCTCGACTTCCGGACGCACCGCGTCGAGCTCGGCCGCGACCGTCGACAGCGGCTCAGGATCGACGCTCGAGGGCTTGAAGTCGGTGGCCTCGGCATGCCGCGCCAAATAGCGCCGCCACTCAGCCTGGGCAGCCTCGGAAAAATGTATCAACCCGCGCGAACGATCGAAGCTTCGGGCGGTCCAGCCCGATCGCGGTTCTACGGCAAGTTCAGGCATGGAAACCACGTAACTCCACCCCATCCGCCGCGCAATATCGGCAGGCGCCTCTTATAGCCGGTTTGCCTCGGATTGCAAATTGCGCCGGCCCCGGCGCTCACTGCGGCTCGGCAGGCTTGTGCCGACGGCGTCCCCGCCAGATCAAGGCCGACCAGACACCAAGGCCGAGCATCCCGGTGATGGCGATCGCCGTCCACAGGACCCAATCCGCCGGACCCGAATGGCCAGCGAGCTCCAGGCCGAGGGGCTCCTCGAGCTGCCACAAGAGCGGGGTCAGCAGAAAGCCGCCGATCCAACCCACGACCGAGGTCAGCAGCAAAATGGCTGCCGCCTGCGATACCCGCTTCACAATCACCGGCATCCGCCCTCTCCGCCGACTTCCGCTCAGGCCCGCACGCCGCTATGCTTCTCAGAAGCGGCCGCAGCGCAGCCAAGGAGCGGGAAGCCGATGCTGCACGGCAACGACAACGACGACATGCCCGACCGCATGACCAAGTGGACGACGCTCGCCGGCTACGTCATGGCGGCGGTCGTCGTCGGGCTGATGTTCTGGCTCTCCGCGCCGGTCGGCGGCTGAGTTCGTTCGCATTCGGACCTGACGCGCCCGGCGCCTCTCAACCGCCGATCAGCCGCGGCAGGTAGAGCACGATCTCCGGGAACATCAGCACCAGAACCAGCCCGATCACCTGCAAACAGATAAAGGGTAGCACGGACAGGAAAATCTGCTGCAGCGTGATTTCCGGCGGCGTCACGCTGTTCAGCCAGAAGCAGGCCGGCCCGAACGGCGGCGACAGGAAGTAGATCTGCATGTTCATCACGAACAGCACACCGAACCAGATCGGATCGAAGCCCAGGCTGACCACCACCGGCGCGAAGATCGGCACGGTGATGAAGGCGATGGCGATCCACTCCATGAAGGTGCCGAGGATGATCAGGATCCCCATCATCACGAAAATGACTCCGAGCGGCGGCAGGTCGAGACCCTGCAACAGCCCCTGGATGAAGTGGGTGCCGCCGATCACGTTGTAGATGCCGACCAGGCTGACCGCGCCCATCACCAGCCAGATGATGGTGGCGACTGTGACCATCGTCTTGCGCAGCGCCTCCTGCAGCATCTCCCAGCCGAGCTGCCCGCGCATGTGGGCGGCGAGGATGGCGCCGAAGACGCCGACGCCTGCGGCCTCGGTCACCGTGGCGATGCCGCCGTAAATGCTGCCGAGGATCCACAGGATCACCAGCATCGGCAGCACCAGCCCCTTCATCTTCGCGAGTTTTTCCGCCCGGCTCATGCGCAGCATCTCGTCGGGCGGCAACGGCGCCAGGTCCGGGCGCAGATGGCAGCGGATAACGATGTAGGTGATGTAAAGCGAGGCCAGCAGCATGCCGGGCAGGAAACCGCCCAGGAACAGGTCCGAGATCGAGACGCTGGCGGTGACGCCGTAGACAATCATGATCACGCTGGGCGGAATCAGCGTCGCCAGCGAGCCGCCGGCGCAGATCGTCCCCATCGCCAGATACTTGTTGTAGCCCAGCCGAAGCATCTGTGGCAGCGCGATCAGGCCCAGCATGACGATCTCGCCGCCCATGATCCCGGTCATCGCGGCCATCACCACGGCGACCAGGGTGGTCTGCACGGCGACGCCGCCCCTGAGCCGCCCGGCCAGGATCGACATGGCGTCGAACAGATCCTCGGCGACGCCGGAGCGCTCCATGATGTTGGCCATGAAGACGAACAGCGGCACCGCCACCAGCGGATAGGCCTCGAGCAGGCCATAAATGTTGCTCGCCACCAACGACAGCCCCGGCAGGCCGAAGACGTAGACGGCGGTGGCGATCGATACCGACAGGGTGACGATGCCGAGCGGCATGCCCGTAAGCATCAGCGCCAGCATGCTGCCGACGATGACGAGCGTCGCGATCTGAATATCGACCATCGCGGCTATTCGCTGTCCAGCACGGGCCGGACCGGCCGGCCGATACCCTCGAAATGGCGGATCAGGTTCACCACTGTCTGCAGCGCGTAGAGCGACGCACCCGCGAACAGCAGGGTCTTCAGGACCATCGGCTCGGGCGAGTTGAACGACGAGCCGCTGCGCTCGACCGTGGAGACAGCCGCATACATCGCCCCCCACACCGCGTAGCACAGCATCAGCATGGCGATGAGCGTCACCAGCAGGATGAACAGATCGAGCCACCAGCGCGTTCGCCCGCTGGTGTATTGGTACAGCACGGTAATGGCGATATGGGCGCGACGCATGGTGACATAGGGACCTGACAGCACCCAGGCCGAGGCGCAGACCACCATCACCACTTCGAAACCCCACAGCGTCGGCGCGTTGAAGAAATAGCGCATGATCACCTCGTACGCGGTGATACACGCGCAGACCAGGTAGAAGTGGGAGACGGAGAGGCCGAGGAACTGGTTGAGGCGGTCAACGGCCCGGAGCAAGCCTCGCATGGGCGCGGACTCCCGAATGGGCCGTGACGGCCGGAGCCGTCACGGCCGTTCGTATTGAATTTCGGGCTACTTCAGCAGACCAAGGGTCTGCATGAAGTTCAGATGCGCCTTATAGGCCTCTTCGGCGAGTTCGCTGCCCTTGCTGTAGTCGGCCCAGACTTTCTCGGCGACCGCGCGCAGCTTATCGCGTTCCTCCTGCGACCAGTCGATGACCTCGATCCCCGAAACGCCCTTCCCGGTCCGGTCGGCCGCGGCCAGCTTGCGGTCCTCGATATCCGAGGCGCGCGACATGTCGGTCCAGGCCGCCAGGTACCAGGTCTCGAAGGCCGCCTGACCTTGCGGGCCGATCTTCTCCCAGACGTCCTTGTTGATGGTGAAGTTCAGCACCGCCATGCTGTGGATGCCCGGAAAGATCGGGAATTTCGCGATCTTGTGGAAGCCGAGCGAGGCATTGTTGGTGTAGGAACTGGCGTCGGCGGCATCGACGATCTTCTTCTCGACCGCCGTGTAGGTCTCGGGGAAGGGAATTGCCGTCGGCGCGGCGCCGAGCCGGCGGAAGACTTCAGAGGCCATGCCTTCCGGGGCGCGGATCTTGACGCCCTTGAAATCCTCAACGGTGCGGATCGGCTTCGAGGAAACCAGGCCCTCCTTCGAGAACGGGCCACAGCCGACGACATGAACCTTGCCGCCGGCATACTTGTCATAAAGCTTTTGCAGCACTTCCCGGCCGCCGCCGAACCGGCAGAAGGTCTGGAACTGATAGACGTCGTCATAACCGGCGATCAGGTCGCCCATCAGGCCGAAGGCCGGGTCCTTGCCCGCATAGTACGCCACGGCGTTGAGGTCGCCCTGAAGGATGCCGGCCTCCACCGCGGCCATCACTTCGCGGTGCGGGACGACCGACTGGCTGGGCAGAATCTCGAACTTGATCTCGCCGCCGGTCATGGCCTCGATCTTCGAGACCCAATGCTCTTGCAGGTAACTCAAGGTGAAACTTCCGGCCGCCATCGCGGTCTGGATCTTCACCACCGTCTCGGCAGATGCGGTGCCGATGCTGACAGCGATGCCGCCGGCGAGGATGACCCCGAAGGTCGCACGGCAAAACTTGGACATATAATTCCTCCCTCTTTTGTCCGGTCGGTTGGACGCAGCGCACTCAGGATGGGCCATCCCAGCGGCTCACGACCGCGGCCATGCTGCCGCAGATCGGAGTGCCTCGCAATGCCGCCAGCCGAATTGGACCGCAGGCGTCCCGCTGGCGAGATGGCAGGCGACTACTCGAGCGCCAGATCGCCGTCGATGTCGATTTTCAAGTCGACGCCCTCGATCGCCAACGTCACCCGCGCCGGCAGCGTTTCGTTCCCGCTCAATCGTCCGTCCGCGACCGCCTCGCGCACTGCCGTTTCGATCTCTCGCTGGGATCGCACGCCGACGGTCTTCAGGAACTTGCGGATGCTCATGTTGAAAGTGTCTTCGTTCATCTATCCTCTCCCTCGAGCGTTTTCCCGTGCGCGGCCTCAAGCTGACGCCACAGCTGCTTGAGTGCCCGATGCCGTTCGTGCAGGGCCGCCAACTCTAGGGTCAACGTCCTTTTCTCAGCCCGTTCCCCGGCGAGCGCCCGCTTCAGTTCGGCGATCCGGGCCTTGTAGGCCTCGATCTGAAAGCGCACCAGGCGGTCGACGCTGCTCTGCCCCCGAGACTTGTCGGCAACCCGGGCGCCGTCGTCAGGAGCTTCGGGCGAGGCCTCCCCGTTAACGTCGTTCGGGCTGTCGTCTGCGGGACTCATCGCCGCGGCTCCGGTGCGGATTACGGGGCCGAGCTTATCCCCCCGACTGCCATCGACCAAGTTCTACCGAATATCGTTGCGCGACTGCCGAACCCGGCAAAATCGAGGTCGCTTCACTTAAACACTAATTGTGTCCAAGTGTCCGATCTGCGATGATCACTTGCGAATTAGCGCGCCCCAGGAGGCGGTGATGTATTACGCCAGCCAATATACTCGGACTAAGAAGAACAAAGCCACGGTTTCTCTAGTAACCATGGACGGGGAAATCTTCGAGGGCTCGTTCTTTGTTACCGGCGACCAGCGGATCAAGGATCTGTTGAACGGCAACGAGACCTTCATACCTTTCGAAACGTTGGGTGGCGCCATCTATCTGATCAATCGCGCCTCGATATCGCGAGTCATCCCACGGCAGGAAAAGCCGCAGGCGCAACCGACGCAGCAGAAATCCGGGGCGGCATAGCAATTTGCTTTTGTCCGGCCGCCGTCGCGGCAATCAGTTTTCGGGCAGCAGGGCGTAGGCTTCGATTTCGACCAGCATCTCTGGCTTGAAGAGGGCGCTGATCTCGACCAGGGTGGCGGCGGGTCGCACGCCGCTCGGTTTGAAAGCTTCGACGGTGGCTCGGCTGAAACCTTCAGGCTGGCTGATGTCGGTCACGTAGGCCACGATCCTGACCACGTCACCGAAGCCGGCCCCGGCCTGTTGCAGCACCCGCCCGATCTTGCGGTACGTTTCCTTGCACTGGGCGTAAAGGTCATCGCCCACGGCCTCGCCCTCGGCGTTCGCCGAGGTCGTGCCGGAGACGTGGATCTGGTTGCCGAAGCGAACGGCTCGGGCATAGGCGTCGCTGGCCTCGGTACCGTCGAAAATGTCTTGGCGGCTCATCCGTTCCTCCCCGTCTCGCCTCGTGGCCAAAGTTTTTGCTACGCTTTCGTTGAGGCTAACGCAATATGGGGAGACTGTAATGGACCTGGGTTTGGGTGGACTGCGGGCACTGGTCACCGGCGGCACGCGGGGTATCGGGCGCGCCATCGTCGAACGGCTGGCGGTGGAAGGCTGCAATGTCGCGTTCTGCGCCCGGGACGGCAAGGCGGCGGCAAAGCTGGCGGCGGCGCTTGAAGGGCACGGCGTCACGGCGGCCGGCGCGGCGGCCGACGTCACCGACAAGGCGGCGCTTCAGGCCTGGATCGAGGCTGCCGCGGACGCGCTGGGCGGCCTCGATGTGGTGGTGGCGAATGTCAGCGGCATGGGCGGGGTAACTGGCGACGAAGGCTGGCGCCGGGGCTTTGAGCACGACATCCTGGGCACCGTCCATACCTACGAGGCGGCGATGCCCTATCTCGAGCGTTCGAAGGCCGCTTGCATGGTGACGATCGCGAGCACAGCGGCGCTTGAATCGTTCGGGGGCGTGCGGCCCTACAACGCGGTCAAGGCGGCGCTCATCAACTACACCTCGAGCTTGGCTTCCGCGCTTGCCGGCAAAGGCATCCGGGCCAATACGGTCTCGCCCGGGACGATATTCTTCGAGGGCGGGACTTGGCACAAACGGCAGCTGGAGCAGCCGGAGATCTACCAGACGGCGCTCGCACGCAACCCCACCGGGCGCATGGGCCGGCCCGAGGAGGTCGCCAATGCCGTTGCCTTCATCGCCAGCCCGGCGGCCAGCTTCATTACCGGCGCCAATCTCGTGGTCGACGGCGCGCTGACCCAGCGGGTGCAATTCTGAGATCGTCTCAAGGCATCACGAAGCCGTGAAGGCTCGTCATTCCGAGATTGCCCGGCCCGTCCCGGGCTGGCACAATTTCAAATGACGAGAGCGATTCCGCGCCTCTCGCGACGACAGCGTCCGGCGTCAACCGTCGGCAACCTGTTGCGTAGCTCGCCGACGGCCGCCCGTGCGTATCGACTGTGCTTGAAGCGCGGCCCTGAGCAACTGCACGGCGGCGGCCAAACGCAAGATCCGAACGAGAGGGAGCGAGCAAGATGTCCACGAACCTTTGCAGGATGGGGTTAGCCGGGATCGGCATGATGGCCCTGCTTGGCCTTTCCGGAGGCGCGGCGGCGGCGCCGCAGGCGCTGGCCCTGGTCTCCACCAGCGGTGACATCACCCTTGCCTGCGAGGGCGATCAGTGCGGCGCCGAGATGTCGGCGTTCTGCCTGCAACCGAACCGGAACACGCCGGTCCGCGGCACCAAGTACAATCTGGTCGACGGCAGCGACCTGATCCTGAAGGGCGAGACCGGCGATGGCCGCGAGATCGTCCTGGACAGCGCCAAGTACCTCCGCTTTGCCTCGGAGCGCACGCACGTGGCGATGCGGGTCAGCGTCTCCGCCGAAGAGATGGCGGCCTTGGGTATCCGCGAAGTGAAGCTCAACGTCGGCGAGAACGTTGCGCTGTTGCCGGAGCCGACACCGGGCGATGAGCGGCCGCACCTCGATGCGGATCTGCTGATCCTGACCGGTTCGTTGCGCAAACTCGGCACGAAGGTGGTCGATTTCAACCGCAAGCACATGGTCGCGGCACGCCTGACCAGCCGAATGATCAATGAGATCTCGATCAACGGCCAGGTCTCGGAGGCGGAAAGCGAGCAGCTCTGGCAAAACGCGCTGCAGTCGGCGCAAGGCCAGACCCTGCCCGGGGACGGCGTCGGCATGGCGCGCCGCGCGGTCGAGTTCTGCAACTTCGCCACCAGAAATCGCGTCCTCTCGAGCATGCGCAGCTGCCTGCAGTCCGAACACGACGACATGCTGGAGATCCTGAACTCGAACTATTGGCAAGCCGTAAAGACCGGCAGCTGAACCGGGCATCATTGCCGCTTTCCGGCCGCGGCGGCACAACGCTGCCGCCGCCGGCCCGGGGCGTGCTCGCGGCCCTCGTGGCGTCGCTTGCGATCGCCCTGCCGGCGGGACCGCTGGCAGCTCAGATGGTGGCGCCGGACGCCGTTGGCCTCTGCTTCGAGGGCAGCGCCAACCCCGAGCTCGACGTCCAATACTGCGGCATAGCCATTGAGTCCGGCGAGCTGAGCGGTAGAAGCCTGGCGACCCTTTACGCGCAACGCGGCCGCGCCTACATCGAGATCGCGCGCGCCGACCAGGCGAAGCTCGACTTCGAGCGCGCGCTGGCGCTCAATCCGCTGTCGGCGGACGCCTATCACGGCCGCGGACTGGCGCATCACGCGGCTGGCGACTTCGCCGCTGCGATCCGGGACTTCGACGTCGCGCTCGAACTCTCGCCAAGCTTTGTCGAGGCCCTGCGCAGCCGGGCTACCGCGCGTCTCTATCAAGGCGATCTGGCGGCTGCCATTCGTGACTTTGACGCCGAGTTGCGTCGTGTGCCGCTGGACGATGTCGGCCGCATCCTGCGTGGCCTGGCTTACTATGCCAGCGGTCAACACGTGCAGGCCGTCGAGGATCTGGCAGCGGCGACCGCCGAGGGTTATCCCTATCGCTTCCTGCCGCTCTGGCTCTTTCTGGCTCAGGCGCGCAGTGGCATTGACGGCGGCGCCGGCCTCGCCGCGGCGCGGAACGAGCTTGAGCCGAGGAAATGGCCGGCCCCCCTCTTCGATCACTATTTGGGCGATGCGGATGCGGCGTCGGTAATTGCCGCCCTGGCCGCATTGCCGCCGTCGGTGCAGCAGACGCGGCGCGGCGAAGCGCACCTGTTCATCGGCGAGTCGGCGCGCCTCGCAGGCGATGCGACGGCGGCCCGACAACACCTGACCGCAGCGATGGCGGCCGCGGACCGGCGTTCGGTGGAATGGGCCATGACCAAGGCCCTCTTGGCGCAGATCGAACGCTGAGCTTGGCCAGGCGGTTTCCACCCGGGCGCGGACCGGTGTTAACCTTGGCGGTTCTTGCCAGTATAGGGGGTCGCCGGATGGAGTTCGGCTTTTTCGCCTTGTCGCCGCAGCGTTCGCCTGAGAAGACGGCGCCCCAGGTCTTGTCCGACACCGTGGCCGAGGTCTGTCTGGCCGAGTCGCTCGGCTTCGATGTCGCCTGGATCGCCGAGCATCATTTCTCCAACCTCAGCCTTTCCCCTTCGCCCCTGTTGCTGGCCGGCCACCTCGCCGGCCTGACCCGGCAAATCGCCCTCGGCACCGGGGTCGTCGTCCTGCCGCTCTATCAGCCGATGCGGCTGGTGGAAGAGATCGCCTATGTCGACATGCTGAGTCAGGGCCGGTTGCGCCTCGGCATCGGTGCCGGCAGCCAGAACCACGAGTCACGCGGTCTCGGCACCGACGTCGCGCATGCCCGCGAGCGCTTTCTCGAAGTATTGGACATCATCGAAATGGCCTTCGCCGAGGGCCGCGTCGCCTATCAGGGGCGGCATTTCCGGATACCCGAGACGGCGCTGTCGATCCGCCCGCTGCGGGCCGAAGGACCGCCGATCTACCTGGCCGGTCTGGCCGAAGACGAGGAAGTCGCACGCCGCATGGCCGAGCGCGGCTATATCCCCTTCGCCTCCGCGGCCTGGCAGCCGGTGCCGGCGGTGGCGAAGAAGCGCGCCGGCTACGAGGCCGGCTACCGCGCCGCCGGCTGCGATCCGGGGACCATGCCCTTCGCCGTGCAGCGGCTGATCTACGTCACCGACGATAGGGCGGAGGCGCGGCGCGCCGCCGAGGCGGCCCGCTACACCTATCGCCTGGTCACCAGCGTCAAGGGCGCCTCGCCCGAATTCGACGGCGCCTTCATTCGCGAGCGGCCGATGTCGGGCGAGGACGAGCTGGAGGCGATCCTCGAGGCGGCGATGATCGGCGATGCCGAGAAGTGCGCCGAACGCATCGTCGCCGACGTCGAGGCGCTGGGCCTGACGCACCTGAGCTGCTTCATGAACTTCGGCGGCATGCCGTCGGCGGGCGTGCGCCGCTCGATGGAGCGCTTTGCCCGCGACGTCCGCCCGCTGGTCGAACGGGCGCTGGCCGGACGCGCGCCCCATCGCGCCCGGAGGCTTGGCGCCGAGAGCGGCTGAAGACGACGGACCATTTCCTTGCGCGTTCTGCTCTGGTGCCTCTCGATCCTGGCGACGGCGGCGCTCTCGCTCGCCGGCCTCGCGTTGCTATTGCCGGGTATGAAAGAGGGCCACTCGTTCGAGGAACTTCCCTTCCACTTCGGCGGAGCCGCGATATTGACGACCGCCGGCGTCGCCTGGTGGTACGGCGCCGGCCGGTCCGCGCGCCGGGCGGTCGTGGGCTGGATCATCCTGGCGCCGCCATTCCTTGCCGCCCTGTTCGTCGCCGGCGATCTCGCGCTGGCCCGCTATCAGGGCATCCGCCTTGCCGACTCGGTGAGGATCGCCGGCTACCGCGAGATCGCGATCGAATGGCCGGGCTTCGACGGACCGGTCGGCCTGCGGGTCGAAATCGAACTGGAGCATGGCTCCGCGCCAGGCGGCACGCTCAGTCCACCCGAGCTGCGCATGGGTCCGTCGATCGAGGTCCCGCTCGACCGGGCCTGGGCCGTGCGGACCAGCGGCAGCGGCTATTTCAAAGGCGATAGCGAAGCACTGCGCGGCCCGCCCTTGACCCTGCTCAAGTCGGTGTTGTTCCGGGCCCAGCCGCAGAATCCGGACTGGTCGCAACGGCTCGGCCCCGAGGACCACAGCCGCGTCGCTTTCGAGCTCTATCCCGGCATCATCTACCGGCTCGACGGCCCGTCCCGGCTCTGTCTCTCGGATCTCGCTCCCGGCCTGCCGACCTGCGCGACCGGGCAGGAGCCCCAGTCCGGTTGCCGCCGCCGCGGCTCCAGGATCGAACTGGAACCCGTCTACCACGACGGCGCCGACCTCAGCGCCCTCTGGTATTTCTTCGGCGGCAGCGATCTGATCGCCGATCTGGGCGCGAAACTGACCGCAACTCTTAGGCAGCAGAGCCGCCTGCAGGGCGCGCCGGAAGCCTGGACGGCGATGCAGCGGCGTCTAGAGCCGGCTGGCCTCGCCCGGGCCGGCTACGTCCTCTGCCCGTCCGGCCCCGACAGCCATACCGGCTTCAGCGTCTGCTATTGCCGCTGAAGGAGGCGCTCGCTAACGTGGCCTCCTTTCCACACATCAGCGGGCGCGGCAGAACATGAAGGGACTGCAGGACAAGGTCGCCGTCATCACCGGCGGCGCCAAGGGCATCGGCGAGGCGACGGCGCGGGCTTTTATCGCCGCCGGGGCCAGGGTCGCGCTCGGCGACCTGGATGACAAGGCGGGCACGGCGCTGTCCGAAGCGTTGGGCCAGGCGGCCTGCTTTCACCGGCTCGATGTCACCGACGACGACGGCATCGCCCGCTTCGTCGCGGCGGCGCAGGATGCCTTCGGCGGCATCGACATCCTGGTCAACTGTGCCGTCTATTGGCCTGACGGCGGTCTCTCCTCGGATCGCGAAACCTGGCTCGCCTCCTTCAACACCAATGTCGTCGGTCCGGCGAAGATGCTGGAGGCGGTGGCACCGTCGATGCGCCGGCGCGGCGGCGGCGCGGTCGTCAACTTCTCCTCGATCGCCGGCAAGTTTGGTCAGAAAGGCCGTGGCTGCTATCCCGTCGCCAAGGCCGCGGTGCAGCAGCTGACGCGTAACCAGGCGATGGAGCACGCCGCCGACGGGATCAGGGTCAACGCGATCTCGCCGGGCTGGACCTGGGCCGGCCCGATCATCGATCTGGCCAAGGGCGAGATCGCCCGCGGCGACCGTCTGGCGGCCGAGTACTTTCCGTTGGCGCGGCTCGGCCGGACCGAGGACGTCGCCAACGCGGTGCTCTATCTCTGTTCGAATGCCGCTGCCTTCGTCACCGGTATCGATCTGCCGGTCGACGGCGGCTATGCCATGATCGGCCCGGACCGCGGCATCCCGCAGATGGGCCGCATGGCCGATGCCTGAGCCGGCCGACGGGAAGCTGGCCCGGGTCCTGCTCTCGCCGGCCAGGGTGGCGGTGATCGGCGCCTCCGCCGATCCGCGCAAGACCGCCTCGCGCCCGCAGCGCTATCTGCGCAAGCACGGCTTCACCGGCGAGCTGTACCCGGTCAACCCCGGCCGCGGCGAAGTCTTCGGCGAACCCGCGGTGGCCTCGCCGGAACAGCTTCCCGACGGCATCGACCACGCCTGCATCCTGCTGCCGACCGAGGCGGTGGAAGCGGCGGTCGTCGCCTGCGCCGAGCGGGGCATCGCCTGCGCCAGCATCCTTGCCGGCGGCTTCGCCGAGACCGGTCCCGAAGGCCAGGCCCGGCAACGCCGCATCAAGGAAGCGGCACAGCGTCACGGCATGCGCCTCTTGGGCCCGAACTGCATCGGCGTCATCAACCCGGTCGACCGGATCGCGCTCTCGGCGAGCGCCGCGCTGGACGTCGACAGCCTGCTGCCGGGCCGGCTGGGCCTGGTCTCGCAGAGCGGCAGCCTGCTGGGCGCCCTGCTCTCGCGGGGCCAGGCGCGCGGCCTCGGCTTCTCGAAGCTGGTCTCCGTCGGCAACGAGGCCGACCTCGGCCTGGGCGAGATCGCCGATCTGCTGGTCGACGACCCGACGACGGAGGTCATCCTGCTGTTCCTGGAAAGCGTTCGCGATGCGTCGCGCATCGAGGCCATGGCCCGGCGCGCGCAGGCGGCGGGCAAGCCGGTAATCGCCTACAAGCTCGGCCGTTCCGAGGTCGGCGCCGAGCTGGCGACCAGCCACACCGGCACCCTTGCCGGCAACGATGCCGCGGTCGATGCCTTCCTCGATGCCGCGGGCATCATTCGCGTCGATGTCTTCGAAGGGCTGCTGGAAGCGGCGGCGCTGGCCCGCGGACAGACGGCGCGAACGCGGCCCGGCCGCGCGGTGGCCGTCGTCACCACCTCCGGCGGCGGTGGTGCCATCGTGGTCGACCGCCTGGGCCTGGCCGGCCTCGACGTGCCGGCGCCGCCACCGGCGTTGAGGCGGAAGCTCGCCGGGCAGGGTATCGAGATCGGTCCCGGACGCCTGATCGACGTCACCATGGCCGGCGCGCGCCCCGATGTTTACGGCGCCATCTTGCTGGCCCTGATGGAATCCGACCATGCCGACGCGGTGGTCGCCGTGGTCGGCTCGTCGGCGCAGTTCCATCCCGAACTCGCCGTGCAGCCGATTGTCGAGCTGGCGGGGCGGGGCAAGCCGCTGGCCGTGTTCCTGGCACCGGAAGCCGGGGCTTCGGCGCGGCGTCTGGCAGAGGCCGGAATCGCCGGCTTCCGCACCCCGGAAAGTTGCGCCGATGCGATGTCGGCAGTCCTGCGCCGGCGCCCGCCCGCCGAGGTCAGCCGCCGGCCGTTCGGCGATCTCGATCGCGTCGGTAAACTGCTCGCTGCGGGCGCCGATGACGAGGCTGCCGCGCTTGCCGTCTTTGCGGCGCTGGGCATCCCGCGCATCCGTTCACTGGTCCTGCCGGCGGAGCCGGAACCGGCCGCCCTGGCGGAGATCGACTTCTATCCCGTGGCCGCCAAGATCCGCTCGCCCGACATCGCGCACAAGAGCGACGCCGGCGGCGTGATCCTGGCCATTGAGGACGCCGCGGCGTTGCGACGGGCCTGCCGGCTGTTGATCGAGAACGCGCGCCGCCATCGCCCGGAGGCGCGGATCGGCGGCATCATCGTGCAGGCGATGGCGTCGGGCGTCGCCGAGCTGCTGATCGGCTATCGGTGCGATGCCCAGGTCGGACCGCTCGCCGTCGTCGGTATCGGCGGCACCCTGGCCGAGGTCCTTGCCGACGTGCAGGTGGCGCGCGCGCCGCTGTCGCTGGAGCGGGCCCGGGCGATGATCTTCGATCTCAAGGGGGCGCCCCTGCTGCGGGGCTTCCGCGGTCGTGCCTCGGCCGACGTCGAGGCGCTGGCGCGGGCGCTGGCCGCGCTCTCGGATCTGGCCCGTCTGCCCGAGGCGGCGGTCAGCGAGGCCGAGATCAATCCCTTGATCGTCGGCGCCGAGGGCGAGGGCGTGGTCGCCGTCGACGGCCTAATCGTCAGGCAGAGACGGCCCGTCTGAGGGAACTCACCTTACCAACCGAGGGCATAACAGGCGCGGCGGAAGTCGGCCGCGCCCTTCAGGATCCCCGACTCCTCGTCGCGCTTGACCAGGCAGATCGCGCCGGCCTTGTAGTCGCCGACCGGCCACCACTGCACGTCATGGCCTTTGCGCTTCAGCGCCGCGCCGGTGGCCTCGTCGAACCAGCCTTCAAGCATCAGCCGTCCCGGATAATGGTTATGGGGCGCGAACGAATTGGGGAAGCTGGCGGTGGCGAAACGGGGCGCCTCGACCGCCGCCTGAGGCTCCATGCCGAAGACCTCGTGATTGATCAGCGCCTGCGCCATGGCCTGGATCTGCACATCGCCGCCGGGCGTGCCGAAGGGCATCACCGACTTGCCTCTGCGGACGGCGATCGCCGGATTGGGCGTCAGTCGCGGCCGCTTGCCGGGGGCCGCCGATGACGGGTGCGCCGGGTCGGCCCAGGACTGCGAGCCACGGGTCGACGGGCAGAGCCCGGTGCCCGGCACCACCGGTGCGTTGTGCGCGGTATCGCTGGGGGTCGCCGAGAAGGCGTTGCCGTGCCTGTCGACGACGGCGACGTAGGAGGTGTCGAGCGCCGTTTCGACCTCGTTCCTGGCGACCGGCGCTTCGGCGTAGCGGCGGCCTCCCTGCCCCGCCACATCGCCCGGCGGCGGCATGTCGGGCCAGGCCTCGTCGGCGCGGATCAGGCCACGTCGCTCGTCCGAATAGCGGTTCGACAGCAGCGCCTCGAGCGGCACCTCGACGAAGCGCGGATCACCGTAATAGTGGTGGCGGTCGGCGAAGGCCAGCTTCAGGGCCTCGGTGACGACGTGGATGTAGTCCGGAGAGTTGTGGCCGAGCGCCTTGAGGTCGAAGCCCTCCAGCAGGCGCAAGGTCTGCAGCAGGGCCGGACCCTGGCACCACGGACCGCAGGTAAAGACCTCGAGGTCGTGGAAGCGCGCGCTCGCCGCGGGCTCGATGCCGACGTGGAACGCCGCCAGATCCTCGGCCCTGAGCAGGCCACCGCTGGCCTCGTGGAAGCGCACGATCTCGGCGGCGATGTCGCCCTTGTAGAAAGCGTCACGAGCCGCGCGCAGACCGGCCTCGCGGCCCTGGCCGTTGCCGCCCGCCCGCTCTTCGTCCGCCATGTAGGTCAGGGTTCTGGCGAGGTCGCTCTGCACGAACAGATCGCCCGCCCGTGGCGGCTCGCCGCCGGGCAGGTAGATCGCGGCGTTGCCCGGCCAGCGGCGGTAGCCCTCGGCGTGCTCGGCAATCAGCTTGGCCATCAGCGGATACATGACGAAGCCCTCGCCGGCGAAGCGGATCGCCGCCCGGGCGACCTCGCCGAAACGCATGCTGCCGTAATTCTCGAGGGCGGTGATCCAGGCGTCGGGCGCGGCCGGGACGACGACGCGCAGGATGCTCTCGGGAATGGTGCCGCCATGCTCGCGCTGGAACAATTCCGGGTCGAGGGCGCGCGGCCAGGTGCCGAGGCCGCTGATGGTGACGATCTCGCCGGCCTCGGCCAGGTAGATCATGATCGGCGCGACGCCGGCGAAGTTGACCAGCTCGCTCTGCACCACGCTCAGGACCATGCCGGCGGCGACGCCGGCATCGATAGCGTTGCCGCCGGCCTCCAGGATCTCAAAACCCGCGTGGGCGGCGAGATAATGCCCGGCCGCGACCATGTGCCGCGTGCCCTGCAAGGTCGGCCGCATGGAGGGGGTCGCCGAACCCCTGCCCTCGTCCGTGAACGTCGTCGTCATTGTTGCTCTTCCTCGGTTGCCGCCGCCGCCGGCCTTCAGTGACTACAGCATAGGTCATTTCACCGCGGAAATCAGGCGCCGCGGGTCCGTCGGCGCTGCCGCTGCTACCGCTCGTCGGCGATCCACGATAAAGCTTGCCGCGAAACCGGCAGCGTGAGCCGTTGATCTGGACGCATGAGCACCTACGAAGCCGCGACAGCGAAGGCCGGGGCCGGTCACCGGTGGCTGACGCTTTTTACCGTCGTGCTGGCGACCACGCTCTACGCCACCACCATCCTGGTCGTCTCGGTGATCCTGCCGCAGATGCAGGGCACCCTGTCGGCGACGCAGGACCAGATCGCCTGGGTCGTCACCTTCAATATCCTGGCTACCGCCGTGGTGACGCCGATGAGTGGCTGGCTGGCCGACCGTTTCGGCCGGCGCCGGGTGATGATCTGGTGCATCGCCGCCTTCACCGCCTCGACCGCGCTTTGCGGCCAGGCTGACGCGCTGCTGCCGCTGGTGATCTACCGCATCGCCCAGGGTGCCTTCGGGGCGCCGCTGATTCCGCTCGGACAGGCGGTCATCCTCGACACCTTTCCCCGGCATGAACACGGCAAGGCGACGGCGATCTTCGGCATGAGCGTGGTGGTCGGCCCGATCATCGGACCGGCCTTCGGCGGCTACCTGGCCGAGGCCTACAACTGGCGCTGGGCCTTCTACATGCTGGTCCCGGCCGGAGCCCTGGCCTGCCTCGGCCTCTGGCTGGTGCTGCGCGATCAGGCCGAACGCCATCCGCGGCGGCTCGACTGGATCGGCTTTCTCAGCCTCTCGACCGCGGTCGTGGCGCTGCAATTGATGCTCGACCGCGGGCAACGCCACGACTGGTTCAACTCGGCCGAGATCGTCATCGAAGCCTGCCTGGCGGTAGCGGCCTTCTACATCTTCACCGTGCACAGCCTGACCGCGCGCAAGCCGTTCCTGAACTTGCACCTGCTGCTCAATCGCAACTACAGCGTGGGCCTGGTACTAGTGACCATCTACGGCATGTTGAACTTCACGCCGATGATCCTGCTGCCGCCGATGCTGCAGAACTTGATGGGTTACCCCGACTCCGTCATCGGCACGCTGCTCGGATTCCGCGGTGCGGGGGCGACGACCGGGTTCTTCCTCGCCTTTTTCTTCGGCCGCCTCGACCCGCGGATCGGCATGACCATCGGTTTCCTGGCCCAGGCCGCCTCGGGCTGGTACATGGCCGGCTTCGACATCAACGTGACCAGCGCCGACGTGGCCCTGACCAGTTTCGTCCAGGGCGTCAGCGTCGGCATGGTCTGGGTGCCGATGACCGTCGCCACCTTCGCCACCATCAAGCCCGAGCACCTGGCCGAGACATCGGCGGTTTATCACCTGCTGCGCAACCTCGGCAGCAGCGTTTTCATCTCGCTCAGCGTCACCACCGTGATCCGCACCGCCAGCGCCAATTACGCCGGCATGACCGAGTTCATCAACCCGTTCAACGAAACCCTGCTGTATTCCTCGATTCTCGGGGCCTGGCGCCCGGAGACGGCCACCGGCCTGGCCCAGATCAGCGACGAGATCCAGCGCCAGGCCCTGATGATCGGCTACCTCAATGCCTTCGGGCTCTACACTATCGCTTCGCTCGCGGTAGTGTTGCTGGTCTTCCTGGTGCAAGCACCTTCACGCGCCGACGCCAGGGCCTGAAGCGCACGGTACGTGGAATGGCGAGACACTACGAGAGCACGTTCGTGTGGGAGTTCGACGTTCCGCCTTCGCGAATCTGGACCGCGCTCGCCGACACCCAGCGTTTCAACGAAGCCGCCGGCCTGCCGCGCCACGTGATCAGCGAGGAAACGCTGGCCGACGGCAGGGTGCGCTTTCATGCCGAGGCGCCGCTCGGCCCGCTGCGGCTGCGCTGGGAGGAAATCCCGGTCGAGTGGATCGACGGGCAGTGGTTTCGCCACCTGCGCGTCTTCGAGAACGGCCCGATCCGCAGCATCGACGCCCGCCTGCAGCTCACGGCCGAGGGGCGCGGCTGCATCGGCAGCTATCATTTGCAGGCGACGCCCGCGAACTGGCTTGGCCATCTGCTGCTGGCAAGCGTGTTCTTTCCCAAGGCCCGCCGCAACTTCACGGCGCTGGCCCTGCAGGGGCTGGAGTGGGCGCAGGGCGAGCGAGAACGCATGTTCGGCACCGAGCCGCGTCCGCCTTCGGGCGAGCGCCAGGCCCGGATCGGGGCCCTGATCGAAAAGATCGAGGACAGCGGCAACGGCAACGGCCTGACCCGCCGTTTGGCCGACTGGATCTTGCAGGCGCAGGAAATGGACCTGATGCGGATCCGTCCTTTGCATCTGGCCCGACAGTGGCAGGAGGCGAGCCGGGCGGTGATCGAGATGTGCCTGCAGGCAGTACGCGAGGGCCTGCTGGAATTGCGCTGGGATTTGCTCTGCCCGCGCTGCCGCGGCGCCAAGCTGACGGCGGACAGCCTGGATCAGCTGCCGCGCGAGGCGCACTGTCCGTCCTGCAACATCAGCTACGACCGCAATTTCGCCCGCAACGTCGAGCTCTGCTTTCGTCCCGCCCCGGTGCTGCGCGCGGTCGCTGACGGCGAGTACTGCCTGTTCGGCCCGATGTCGACGCCGCACGTCAAGGCCCAGGTGCGCGTCGAGGCGGGCGAGAGCCGCGTCTGCGAAGCGCGGCTGGCACACGGCAGCTATCGCCTGAGAACCCTGGAGGCCGGCGGCGAGAGCGAGATCGGCTACGAAGGCGGTCCCTTTCCAAGCCTGCTCGCCGAAGCCGGCAGCGTGACGCCCGGCGGCTTCGAGGGCGAGGGCCGTATCGGCTTTCACAATCGCGAGGACCGGGCGCTGACCCTGATCATCGAATCTCGCGACTGGCTCGCCGACGCCTTAACAGCCCATCACGTGACCACCCTGCAGTGCTTCCGAGACCTGTTTCCCGACCAGCTGTTGGCGCCCGGCGAGGAAGCCGACATCTCACAGGTCGTGCTTCTGTTCACCGACCTGAAGGGATCGACCGCTTATTACGAACGGGTCGGCGATGCCGCCGCCTACCGCGCCGTGCGCGCCCATTTCAGTCTGTTGGCGGGACTCGTCCGCGAGCACGATGGCGCCATCGTCAAGACCATCGGCGATGCGGTGATGGCGGCGTTCAAAGATCCGGCGGACGCGGTCAGCGCGGCCCTGGCGATGCAGGAGCAGATCGCCAAGTTCGCCGCCGCCGGCCGGGCCGGCGACTTCGTCCTCAAGCTCGGCCTGCACATGGGCCCCTGCATCGCCGTGACCTTGAACGAGCGCCTGGACTACTTCGGTTCGACGGTCAACAAGGCGGCGCGGCTGCAGAACGAAAGCCTCGGCGGCGACATCGTGCTGTCGGAGGAGATGTTCCTGGATCCGGCAGTCGAGAAGCTGTTGGCGGCCTACGATCTGAACGCGGAACAGGCGCTTCTGCGCGGCTTCGCGACCCCGATCGCCTTCCGGCGGCTGCGCCAATAGCGGCGCTCAGGCGGCAAGCCCGGATTCGCGAATCGTCAGGGCGATCTGCTGTTCCGCCTGATGGCCCATCAGATGCACGCCGGCGACGCCGGGAATGTGTTTGAAAGCGTGCATCAGTTCGGCGCAAATGCGGCGACCTTCGGCGCGGGCATCGTCGGCCGCTTCCAGCCGCTCGATCAGGGCATCGGGAATGATGGTGCCGAACAGGCTCTCGCGCATCCAGCGCGCCTGCCGCGCGGATGCCAGCGGCGCCAGGCCGACCAGGATCGGCAGGCGCTCGGGGATGGCGAATTCGCGCAGCCGCGCGATGTAACGGCCGAGGATCTCGGTATCGAAGCAGAATTGCGTCTGCGCAAAATCGGCCCCGGCCTCGATCTTGGCCAGCAGGCTGGCCGGTTCCCAGTCCGCGGGCGGGTCGATCGGCATATCGGCGACGCCGACGAAATAGCGCGGCGGCGGATCGATCTCGCGGCCGGAAGGCAGCTTGCCCCGATCGCGCATCATCGTCGCCAGCGCGACCAGCCCGCTCGAGTCGATGTCGTTCACCGCGGTCGCCCCGGGTTCGTCACCGACCGCCAGCGGGTCGCCGGAAAGACAAAGCAGGTTCGGAAGGCCGAACCCGGAAACGCCCAGCAGGTCCCGCTCCATCGCCAGCTTGTTGCGGTCGCGGGTGGTCAGCTGCAGCACCGCCTCGAGGTCGTTCTCGCGCTGCATGAAATAGGCGGCGGCAAAGCTGGACAGATGCGCCCGCGCGCCGGCGCCGTCGGTGACGTTGACCGCGTGCACCAGTCCCTTCAGTTCGGCGGTGCGTTCCACCACCTTGGCCGGTGCGGCGGTCAGCGGCGGCGTCGTTTCAGCGGTGATGGCGAAGCCGCCTTCGGCGAGCACTTGCTCGAGGCGGCCGGAGCTCTTCGACGCATTGGTCATGGCCGGCATGCTAGTGTCGCCGGCAGGCGCGGGCCAGTCCTTTCACGCCGCTGGGCCCGGCCTGGCGCGAAAACGGATCGGCAGGCGCTTCAAGCCGCGCAATACCAGGCTATCCGACCATTCGAGCTCGCCCTCCTCGACCTCGAACTCGTCCAGGCGCGCCAGGAGGCGCGGCAAGGCAATCCGCCCTTCCAGGCGAGCCAGCGGCGCGCCAAGGCAGAAATGGATGCCGTAGCCGAAGGCGATCTGGCGATTGGGCGCGCGGCGGATGTCGAAGCGCTCCGGCTCGCTGAAAGCGCGCGGATCGCGGTTGGCGGCATTCAGCATGGCGAAGACCCGGTCGCCTTTGGCGACCCGCCGTTCACCCAGCACCATGTCTTCGCCGGCGATCCGCACCATGGCGTTGATCGGTCCGTCATAGCGCAGGATCTCCTCGACAGCGCCTTCCGCCAGCTCCGGTCGTTGGCGCAGCAGGCTCTGCTGCTCGGCGAAGCGGGTCAGGTGCAACAAGCCGGTGCTGAGCAGGTTCGTCGTCGTCTCGTGGCCGGCGAAAAGCAGCAGGATCGCCGAAGCCACCAGCTCGGATTCGTTCAGCGTCTGTCCGACCGTCTCGGCGGCCAGCAGCTCGCTGATCAGATCCTCGCGCGGCTGGCGCCGGCGTTCGGCCACTAGCTCGCGAAAGTAGGCGCTCATCTCGCGGGTCGCCCGCTCGGCGCGCTGATACTTGGCCGGGGTAACCTGGGCGCTGCCAACGAACAGCGCCAGATCGTCAGACCAGGTCTTGAAGCTCTCGAGGTCTGCGAGCGGCACCCCCAGCATCAGCATGACCACCGAGGCCGGCAGCGGGTAGGCGAAATCGGCGATGACGTCCATGCGGCCGCGCGCGATGACCCGGTCGATCAGGTCGTCCACGATGGCTTCGATACCGGGGATCATGCGTTCGACGGCGCGCGAGGTGAAGCCGCGGTTCAGCAGTCGGCGCAGGCGCGTGTGGTCCGGCGGATCGAGAAACACCGCCCACAGGCCGAGCGAGGCTTCCAGCTCGCGGACATTGGCGCGTTCTTCCGCCTTCAAGTGCTCGAAAAACGGGCTCAACCTGTCGGCGGAAAACCGGCCGTCGTTCAACGCCAGCCGGCAGTCGTCGTAGCGCGTCAGCACCCAGCCCGAGAGGGCGGGGGACCAATGCACAGGGTCCGATTCGCGCAGTTGGCGAAACAGCGGAAATGGATCGGCCCGCGTCTCTGAATCCTTGGGATCGTAATGCAGCGGCATGGCGATGATAGGGATCGCGGCAAGAAATCGAATCCCTGCGGTCCTTAGCACCACGCCCGATGTCAGGGCAATGCCGCCTGCGGTGCCGCTGCGCCGATCTAGATCTTGTGTCGACGCCCGAAGTGTGGTGCACCCTCGCGGAATTGCGCGTAGAATCGCCTATTCGGGGATTTAATCGTCATGCTTAAAATCGTCGGTCTCTGCTTTCTTTTCCTTCTCTACTCATTGCCGGCCTGGGCCAACTTCAGCGAAGGCCAGGCGCGTTTCTCGGGCGGCGACTACAAAGGCGCGTACGAGAAGTGGCTGCCCCTGGCGGAGAAGGGCGAGCCCCGCGCCCAGTACAGCGTGGGCGTGCTGTTTCTGCAGGGGTTGGGCGTGGGAAAGGACATGAAGGAGGCGGAACTGTGGTTCGGCCGGGCGGCGCAGCAGGGCTATGCGCCGGCGGCGGCGGCGCTGCGGGCGCTCAAGGCACAAGCGGCGCCGGCCCAGCCCGCCAAACCAGGGGGCACCGCAACGCCGCCGCCGCCGGCGGGAAGCCCCTATCCCAAGCCGTTGAGCGAGCGCGAGCAGATCGTCGCCCTGATCCACGAACTCGTCCGCCAAGCCAACCTGCAGTTGCGCGCCGGCCATCTTGACTACCAGGGCCTGGACGTCAACGACGGCGGCGACGGCTTCGACATCGTGCTGCGCGGTCTCGCCATGTACGGCGATCCCGGCGAGCGCCTGCTGATCGGCGACGTCGTCGGCCGCGTCGGCCGGGTCGGAGACCGCTACTATCGGATCGGCTTCACGCTGCCGGACCGCCTTCACGGCTACGAGGCGGGGCGAGAGCAACCGTCGGAAATCCAAATTGCCCGCCAGAGCAACGAGTTGCTCTGGGACCGCGATCTCGAACTCATGGTCGATGTCGACATCGTCTGGAGCGGGCTCGCCATCATCGAGCCGGACGGACGGCAGGCCGGGCGCATTGACGAAATCGCCATGGTCTCGGACATGGTCGAGAATGGCGGCCTGTGGTCGGGGCCGGTGAGCCTGCGGATGCGCGGCGTCGACGTCGCCGACAGCCGCACCGGGCACCTGAAGCTGGGCGAGGTCGGCTTGCGCGCCCAGTTCGATAAGCTGGATATGGTGCGCTATTCGGCGCTGTCCCGGGCGGTAAGCCTGGGCGAGCAGCGGCCGACGCAGACCCTGGAGGCGATCAAGGGACTGGTGGCCGGGGTCAAGCTCGACCTCTTCCTCAACGACTTGCAGGTTGCGCGCCCGAACGCCGGCACGCTTGGCCTTGCCAGCGCCAACTATCGCCTCGGCTTTCTCGGCCTCGACCGGCAGCTGGCCTTGCTTGAAATGGCCTGGATGCACGGCGGCCTGAAGGGGCAGCCGCCCGACGTGCCGGACTTGGCGCCGCGCGATGCCCAGATCCGCTTTGTTTTCGACCGCCTGCCGGTGGAGATGCTGCTGAGGACGGGAGTCACGGCCGGGCTTGAGTACATGCTGTTCGGTGAAGTCGGGACCCAGGGCGATGTGCTGAACGAACTGCGGTTTTCCCTGTCGGAGGCACAGACCGAGTTGCGCATCGACGACGGCCGCTTCGAGGGACCAAACCTGCTGCTCACCATCGCCGGCATTCTGGGCGCCGACGCCCAGGCGCTGTGGGGCCTTTCGGGCAGCATCGGCGTCACCGTGCTGGGGCTCGATAAGCTGATCCAGGCCTACGAGGGAAAATCATCGCCGCCGCAGCGCAATCCGGGCCGGCCGTCGTTCGGCGAGAAACTGCGCACGCTGGGACAGCTGGCCTCCGACGGCAAGACCTACATTTTCAACTTCGAGCTCACCCGCCAGGGCCAGCTGCTCGTCAATGGACAGGACGCCGGGCCGCTGATCGCCGCCTTCATCGCCGGTTGAGCGCAGACGCCTTCAGGTCGCCTTCTCGTCGGCGGCCAGCAGGTAGCAGCCGTTGATCTTCCAGTCGCCGTTCGGCTGGCGCTGCATCTCGTAGAGCGCGATGACCACTTCCTGATCGGGGCCGACCAGGATCACCCGTTGCGTCGGAAGGGCCCGCCTGGTGAGCAGTTGGCCGAAGCGCACCTCGCGCGGCCGATAGACCGGACGATAGCTTTGCCGCACCATCGCCATGAACACCTCGGCGGTACCGAACATGCCGCGAATGGTCGGCGAGGCGAAGGAGAATGCCGTCTCGCCGTCGTCCTGGCGAAAAGCCTCGATCTGGCGCGAAATCACGCTCTGGATGGCATGACGGTCGGCGGCATCGATTTCGGCTGCGGCGGCGGGAACGATCGCCGTCAGCAGCAGAAACAGCAGGCCGGGACTCCGGTAGGAGAGCCGATGGCGATTGCCGGTCCGCAGCAGGCGCATGGCCGCCCTCTCCCATCGCGACAGGGACGCGAATATGCTACGACAACGGCAGCCGGCGGGCGAGAGTTGATCTGAGACGGGATAGCGGCATGCGGTTGGGCGAAGCCAGGTTTGCCGTGGGCCAAGTCGTCCGCCACCTGATGTTCGGCTATCGCGGCGTGATTTTCGACGTCGATCCGGAATTCCGCGCCAACGAAGACTGGTACCAACAGATGGCGCTGAGCCGTCCGCCCAAGGACCGCCCCTGGTATCACGTCCTGGTGCACGACGCGCAGCACACGACTTATGTAGCGGAGCGGAACCTGGAACTCGACGATTCCGACGAGCCGGTGCGGCATCCCCTGCTCGACGAATATTTCGAGGGCGTGCGCGCGGGCCGCTACGTCACCCGACGGCAAACGCTGTCGTGAGCCCATGCGGTACTTTTTCTTCGGCACTTTGATGGACCGCGCGCTGTTGGCCGTGGTGCTTGGCCGCATCTTGCCCGAACCGGCCCTCGGGCCGGCACAGCTCGCCGGCTATGCCCGCTACTGCGTCCGCGAGGAGGCCTTTCCCATCCTGGTGCCGGAGGCGGGCGCGACCGTCGACGGTCTTCTCGTCCGCGGCCTGACCGCCGAGGATGCGACCCGCATCGCCTGGTACGAGACCGACGACTATGAGATCCGCGAGACGACGGTCCGGCGGCCGGACGGCCACGCGATCCTCGCCAATTGCTGCCTGCCGCGGGTCGACGCGGCGGACGGTCGGCGCCCCTGGAATTTCGAAATCTGGCGCCAGCGGGACCGCCGGCAGGCCTTGCTTCTGGCCCGCGATTGGATGGCTGAGTTCGGCACCGGCGACATCGAGCGGGCCGAGCGTAGTTACCAGGCCCGCAAGCGGCGCTTCCTGGGCGGCGGCTAGCATGCACGGCGTCTTTGATGCCGCGGCGGCGCTGCTGGGTCTGGCGGCGCTGTTCGGTTATCTCAACCACAAATACCTGAGGCTGCCCCGGACCATCGGTCTGGTGATTATCGCCCTCGCCGCCTCGCTTGCCGTTCTCGGCCTTGATGCTCTCGCTCCCGGGTTGGACATCGGCGTCAGCGTTCGCGAGGTGATGCTGGAGATCGATTTCTCCGAAACCTTGATGCAAGGCATGCTGAGCTTCCTGCTGTTCGCCGGCGCCCTGCATGTCGATCTGTCCGAGCTGGCCAGCCGCAAGTGGGCGATCGGCTCAATGGCGACGCTGGGCCTCTTGATGTCGACTGCCATCGTCGGGCTGGCGATGTGGGGGGTCTTCGCCCTGGTCGGCCTCGACCTGCCACTGATCTACTGCCTGCTGTTCGGGGCGCTGATCTCGCCGACCGATCCGGTGGCGGTGCTCGGCATTCTCAAGACCACGCGCGTGCCGCCCAGCCTGGAGGCGAAGATCGCGGGCGAGAGCCTGTTCAACGACGGCGTCGGCGTGGTCGTCTTCACCGTCATTCTGGGGATTGCCAGCGCCGGCGCCGACGTCGGGGCGGGCGAGGTCGCTTGGCTGTTCCTGCAGGAAGCCGTCGGCGGCGCCCTCCTTGGCCTCGCCACCGGGATGCTGGTCTATTACGCCATGCGCCGGATCGATGAATACAACCTCGAGGTCATCCTGACCCTGGCCCTGGTCACGGTGACCTATCAGGCGGCCCAGGCCCTGCACCTTTCCGGACCTATCGCCGTGGTCGTCGCCGGCCTGCTGATCGGCAATCACGGTACCCGTTTCGCCATGAGCGACGAGACGCGCGAGCATCTCTTGAACTTCTGGACCCTGGTCGACGAGATCCTGAACGCGCTGTTGTTCCTGCTGATCGGCCTGGAGGTCCTGGTCATCGCCACGGGACTTCCCCATCTCATCGCCGCGGCATTCGCGATCCCGATCGTGCTGGGCGCCCGTTTCCTGTCGGTCGGCCTGCCGATCATGGTCTTGGGCACCTTCCGCGAGTTCACAACCGGCGCCATTCGCATGTTGACCTGGGGCGGTCTCAGGGGCGGCATCTCGGTGGCCCTGGCGCTGTCGCTGCCGGCGTCGGAGGAGAAAACGATTATCGTCGCCGTCTGTTATGCCGTGGTGGTGTTCTCGATCGTCGTTCAGGGCCTGACCGTGGGTCCGCTGGCGCGGCGGATCGTCGTACAGGCGCAGGCGCCGCATGAGCTATGAGATCAATGAACGGGGCGTCGAGGTCCAGAAGCGGGAGGCGGCGTTCCGCGGCTATCTGCGGGTCGAGCGACTGCAACTGCGCCATCGCCTCTATGCCGGCGGCATGGGTGCAGCGATCACGCGCGAAGTGGTGCAGCGCGGCGATGCAGCTGCCGTATTGCCTTACGACCCGGCCCGCGACCAAGTCGTGCTGATCGAGCAGTTCCGCGTCGGTCCTTTTATCCGTGGCGATGAGCCTTGGCAGATAGAGATCGTCGCCGGCATCATGGAGCGCGAGGAGGCGCCGGCGACCGTAGCGCAGCGCGAGGCGCACGAAGAGGCCGGACTCGAGCTCGCGGAGCTGACCCACGTGCTGGACTATTACAGCAGCCCCGGCGTCATGAGCGAACATATCGCGGTTTTCGTCGCCCGCGTCGACGCCTCGGGCGCCGGCGGCGTGTATGGCCTGGAGAAAGAGGGCGAAGACATCCGCGTTCTCGTCCTCGGCTTTGACGAGGCAATGACGGCCTTGGCGGCAGGCCGCATCAAGGCCAGTCCGGCGGTCATCGCCTTGCAGTGGCTGGCGCTCAACCGCGCGCGTTTGCGCCGGTGCTGGAGCGCAGGCCGCTAGCGAGCGCGAGCGCGGCTGCTTGATCGGCCCAGGGCCTGCCGTTAGTCTCGCGGCTCTCGCGGCTCTCGCGGCGCAGTACCCAATGTGAGCGGTTGGGAGGACAAGATGGAGGTCAAGGCGGGCCTGGTCGAGGCGATCGGCAACACCCCGCTCATCCGGCTGAAGCGGGCTTCGGCGGAAACCGGCTGCGAGATCCTGGGCAAGGCTGAGTTCATGAATCCGGGGGGCTCGGTCAAGGACCGGGCGGCCCTCTACATCATCGAGGACGCCGAGCGGAAGGGTCTGATCCGGTCCGGCGGCATCATCGTCGAGGGCACGGCCGGCAACACCGGCATCGGCCTGGCCCTGGTCGGCAACGCCCGCGGCTATCGCTCGGTCATCGTCATTCCCGAGACGCAGACGCAGGAGAAGAAGGACATGCTGCGGCTGTGCGGCGCCGACCTGCGCGAGGTCCCCGCGGTGCCCTACCGGGATCCCAACAACTACGTCAAATGGTCCGGGCGCCTGGCCGAGGAGTTGGCGGCGAGCCATCCCGAGGGGGCGATCTGGGCCAACCAGTTCGACAATGTCGCCAACCGCGACGGCCACTACCGGGGCACCGGGCCAGAGATCTGGCGCCAGTGCGCGGGCAAGGTCGACGGCTTCGTCTGCGCCGTCGGTACCGGCGGCACGCTGGCGGGGGTATCCAAGTTCCTCAAGGAAAAGAACCCCAACGTCAAGATCGGCCTCGCCGATCCGTTGGGCGCGGCGCTCTACAACTTCTATGCGCACGGCGAGCTGAAGGCGGAAGGTGAAAGCATCACCGAAGGCATCGGCCAGGGACGCATCACCGAGAACATCGCCGAGCTGGAAGTCGACTTCCCCTATCAAATTCCGGACGCCGAGGCCCTGCCGATCGTCTTCAACCTGATCCAGGATGAGGGTCTCGCACTGGGCAGCTCGAGCGGCATCAATGTCGCCGGCGCCATCCGCCTGGCCCGCGATCTGGGTCCCGGGCACGTCATCGTCACCATCCTGGCCGACGGCGCCCAGCGCTATCAGAGCAAGCTGTTCAACGTCGCCTTCCTGAAGTCCAAGGGGCTTCCGTATCCCGGTTGGATGGCCGAATAGGAGAGCGGATATGACCGAGGAAGTGTTTCGCGACGATGCCTACGCCCGCAGCTGCGAGGCCATTGTCACCGGCATCAACGAGCGCGGCGGCATCCTGCTCGACCGCACGGTGTTCTACCCGACCGGCGGCGGCCAGCCTGGCGACAGCGGCGTGCTGCGGCTGGCCGACGGCGGCGAGGTGCGGATCGCGACCACGATCAAGGGCGACGGGCCGGGCGAGATCATCCATGTCCCGGCGGAAGGCGAGCGGCCGCCCGAGATCGGCGCCAGGGTCGGCGCCGAGATCGATTGGGAGCGGCGTCACCGCCACATGCGAATTCACACCTGCCTGCACTTGCTGTCGGCGGTGCTGCCCTATCCGGTGACCGGCGGCTCGGTCGGCGACGGCAAGGGCCGGCTCGACTTCGACATGCCCGAGCTGACCATGAGCAAGGAAGAGATCGGCGACAAGCTGAACCAGCTGGTGCAAAGCGGTTGCGAGGTTCGTCCCCGCTGGATCACCGACGACGAGTTGGCCGCCGCCCCCGATCTGGTCAAGACGATGTCGGTCAAGCCGCCCATGGGACAGGGTCGTGTCCGCCTGATCGAGGTCTTGGGCTGCGATGTGCAGCCCTGCGGCGGCACGCACGTCAAGAACACCGCCGAGATAGGCGCCGTCCTGGTCAGCAAGATCGAGAAGAAGGGGCGGCAGAACCGCCGCGTGCAGATCGCCTTCGCCGACGAATGAGGGCGGAATGAAGAAAGGGCTGCCTGCGCCATGAGCTATCCCCGCGATGACGTCCTGGTCTCGACAGAATGGCTGGCCGAGCATCTGCAGGCAGCCGATTTGAAAGTCATCGACGGCTCCTGGTATCTGCCGGCGGAGAAGCGCGATGCCGAGGCCGAGTACGCCGCGGCGCATATCCCGGGCGCCGTCTTTTTCGACATCGACACGATCGCCGACACCGCCAGCGCGCTGCCGCACATGTTTCCCGACGCCGCGGTCTTCGCCGCCGCGGTGGGCGGGCTTGGCGTCTCCAACCGCGATCGCGTGGTCTGCTGCGACGGCGGCAACATGAGTGCTGCCGGCCGGGTCTGGTGGATGTTCCGTGCCTTCGGTCACGAGCGGGTGGCGGTGCTGAACGGCGGGGCGCGGAAGTGGCGCCGCGAAGGCCGGCCGATGACCGACGCGCCGACCGAGGTTGTGACGGGCAATTTCAGGGCCCAGTACGACCCGGCGCTGGTGCGCACCGTCGCCGATGTTCTGAGCGTGATCTCGAGCGGCGAGGAACAGATTCTAGACGCCCGTTCCGCCGGCCGTTTCGCCGGTACCGCGCCGGAGCCGCGCGCCGGACTGCGCGGCGGCCACATGCCGGGAGCCTGCAATCTGCCCTATACCGACCTGCTCGCCGCGGACGGCACCATGAAGCCGGCCGGAGAGCTGGCCGAACTGTTCCGGAAAAGCGGGATCAGCCTGGAGCGGCCGGTCGTTACCAGCTGCGGCTCCGGGGTCTCCGCCACCGTGCTGCTGCTCGGCCTGCATTTGCTGGGGCACCGGGGCGGCAGTCTTTACGACGGCTCGTGGGCGGAGTGGGGCGGCCGTCAGGACACCCCCGTCGTCACCTGAAGCGGGATGCGCATCCGCCCGTACGCCGAGGCCGACGAGGCGCAGCTCGTTGCGCTTTGGCAGGCCTCAGGCTTGCTGGTCAATCCGCTCAACGACCCGCACCAGGACATCCGTTTCTGCCGCGAGAGCGGCCACGGCGAGATCCTGGTCGGCGAGGAGGACGACAGGATCATCGCCGCCGTGATGGTCGGGCATGACGGCCACCGCGGCTGGATCTACTACCTGGCCACGGCGCCGGATCGCCGCGGCGCCGGCTTGGCGCGCCAAATCATGGCCGCGGCGGAGGCCTGGCTGCGGCAGCGCGGCGTCCCCAAGGTCGAGCTCATCGTGCGCGACAGCAACGTCCAGGTCATCGGCTTCCACCAGCGCCTGGGCTACGTCATGGAGCCGCGGGTCTTGCTGGCCAAGCGGCTCGACGGGATCGCCGTGCCGAGCGGCGGCGCGATGTCGGACCAGCCGGTGGTGATCACCTATCTGGAACTGCGCGGAAGGCCGAAGCTGCCGCGGATCGAGCTCACAGGCCGCCGCTTGGCGCTCCTCCGCAGCCACCAGCCGACGGTCTCGTTCTACCGCTATCTTTACGATGCCGTCGGCCGCAAGTGGTTCTGGACCGACCGCATGAAGCTGTCCGATGCGGAGCTGCAGGCGATCGTTCACGATCCGGCTGTCGAGATTTTCGTGCTCTACGTCGATGGCGTGCCGGCGGGTTACTTCGAGCTCGACCGGCGCCGTCCGCCCGAGGTCGACATTGCCTATTTCGGCGTGATGCCGGAGTTCATCGGGCAGCGGCTCGGCCCCTATCTGCTGGGCCAAGCGGTCGATGCCGCCTGGCGGAACGAGCCGGAGCGGGTCACCGTCAACACCTGCACCCTAGACCATCCGAATGCCTTGCCACTCTATCAGCGCTTCGGCTTTCGCCCTTATGCGCGCCGCGAGGTGCCGGCGCCTTGGCAGCGCGGCGACGAGGCCGCCTACGATCCTTAGCGGCGCCGGTGCCCCGGCTGGCTCCGCCGACGGCCGCCGTCAGTGGGCCAGGATCTGACTGAGGAACAGCTTGGTGCGGTCGCTCTTCGGGTTCTCGAAGAACTCGCGGGGCGTGTTCTGCTCGACGATCTGGCCGAAGTCCATGAAGATCACGCGGTCGGCGACGCGGTTGGCAAAGCCCATCTCATGAGTGACGCAGAGCATGGTCATCCCGGTCGCGGCAAGCTCGATCATCACTTCCAGAACCTCCGCGATCATCTCGGGATCGAGGGCCGAGGTCGGTTCGTCGAACAGCATGATGCGCGGACGCATGCAGAGCGCGCGCGCGATCGCCACGCGCTGCTGCTGGCCGCCCGAGAGCTGACCCGGGTACTTGTGCGCCTGCTCGGGAATGCGGACCCGCTCGAGATACTCCATCGCCAGCTCCTCGGCCTCGGCGCGCGGCATCTTGCGGACCCAGATCGGCGACAGCGTGCAATTCTGCAGCGCGGTCAGGTGCGGGAACAGGTTGAAGGATTGGAAGACCATGCCGACTTCGCTGCGAATCTGGTCGATGTTCTTGAGATTGCTGTCCAGCGTCACGCCATCGATGATGATGTCACCCTGCTGATGCTCCTCCAGGCGGTTGAGGCAGCGGATCAGCGTCGACTTGCCCGAGCCCGACGGTCCGCAGATGACGATGCGTTCGCCCCGGTGCACGGTCAGGTTGATGTCCTTGAGCACGTGGAACTGTCCGAACCACTTGTTCATATTGTTGATTTGGATGACGACCTCGGTAGACGCCGCGGACTCCAGGACCTCTTTCTCGTCCACGATGCTCGTTACGCTCATGCTGGTCCCCTTCGCGCCACGATGCTCAGCGCCGCTCTCCGGCGCTGAGCTTGACCTCGAGGCGCTGGCTGTACTTCGACATGGCGAAGCAGATGATGAAGAAGATGATCGCGCCAACCAGCAGCGGCTCCTTGTGCAGGCCACGCCAGGGCACGTCCTGACTGGCGGCCTTGATCATGTTCAGAATGTCGAACAGGCCGATGATGCTGACCAGCGTGGTGTCCTTCAGCAGGCCCATGAAATTGCCGACGATGTTCGGGATCATGTACTTCAGCGCCTGGGGCATGACCACGAAACTCATCATCTTCCAGTAGCCCAAGCCCATGGCCTGAGCCGCCTCGTACTGGCCCTTGGGGATCGCCTGCAGGCCGCCGCGTACGATTTCCGCCATGTAACAGCCACTGAACAGGCACACCGCGACGATCACCTGGACCAGCTTGTTCAAGTTGAAGCCTTCCGGCAGGAACAGCGGGAACATGGTCGTGGCCATGAACAGCACGGTGATCAGTGGCACCGAACGGAACAATTCGATGAAGGTGATGCAGAGGACCCGGATGACCGGAAGCCGGGAGCGGCGGCCCAAGGCCAGAATGATGCCCATCGGCAGGGCCATGGTAATGCCAATCCCGGAGATCACCAGGGTCAGAAAAAGTCCGCCCCACTTGACCCAGCTGACCTCCTCCAAGGTCCACCCGGCCTGCAGTGCGAAGACGATGGCGAAGAATGCCGCCAGCAGGGCCAGGAGGGTGTTGCGCTGCGCCTTCTCGGAGCGGTGCTGCAAGCGCAGCAGCCCGAGCAACGTCCTCACCAGTGAGCCGCCGTTAACCACGCCGATCAGGGAATGCACGCTGTTGACGGCGAGGCAGACGATGGCGGCGGTCACCGTCACCTGTATTAAAATACCCTTTTCGCCACCGACGAACAGATAACCGGCCAGGAAGGGATAGAAGACGACGGTGCTGAGCCCGATCACCGTCTTCATGCTCACCCGCGGCAGCCACAACGGCGCCAGCCAGGCCGCCAGCAGCAGCACCCCGAGGTTGATGCGCCACAGCTCGACTGCCGGGTAGCGGCCGTAGATGATCGCCTTGAACCAGGCGATGACGCCGGCCCAACAGGCACCGCCGGGGCTGATGTTCAAGCACTCGCGCCGGTTCTCGGCAATCCAGACCGCGTCGACGAAACCCCACTGCCATATCACGGCCGCAAATTTGTAGATGATGGCCAGGGCGATGAAGGTCAGGATCGTGTTGTACCAGGTGTTGAACAGCTTCTCGCGCAGCCAGCGGAGCGGGTCGAGCCGTTGCTTGGGAAGCTGGCGCGTACTGCCAGTTCGGTCCGCTGCCGCGGTCATCTCTAGCGCTCCTTGATCTGAACGCGCTTGTTGTAGATGTTCAGCAGACCCGAGATCGTCAGGCTGACGGTCATATAGAACAGCATCGTCAGGGCGACGATCTCGATGGCATAGCCGGATTGGTTCAGCGCTGTCTGCATGAACAGCGCGACAATGTCCGGATAGCCGATGGCGACGGCCAGCGAAGAGTTCTTGACGACGTTCATCCACAGGCTGATCAGCGGCGGGATGATCGCCCGCATCGCCTGCGGGATGATCACCAGTTGCAAGGTGCGGTTCGGGCGTAGGCCGAGGGAGTAAGCCGCCTCGGTTTGTCCCTTGTGCACCGACAGGATGCCGGCCCGCACGCTTTCGGCGAGGTAGGAGGAGTGATAGATGATCAGGGCCACCAGCAGCGCCAGGAAGGCCGGCGGCACCGAGCCCCCACCCTCGAAGTTGAACCCTTCAAGCCTTGGGATGTCCCAAGCCAACGGCGCGCCTGTGCCGTAGTAGGTAACCAGCGGCAGGGCGATCAGCACGGCGAGCGAAGCCCAGAACACCGGGAACTGTTCGCCCGTCAGCTCCTGACGGCGCTTGGCCCAGTTCCGGAGCACGATCACGGCGCCGATAGCGACGATCAGTGCGACCACGGACGCCCAGAACAGCTCGCCGAAGATCGGCGAGGCCACGTAGAAGCCGCGGTTGTTCAGGAACGAGACGCCGAGGCCGCCGACGTCGATGCTCTGTTGCGGCCGCGGCAACAGGTTGAAGACGCCGAGATACCAGAAGATGATCTGCAGCAAGAGCGGCGTGTTGCGCAAAATTTCGACATAGGCGGAGGCCAGTTTTGCGATCAACCAGTTTGACGACAGGCGCATGATGCCCATGAAGAAGCCGAGGATCGTCGTGCCGATGATCGCCAGGAACGAGACAAACAGGGTGTTCAGAACGCCGATCAGGAAGATCCGCGCGTAGGTGTCGCCGACGCTGTAGGAAACAAGCTTGAAGTCGGTATCGAAGCCCGCGGTCAGCCAGAGGAAGCCGAAGCCCGAGCTCATGCCTCTGGCGGACAGATTCTGGCTGGTATTGCTGAAAAGATACCAGGCGCACCAGGCGACCACGCCGAAGGTGACGATCTGGTAAACGACCGAGCGTACCCGCTCGTCGTACAACAGCGACAACGAGCCGGTGCGCCCGCGCGCCGTCGAGGTCTTGTCCGTTACGGCCATAGCCTTACCAGGATATGGTCACGGCGGAGAGGCGCCCAGCCCTCTCACGAAAGCTGGGCGCCGTCCTCACCGTGCGACTCTTAACGGAACGGCGGCGAATACTGCAGGCCGCCACGAGTCCACAGATCGTTGGCGGAGCCGGCACGCGGAATACCGATGCCGAGCTTGCCGTCGCCCATGTAGGCCTCGTAGACCTCACCGTAGTTCCCGACCTGCTTGACGATATTATAGGCCCAATCCTTGGTCAGCCCCAGGCCTTCATGCAGGTTGCCTTCGACGCCCAGCATGCGGCGGACCTCGGCGTTCGTGGAGTTCGCCCGCATGTCGTCGACGTTCTTCGAGTCAAGGCCGAGTTCCTCGGCCGAGACCAAGGCGAACACCGTCCACTTGACGATATCCATCCACTGCGAGTCGTTCTGGCGCACCACCGGGCCCAGCGGCTCCTTGGAGATGGTCTCCGGCAGCACCACGAAGTCGCCGGGATTGGGGAACTTCGCCCGGGTCGAGGCCAGGCTCGACTTGTCGTTGGTGATGGCATCGCAGCCGCCGTTGGCGAAGGTGTCGTCGCGGACATTGTTGTCCTCGAAGGTCACCGGCTTAATATTCAAATTGTTGACGCGATTGAAGTCGGCCAGGTTCAGCTCGGTGGTGGTCCCGGTCAGCACGCAGACGGTCGCGCCCTTGAGTTCGAGCGCGCTTTTGATGCCCGAGCCCTTCAGCACCATGAAGCCCTGTCCGTCGTACATGTTGACAGCCGTGAAGTCGAGGCCGAGCTGGCTGTCGCGCAGCAATGTCCAGGTCGTGGTCCGGGACAGGACGTCGGACTCCCCGTTCGCCATCGCCGTGAAGCGGGCCTGCGTGCTGACGGACTGGAACTCGACCTTCTTCGCATCGCCAAGCACCGCGGCGGCAATTGCGCGGCATACCGCGACGTCCATGCCGTACCATTCGCCGTTGGCGTCGAGGTTGTAGAAACCCGGCGACGGCGAGCCGACCTGGCAGCGCAAGTTACCGCGCTCCTTGACGATGTCGAGCGTCGACTTCTGAGCCGACGCGCTCGTCGCCCCGAGCATTAGCAAACCGGCGGATGCCGACAGCGTGGCGGCAAGCTTTAAAATTTTCATACTCGCGACCTCCCATTCTGACATTAGCGGTTCTTAGGCACTGGCGTCCCTCGAGAGCTTTAGGACTGGCGGTACGGTAAACATTGCGCCACCGCACCGCAACAAATTTCCTGGGACCCTAAGTCCACGAAACGCTAGTCGCGACTTCCGGATCGCCGCGACTCGCAGACGAAACGCTTGTCGTGGGCGCGCGGATTCTTCGCTCGCAATTCAGCCTGCAAGGCTTCCGCCCGGGCCTTGTTCTTCAGGCAGCGCTCGTGCGACTCGTAGGCCATCGGCCCCCAGCCCTCAAGCTGCTCGCCCGGTATCCAGGCGCCGTTGATCATGATGTAGACGACGAGCCAGTACTTCATGCCTTGCGTCCCCGTGCTCTTCCGGCCGACCCATAACGCTGACCGCGCATGGTCAAGGCCGGTGGCGCCTGCCGGGCCGGGGTGTCATTATGCGCCCTGCTATCCCGCAGCAGTTCGCAAGTATTCAGGCTAGCCAACCGAGATGAAAGACGAAACCACCATCGTTACCGCCGGCCGGCATCCGGAACAAAACCACGGCGCAGTCAACCCCCCTGTTTATCACGCCTCGACCATCGTCCAGCCGACCCTGGCGGCGCGCGACGCGCTGCAGCGGGCCCGCGCCCGGGGCGAACGGGTGATCGCCTATGGTCGCCGCGGCACTCCGACCATGTTCGCGCTTGAAGACCTGGTGACCGGGCTCGAAGGCGGCCACCGGGCACGGATCTACCCCTCCGGTCTTGCCGCCATCGCGGTCACGCTGATGGCCTACGTGCAGACCGGCGACCACCTGCTGGTCAGCGACAACGTCTACGGTCCCTGCCGGCATTTCTGCGATCATATGCTGCAGCGCTTCGGCGTCGAGGTCACCTTCTTCGACCCTCTGCTGGGGGCCGAGATCGGCGAACTGATCCGCCCCAACACCAAGGCGCTGTATCTCGAGTCCCCCGGCTCTCTGACCTTCGAGGTCCAGGACGTGCCGCGGCTCGCCGAAATCGGCCATCGCCGCGACCTGACCGTGCTGATGGACAACACCTGGGCGACGCCCTTGTACTTCAAGCCCTTCGAGCACGGCGTCGACGTCTCGATCCATGCGGCGACGAAGTATCTGGCCGGACATTCCGACATGATGCTGGGCATCGTCAGCGCTACGGAAGCTGCCTATCCGGCGCTTGACGATTGCACCAATCGTTTCGGCCAGACGGCCGGACCGGACGACGTCTACAACTGTCAGCGGGGCGCGCGCACCCTGGCGGTCCGACTCAAGCAACATTTCGAGACCGGGGTCGTCCTGGCCGAATGGCTCCGCGGTCGGCCCGAAGTCGAACGGGTCATGCATCCGGCCCTGCCGGACGATCCCGGCCATGCGCTCTGGCGGCGCGATTTCCGCGGCGCCAGCGGCCTCTTCGGCGTTACCTTGAAGCCCTGCGATGCCGCGGCGGTGGCGGCCCTGGTCGATAATCTGGAGCTGTTTCACATCGGCGCCTCGTGGGGCGGCTACGAGAGCTTGGTCACCGTCGCCAAGCCCAACGAGATGCGCAGCGCCCGGCCCTGGCGCTACGCCGGGCCGGTGCTCCGCTTCCACGCCGGCCTGGAGGCGGCGGATGACTTGCTGGCCGATCTCGCGGCCGGCTTTCAACGGCTGCGCAAGGCGGCCTGAGCGGCGGGCGTGCGGCAACCGGCATGGGCGCGGACAAGCAGGAAACGGTACCCGCTTTGGACCAGCTCATCGGCGAAATCCATTTCGATGCCGCCGGTCTGGTCCCGGCAATCGCCCAGGACGAAACCACGGGCGAGATTCTCATGGTCGCCTGGATGAACGAGGCGGCAATACGCGAGACCCTGGCGAGCGGCCGGGTCTGCTACTGGTCGCGCTCGCGCGGGCGGCTCTGGCGCAAAGGCGAGAGATCGGGACAGACGCAGGAGCTGCGGGACTTCCTGCTCGACTGCGACGGCGACACCGTGCTGCTCAAGGTGGCGCAGACCGGCGTTGCCTGCCATACGGGCCGGCGCAGCTGTTTCTTCCGGGCGTGGCGCCGGGGCCGGCTCGAGACGATCGCCGAGGTGGTGGTTGATCCGGACGAGCTTTACGGCAACGAGGGCTGAGCGCCGCTGGGCCCCGAGGCATCGGGGCAGGAGGAAGGTCGATGATCGTGGTGATCTTTCAGGTTGAGGCCAGGGATGGCCGGGCCCGGGACTACTTCGACCTCGCCGCCGCGTTGAAGGCCGAGGTGGAGAAAATCGACGGTTTCATCTCCGTCGAGCGTTTCGAGAGTCTCAGTGCCCCCGGCAGGTACCTGTCGCTGTCGCTATGGCGCGACGAAGCGGCGGTCACGGCCTGGCGCCAGCAGGCGCGCCATCGCAGCGCGCAGGATAAAGGCAGGACTGAAATCTTCCGCGACTTCCGTATCACCGTGGCGGAAGTCGTTCGCGACTATGTCATGGCCGACCGCATGCCGGCCGGCGACTGAAGCCGGCTACTGCATCACCGTCTTGGCGCAAGGCCAGAGCTCGCGCCAGGCCCGGTAGACGCCCATGCTCGCCGATTCATGCCCCTTGCTCGCGTTGGTCTCGGCCCATTGCACGTAGGCGGATGCCAATTCGACGGTGGTCACCCTTTCCGGCAGGCAGACGAGATTGAACGCGCCGACCGATGTGTTCGAGCGCGTGGCCACATCCATGGCATCGCGAAAGCCTTCGAGAAAACCTTGGCAGCCGGCCATGGCGGTCGCGAGCCTCCAGCTGCCGTTGACATTGTCCGGCACCACGTCGCGGCCGTTCTGTACCGCAGCAAAAGCCTCCACGGTCGAGCGACAGTACTTCAGGAGATCACCGTTGGTCCGGGTCATGAAGATGCTTTCGCTCGCCTGCGTCGAACTCGGCATGGCGGCTACCATGGCGCTCGTTAGAGCGCAGGTGAGCCAGCCGACGAGGTTCCACCGAACCCCACGCCGCTGGCAGAGTCTCTTGGGCATCAGGTTACCCCCGTCCATTCCCACGGAGCCCTGCCGGGCCGTGCCCCCGACGTCCCGCGCTCTGCCTCACTCCAGTCTCCGGTAATGTCCCCCGCCGGCGAATCAATGCGGGTCGTTCCAGATGCAACAACTGCCACAAGTGGGGTCGTTGTACAATCGTGCGCATTGACGGCCGTGACAGGATCGCTTGCGACGGCGAGATGGAGTAGGTATCTACAGCAGCGCTACTAGCGTTATGGGGGAAGGCTTGATGCCCAGGCCCGAAGACGAGCTCACCATCGAGGACGTCGTCCAGGATCACGGACTGACCTCGTATAACCGCCGTCTGGCCGACAAGATCCTGAACGCTTTCAATCAGGCAACGGCGGTCGGGCGGCTGGACGTCGCCGAGCAGCTGGAAGCGGCCCTGAAGCTCTGTGTCGACGAAGCGCAGGAAATGCGCAATGCGGTGCTGCTCGAGAAGGCCGCTTCCTGGCGTCGCTTCGTCGAGGCGCGGGACGCCTACAAGCGCGCCGTCGAGCGTCATGCCGAAAGCGCACCCGAGGCGCAGAGCGCGCTCTCGGCGATGCGGACGGCCTACAAGGAATGGCGCCAGCTCTGAGTGCGAGATCCGAGATGGTTCGATCCGCTCGACGCTTCGCCGGCACCGTCGCATCGCTGCTTGTCATCATCGTCTTGTGGGCGTCCACGGCGCCCCTGGCGGGCGAACGCGGCATCCTCACCGTGGTGACCCAAGCCGGCGGCCGCTTTCCCTTCCAGGTCGAGATCGCCGACACGCCGTCAACCCGGGCGCGCGGCCTGATGTTCCGCGAGGAGCTCGCGGAAGACCAAGGCATGCTGTTCCTCTTCGACCGGATCGAGCGGGCCTCGTTCTGGATGAAGAACACGCCGCTCGCCCTCGACATGCTGTTCATTGCCTCCGATGGCCGCATTGTCGACCTGCATCTGGACGCGGTGCCGTACTCGACCCGCCCCATCATCTCCGCCGAGCCGGTGTTGGCGGTCCTTGAAGTGCTGGCCGGGACGGCCAGAACGCTCGGCATCCGTGCCGGTGACCGGGTTGAGCACGCCGCCTTCCGGCCTCGCTGAGGCGGATGCCGCAGGTTGTGCCAGGTCACCGCCGGCGGTCAGCCACTTCAGGCTTGACCGGCCCCTTGAAAAGGCACAGAAAACCGCGACCGGGGAGTGGCGCAGTCTGGTAGCGCATCTGCTTTGGGAGCAGAGGGTCGCTGGTTCGAATCCAGTCTCCCCGACCAATAGGTGTTCCGGGTACGCCCCAGGGCGGAGAAGGCGATGAAAGCGATCATCTACCGGCCGTCGAAAACGGCCATGCAGTCGGGCCGGGCAAGGTCACGGCGCTGGACCCTCGAGTTCGATGCCGAGACGGCGCGACGGATCGATCCGCTGATGGGCTGGACCTCAAGCGGCGACATGCGCCAGCAGGTGCGCCTGCGCTTCGAGAGCGAGGCGGAGGCGATCGCCTATTGCGAAAAGCACGGCATCGACTACGAAATCCGGCCGCCGCAGGACCGCCGCGTCAAGCCGAAGTCCTATGCCGAGAATTTCAGCTATTATTCGGTGCGGGGCCCTGGCTCGGCGCCGTTGCCGCGCCCGTAGCTCAGCCGGATAGAGCGGCGGACTTCTAATCCGCAGGTCGCAGGTTCGAATCCTGCCGGGCGCACCAATTCAGCAGAACTCCTGCCCGAACTCGGGCGGCGCGCTTTGGCGTCGGCGCGCGCGCCGCCGCCGCTGGCGCCCGAGCACGTGGAAAATCAGAACCCCCGCCTATTGGGGGGCAGAAAACGGGGGCATAGGCGGGGGTTCTGGGACGACTATTAATACTTGGGAGGTTTTTATTAATATCTGTTATCCAGTCGCTCATTATTCCTAGTGGGAACATGATTATTTTGACCCGGGCGCCGACTTCGGGCAACCCTGATTCACTCGACCGGCACGACAAGCGTCGCGATCGTCTGCGCCGCGGCTGTCGCAGATCGGCGCCGGGTCAGCGGCTCAATGGATTACCGGAAAATTTGACAAACGAAGTGGGATACGTGGATGTCAGTATGGGTAGCGAATTAAGCCGCATGAACGGACATTCCAGTTGTCCAATTAGCAGATGATCGTTCGGTATTACCCGCCCGATATAATGGTATTTTTTTAAGAACGGAACTCTCGTGACGTCTGATATTAAAGTCGTGCTATTCTCAATATTTATCTACTCAAGTAGGCGGAGCCGCCTGCTGCCGTTTGTTTCCGCCACTTGATAATTGGTTTCGACTCCCAACGTTTCGAGGACGCGCGGGACCAAATCTGCTAGGCTTTGATTCGCTGCAGTGGTGCCGTGCAGGTCCGCTCGCACGGCTTGAGCTTTTGGGGACGCATGCCATGATGACATTGGAGCCGCAGATCGAATCGCTGGCGGCGATGACGGTGCTCCGTACGATGATCAAGACCCTGGTCGCCAAGGGCGTGCTCAGCCCCGAGGACGTCGACGTTATCGTCGATGAAGCCAAGGAAGCGCTTCGCACCACGGCGACCATGAGCCGGATCCCCAAAACCATGAGCACGATCGAGCAGTTCCGCAACTTGAGTGGCAAGAATAAGCGGCAGGTCTGATCGCGCCGCGCCCACCACCCGGCGCCCTAGTACCTTGCGGTGGAATTTCGAACCCATTGGTCAGATGGTCAAGGGCTTGCCGGCCCAGGTCCACTTGAACGGCTTTGCCATGGTCTGATTGAA
>Ga0326597_10000546_pt1 | contig 67130 bp, 60 predicted proteins | sample RVTome_12_FD_203789 | JGI IMG/M metagenome (GOLD analysis project Ga0326597, IMG submission 203789) | Soil microbial communities from uranium-contaminated site in the Upper Colorado River Basin, Wyoming, United States - RVT100D185 | ecosystem: Environmental > Terrestrial > Soil > Contaminated >...
GAGCCGTTTCTCGTCGCCAGTACGCTGAATCTGGTGTGTGCCCAGCGGCTCGTGCGCCGTATCTGTAAGCACTGCGTCGAGCCGCACCCGATCCCGGCGGCGGCGCTGGAGCACGCCGGCTTCGCGCCCGACGACGCGAAGGTTGTCGTGCCGAGTCGCGGCAAGGGCTGTGACAAATGCAACCACAGCGGTTTCAGGGGGCGAGTCGGTCTGTACGAAGTCATGGAGGTCACCGAGGAAGTCAGAGAGCTGATCCTCGTGGGTGCTTCTGCGCTCGAGCTGCGGCGCAAGGCGATTGAGGAAGGCATGATCACTCTTCGCCAGAGCGGTCTTCGGAAGGTCAAGGAAGGCGTGACGACGATTGATGAGGTCGTCAGGGAGACGGTGAAGTAATGCTGACATTACCAGAGCTGCTACAGACGGTGGTCGAACTGGAGGGTTCGGATCTCCACATCGCCACGCGTACGCCGCCGCAGATCCGCGTGCACGGCAAGCTGCAACGGATCGACGCTCCGGATTTGACGCCGTCCGACACGAAGCAGCTCGCCTACAGCGCGTTGACCGATGCTCAGAAGAAGCGCTTCGAGGAGACCCAGGAACTCGATTTTTCGTTCGGCATACAGGGCCTGGCTCGTTTTCGCTGCAACATGTTTCAACAGCGAGGGGCCATCGGCGCTGTCTACCGCCTCATTCCAGACAAGCTCCGTTCGTTCCAGGAGCTGGGCTTACCGCCGGTGCTGGCCACGTTGGCCGAGAAACCCAGGGGCCTCATCCTGGTCACCGGGCCCACCGGGAGTGGCAAGTCAACCACCCTCGCTGCGATGGTCGACAAGATCAACAGGGAGCGTCAGGAGCACATTCTGACCATTGAGGATCCGATCGAGTTCGTACACCAGCACCAGGGATGTCTCGTCAACCAGCGCGAGGTTCATGCCGACACCAAGAGTTTCGGCAACGCGCTTCGTGCGGCGCTGCGAGAGGATCCCGACATCGTGCTGATTGGCGAAATGCGCGATCTGGAAACAGTGGAGGCGGCGCTGCGAATCGCCGAAACGGGACATCTGACGTTCGGTACGCTGCATACGAACTCGGCGGCGCAGACCATCAATCGAATCATCGACGTCTTTCCGGCTCACCAGCAGAGTCAGATTCGGACGCAGTTATCGCTCGTGCTCGAGGGAATTGTCTGCCAGTCGCTGTGCCACAAGATCGGCGGAGGACGCGTGGTGTCCCTGGAGATCATGATTCCGACGCCGGGGATTCGAAACCTGATTCGCGAGGACAAGATCCATCAGATCTACTCGGCGATGCAGACGGGCCAGGAGAAGTTCGGCATGCAGACGGCGAACCAGTCTCTGGCCACGCTCTACATCAAGCGACAGATCACCTTGGAGACGGCGATGGAGAAGTCGTCGAACAAGGACGAGCTGCAGGAAATGATCAGCCGCGGTGTGGGGGTGGTGGCGGGGGCCGGGCTTGGACGGCCGGGCGTTCCGACCCACCGGCCGATGGTCAAGAGATAGGCGGCGGTTTTCAGAGGACTGGCCATGGCGACATTTGCATACAGCGGACGCTCTCGCGCCGGACAGTCGGTGGCTGGCGAACGCATCGCGGAGACGATGGAGGCGGCCGTCAGCGCCCTTCGGCGGGAGCAGATTCAAGTCACGCAGATCAAGCCGGTGAAGGCGAAGCCCGCGCCGAAGGTGAAAGCCAAGGGCCCGAGTTCCAAGGACCTGGCGGTGTTCACCCGTCAGTTCTCGGTCATGATCGGGGCCGGTCTCCCGCTGGTGCAGTGTCTCGACATTCTCGGCACGCAGGCGGAGGACAAGAACTTCGGCCAGATCATCCTGGCCACCCGTGCCGACGTGGAGAACGGTTCGTCGCTCGCCGACGCAATGCAGAAGCACCCCAAGGCGTTCGACCCGCTGTTTACGAACATGATCGCGGCGGGTGAGGCCGGCGGCATCCTGGATGCCATTCTGAAACGGCTCGCGACCTACATCGAGAAGTCCGTGAAGCTGAAGGCCCAGGTGAAGTCGGCGATGATCTACCCGGTCGCGGTGATCGTCATCGCCGCGGTCGTGGTGGGCGTGATTCTCTGGAAGGTCATTCCAACGTTCGCCTCACTCTTTGCCGGGTTGGGCGCCGAGCTGCCACTTCCCACGCGCATTGTCATGGGCGCAAGCGACGCGCTCGTGCGGTACGGGGTGTTCGTCATTGCCGGCCTTGTGGGGTTGGGCTTCGCGTTCAGGGCGTACTACGGCACACCCAACGGCCGGAAGGTCGTCGATGCCATCGTGCTGAAGTTGCCCGTGCTCGGTCTGCTGACGCGCAAGATCGCCGTCGCTCGCTTCTGCCGAACGCTGTCGACGCTGCTCACCTCCGGCGTATCCATACTCGAGGCCCTCGACATCACGGCGAGAACGGCCGGCAACGCCATCGTCGAGGAGGCCATCTATTCGACGAGAAAGAGCATCGAGGGCGGAGAAACGATTGCGGCGCCCCTGGCGGAGACAGCGGTGTTTCCGCCGATGGTGGTCCAGATGATCAGTGTCGGTGAAGCGACCGGTGCGCTCGACACGATGCTGTCGAAAATCGCAGACTTCTATGAGGAGGAAGTCGACGTGGCCGTGGCCGGCATGCTGACCCTGCTCGAACCGATCATGATTGCGCTCCTCGGTGGGATCGTCGGCGGCATCGTCATTGCGATGTACATGCCCATCTTCAGTCTGGTGAGCAAGCTGACCGGGGGCTGATTGGTGGATCTCCGGTCGCGCCTGTCGGCGCTCATTGCCGCGCGGGTGATTGTCGGGACGCTGATCCTTGGGTCAGCGTTCTTGGTCGAGCTGAACCGGCCAGGGGCCTTTCCGGTCGATCCGTTCTTCGTGCTGGTCGCGATTGTGTACGCGCTGAGCCTGGCGTACTTCGCCACCCTGCCGCTCGTCGACCGCTACGGATGGCTCGTCAAGCTGCAGCTGGGCACGGATGCCCTGCTGGTGGCTGGATTCATCGGTTTGACGGGCGGGATCGGCAGCTACTTCTCGTCGTTGTTCGTGCTGCCGATCATTGCGGCCAGTACCATTCGCTTTCGCCGTGGCGCGCTGCAGCTCGCCGTTCTGAGTGCTCTGCTCTACGTCACGCTCGTCGCGGTGCAATACACGGGAGCGGCACCCCACTTGTTCGGAAATGTCGAACTCCCGTCGACCGAGTTTGCTCAATACACCATGGGAATCAACGTCTTCGGCTTCATTGCGGTCGCCCTGCTGTCGGGGTCGCTGGCCGATCGCCTCCAGTCAGCCGATGCGCGTCTCGCGCACACGTCCATTGAACTGAACGATCTACGGGCGCTGAACGAGTACGTGATTGATGGCCTGCTGAGCGGTCTGGTGACCACCGACGCGAACGTGCGGGTGCTCTCGTTCAACCGCGCATCCACGAGCATTACCGGCATTACCGCCGATCGGGCGGTCGGTCGAGATGCCGTCGAGATCTTGCAGCTTCCGCCGACGACGCGCGAGCAACTCGGCACGCTCGCCGAGACCAGGAGCGTACGCGTCGACTTCGAATTCAGGACCGAAGACGGCCGGGCGATCGATATCGGTCTGATGGCCACGATGCTCTCGTTTCCCAACGGTCGGAGCGGGTACCTCTTCACGTTCCAGGATGTGACCGAACTCAGGCGCCTGGAGCGCAACGCGCGGCTGCAGCAGCGCCTGGCCGCCGTCGGCGAGATGGCCGCGGGGATCGCGCACGAGATTCGAAATCCCCTCGCATCGATGTCCGGGTCGATTCAGGTGCTCCGCCAGGAACTCCCGCTCAGCGACGACCAGGCCCAGCTCATGGATATCGTGCTCCGCGAGTCGGAGCGGCTGAACGACACGATTCGTTCGTTTCTCGCCTATGCGCGTCCGCAGAAGTTCGCGATCGCGCGACTGGATCTCGCGAAGGTCGTCGGCGACACGGTGCTGTTGATCAGGAACGGCTCCGAGACTCGAGACACGCACAACATCGATCTGCAGGCGCCGTCCGAGCCGGTATGGCTCGAAGCCGACGAGAACCAGATTCGCCAGGTCATCTGGAACATCGCCAGCAACGGCTTGCGCGCCATGCCAGACGGAGGACGACTCCTGCTCTCGGTCGAGGCGAGCTCGGCGGAGCAGCGCGAGGAAGCGGTGCTCACCGTACGGGATACCGGCCGGGGCATTCCGGCAGAAGAGATCGACAGTATCTTTCAGCCGTTCCGCAGCTCGTTTGCGCGCGGCACCGGACTCGGTCTCGCAACCGTGCACCGCATCGTCAGCGACTACGAGGGCGAGATTCAGGTGTCGTCAACCGTCGGCGTGGGGACGACCGTGCATGTCCGGTTTCCCGTCCGAGCCGTGTCGGCCGTAGCGGGACCAGTCGAGCATCGTGTGCATGCGGAGGCTTCTCTGTGACAGATGCCGTAGCGAGTCGAACGGGCGCAGCGACGGTCGACCCGGTCGCACCTCACGCCGTTAGAGCGAGGCCGAAGATCCTGATCGTCGATGACGAAGCGTCGATGCGCGAGATGCTGCGGATCGTGCTCCGGCGAGACGGCTACGACGTCGTGCTGGCCGAAAACGGCCGGGGAGCGATTGCGCACCTCCAGGCCGGGCCATTCGACCTGTTGCTGTCAGATATTCGGATGCCCGATGTCAGCGGCGTGGAGGTGCTGCGTACGGCCAAGGCCATCAATCCGCAGATCGTGGCGTTCATGATGACGGCCTTCGCGTCCACCGACACCGCCGTTGAAGCCATGCGGCTGGGCGCGTTGGACTACTTCACGAAGCCGTTCAACATGGATGAGCTGCGGATGAAGATTCGCCAGCATGTCGAGACGTGCCAGTTGAAGCAGGAGAATCTGCTGCTGAAGCGGGCCCTGAACAGCCGGCACGAGTTCGGCAGCATCCTCGGACGCAGCGACGCCATGCAGGTGGTCTTCTCGACGATTGAGACGGTCGCGAATACGAGCAGCACCGTACTCGTGAGCGGGGAGTCCGGCACGGGCAAGGAACTGGTCGCCCGCGCCATTCACTTCAATTCGTTGCGGCGCGATCGCCCGTTTGTGGCCATCAACTGCGGCGCCGTTCCCGAGACCCTCCTCGAGTCGGAGCTGTTCGGGCATGTGCGCGGGGCCTTCACCGGCGCACACGCCAACAAGAAGGGCCTCATGGAGGTCGCCGAAGGGGGCAGCATCTTCCTCGACGAAATCGGTGAGATGCCGACGTCGATGCAGGTGAAGCTGCTGCGCGTCTTGCAGGACCGCCGCTTCAGACGACTGGGCGGCACCGACGAGGTGCAGGCCGACGTGCGGATCATCGCAGCGACGAACCAGGACTTGCCCAAGATGGTGTCGGAGGGACGGTTTCGCGAAGACCTCTTCTACCGCCTGAACGTCCTGTCGATTCACGTCCCACCCTTGCGGGAGAGGGCCGACGATATTCAATTGCTCGCCGAGCACTTCCTGGCGCAGTTCGCGGCAGAAATGAGCAAGCCCGTACGCACGCTGTCGGGACCGGCGTTGCGCCTCCTCAGCGAACATCAATGGCGCGGCAATGTCCGGGAACTGCAGAATGCGATTGAGCGCGCGGTGGCGCTCGAGCGGACCGAGGCGATCCTGCCAGAGAGCCTGCCCGACGACGTGCGCCTGGGGCGGTCGGCCACGGCCCCCTCGACCGGTGAGCTTCCCGCGCTGGAGGATGGCTTCGATCTCGAGGCGCGGGGGGAGGAGTTCTATCGCCACTACATCGCGCTGGCGCTGGAACGAACGGGTGGAGTCCAGGTGAAGGCCGCCGAACTCCTTGGCATGACCTTCCGGTCGTTTCGGTACTACGTCAAGAAGTACAATCTGCGGTGAGGCGCCACTAATTGACATCTACGGTTGACGGATTCTGTCAGCTTGACAGGAATTGGCCGAAAACACGCCACATCACCGGCCACGATGTTCTTTCTAACTGATAGATGTCATGGTGGTTATTGGCTTCGGCCATGCGGCATATCGGTTCGGTACGACGGTTGCTTTCACATTGGCCATGGATGGATTCGCTGCCGGCGCTTCACAAGGCGCGACCCGGTGGCCAGAGTGAACCGAGCGACCTACTGAGGAGCAACGAATGAGGAAGATTCAGGACAACAAGGGCTTTACGCTTATCGAGCTGTTGATCGTCGTGGCGATCATCGGCATCATCGCGGCGATCGCGATTCCCGGGCTGCTTCGCGCCCGGATGTCCGGCAACGAGGCGTCGGCCATCGGGTCGGTGCGCGCGCTCAACAGCGGCGAGGCAACGTACGCGGCCAGCTGCGGCGGCGGCGGTTACGCGCAGTCGATGGCGGACCTGTACAAGACGGTTTCCGGCGGCGTGCCCTTCATCAGCCCTGACCTGGCCACCGACGGCGTGACCAAGAGCGGCTACATCGTGAATGTGGACCCCGGCACCGTGACCACTGTCGTGCTCGCCGCGGCGTCCACGTGCAACGCGTCGGCGGCCGACGCCATCGCGACGTTCTTCGCTGAGGCCCATCCGTCTGCCGTTGGCAGCACCGGTCAGCGGTCGTTCGCGAGCGATCAGCGCGGCACGTTGTATCAGCTGGCGAGCGGCGCGGCGATCGCTAATACGATGGCCGGCGCCTCGATTCTGCAGTAGTCCGAGACGGACTGAGTTCCCGCTTCGAGGCCGAGGCCTCGGGTCAAGGGCCTTGGCTCCAGCACGCTTGCTGGAGCCGGGGCCGGAGCCCCGAGGCCCTTTTTGTTGTAGGATGCGGCAGGATCACATCCCAATGAAGACACACGCCCGCGCACTCATTATCGGACTCGCAACCCTCGGACTGGTGGCCTCGGTGGCGTCTCTATACGTGCACTACCAGATGTTGGCGGACCCCTCGTACGTCAGCTTCTGCGACGTGAATGAGACGGTCAGCTGCGAGGCGGTGCTGACCAGCCAGTATGGCCAGGTCTTCGGCGTTCCCGTGGCCGTTGGCGGCGCGCTCTGGTCCGCCCTGGTCCTGTTGTTGGGAGTGCTCGGCATGCGTCCGTCGGTGCGACCGGGTCAGGGCCCCCCGGCGCACTCGGAGCCGGCGGCACGCGTGGCTGGCTACGTCTTCGTGCTCTCCACGCTGGGTCTTGCTGGCGTGTTGTACCTGGGATACGCATCGTTTTTCATCCTGCGCCAGATGTGCCCGCTGTGCCTCACGATGTACGTGGCGGTGATCGGCCTGTTCGTCGTGTCAGGCGCTGCCGCCTCCGGCCTGTCAACGTTGCCGGCGCGGTTCGGCGACGACGTGAAGGCCGCCATCGCCAACCCGCTGGCTGCGGCGCTCGGGGTGGCCTGGGTCGTGGTGGCGTTGTCGCTGGTGGCCTTCTTCCCGCGCGAGGCCGAGGTCGCCGGTGTCGCCGAGGCGCCATACGTGCCCCCGCTGGAGGTCATCGGGGCGGATGAGGCGGCCCAGTTCGGCGCGTGGATGGACGCGCAGCCGCGCGTGGATCTCGGCGTGCCTGCCAACGGCGCCCGCGTGGTCGTGGTCAAGTTCAACGACTACCAGTGCCCGGCCTGTCGCCAGGCGCACATCGCCTACAGGGGCATCCAGCAGAAGTATGCGTCGGAGTATCCCGGTCAGGTGGCGTTCGTCAACCTGGACTATCCTCTCGAGGCGGAGTGCAATCAGGGAGGGATCCACGGCGCGGCCTGTGAGGCCGCGGTGGCGGTTCGGCTGGCGCGCGCGGAGGGTCGCGGTCCCGATATGGAAGAGTGGCTGTTTGCCAACCAGGCGACGCTGACACGCGATGCCGTGAAGGAGGCGCTCGCCGAGATCGCCCAGGTCACCGATTTCGATGAGCGCTACGAGGAGACGCTCGTCGACGTGCGTGCTGACGCCCAGCTCGGGCAGAAGCTCCAGATCAGCGGCACCCCGACGTTTTTCATCAACGGCATCCGGATCGGATCGACGCTGCGTCCAGCGTACTTTGATGCGGCGATCGCCCATGAGTTGCAGAAGGCCACGGAGCCAGGGCCCCAGGCCGCCGGTTCGTCAGAGGCGGCTGATATTGCACCGAGGCCGTGAGCAGGCTCGGCCTGGAGCCCCCCGCGGGGTTTGAGGCTTCGTCAACATGGACGCTGTTTCGACCGAGTCCCTGACCAAGCACTATCACGTCGGCTTCTGGAAGCCGCGTCCGTATCTGGCGCTAGACGGCGTGACCCTCAGCGTGGGGCAAGGCGAAGTATTCGGCTTTCTCGGGCCCAATGGCGCGGGCAAGACCACCACGCTCAAGCTGCTGATGCAGCTGATCTATCCCACCTCGGGTCGAGCCGAGATCCTGGGCCGTCCGGTTGGTGACGTAGGCGTCAAACGTCGCATCGGGTACCTGCCAGAGAACCCTTACTTCTATGATCACCTGACCGCCGAAGAGCTGCTGCAGTACTTTGGGGCGCTCTTTGGCTACAAGGGGGCGGATCGGCGTCGGCGCGCGACGACGCTGCTCGATGAGGTGGGCATCGGCCCGGAGCGGCGGCTGCAACTCCGCAAGTTTTCCAAAGGCATGCTCCAGCGCGTTGGCATCGCCCAGGCGCTCATCAACGAACCAGAGGTGGTGTTTTTCGACGAGCCGATGTCGGGCCTCGATCCCCTCGGTCGCCGCGACATTCGGCATCTGATTCTGAAGCTGCGAGACCGCGGATGCACCGTCTTCTTCAGCTCGCACGTGTTGTCTGACGCCGAAGCGCTCTGCAGCCGAGTGGCGGTCCTGGCCGGGGGGCGGCTCGCAGTGGCGGGCGATCTGTCGGAGCTGCTCGCGCATCGAGTCCGCGGCTGGGAGATGGTGGTTACCGGCTTGGCGGACGCGGTGCTGGATCGGGCCAAGGCTGGCGGCGACGTCATGCGCGCCACGACCCTGGGCCATCAGCGCTTCGCGCTGGAACTGCCGCTCACGGTCGCACCGGCCGAGCTGCTGGCGGGACTGACGGCCGAGGGCGCGCAGCTCGTGTCGCTCAACCCGATTCACGAGACGCTCGAGGAGTTCTTTGTCCGCCAGACTGGCGCGGCGCCGAAGGATCGCGGCCTCGGGGCGGGGGAGCGATGAGTGTCATCGGCCACGTCGCGGTGAGCGTGTTCAAGGAGTCGGTCCGCGACAAGGTCCTGTACAACCTCGTGGCGTTCGCCTCGTTGTTGATCGCCGTGTCGTACCTCCTTGGGCAGTTGACGGCGGGGCAGGACGTCAAGATCGTCAAGGATCTGGGTCTGGCCGCCATCGCGACGTTCGGCCTGCTCATCGCTGTCTTCATCGGGATCGGCCTGGTGTGGAAGGAGGTCGAGCGCCGCAGTATCTACGGCCTGTTGGCGAAGCCGATTCGCCGGTCTGAGTTCATTGTCGGAAAGTATGCCGGCCTGGTGCTCACGCTGCTCGTGAACGTGGTCGTCATGACGGTCGTGTTCTACGGTGTGCTGGCCTATCTGAACACGCAGTTCAGCGAGGAGGCGCGCTCAGCATGGCCTGCGCCAGCCACCGACCCGGGCATGCTGAGGGCCATCGCGCTGATTTTCGTCGAACTCGCGCTCGTGACCGCGATTGCGCTGTTCTTCTCCACGTTCTCGAGCCCATTCCTGTCTGCCGCCCTCACGTTCGGGCTGTGGGTGATCGGGCATTTCAACACCGACCTGCGCAATTTCGAAGCGGTCGTCGAGTCGAGGCCCGCTGCGTATCTTGCAAGAGGGCTGTACTACGTGCTGCCGAACTTCGCCGCCTTCGACGTCAAGACCCAGGTCGTCTATGCGCTCCCGGTGCCAACCGCCTATATCGTCGTCACGGCACTGTACGGCTGTGTGTACATCGCGCTGCTGCTGACGTCCGCCGTGGTGGTGTTCTCGAGGCGCGACTTCAAGTGACGGCGCCGGTCATGGCTTTGCTGGCGGCGCTCTTCGGCGGCGTCGTCGCCCTGCAGGTCCTGCACGAACAGCGTGGCGGACCGCCGGCCTCGACGAGCGTGAACATGCTGTACGTACGGTCTCCAGACGCGATGCGCCGGTTGGCGCTCTCATACGATGCCCTGGTGGCCGACACCTACTGGATCCGGGCGGTGCAGCACTTCGGAAGCACGAGACGTTCGCTCGATCCGGACAATCGGTATGATCTGCTCTACCCGCTCCTGGACTTGACCACGTCGCTCGACCCGCTCTTCAACGTGCCGTATCAGTTTGGCGCGATCTTCCTGTCGGAAGTCCCTCCGGGTGGGCCGGGCCGGCCTGATCTGGCCATTCGGTTGCTCGAGAAGGGACTGCGAGCGCAACCGGACAACTGGAGGTTCGCCCAGGCGATCGGTTTCGTGCACTACTGGTCGAGGCAGGACTACCCGGAGGCTGCCGCGTGGTTTGCGCGCGCCGCCGAGTTTCCAGGCGCGCCCGAATGGATGGCTCCGCTGGCGGCCACCACTCTTGCCGTGGGGGGGAGTCGCGAGTCGTCACGGCAACTCTGGCAGCAGATCGCGCAGTCCGAGGATGCCGGAGACTGGTATCGCCAGGAGGCCATGCGACGGCTCCAGCAACTCGACGCCATGGATCAGCTTGACGAGTTGCAGCGTGTCGTCGACGCCTACGCTGAGCGGGCGGGACGACAGGCGTCAGAGTGGGACGATCTACGCCGCGCCGGGTACCTTCGCGGACATCCGGCCGATCCGACAGGGGCACCGTATCAGGTCGAGTCGGGCGTCGTGCGCCTTGACCCGCAGTCTCGCCTGAATCCGCTGCCCTCCGCGGGGATCGAAGTCGTGCAGTGAGCCTCTTCCTCGTCGTCGCGAGCGGGTTGTTCGGTCTGCTGATCGGCAGCTTCCTCAACGTGTGCATCCATCGGCTGCCACAGCAGGCGTCGGTCACTTGGCCCGCGTCGCACTGCACCTCGTGCACACGGCCGCTGTCGTGGTTCGAGAACGTCCCGGTCGCCAGCTGGCTGGTGCTGCGAGGACGGTGCCGGACCTGTCAGGCGCCAATTTCGGCGATGTATCCCCTTGTCGAGCTGACGACCGCGATCGTGTTCGCCGGTGGGGTGGTCGTGTATGGCCTTTCGGCGCTCGCTGCCGTCCGCCTCGTATTCGCGTGCGCGCTCATCGTGCTCTTCGCTATCGATCTTCGACATCGCATTCTGCCAAACGTCATCACCCTGCCAGGCATCGGCGCCGGCTTTCTCGCGAGTTGGTTCTTGCCGCCGGGCTGGGTTTCGTCGCTCATCGGCGTTCTCGCGGGCGGAGGTGTCCTGTTCGGCATCGCAGAGGTCTACTACCGAGTGCGTGGGCAGGAGGGGCTGGGCATGGGCGATGTGAAGATGCTCGCCATGATCGGCGCGTTTCTCGGGTGGCCGCTCATGATACTGACGCTCGTCATCGCATCGTTGACCGGATCGATCGTCGGCGTCGGGTTGATGGTGTCTGGACGCGGCGACATGCAGGCGGCGCTGCCGTTTGGCACGTTCCTGGCTCTCGGGGCGCTGATGGCTGCCGTGGCCGGAGATCCGATGCTCGCCTGGTATCTCTCCTTCTACCCATGAACGAGTACGGCTACGCGCTGCTGGGTCTCACCGCCATCGTCTCGCTGCTGGTGGGTGTGCTCATGATGGCGGTGCTGAAGCTTGTCGCGAACGTGCGCGACGGCAAACGTCGTATGGGCGGGGGCGAGAAGGAGACGACCCTGCTCTCGAGCGCCTTGCAGGACGCGATGGCAGCACTGCAGGCGCAGGAGCGCGCGATGAGCGCCCGAGCCGTCGCGTCTGAGCAGCTGAGCGGTCAAATCGTCGACAGCCTGACCGCCGGGCTGTTGGTCGTGGATGATGCGGGCCGGGTGGAGATTCTGAACCCGGCAGGCCGTGAGCTACTGGAGGTCTCGGCCGACCCGATTGGCGCGGACTACCGTGATCTGCTGTCCGGGGCGGTGCCGCTCCGGGATGCGATCGCCGAATGCCTGGCGACCGGTCGGGCGATCGTACGACGGACGCTGGAAATTCCAGGTGCAGGGCGCTCCTCGTACCTCGGAGTCTCGGTGTCTCCCTTGAGCGCCAACCGTTCGAGCGCCATCTGTCTGTTTGCGGACCTGACCAATGTTGTCGAACTGGAGGAGCAGCTGCGGCTCAAGGAGGCGCTCGCCAGGGTCGGCGAGCTGACTGCGGGTATCGCCCACGAGTTTCGGAACGGCTTGGCCACGATCCATGGTTACAGCCGTCTGCTGGCGCCTGATGCGCTGCCGGCCACCTATCGTCCGTACGTCGAGGGCATTCGCAAGGAGACCGAGGCGCTCGGTCAGGTCGTCGCCAACTTCCTGAAGTTCGCGCGGCTCGAGACCGTGTCGTTCGCGCTGGTGGCGCTTGAGGGGCTCGTGAGGCGGGTCAGCGACGACCTGCGGCATGAGCTGCCAACCGGTACCTCAATCGAGGTGAGTGGCGACTTCGGCGAGATTGAGGGTGACGAGGTGTTGTTGAAGCAAGTGTTCGGCAACCTTCTCCGCAACGCCGCCGAAGCCTGTCAGGGCGGTGGGGTTCCGCCAGCGATTGCCATTCAGGGCACCTTGGACCCCAAGCGCGGGAGTTGCCGGGTTTCCGTGGCGGACAATGGCCCCGGTATTCCAGAATCAGCGCGCGAGCGGGTGTTCCAACCGTTTTTTACGACGCGGTCGAGGGGCACAGGGCTGGGATTGGCGATCGTGCAGAAGATCGTGGTCACGCACAATGGGCGCGTCGGGGTCGGCGTGTCGGCCGCCGGCGGGGCGAGCATCGATCTCACATTCCCGTTGGCGTCGCGGTAACGCGCAGGCCAAGGCGTGCGACGCGCACGCCAAAGCATGCAACTAGAAACTGAAGCCCAAAGCCCAGAGCCCAGAGACCAGAGACCAGAGACCAGACATCAGAGCCCAGAGCCCGCAGACTGAAGCGAGAGCCCAACGCCCTGGTCTTTGGGCTTTGGGCCACTCGCTACCGCACGTCTCGCCAGCCGGACACGGTGAAGAAGTCGTTACTCAGCTCGCCGTTGTACGTGATGATCACGCTTCCATGCACGCTGTTGCCGGTGATGAGGGTGCTGACGTTTGCCGCGTCTTCCGCCAAGATCAGCGCATTAATGGCTGAATTTCCACCGATCTCGACTTGTTCGTGAGCGAGCATTACCCCTGCGGTGAAGGTCGCGCCAGGGGTTCCCAGGACCACGAGATCCTCATCGGTCACGAACAGAACGCCCGGTGTATCCGGGAACATTTGTGAGGCTCCACCGATCTCGATCGAGCCTTCGGCGAGTAGCGTCATCGCGACCGGACCATGGTTTCCGCTCACGGCAATGTCCGTTTCGGCGTAGTAGGTGCCAGTGACTTCGTTGTTGCCACCGAGGCTCCACATCACGCCGTCCCATTGCCAGAAGTTGCACGGTGCCACGCAGACGGTTGCCGTCGCCACCGTGAGCATCGTGCCGTCGTTCCGGAGGACGAAGTCGGCCTGAGGGAGATAGTCAGATGCGTTCACTGGGGGAATCGGAATTACAGCCGCGCCGCCATAGCCGGTGATATCGGGGTCAGGGTATGTATAGGTGCCGGCAGCTGTGGCCTCCTGGGCGATGGTCCCGCTAGTTCCAGAGCCGATCAGGTCTTGATTCGTGTGCACGCCACCAGAGGAGCCGAGCACCTGATAGCTTCCGTACAGGTCGAGGTCGTCGTTGGTGGCGACCGCCGGAAAGGGAAACGGTCTGATCATCGCCTCGAGCGTCACCGTCGTGTTGTCCGGACCCAAGCCGGTGGCCCGCACGATGACGACCTGATTGAGGTCATCGGCCAGATCGGCGTTCTCGGGTTTTCCGGCCGGCGCAGTCGCATCGTCATCCATGATGAACGCGCTGTACGTCAGGGTGTTCAGCGGCGACAGCAGTGCCGTACCGACGCCGGCGCTGGCGATCACGAGATTCGTGCCGAGAGGAATGTCCTCGTCTGCGCCGATGCCGGTCCTGGCATCGAGGCCCCCGTTGTCAGTGAGCGTCAAGGGGTTGTCGTCTGGACCTGATAACAACGAGTCGATGGCGGCGTCCGCGCTGCCAAAACCGTTGACCTTCCACTCGAAGATGAAATTTGTCGCCAGTTCCAGGGCGTGACTGAGCCCCGCTTCGGCGGCCGCCTGGGCTCGGGCACCGTCGCGCTGATTCCGGGAGATGAGCGTCTCGGTTTCGCCGCTCACCGCGAGCGCCGCCGCGAGCGCCGACATCAGCATCAACAGGAGCATGACGCCCAGCAAGGCGGCGCCGCGTTCGCTTCGATGTCTCACGATCAACGGTGGCCTGTCAGTCATGCGGCCGTCCACTACCGTGTGCGCAGGCGAACATCGGTTGACAGCGTTGACGAAGGGAAGGCGCCGATGTTCGGATTCCACGCTCGTGACTGAGCGGTCACCTGAACCCGGACGTACGCCACCTTCGTTGGATCAGTCGTTGCCGCTTGTGTCCCATCGAGAAACGTGAACTGCAGATCCGTAAAGATGGCGTCGGTCATATCCTCGGTAAGAGCCGCGTTGGTGTCGTCGCGCGTAATGACACCCGATCTGAGGTCAATAGTGATGTCCTCGCCGACGTCGTCGGTCGCGCCATCGGCTGGATTGATGTCCGCGGTGAAACGGATGCTGTCGTCGGGGTCACCTCCACCGTTAGGGTCGATGAAGAACTCCTGGTTCGCAGCGATTTGGCCGTAGGCGTCGCTGCCTGCTGAACGGAGATCCCTGGCGATCCAATCCAGGGCGTAGCGGGCCTCCTGCTCGAGCCCGGCGTCGTCGAGCTGCGTGCTGTAGACCTGCTGCATCTGTGTCGCCAGCGCCACTGTGCTGCCCAGCACCATGGTCATGATGAGGGCGGCGATCATGAACTCGACCAGCGTGAAGCCTTGTTCGCTGCCAAGCTCGACGCGTGAAGGTGTGGAGGGGGCTACCATTGTCGGATGATCGTGCTGAGGTCTGTCTGCCGGTACTGCTGTGAGGCCTCGTTCAGTACGCGTACCGTCACCGACCTGGTGTCGTCGGTCGGCCCGGCCTCGACAACCCAGCGCAACGTCACACCCGTCGTTGGCGTGTCTGAGTAGTTGGCCACGTTTGACGTGAGGTCTCCGCCGACGGCCACCCTCGGATCGGACGCGAAATTGAGCTTCATCAGCTCGTCGAACTTGTCTTGCGCCAGTCTGGTCGAGCGCGCGTTCTCGCGAGCGCCGATGTGCATCTGAGTGGTGAGGGCGAGCATGGCCGCGATCCCGACGAGACCGATCGTCAGGACGAGCATCGACACCATGACTTCGATCAGTGTGAAGCCGCTGTCGTCCGCACGATGGCCGCGATGCGTCGCCTGGACACTGCTCGTGTCGTCTCTAGGGCAGCTGGACACGGCCGCTCCTTGAGACGGTGATCGTTCGAGTCGTGGAGTCTGCTCCTGCCATGACAATCGTCGCTGGCAACGCTCCGGCCAGTGCGGTGACACGCCCCTGCGGGTCGATCTGGATGTCGCCGCTGACAGCGCTGAAGGTCGTGCCGTTCTGGAGGTAGCGCACAGGGCCGACCGCCGCGTCCGCACTGTCGAGAATCTGGTATTGACCTGTCGCCGGGTACCCGAACCGCACCCGCAGCGTCACGTTCCTGCCGACCGCCTGGTAGCGGGCCGTTCGTATGGTACTCGCTACCTCCTGACTCGTGGTCGAGAGCGCAAACCCGCGCATACCCGCGGCAATCGACGGGGCCGTGGCTGCTGCCAGCACGGCGACGATCCCCGCGACGAGCATCAGCTCGATGGCTGTGAATCCTTCGTGTCGCGCCCGAGTCATCAGGTGGGTAGCGACACAAGATGCGTGCCGCACGAATCCCATGCAAATCTGGGGGTGCGCGTGTTCCGGTGTCGCGTTTTGTAACGCGAAATCACAGATTTCGTGTGCGCGGATCCGACGGAGTACGACCTTTTCTCTCGCGCCGCGAGCCTGCAGCGCTGCCGATCGTGCGCACCCCTGGTTGGCCCGATCGGCTAAGTGCTTGCGGGCCAACGCCTGGGGCTGGTCAGTCTCGTCGGCATCGACCTTGCCATAGTGACCAGGCATGTGCAGAACTCGACGCGTGCCCCTTCGCCCAGGCCAGGATGGTTTCTCGCTGGTGGAGGTGCTCATCGCAATCGGGATCTTCGCCACGGCGGCTGCTGCCATTCCACAACTGTTCACAGCTGCTGTACGCGCCAACGCTGAGGCGGGTGCCGTCACGTGGGCGACGACGCTGGCTGCCCAGAAGGTCGAGGAACTGCGTGCGACCGCACCGCTCGAAGCGGTGGTGGGAGAGTCGATCGATCTTGTCGACCAGGGAGGGAGTCGGGTGGCTGGTCCTGGTTCGGCGCCCCCCGCCTACACCCGCCGCTGGTGGGTCGAGCCGCTGCCGTCGGCGCCGGCCGACACGTTCGTGATCAGTGTTGCGGTTGCTCGATTCCGAGAAGGCGACGACCTGGTGTCGCACGAGGCCGTCGCCCAACGGGACCTTGTACGCGTGGTGACCCTCCAGACGGAGACCGTTCCATGACGATCGCTGAAGTTCTGGTCGCGACGGCCATCGCCACCGGGCTCGTCGTGACGCTGGCCGGCGTTGCCGAGCCCCTGCAAGGCATGTTCGACGGGCAGCTCGAACTGGCGGACATGCACCAACGCATACGCGCTGGTGCGCACGCCATCGAGAGGCATCTGCTGGCGGCACGACCCCCCGTTCTGCCGTATCGCGCCGGTGCGCGTCGGTCTGATCCCGGGCTCGGCATCTACTATCGAGACGACACGATCACGTTGGTCTCGCCGTCTGACGACGGCGCTGTGACCTTGGACACGTACTATCTGAGGCCCGATGCGGCCGCGGGTACGTCGGAGCTGATGCACTACGACGGTCTCGAGACCGACGCACCAGCGGTCAGCCACGTCGTGGCGCTCGCGTTCGAGTACTTTGGTGCCGACGGCCTTCCGCTCGACCCTGCCGCTCTGCAGGACGGCCCCTGGACCAGCGCCGATGCGGCGACCGGTGTCTTCGACGCCGATCTGCTGCGCATTCGCCGGGTACGACTGACCCTGCGTGTGCAGGCGGCGCGCACGGCGTTGAGAGGCCCCGCGGGGGTGCTGTTTACGCACGGTGGGACGGCCACCTCGATGGCGCGGTATCTACCCGACCGTGTCATTCGAGTCGATGTCGCGCCACGGAATCTCGATGCCGAATAGGGCCCACGAACGCGGCGTCGCACTGGTCATGGTGCTCATCGCGGTCACGTTGTTGGCGGCGCTTGGGGCGGCGTTGACCCTGGCCTCGGCGGTGGAGACGGCAATCGCGGCGAACTACCGCGAGGCGACCGAGACCCTGTATGCCGCCGAGGCCGGTGCCACCTTCGTCATGCAGGAAGCGGCGGCTATCGCGGACTGGGGCGACGCGGCCACCGGCGCTGGCCAGTCGGCCTTCGTCGACGGGCCACCTGCCGGCGTCCGGGTGGTGGGCGCGGTCACGCTCGACCTCGAGGCCGAGACGAGCAACCTGAATAGCACGATGCCGGCGGGCCCCGGGGCGGTTCCTCCCTGGGTGTTGCACGCGTTTGGGCCCCTGCAGGACATGGCGCCGTCCGCTGCCGGCCGTGCAAAGGCCTACGTCGCCGTGTGGATCGCCAATCACACCGCGTCGGCGGACCCGTCGATGCGGGGTGCCCTGTCGATCTTCGGCCAGGCGTACGGGCCACGAGGGAGCCGCCGAGCCGTGGAAGTGATCGTGGACAAAGTGGATGCGTCGTCGCTGCGAAGGCGGTCCTGGCGAGAACGACCCTAGGACAACGGCTATCGCATGCCCGGAGCGGACCCGATAAGGACCACGGAGAACCTTGACGGCTGGCCACGACGGTCGGAGAATTCTAGACATGAGCTGCTTCTCTTTGCGCACGATGACGCTGGCGTTGGTCCTGGCCTCGGCCGCGACGGCCTCGGCTCAGTCGCTCGCCGATGTGTCCCGTCAGGAAGAGGAGCGCCGGAAGGCTGTCGACGCCCCTGGAAAGGTCTATACGAACAGCGATCTCCTTCCCGTGCCACCGCCGAGCAGCGTGCCGCTTCCCACATCTGGTGCTGTCGCTCCAACGGAGCCGCCGACCCCCGAGCCGGCCGAAGGGGCCGAAGCCGGCGATGAGGCTGACGGCTCCACGTCCCCATCTGCGACCGAGGATGCCTGGCGCGCGCGTGTGGCGGCGGAGCGCGATGCTGTCTCGCGGTCTGAGATCCTGGTCGAGGCCTTGCAGAGCCGTATCAACGCGCTGACCACCGACTTCGAGAATCGCGGGGATCCTGCCCAGCGCAGCGTCATTGCTGCCGACCGTCAGAAGGCGCTCGCTGAACTGGACCGCGTCAAGAAGGAAGTCGAGGCGCACCGGCAGGCGATCATCGACATTCAGGAAGAAGCGCGTCGCGCTGGTGTCCCCGCAGGCTGGACCCGGTAAGGGTTGTCCTCCTTTCCCGTACTGCTCGTCGAAGACAAAGACTCGCTACGCGAGATGCTGCGTCTCGCGCTCGAAACACAGGGCCACCTGGTCGTCGAGGCCCGTGACGAGCCAGAGGCCATCGAGCGCCTTCGGCAGTGTCGGCCGGCGGTGGTGCTGACCGACCTCAAGCTGCCGTCGGGCGACGGCTTCGGCGTGCTTCGCGCCGCCAAGGCCATCGACCCAGATCTTCAGGTTGTCGTCATGACGGCTTTCGGCAGTATTCAGGATGCGGTCACGGCCATGCGGGACGGTGCGATGGACTTTCTCGCCAAGCCCGTCGATCCCGATCATCTCCTGCTCATGGTCGAACGCGCGATCGCACAGCGGCGGATTCTTGCCGACTACATGCTGCTCAAAGAGGAGTCAGCCGCTCGTCGCGGAGCCCCGCGGATCATCGGCGACGATCCCACGCTCCGGCACGTGCTTCAGCAGTTGCACCGGGCTGCCGCCACCGATGCCACGGTGTTACTGGAAGGCGAGAGCGGCACGGGGAAGGAGTTGTTCGCGCGGGCGCTGCACGCGTTCAGTCCGCGCGCCGACGGTCCGTTCGTCGCCATCAATTGCGCGGCGATTCCAGAGGGATTGCTCGAGTCGGAGTTGTTCGGGCACGAGAAGGGGGCATTCACCGGTGCGGTGGGTCGGAAGCCAGGCCGCTTCGAGGCGGCCCATCGTGGCACGCTCTTCCTGGATGAGATCGGTGACATGCCCATGGGGCTGCAGGCGAAGATCCTCCGGGTGCTCGAGGACCACCAGATCGAACGGGTCGGAGGCACCTCGTCTCTCCACGTAGATACGAGGGTCGTTGCTGCCACCAATCGTGGGCTGAAGGCTGCGGTGGCGGCGCGCCAGTTCCGCGAGGATCTGTACTTTCGCCTCTCGGTATTTCCCATCACCGTGCCTCCTTTGCGTGATCGCGGAGGCGACGTGCCCATTCTCGCGCACCATTTTGTCGAGCGATTCTGTCGCGATCTGAACAAGAAGCCGCTGTCTTTTTCGGTCGCGGCCCTGGACGAGCTCCGGTCCCATTCGTGGCCTGGCAATGTTCGCGAGCTGCAAAACTGCATCGAGCGAGCGGTGATCCTGTGTGACGGCGACACGATCCACTCACGCCATCTCGGGCTGGGTAACGGGGTCCAGGTTGCTGCCGAACCCGCCACCGAGGGAGCTCACCGCCGGGAGCCGGTCGAGTCCGGCCCCTTCGACCAGCTCGATCTTTCAGGCACGATGGGGGAGGCCCTCCGACGGATTTCGGCGCAGGTGGAGCGGCTCAAGGTCGAAGAGGCGCTGCGCGAGGCCAGTGGCGACAAGGCCCGTGCGGCCGAGATGCTGCAGATCAGCTACAAGGCGCTCTTGCAGAAGCAGCGTGCGCACGGGGTCAAGGGCTAGCCAGGACCCGGTCAGCCTGGGAGGCTCAGGCGGGCGAGCACGTTTCGGATCTCGTCTTCCGTGACGTCGTCGATGGTCATGGCGGCGCCAATCTGAATGGCGATCACGAAATGCAACGTGCCGTTGACCACCTTCTTGTCGAGGTGTATGGCGCTCATCACGTCATCGATCGGGAGGTCGACGACCGGCGGGAGCGGCCCGAGCTGAGCAATCAGTCTGGCCAGCGCCTGTCGCTCGAGTTCTGACAGCGCACCGCGGGCAACGGCCAGGTCGGCCGCCGCGAGCATCCCATACGCAATGGCCTCGCCGTGTCTGAATCGGCGGTACTTTGTCACGGCCTCGAGCGCGTGCCCGACGGTGTGACCGAAGTTCAGGATTCGGCGGAGGCCTCCCTCACGCTCGTCTCTCGATACGACGTCCGCCTTGATCCGGCACGACTCGACAATCGCCGGGGCGAGGACACTCGCGTCCCGCGCGAAGAGCGCCTTCGTGCTGGAGGAGATGCGCTCGAAGAGATCGCGGTTGGCGATCACGCCGTATTTCACGATCTCGTACAGGCCTGAGCGGAACTCACGTCGTGGCAGCGTGGCCAAGAACAGCGGGTCGACGAGTACGACGGCAGGTTGGTGAAACGCGCCGACGAGGTTCTTGCCGAGCGCGAGATTCACGCCGACCTTGCCGCCGATCGAACTGTCCACCTGTGCCAGCAGCGTCGTCGGGAGATGTGCCAGAGTCACGCCCCGCAGGAACGTGGCTGCAGCAAATCCAGCCGTGTCGCCGACCACGCCGCCCCCGACGGCGACGACAGCGCTGCCGCGATCGGCGCCGGCGCGCACGAGCGCCTCGTAGATGCGCGAGACGGACTGTAGCGTCTTGGATCGTTCCCCGTCGGGAATCAGTATGGGCTCGCCACCGCCGAGGGCACGAGCGATTCGTTCGCCGTGCAGCCGCCAGACAACGGGATTCGAGACGACGAAGCGACGACTGCTGACGTGGTGGGCGTCGAGGAGGGCGCCTGCGCGGTCGGCGACGCCCTCGCCAATCCAGATGGTTGATGCTCCCGAACCTGCGCGGACATCGACGCGGACCGGTTCACTCACGAGGTTCTCGCCCAAGGGTTGATAGGATAGCACCGTGATCAGATGGGCCCGCTCGGCCACGCTCGGGATCGTCCGGGGGCTCGTTCGAGGGGCGACAGGCTCAGGGCACCCCGAGTAGCATCGAAGGGTGGACGTGCGCGGCGACTTTCTCGTGATCGGGAGCGGCATTGCCGGACTGCGCGCCGCGTTGTCGCTGGCCGAGGCTGGCGACGTCATCATTCTGACCAAGGCCGATCCGCGCGAGAGCAACACCGGCTACGCGCAAGGCGGCATCGCGGCAGCCCTCGGACCAGACGATTCGCCTGAACTCCACGGCCGCGACACCTGCGCCGCCGGAGACGGCCTCTGTGCCCAGGCCGCCGTCGATGTGCTGGTGCGCGAAGGGCCTGGCTATGTCGCCGAACTGCTCGAGTGGGGCGCCGAGTTCGATCGCGGGGCCGACGGTCAGCCGGCGCTGGCACGCGAAGGGGCGCACAGCGTGCGTCGTGTCCTCCACGCCTCCGACGCGACCGGCCGCGAGATCGCGCGGCTGCTGTGGACGCGCGTCAGTCGCGACACCCGGATTCGCGTAGTGAACGATGCGCTGGCGGTCGAATGTGTCACGCAGGATGGCCGTTGCTCTGGCGCCACCTTCGTCACTGAGGACGATGGGTTGGGTACCGTCACGGCCGAGCGGACCCTGCTCGCGACAGGAGGCGCCGGCCAGGTCTTTCGCGAGACCACCAATCCATCGATTGCGACCGGTGACGGGATCGCCATGGCCGTGCGAGCCGGCGCTCGAGTGGTCGACCTCGAATTCGTTCAGTTCCACCCGACCGTTCTCAGCGTCAGCGGTGCGCCAAGGTTTCTTCTGTCCGAGGCCTTGCGGGGGGAAGGCGCGAGGCTCGTCAACAACGCCGGTGAGCGATTCATGGAGCGGTACGACCCTGCGGGCGATCTCGCCTCGCGCGATCTGGTGTCGCGTGCCATCATCCGAGAGGCCGATCGCACGGCCGCGCCCGTCTGCCTGACACTGGCGCATCTGGCGCCAGACTTCGTGCGGACTCGCTTCCCGACGATTGCCCGTGTCTGTGCGGCAGCGGGTCTCGACCTGGCGCGCGACCCGATTCCGGTGAGCCCGGCGGCGCACTACATCATGGGCGGCGTCGAGACCGATCTGCAGGGGCGGACGTCGCTGCCGGGGTTGTTTGCTGCGGGAGAAGTCGCCTGCACCGGAGTCCACGGCGCGAATCGGCTGGCGAGCAATTCCCTCCTGGAGGGTCTGGTGTTTGGTGCTCGCGCAGCGTCGGCCATGAAGGTCGCCCTGCAGCCGGCCGCGCTTGACGAGTCGAACGTGGTGGACGGGGTCCTCGGGAGCGTCGCGTCCGACGCCGACTGCGGGTCGATCCCGCCTGAAGCCGACGTGCGGGATCTCATGTGGCGCGACGTCGGTGCGCTGCGTCAGCCGGCGGCTCTGCACGCCGCGGTCGCGCGACTCGGCGACTGGGTCGGTGCCCTCGCCGCGCACCGCCGGGTCAACCCCTACGACCAGAAAGTCCGTCGCATCGGGAGCCTCGTCACCGTCGGGCTGCTCATCGCCAGGGCCGCTCTGCGCCGGACTGAGAGTCGCGGGGCACACTTTCGCGCCGATTTCCCGCGGCGCGACGATCTACACTGGAAGAAGCGAGTCGCTGAACGCATACATGGCCACTGAGATTCCTGATTTTCCAACCGAGATTACTCCCCAGTCCAAGGACTTTGGGCGCTGGTATATCGACATCGTCCGAAAGGCCGAACTTGCCGACTACTCTCCGGTCAAGGGGTGTATGGTCATCCGTCCATACGGGTACGCCATCTGGGAGCTGATCCAACAGGGACTCGATCGTCGCTTCAAGGCGACAGGGCACCTGAACGCGTACTTTCCGCTGCTCATTCCCGAGAGTCTGCTCACACGAGAGGCCGAGCACGTCGAGGGCTTCGCGCCTCAGGTGGCGTGGGTGACCCAGGGAGGCGACGAGGTGCTCGAGGAACGGCTGGTCATCCGCCCAACGTCAGAAACCATCATCGGGACGATGTACGCCAAGTGGGTGCAGTCGTGGCGCGACCTGCCGATCCTGATCAATCAGTGGGCCAACGTTGTGCGGTGGGAGAAGGTGACCCGACTGTTCCTTCGAACCACCGAGTTTCTGTGGCAAGAAGGACACACCGTGCACGAGACCGCAGAGCAGGCGGAGGAAGAGACGCTGCGCATGCTTGGCGTGTACAAAGACTTCGCCGAGCGCGAGCTGGCGATGCCGGTCATGGACGGCGAGAAGTCCGAGAGCGAAAAGTTCGCAGGCGCCGAGCGTACGTACTCGATCGAGGCGTTGATGCGTGACGGCCGCGCGCTACAGGCCGGAACCTCGCACAATCTCGGCCAGAACTTCGCCAAGGTGTTCGATATCAAGTTTCAGGCGCGTGACAAGTCGGTGCAGTACGTGTGGGGCACGTCCTGGGGTGTCTCCACCAGGATGATCGGCGGCGTCATCATGACCCATGGTGACGATGGCGGGCTCATCCTGCCGCCGAGAATCGCCCCGTATCAGGTGGTCATCGTGCCGATCACGCGAGGCAACTGGCGGGAGACCGTGCTACCGAAGGCCAAGGCGGTTCGTGACGAACTGGTGGCGCGCGGCGTCCGCGTGATGCTCGACGATCGCGATTCGCAGACGCCCGGATGGAAGTTCAACGAATGGGAGATGCGCGGAGTTCCGCTCCGGTTGGAGGTAGGGCCGAAGGACATCGAGAAGTCTCAGGTGGTGCTGGCACGCCGCGACACGCGAGAGAAATCGTTCACGCCGATGGAGGGACTGGCGGTTCATGTCGAGTCGTTGCTCGACACGATTCAGCAGGCGCTCTTCGACCGTGCGGTCGCGTTTCGACAGGAGCACACCACCGAGGCCGATGGCTACCCGGCGTTCACCGAGGCCATGGCGGGACGCCCGGGCTTCGTGGTGTCGCCCTGGTGCGGATCCGCTGTCTGTGAGGCGTCGATCAAGGCAGAGACGCAGGCGACGATTCGCAATATTCCGTTCTCGAGTCCGTCGGCTGACGGCAAGTCGTGCGTCAAGTGTGGCGAACCCGCCAAGGTCCACGCCTGGTTCGCGAAATCGTACTGACCTGGGTCAAACGCCATCGGTCGGTATGTCGACTCCCGTAGTCGCGGAGGGCACGTGTCAGCGCGCGTGTGCTCCCGTCTGGTGCCGAGTGCCTGCCGTGATGTCGCGCCGTCCCACCGCCTGCTGGTCGCTAGACAAACCCTGCATACTTCGACCTGAGGCGCTTGAGCGTCGCGTGGCGGCCTGTCAGGTGGTGTCCCGTGACGATGTCCCGAGCGGTCTCACGAAGTCGGTCGCGCCACCACGGGTCGTCCGGCGAGGCTGACCACGCCCGGGCAAGTGGCTCGAGGCACGTGGCGTCGCCGAGTGCGCTCATGGCCGAGAGAAAGTCCAGGGGCAGAGGAGTAGTCGCCGAGTCGAAGCTCTCGCGGAGATCGTAGAGCGCGACGCGGCTTCCGCGCTGGGCGAGCGCCACGTGCGCGGCCCCCCGCGCGAGGGTCCATGCCTGCCGGATTGGCGTGGGCGGTCGCTCCAGCTCCTTCTCGCGGATTCGCGTCACGGCTTCGTGAAGCGCGGACAGGGGGGCGTTGATGTGGTCGGCGATCCATTCGCTCATCACAAGTGGGTCATCGAGCGTCTGCAACGTCTCGACAGGAGTCGGTACGGTCCTCAGCGAGGCTGGCACGCCCTGGAGCAGCGGGCGCACGATGTCGGGTGGGAGTTCCGAAAGTGCGTCGAGAGCGGCAAGCCTGACGCTGGAGTCTCGTTGGGGGTCGAGGGCGACCCGGCTGAGGACCTCGAGAATCTCGGTTCCACGTTCGTTCGCGATCCACCCGCGAAGGACCGCGAGCGCCGCGACGGCGACGCCTGGCTGCGGATCATCGCAGGCGAGACTGGCCATCTGGTGCGCCCGGTCGTCCTCGCGGCCGTCCAAGGCCCCGAGCGCCGCTGCCCGCCCCTCAGCCGGTGCGTCCGAGGCGATGAATGTGGCGAGTCGCTCGTCGGCGCGGCGCCCGATGACCCGCAGCCTGGCGACCGCCGATTCCCGCCGCGCGGCGGTCCCGTCGCGGAGCACGCCGATCAGCTGTTCGACGTCGCGAGACGAAGACGACCGAATCACCACGCTCGTGCGCCTCTTCCGCTGACCGTCTACGTGCCCGTGTCGGTCTTCTTCCCAAAGACCCACGCCAGGAGAATGCTGAGACCGTAGAGCACGATCATGGGTCCTGTCATCGCCACCAGCGAGACACCGCCGCCATCGGGCGTCACCACGGCGGACACAATCACCATGATGAGGAGCGCAAACTTGAAGTTGCGAATCAGGAAGCCCGCCGAGATCACGCCCATGCGTGCAAGGAACAGCACCAGCGTCGGCATTTCAAACACGATGCCGAAGGCCAGGAGAAGACGAAGGTACATCGAGAACGCCGGTTCGATCCGGGGCGCGAACGTGACGATGTCGGTGGTGAAGCTGACGAAAAACCTCCACGTCAAGGGGAACACGACCCAGTGAGAGAAGGCGGCACCGAGTACGAAGAAGAACGACGACATCACGACGAACGGGATGGCCCACTTCTTTTCATGCGAATACAGGCCGGGTGCGACGAAAAGCCACACTTGCGTCATGACCGCCGGCGACGCGAGGATGAGGCCACCGATGAGGGCGATCTTGATGTACAGCACGAACGCCTCGGTGGGGTCCGTGTAGATGAGCGTTCCGCCAGGCGGCAGCATCTGTTGCAGAGGCCGCATAATGAAGTCGAAGATCTGATTGATGAAGAAGAAAGCGACGACGAATCCGACGCCGACCGAGATCACCGTGTAGATGATGCGCCGGCGCAGCTCGTCGAGGTGATCCAGGAACGACATCTTGCCTGCGCTGTCGTCGTCCTCCTGGTCGTCGAGGCTGCGGCCCGCGTCTGGATCGCCCAGAGGTGTCCCGAGCGACTGGTGCGTCGGAAAAGGTACGAGGGCCACTAGGCCACGGGGTCGGTGCCGGTCGTGCGCGTGACCGTCTCGTTGGTCGGTGGCGCGGGGACGACCGGAGCGTCGGACGCCGCCGATGGCGGGGTCGCGGCCGCTATGGCTGTGTCCTGCTCCGCCCGAATCGCCGCGCGCTGGTCGCGTTGCTCCTCGAGGTTAATCTCTTCCTCGAGCGTGCTCCGCAACTCGTGGGAGGCCTTCTTGAACTCCCCGATGCTCTTGCCAAGTGACCGTCCGAGCTCCGGCAGCTTTCGCGGCCCGAAGATAATGAGCGCGATCACCAGAATGATAACGAGTTCCGGCATGCCGATTGACCCAAACATACACGTGCTCCAGCCGGCCAGGGGGCCGGTACTTCTGTTGCGGGGTCGAGGCCACTGGGTGTCAGGAACGTCGCCAGAACGCCCGCAAGTGATTCATTGGATTATAGAAATCCGATCTGGACGGGGTCAAGGTAAGCGTTTATAGTTCAAAGATGCGAGGTTACCGGTCCCTTTCAGCGTCCGTCTTCGCCGTCGTGCTGTGTGCGCTGGTCGGCGGGCTCTACGGCAGAAGCGCGCTGGTGGCGCAAGACCAGATTCCGGAGCAATACAAGGTGTTCACGGCTGCGTTGAGCGCTGTCGAGACGACCTTTGTTGGCGAGGTCGAATCCGACCGTCTGGTGTACTCGGCCATCTCCGGCATGCTGCAGACGCTGGATCCCCACTCCAGCTTCTTTGACCCCCGAAGTTACGCGCAGATGCGGGAGCGGCAGGAAGGTCGCTACTACGGGCTCGGGATCTCGATACAGGTTGCTGACGGGGGGATCACGGTGTTTTCCCTGTTCGAAGGCTCTCCGGCCTATCAGCGCGGCCTGCGTCGGGGCGACGTCATTGCCGAGATCGAAGGGCAGGACACCAAGGGCTGGACGACCGATCAGGCTGTTCGCCTGCTGCGAGGTGAGCGGGGGACACCGGTACGAATCGGCGTCAGGCGCAGCGGGTACGACGCGCTGATCGACCTCGAGGTCGTGCGCGACGAAATTCACATTCCGACGGTGCGCGCCGCCTTCATGCTGGACGCCACGACGGGATACGTGCTGTTGTCCGAGTTTGGCGAAAATTCTGATGACGAACTCGGGCGGGCGCTGCAGGATTTGCGTCAGAGCGGCATGCAGCGCCTCGTGCTCGACCTTCGCAACAATCCCGGCGGTGCGCTCGATCAGGCCATCAAGATCAGTAACCGGTTTCTCCCGCCTGGCGACTTGATCGTCTACACGAAGGGGCGGGTTGCGAACTCGGATCAGACCTATCGGGCTGAACAGAAGAGTGCCTATCTCGACCTGCCGATGATCACCCTGGTGAATCGCAACAGCGCCAGCGCATCCGAGATCGTCTCCGGTGCGTTGCAGGACCACGATCGCTCGCTCATTGTCGGAGAAACGACATTCGGCAAGGCACTGGTGCAGAGCGTGTATCGGGTGTCCGAGGGTGCCGGGGTGGCGGTGACCACGGCGCGCTACTACACCCCGAGCGGTCGATTGATTCAGCGCCCGTGGGATGGGTCGTTCGACGAGTACCTCACCTACTCGTTGCGCGAGCAGGACCCCAGCAGGGTACACGAGCCCGAAGAACTGAAGTTCACCGACGGCGGCCGGCGGGTGTACAGCGGCGGCGGCGTTGAACCGGATCGGCGGTTCAACGGTCCCACCGAAGGTTTCAATCCGACGAGGTTCGGGCGCACCTTGTTCGCTCGAAATCTGTTTGACACTTTCGCCCAGCGTTTCACTCGAGCGGGCGACAGCCGTATTGCGGCGAGCCCGTCGCAGGCCCCGCGGGAACTCACCGAGGGCTTCACCGTCACAGATGCGCTGGTGGCTGAGTTCAAGGAGCACGTGCGGATGTCGAGGGTTCGCGTCGACGAAGAGGCTTGGCAGGAGGACGAAGCGTTTATTCGGGCGATGATTCGCTTTGAGATCGACGTCGACCTTTTTGGGGTGGCCGTCGCACGAAAGAACCTCTCAGCCCAGGACCCCCAGCTGCAGTACGCCCTCACGCTCTTCCCAGAGGCGGCTGCCCTCATGCGACTGTCAACAGCGGTGCCCGGCCGTCGGGCCGAGCGCTAGGTCGGCCAGGCTCCCGCAACTCCGGTCTGGACCCTTCCCGAGGGGGCCAGACTGACCAAAGAGTCGTACACCGAGTTCGGGTTCGTGGCCCAAAATATGGTGGTCATACTTTGCCCTTGCCACTATGGCTTGGGCTGTTTAGACTGTGGCCCTCGTCCAACCCCCTTGAAAAGATATGCGTCTAGAACGTCTCGAGATCAACGGTTTCAAGTCCTTTTCTGACCGCGCGGAACTTGCCTTCGACCAGGGAGTCACGGCCATCGTCGGTCCCAATGGCTGCGGGAAGAGCAATGTGGCGGATGCCATCACCTGGGTGCTCGGTGAGCAGAGCGCAAAGAGTCTGCGTGGCGACCGGATGGAGGACGTCATTTTCGGCGGGAGCGACGCCAGGAAGCCCGGCGGAACGGCAGAAGTCCGCCTACGTCTCACCGGTTTGCCCATCGTGCCACGGGGCGTTGAGCCTGCGGCGCTCGCCGAGTTTCCAACGCAGAACGGCAATGGGAACGGGGATGGCCATGCCAACGGCCACGGCCCCCACCCAGACGAGCCGGTCAGTCGTGACGTCGAAGTTACCCGACGGCTCTACCGGTCTGGTGAAAGCGAGTACCTGATCGACGGCGAGGTCTGCCGGCTGCGAGACGTCCACGAACTCTTGATGGACACCGGACTCGGGGCCAAGGCGTACGCGATCATCGAGCAAGGCAAGATCGGCATGATCTTGAGTTCGCGGCCCGCTGATCGACGGCACTTGATCGAAGAGGCGGCCGGCATCACCAAGTACAAGTCGCGCCGGCGCACGGCCGAGTTGAAACTCGAGGCCGCTCAACAGAATCTGACCCGCGTGGACGACATCGTCTTCGAGGTGGAAAAGCAGCGCGGTGCGCTCAAACGGCAGGCCGCCAAGGCCCGTCGCTACCGGCGACTCCGAGAGGAGCTGCGCCGATGGGAGAAGGTCGTGCTCGCGCGTCGCTACCGCGAGCTTGGCCGGACGATTGAGGTCACCCGAGCCCAGCTGGCCGAGACTCGGGAACGCGAGGCCGCGGCGGCTGCACGGGTGGCCGAGGGCGAAGCCGACCTCGCCCGTCTTCGGATCGAACAGGCTGAGGCGGACAGCCGATCGGCGTCGGTTCGCGAGCACACCCATGCGCGCGAGCTGGATCTCAGCCGCCGACAGCAGCAGCAGGAGTTCAATCGGCATCAGGTCGAGGCACTCGGAGCCCGCGCGGCCGAGATCACGCTGGAGCTCGAGGACCTCCTGGCCCGCCAAGAGCCGGCACGGTTGGCGGTGTCCGCACGGGCCGATCTGGCGGAGGAGGCTGGTCGTGCTCGTGACAGCGCCGTGGTGATGCTCGCCGAAGCCACTGAGGCCTACGCGAGGGCCCTGCAGCAGGTCGAAGGGCTCGAGGCGGACGTGGAAACGGCCCGCGGGAGCGTGTTTGCCGCGCTGAACGACGTGTCGGCGCTCCGGCATGTAATTGACCATGCGACACTGCAGCGGGGGCGCGTGGGCGAGACGCTCGGCAAGCTCGAGGTGGAGCACGACGACCATCGTCGGGAGAACGAGACCGTGACCGCGTCTCGGGCATCGGCGACCGAGTCGCTGGCACGGGCCAGAGCGACCCTCGATCAGGTGAGGCTGGCGGCCGCGGCGCGCGAGTCGGAACTGGCAGCGGCCCGCACGGAGCACGACTCCCGTTCGCAACGTGTGCGCGCGCATGAGCAGGCGCTGGCCCGCGTCGAGGCGAGGCTGTCGTCGTTGGTCGAGATCGAAGCGAGCCGAGGCGAATTCGGCGACGCGGCTCGTATGGTTCTAGTGGAGGCCAACGGTCGAGTGAACCAGCGAGGCGCGGTGGCGGACTACCTCGACGTCGATCGCCGCTACGAGCGGGCGGTTGAGGCCTGCCTTGGCGATCTTCTCCAGCATGTCGTCGTCGAGCGACACGACCAGGCCGCCGCGGGACTGGCGCTGGTGCGTGAGCAGGATGCCGGACGGTGCGGTTTCGTCGTGATCGATCCAGGCTCGAATGGATATCACCCGCGCGAAGTGCTTCGGATGCCTGGCATCGTGCCCATCTCCGACGTACTGCGGGTGGCCGGGCCGCATGTCGCCACAATCCAGAAAGTGATGCCTGAAGCCTACGTCGCCGAGACGTTCGAACAGGCGGCCATGATGTCTCGGCAGACGACGGCGCCGGTGGCGACCATCGAAGGGGATCTCTTTCGAGGGCCACACCTCGTGTCGGGTGGAGCCAAGGCTGAATCACGCGGAATTCTGGCTACGAAACGCGAGATCAAGGAACTGAGGGATCGGCTCTCCGCCGATCGCGACACCTTCGCGGTGATGACAGACCAGATGAATCGGCTCGAGATTGAGATGGCGCAGGCGACGAGCGCGCTCGCCGCGTTGACGGCCGAGCGGCACCGTCAGGAGATGGCGATCGTCTCGCTGGAGGCACAGGTCGAGCGGGCCACGGAGGAAGCCGTTCGATTGACACGGAAGGCCGAGGTCATCGCGCTCGAGCGTCGGCAGGCCGAGGAGGAGCAGTCAGCGCTGGACGCGCGCCACAGCGAGGCGGAGTCGTCTCTGGGCCGTCTTCTCGAGGAACAGCGGGCCGCCGATGAGCGGCTAGGGGAGGCCCAGCGGCGTCTGGCGATCGGTCGCGAGGAGGTGAGTGCGGTGAGTGCCCGCGCAGGCGATGCCAGAGCGGCCCACGCCGCGTTGGTGGAGCGCACCTCGGCGCTCGAGGCCGAGGTCGCGCGGTTGCAGGAGGCCGCCCAAGACATCGAGCATCGCATTGCGGCACGGACGGGTGAGCGCGATCACGTACACAGACGTCGTGCCGCACTGCAGCAGGCGATCGTTGATGAGGCACTGACCCTTGACCAGGACGCGCAGGCGCTCGACGCGCTGCGCGTCGATGTGCGGGCGGCTGACGACGCTGCCACGACCGCGCGCACCAGGGTCGAGGCACAGGACGCCGCCATTCACGAGGTGCGACGGTCGCTGGACGAGGTTCGCGGGCACCTGGGAGCGCTGGGCGTGGCGTGCGCTACGGCAGAGAGCGACCTGGGTCACCTGGCCCGGATGTGTATCGAAACCACTCAAGTGTCTCTGGATGAGGTGTTGGTGGACGTCGAGGCGATGGAACGGGCGGGAGAGGCCACGCCTGACGCCGCGGCTATTGCCGCGGATGAGCCGGATCCGGAAGACGCCGAACTGGTCCAAGGCGGCGACGCTGCACCACCGGCGAGCGACGAGGCCCCTCAGCTCCGTGCGATGACGTCGGAGGACGCCATCGAGACGTTGAAGGCCAAGATCGACCGGCTGGGACCGGTCAACATGATGGCCATCGAGCAGTTTGATGAACTCGAGGACCGGCATGGTTTTCTCATCAGCCAACGCAAGGACCTGGTCGACTCTATCGCGCAGACCTCGGAGGCCATTACGCGAATCGACGAGACCTCGAAGCGGCGATTCAACGAGGCGTTCAGCGCGATTCAGCAGAACTTTCAGATGACGTTCAGTGTGCTGTTTGGCGGCGGCCGGGCGGGGCTGTCGCTGCTCGACGAGGACGATCCGCTCGAGAGCGGTATCGATATCGTGGCGTCCCCTCCAGGGAAGCGGCTCCAGAGTGTGCAGCTCCTGTCTGGCGGCGAGAAGGCGTTGACGGCGATCGCCTTGATGTTTGCGATCTTCCGGTACAAGCCCAGCCCCTTCTGTCTCCTCGACGAAATCGACGCTCCGCTCGACGATGCGAATGTGGGTCGATTCGTCGACATGTTGCGGGGCATGCTGGATCGGACGCAGTTCATCCTCATTACCCATAACCGACGAACGATGGAGATTGCCAACCGGCTCTACGGCGTGACGATGGAGGAGCCTGGCGTCTCGAAGCTGATTTCCGTCCAGCTGAACTGAGCGTGAATGAGGACAAGGCTGCGCGCTATCATCGGCAGCGTCGCCGAGCCGCGCTGTTTCAGACGGCGCTAGCGGCGACGTTTCTCGTATTGCTGTTGGCGACCGGCTGGTCGTCGGCGCTTCGTGATCGGGCGATGGCGGTGTGGCCGTCGCCGGTCCTCATGGTCGTCATGTACGTCGGTCTCCTCGCGATCCTGAGCGAGGCCATTCAACTGCCGCTCGCGTTCTACCGGGGAGTGATTCTCGAGCGGCGCTACGAGCTCTCAACCGAGACGGCCGGTCGCTGGTGGTGCGACCATGCCAAAGCGATTGTCGTGACACTGCCACTGACGATGCTCGCTGCGATCGCCGTCTGGCTCCTGCTGCGATGGAGCCCTGACTACTGGTGGCTCTTCGCCTCCGCAGGCGGCGCCTGCCTTCTCGTGCTGTCGGCTCGACTTGCGCCGGTGATATTGCTCCCGCTGTTCGATCGCTGCGAGCCCCTTCAGCGGCCCGCGCTCGTCGACCGTCTCGTCGCGCTCGCCGAACGTGCCGGCACACGGGTGTTGGGTGTCTTCGAGTGGCGGGTGAGCGGTCGTACCCGCAAGGCGAACGCCGCGCTGGCGGGTGTCGGCGGCACCAGAAGGATTCTGCTGTCCGACACCTTGCTGGCCGCACACTCAGACGACGAGGTCGAAGTCATTCTCGCGCACGAGATCGGGCACCATGTGCATCACGATATCTGGAAGGCCATTGCGCTTGACACGGGCCTCCTGCTCGTGGGCTTTCTCGTCGCCGACTGGGCGCTGGACGCGGGCGTGGGTCACTTTGGTCTGATGGGCAAGTCCGATGTGGCCGGGCTGCCGTTGCTGGTACTGACGCTCGGCGCGGTGGCGGTGGGACTGTTGCCGCTGACCAACGCCGTCTCGAGAGCCCATGAGCGACGTGCCGATCGATACGCGCTGGACCTCACTGGCAACGTAGAGGCGTTCGCCAGCGCGATCAGGCGTCTGGCGGCGCAGAATCTCGCAGAGGAGCGGCCTTCCCGACTGGCCGAGATCGTCTTCGCCTCCCATCCGACACTCGCCGACCGGCTCGATGCGGCCCAGGCCTGGGACGCAGGACGAAGCCGGTGAACCATCGCGGTCGGTTCACTGTTCGAGCGTAGGTGTCGCAAGGCCTGGGCGCGCAGCACGCGCAGTCAGCCGAATCCGAGGTACGAACCCCGGCTAGCGCTGGCGGACGGTCAGCTGGCCCTCCATCTCCGCATGCCCACGGTCGGTTGTCAGGTTGCTGTAGAAACGGTACACGCCAGGCCGGTTTGCCCTGAACTCGAACGTCGTGGCCCCGCCAGCTGGCACGCGGCGGACGATGCGGTATTCGTCGATCGCGAAGCTGTAGGCGATGTCCTCGCTCCGGATCGTCAGCCTGAGAAGGTCATCCTGGTTCAGTTCTATGTGATCGGGAGCCCAGCGAAAGTCCCTGGCCACGAGCGTCATCTCGTGGCGATTCGGAGGGTCCTGCGCTGAGAGCACCGTGTGTGGCGGTTGCGCCAGAAGACACGCACCCGCACTGAGCAGCACGAGCCCGAGGTGCCGGCGGGAACGTGCCATGTGCTCGGGCTGACTCAGGGTCGCCTCGTTCTTCCTCCGCTACGCCTTGACTGGCGATGCGGACTCGCCGCCGGCCTTCGACGCCTCTTCCGTGAGGAGGACCTTTCTGCTGAGACGAATCTTTCCGGTCGGGTCGATGTTGATGACCTTGACCAGAATCTGCTGCCCTTCCTTGAGCTCGTCTCGCACGTCTTTGACGCGATGGTTCGCGATCTCAGAGACGTGCAGCAGCCCATCGGTGCCGGCCATGATCTCGACAAACGCACCGAAGTCGGTGATGCGCTGCACTTTGCCCATGTAGGTCTTGTTGAGCTCGGGCGTCGCTGTCAGTTCCTGGATGATGCCGATTGCCTTGGCGGCCGAATCGCCGTCGGAGGATGCCACATTCACGCGACCGTCGTCCTCAACGTCGATCTTGACGCCCGTACGCTCAATGATGCTCCGGATCATCTTGCCGCCAGGTCCGATGACGTCACGGATCTTGTCTACCGGGATCTTGATCGTGATGATCCGCGGGGCGAAGTCGGACATGCTTCCGCGCGTCGCGCCCAGTGTCTTGGCCATCTCGCCCAGGATGTGAAGCCGCCCGGCCCTGGCCTGGTCGAGCGCCTTGCTCATGATCTCGGAGGTGATGCCGGTCACCTTGATGTCCATCTGCAGTGCCGTAATGCCATCGGCCGTGCCGGCCACCTTGAAGTCCATGTCGCCGTAATGGTCTTCGGCGCCCGCGATGTCCGAGAGCACTGCCCAACGGCCAGACTTCTCATCCATGATGAGACCCATCGCGATACCGGCCACCGGCGCCTTGATTGGCACACCAGCGTCCATCATCGACATCGATCCCCCGCACACCGACGCCATCGATGACGATCCGTTCGACTCGAGGATGTCGGAGACCAGACGGATGGTGTACGCAAATCTTTCTGGCGTTGGGATGACGGGGGCGAGTGCTCGCTCGGCGAGCGCACCATGCCCCACCTCGCGCCGGCCTGGACCACGAAGAAACTTCACTTCACCGACCGAGAACGGCGGGAAGTTGTAGTGCAGCATGAATCGCTTGTAGAACTCGCCTCCGACGTGCTCGATCTTCTGCTCGTCGTCGGCCGTGCCAAGCGTGCAGGTGACGAGCGCTTGCGTTTCGCCGCGGGTGAAGACGACCGAGCCGTGAGTGCGAGGCAGGACGCCCGCTTCGGTCCAGATAGGCCGAATCTCGTCGAACTTGCGGCCGTCGAGGCGTACCTTGCGCTCGAGGATCTCCTCACGGAGGGCCTTCTCCTTCAGCTCGCTGAAGATATGCCCCGCTTCGGCCTTGCGCTGGGCCTGGCCGTCGCCGTCGGGGAGTGAGGCCACGAAGTCCTTGAGGACCTGGTCCACTCGACTGTAGTTCTCGATCTTGTCGCGGATGCGCATGGCCTCGGTGAGGGGGCCATACAACTTCTGCTCGACCGTGGCGTGGAAGTCGGCGGAGATCTCTTTCTTCTGGACCTGAATCTTCGTCTTGCCCACGGCCTGCTGCAGGCTCTCGATACCGTCGATGATCTGCTTGATGGCCGCGTGCGCGGCCTCCAGCGCCGCCACGACCTGCGCTTCAGTGACTTCCTTGGCCCCAGCCTCCACCATCACGATGCCGTCGCGCGTGCCGGCGACAATGAGGTCGAGCAGGCTGGTCTTTCGCTGCTCGTAGGTCGGGTTGATGATGTACTGGCCGTCGAGGAAACCGACACGAACACCCGCGATCGACTTTTCGACCGGGATGCCCGAGATGGCGAGCGCTGCAGATGCGCCCGTGATCGCCAGCACGTCCGAGTCGTTTTCGGTATCCGCTGACATCAACAGGGCGATGATCTGGGTTTCATACGCCCAGCCAGACGCGAAGAGCGGCCGGAGCGGACGATCGATCAGACGGCTCGTCAGGGTTTCTTTGTCCGAGGGCTTGCCTTCGCGCTTGAAGAATCCTCCAGGGATGCGGCCCGAGGCGTAGGTGTATTCCCGATAGTCGACCGTCAGGGGGAGAAAATCGATCCCCTCACGGGCGCTGGATGCACGGCAGGCCGTGACAAGGACGACGGTGTCGCCCGATCGGACGACGACCGCCCCGTCGGCCTGCTTGGCAAGTTTTCCGGTCTCAATCGAAATCGTTCGCGAGCCGACCTGGATCTCGCGCCGCTGAACATTGACGTTGTGCATGATGGTGGCGCTGGCCCCTATTTCCGGATGCCGAGACGGCTGATGAGTACCGCGTAGCGACTCGAGTCCTTGCTCTTGAGGTAATCGAGCAGTCTCCGTCGCTGGCCAACGAGCTTCAGCAGGCCGCGTCGTGAATGATGGTCCTTGGCGTGAACCTTGAAGTGTTCGGTCAGGTAACTGATGCGCTCACTGAGGAGCGCGACTTGCACTTCCGGAGACCCGGTGTCGCCGTCGTGAGTCTTGTAGGTGCCGATGATGCCGGTCTTTCGATCCTTGGTGAACGCCACGCGGGCTTCCCTCCACGTGCGGTCCAGAAACTGATCCGTGGTCCTTAGGACAAGATCCTCGAGCGCCACGCATCCACCGGGCCGCCGTAACTAGTGCTAAATATTGGTCCCCAAAAGACTTAGATTCTATATCAGCACGATGGACGGATGCAATGCGCCGGGTGTCTGCCCCGGACTGGCCAGTGCGACCAGGGCGCCCGACGGGTCGAACACACGGGCCCACTCCAGCGAGGGCAGCTGCGGCGCGTAGTCGTCTGGCGAGAGTTCGCGACCGTGGGTGACGTGGACTCGGCCGCGCGCCGTCACCGACACGGCTGGGAAGCCCGGGAGCAGTTCCTCGACGGGCACGACCCGTTCGCGCACGTTCACGTCGGTGGCCAGCGCAGTCATCGGCACGGCTCGGGCCAGACCGAATTCTCCACTGCGCGTGCGTCGGAGCGCCTCCAGGCAGGCTCCCACGCCGGTGAGTTGCCCGAGCGAGTGAGCGAAGGCCCGCACGTAGAAGCCGGTCGAACAGGTCAGTGCGACCGACGCGCGGCGATCGGCGAAATGCAGGAGCTGCGCGTGGGTCACACGAACTGGCACCGGCCGCAACGGCACCGACGCGGACCGGCGCGCGAGCGTATACGATCGGCGCCCATCGACCTTCTTGGCCGAGAAGGCAGGGGGCTGCTGCAGGTAGTCTCCTGTCAGGGCCGCGATAGCCGAGCCCACCGCCTCTTCCGAGGGTGCTGAATCCGTTCGTGCCGTCTCTTGTCCGGTGATGTCGTAGGAATCCGTGGTGAGGCCGAAACGGATCTCTGCGGTGTAGTCCTTGTCCGACGCGGCCAGGAACCGGACCAGCCTCGTGGCACGCCCGATCGCCAACGGTAGGACACCTGTGGCGAGCGGGTCGAGCGTGCCGGTGTGGCCGATGCGCGTCTCTCCGAGTGCGCGCCGCGCGGCCGCGACCACGTCGTGAGACGTCAGTCCCTCCGGCTTGTCGACGATTAGAATGCCGTTCATCGTTGCTGGTTGCTCGTGAGGCGGCCGTGCGGAACGAGTCGCGTGCGCGGTCAGGGGCTAGGAGCGAACAGCCAGTTCGATCTGCACCATGATCTTCCGCTGGAAGGTCCGCTTCAGGTGCTCGAGCGTGCCGGTGGCGCTGCACCCGGAGGCGTTCTTGTGGCCTCCGCCACCGAACTCCCTGGCCACGGCGTTGATATCGACGTCCCCTTTGGAGCGCATGCTCACCCGCCAGTCGTCCGGGCCGACTTCCTTGAACATGACCACCGCCTGTATCTGGCGGACGGTGAGCGGCAGGTTGATGAGACCCTCGGTGTCTTCGTAGGTGCCGTTGCAGGATGTCACGAGCGCTTCGTCGACCGAGACCGTGGCGAGCTGGCCTGTGGGATCGAGTTCCATCCGGCTCAGGATCTCGCCCATCAGCTTCAAGCGGCCGAGGTTGTTGTTGTCGAACACACTGCGGGCGACTCCCGACGGATTGACTCCCGCATCGATGCATTGGCGGCAGATGTCAAACGTCCTTGGTGTGATGTTCGAATGATGAAACGAGCCCGTGTCCGTGAGGATGGCGATATAGACGTGCACCGCAATGTCGTACGAGAGCGGCACCTCGAGTGCGTGGACAAGATCGAACACCATCTCGCCACACGCCGCCGCCGAGACGTCGAACCAGTTGATGGTACCGAACATCGAGTTGCCCATGTGGTGATCGATGTTGATGATGAAGCTGTCATCCAGTCCCGAGACGCCGGTGCGGAGCAGATCGCCGGATTCCATGACGATGACCGCATCGCCGGGGTCGTCGATCCGGTCTGCAATTTCGATATCGGCGACGCCAGGAAAGACACTGAGAGGCGGGGGTGCGTGGTCGCGGCTGACGACGCGAACGTCTTTGCCAAGGCGGCGAAGCGCGAACGCCATGGCGAGCTGTGACCCGACGGCGTCGCCGTCGGGTCGTACGTGCGAGACGACCACGAAGCGCTGGCGGCTCCGAATGGCTTCGGCGACCTGCGAGAGCGTTGCGGTATCAGTGGTTGTCGTCATCGTGAGGTCGTGTGACCGGGACGACGCGCGCAGCCTCTTCTTCTCGAAGATCCCGCAGGATTTGCTCGATACGGTCCTGGTGCTGGATCGTGTCGTCGAATCTGAACTCGATCTCGGGCACACGTCTGAGGCGAACGCGGGCCCCGATTCGTCGCCGAAGGAAGGGCGTTGCGCGATCGAGTGCCTTCTCGGTTTCGCGCCGTGCCGTCGCATCGCCGAGCGTGGTGTAGTAGACGTGCGCGACCTGCAGATCAGCCGACACCTTCACGCGGGTCAGCGTGATGAAGCCGATACCTGGGTCATGGACCTCGCCGCGCGCCAGCATCGCGCTCAGCTCCTCGCGAATCTGGTCTCCGACTCGATCCGGACGGAACCCTTGCGCCATAACTCAAGACTCGTCTGAAGCCGCGTCGCAGGGCACGGACACGAGCGGTCTATGCGGTCGCCGCGACGCGTTCCATCGTGAAGACCTCGATCACGTCGCCCGGCTTGATGTCGTTGTACTTGTCGAGTCCGATGCCGCACTCGAGACCGCTCTTCACCTCGGACACGTCGTCCTTGAACCGGCGCAGCGACCCGATCTTGCCTTCGTGAACGACGACGTTGTCGCGCAGCAGGCGCACCTTGGTTTCGCCGGCTCGCGTAATGCGGCCCGCGGTCACCAGGCAGCCGGCAATCGCGCCGGCCTTCGGCACCTTGAAGACCTCTCTCACTTCCGCGGTGCCAACCCGGACCTCCTTGAAGGTCGGATCGAGCAGGCCCGTCATGCCTTTCCTGATCTCGTCGGTGACGTTGTAGATGACCGAGTGGAGACGCACATCCACTTCCTCGCGTTCGGCGACGTCGGCGGCGTTGCGATCCGGGCGGACGTTGAATCCGATGACGATCGCGTTCGAGGCGGAGGCGAGCAGGACGTCCGATTCGTTGATGGCGCCGACGCCAGAGAGGATGATACGAATCTTCACCTTCTCGTCGGACAGTTTCGTGAGGGTATCGGCCACCACTTCCGCCGAGCCCTGCACGTCGGCCTTGACGATGATCGGGAGTTCCTTGACGCTGCCTTCGGCGATCTGCTCCTTGAGGGACTCCAGTGTCAGGCGGCCGCCCTTGGCGCCGAGCGCCCGCTCCTTCGCCCGAGTCTGGCGGAAGGTGGCGATCTGCCGGGCTTTCGCGGGATCCGCGACGGTCTGGAACGGGTCACCGTTCTGGGGCAGGCTCGTCAGGCCGAGGACTTCGACCGGTGTGGACGGGCCGGCCGACTTCACCGGGTGACCGCGGTCGTCGATCAAGGCCCGCACGCGCCCGACGACGGGTCCGGCGATGAAGTTGTCGCCAACGCTGAGCGTGCCGTCCTGCACGAGCACCGTGGCGACCGGTCCTCGTCCCCGATCGAGCTTGGCTTCGAGCACCGTGCCGGACGCCGGCCGGCGCGGGTTCGCCTTCAACTCAAGAATGTCGCTCGAGAGGAGGATCATCTCGAGGAGCTGCTCGAGGTTCTGGCGTTTCTTGGCCGACACCTGCACCATGACCGTGTTGCCGCCCCAGTCTTCGGGGACCAGGTTCAGTTCGGCCAGCTCGCGCTTGATGTTGTCGGGATTGACCCCGGGCTTGTCGATCTTGTTGATGGCCACGACGATCGGCACGTTGGCGGCCTTGGCGTGGTCGATCGCCTCGCGAGTTTGCGGCATGACGCCGTCATCAGCTGCCACCACGAGTACGACGACGTCGGTCACCTTGGCACCGCGAGCGCGCATGAGCGTGAACGCTTCGTGGCCGGGTGTGTCCAGGAACACCACGCTCCGGCCAGCGCCCACGTCGACGTGATACGCGCCGATGTGCTGCGTGATACCACCCGCCTCGCGTTCGGCGACGCGCGTTTCACGAATGGCATCGAGCAGCGACGTCTTGCCGTGATCGACGTGACCCATGACGGTCACCACCGGCGCACGCGGCTGCACATCCTCGGGATTGACGTCCTCGACCTCTGCGGAGACGAGCTCCTCCTCGAAGCTCCGTATCTCGACGTCGGCGCCGAACTCCCGGGCGATGTCACGGGCCTTGTCGATGTCGAGCGTGCTGTTGATGGTCAGGATGATGCGCTTCATCAGCAGCTTCGCCAGCACATCTTTCACGCGGACGTCGAGCTTGTCGGCGAGGTCTTTGACCGTCATGCCCTCGGCGAGCGTGATGGTACGCGTGACAGGCGGTGGCGTGGCCGGCGCCGCCGGAATGGCTGGCGCCGACGGGCGCTCCCGGCGTGTCTGCACCGGCCGGTGCCCCGGCCTGTGCGGACCGAACGGCGGCCGCGCACCGAATGAGGGGCGCTGCGGCATGCCTGGACGGGCCTGCTGCGGGCGAATCGGCTGCGAGGGCAGCGGCCGCGGCCCTCCAAGCATGCTCGGGGTCGTCGGTCGCGGCGGCCCGGTGTAGGGCGGGCGAGCGCCCCCAGGGAGCGGCGGTCGAGCGGATCCGGGAGCGGGCCGCGCCCCTGCAGAGGGGGGCGTCGCGGCCGGCTTCACGAGTCGTTGCCGGCTGACGGGCGGTCGCTTCGCCGGAGCCAGCGGACGCGCCAGCTGCGGCGTCTGACCGGGTTCTTCGATGCGCAGCCGCAACGTTGGCGGCACGAACCGGCCCTGTTCCGGGGCTTCGGCCTCGGGCGGCTGCTCGATTCCCTCCATCTCTCCAATCGGCGGCTCCGGCGGCGGCTCGGAAATCGCCTCCTGGGGCGCGCCGGCAGGTTCCGTGGCGACCGCGGTCGGCGCTTCTGGCTCGGCCGAGATGACGGCTTCGACGGTGGCGTCCTCGATCGCGGTCTGCTCGTTCGGCTCGTCCCCTGCCGGTTCCTCCGTGGGTGGAGGGGTGACCGGTTTGACCACCTTGACGAGACGAGGAGGTCCGAGGACGGGCGCCGCCGGCTTCGGGGGCTCGGACTTCTTGGCCGCCGACTTCTTTCCGCTCTTCGCTTTCGTCGACGAGCTGGAAAACATGTCGCCGCTCGGGAGTGCCACGTTCCGTTGACGCGCGACTCGCTCGACGAATGAGCGCGCCACGACCTCTTCGAGTGAGCTCGAAGCGCTCTTCAGTTCGATGCCGTGATCGCGCTTCAGCAAAGCCAATACTTCCTGGCTCGTCGTGCCGAGCAGCTCCGCGACCTTGTATATCCGAACTGTTGCCAAATGCGTTCCCTGCCCCTTTAGTGCGAGTACCCGGCTACTGTTGTTCTTCGCGAGCGTCGGTGGCCAGTTCCGTCGGCCCGGTCTGCGCTGACGGCTCGGCCGGCGCCGACGCCTCTGGTTGATCCGCCGGATCAACCTCGGTTGACGCCTCGAGGTGGTCCGACGCGTCGACGTGATCCGACGCCTCGGTCGGCTCTGACGGTGCGGCGAGCTCCGACGCGGCGGCCTCCGCCTCGGGCGGCTGCGCACCGTCGGCGGCGTCAGTGTCGAGTTCGAGGGCTCCGAACTCGGCCTCGACCTCGATTCGCTTTTCTTCCTCGCTCTTGATGTCGATCCGCCAGCCGGTCAACTTCGCTGCGAGTCGGACGTTCTGCCCTTTCTTGCCGATGGCCAGCGACAACTGCTTGTCCTCGACGACGACCTCCATGATGCGTTCTGCTTCGTCGACGACCGAGACTCGCTGGACTTTCGCCGGGCTCAATGCGTTGGTCACGAAGTAGACGGGGTCGTCCGACCATTCGACGATGTCGATCTTTTCGCCACGCAGCTCACGAATGATCGCCTGTACGCGCGTGCCTTTCATGCCCACGCAGGCGCCGACCGGATCCACGTCGCGCTCACGGGAATAGACGGCCACCTTCGCCCGATCGCCCGCTTCCCTGACCGCGCCACGAATGATCACGGTGCCGTCATAGATCTCCGGCACTTCCTGTTCGAACAGTTTGATCAGGAGGGCCGGGTCCGTGCGGGAGAGCACGATCTGCGCGCCCTTCGCGCCGCGGTTCACCCCCTTGATGACCGCGCGAATGCGTTCGCCGGGTGTGTAGCTCTCGGCGCGCGACTGCTCCTTGCGCGGCAGGGTCGCTTCGACTCGCCCGATCTCGACAATCAGATCGCCGTTCTCGAACCGCTTCACCGTGCTGTTGATGACTTCACCGACCCTCTCGTTGTATTCGGCAAAGATGTTCTCGCGTTCGGCCTCGCGGACCTTCTGGAAAATCACCTGTTTCGCGGTCTGGGCCGCAATACGGCCGAGTACGTCGGTACGCTTGGGGAACTCGATTTCCATGTCGACTTCCGCCTCGCCGCCGTAGATCTCCTGGGCCTCTTTCAGAGAAATCTGGGTCGAGGGATCCTCGACATCGGAGACGATGTGTTTGACGGCGAACAAATCGACCTGCCCAGTGTCGGGGTTGAAGCGGGTCCTCATGTTCTCGTTCGTCTTGTAATACTTGCGCGACGCCGTCAGGACCGCATCCTCGATGGCCGTGACGATCGTCTCGGCCTCGATTCCCTTTTCCTTCGCGAGCGCTTCAATCGTCTGCAACAGCGGGTTCTGCATTTCTCTGCTCCCGGAACCTGACGGTCCGGCTACCTCAGAATTCAACTTCCAGACGGCCCCGGCTAATCAGGCGCAACGGTAGCCGGTGCAGCCGTCCGTTCGACGCCTCGAGGACGACATCTCCGGTGTCGACGCCGCGTAGCCGTCCTTCGAACGCCTTCTGATTGTCAACGGCCTCTCGCACGACGACCTTCGCCAACCGGCCGGTGAACCGGTCGTAGTCGGCGGCATCGCGCAGCGGACGATCGAGACCCGGAGACGACACTTCCAGCGTGTACGGGAACGGCAGCGGATCCTCAACGTCGAGAATCGTGCTGATCTCACGGTTCACCTGCTCGCAGTCTTCGATACTGACGCTCTCCTCCGACGTCGCCGCCGGCCCCGGCCGGTCGATAAACACCCGTATCACATGGCCCGAGGTCTCGCGACGACTCTGGATAGCCCAGATCTCCAGACCTCGCGGGCCTGCGACTCGCTCGGCAATAGCCCGGATTTTCGCCAGCGGCTCCATCTAAATAAAAAAAGTGGGCACGAGCCCACTCGGAGTACTACTCCGCCCAGGTGACGACCTTGAAGCGTATCACACGAACTGTGCGGCGACTAGGCCGCGAAGGGCCGCTCGCAACCGCTACGCCACCCTCGTTGATGGGGCCGCGTCAGCGGGGGGCGGAGGGCCGCGCTACGAGGTCGTAGCCCTTGCGGCCGACGATCTCGGCGTCGAGGAACGTTCCCGGGGCGATGCGCGACACGTCGCAGTCGGTGAGATACACGAGCGAGTCGATATCCGGCGCCTGGCTCTCGAGTCGGCCACGCAGCACAAGCTCCTGTTCGTCCGACGGGCCGTCCACCAGCAGGCGAACGCGCTGTCCGATCCGGGTCGCCTGGGCGCGGGTGACGTGCCGTTTCTGCGCCCGCATGAGTCGCGACTGCCGGTGTCGCTTGATTGCCGCCGGCACGTCGTCTACCAGGCTTCGCGCCGATGTGCCGTCCTCATGAGAGTAGGTGAAGACGCCGAGGTGGTCGAACTGGGTCGCATCGGCGAAGCGCTGCAGCTCAGCAAAATCCTCCTCGGTTTCGCCCGGAAAGCCGACGATGAATGTGGTTCTCAGCGTGACACCGGGCAGGCGCGAGCGAATGCGGCCCAGCAACCGCTCGTAGCTGGCACGCGTGCCTGGACGCTTCATGCGCTTCAACACCGAATCGGACGCATGCTGCAGCGGCAGGTCAATGTAGCGACATACCTTGTCGCTCTCCGCCATGGCGTCGAGCACGTCGTCTCCGATCGTGGTCGGATAGAGGTACAGCATGCGGATCCACTCGAGGCCGTCGATGGCGTTCAGGGCACGGAGGAGCGCGGCGAGCGCGCCACGTTCACCACGGTCTACGCCAAAGAAACTGGTGTCCTGCGAAATCAGCAGCAGCTCCTTCACACCGTTGGCGGCGAGGTTCCGTGCTTCCGCGACGATCGAATGCGCCGTGCGGCTACGGTAGTGGCCGCGAAGGGTCGGAATGATGCAGAAGCCGCACTTGTAGTCGCATCCTTCAGCAATCTTCAGGTAGGCGTAGTGCCGGGGCGTGGCCAGCAATCGAGGGGTGTCGGCGTCGTAAATGTAGGTTGGCAGCTCACCGGCGGCCGTCGCGTGCCCGAGGCCTCGCATGCCCACCGGCTCGCCGTTCGAGCGCAGCAGCGGCACGGTCCGTACGCCGGGTGCTGGGCCAGAGGGATCGCCGAGCACGTCCACGATCCTGGGAATGTCGCCGGTGCCGATGACAGCGTCAATCTCCGGGATCTGCTCCAGGAGCTCGGCGCGATAGCGCTCGGCCATGCAGCCAGCCACCACCAGCGTCCGACAGCGGCCCTGCTTCTTGTGCTGGGCCATCTCCAGGATGGCATCAATCGATTCCTGCTTGGCCTTGTCGATGAACGCACAGGTGTTGACCACCAGCACGTCGGCGCCAGCGGCGTCGCGCGTCAGTTGATGCCCTGCCTGCTGGGCGAGCCCGAGCATCACTTCGGAGTCCACGAGGTTCTTCGGACATCCGAGGGAGATCATGCCAATCTTCATGCGTTCTATGGGTACAGCCGGTACAACATGCGGGGGTAGGGAATCGTCTCGCGCACATGCTCGAGTTTACAGATCCACGCGACACAACGTTCGATTCCCATCCCGAAGCCTCCATGGGGCACGGTGCCGTAGCGCCGAAGGTCGAGATACCACTGAAAGGCCTCCTCCGGGAGGCCGTGTGCCTTGATCCGCTGCAACAACAGATCGAGGTCATCCAGGCGCTGTCCTCCGCCAATGATCTCGCCATAGCCTTCAGGCGCCAGCACGTCCACACACAGGGCCTTGTCGGGCGCTTCCGGATCCGGCTTCATGTAGAACGCCTTGATTGACGCGGGATAGTGCGTCACGCAGACGGGCCGGTCGAAGTGTTCTGACAGGACGGTTTCGTCGGTGCCCCCGAGGTCCGATCCGTATTCGAACGGTTGGCCCTTCTCTCGGAGGATCTGGGCCGCCTGATCGTAGGTGATGCGGGCAAACTGCACGGTCGCCTGCTCGAGCTTCGACGTCTCTCGTTCCAGACGCTGCAGCTCTGGCAGGCGTCGGTCGAGGACCCGCGCGACCACGCTCGTCACGAGGCCTTCAGCGAGGTCGATAACGTCGTCGAGGTCGGCGTACGCCATTTCCGGCTCGACCATCCAGAACTCGGTCAGGTGGCGGCGCGTCTTCGATTTTTCCGCGCGGAACGTAGGGCCGAAACAGTAGACCTTGCCGAGCGCCATCGCATTGGCTTCGTTGTAGAGCTGCCCGCTCTGGGTCAGGTAGGCAGTGGTGTCGTCGAAGTACTGCACCGGAAACAGGGTCGTGGTGCCTTCGCACGCGGCGGGTGTGAAGATCGGCGTGTCGCACAGGATGAAGCCGCGGGTGTTGAAGAAGTCTCGAACGGCACTGATGACTTCGTGTCTGATCCGGAGGATTGCCGTCTGGCGCTCCGCGCGGATCCAGAGATGCCGGCGATCGAGGAGGAAATCCACGCCGTGCTCTTTGGGCGTGATGGGGTAGTCGTGCGCTTCTCCGTGGACCTCCACCGCGGCAACGTCGACCTCGAAGCCGCCCCTTGCACGGGCATCCGCCCTGACGGTGCCGGTAATCGAGAGAGACGTCTCCTGGGCGAGATGGCCGGCCCGCATGAACGCGTCGTCGCCCACGGCGGCCTTCGACATCACCGCCTGGATGAACCCGGTGCCGTCGCGCACGATCAGGAAATGGATCTTTCCACTCGAGCGGCGATTGTGCAGCCACCCTCGGAGCGTGACCTGCTGACCCTCGTGTTCGGCGATATGACCGATGTACGCGTGCATGTTGTGTTCAGTGGGCTAGAACATGACGAGCGTTCGTGCCAGGCGTTCGCGCGCCTTCATCGATCGTCTGAGGACCTCGCCCGGATCGGCACCGCCAGCCAGCTCCAACATCAGCATACCGTCGTAGCCGATCTTCAGGGTCTCCATCATGGCCGTGTTCCAACTGATCGCACCTGCGAATGGCGTCAGGTGCTCGTCCCACTGCCCTCGGTTGTCATGTACGTGGGTCGTGCACAGGTGCCCCGACACTGCTTCTATCGCATCGTCCAGGTCGCCCATGATATGGGCATGTCCGTAGTCGAGGCAGATTCCGACGTCTACGTCGTCGAGCTCGTCCTCGATCAACTGGACAAGGGCCGCCGGTTCGGAGAGCTTGTTTGGAATGACTTCAGCCGCGACCCGAACGCCCACCTTCGACGCGGCCTCCGCGATTTCGACGAGGCTGCGCCGGGCTGCGTCCGGTCGATTGTCGTTGAGAAAGCCGTCATCTGACACGACTCCAAGGTGGACGACAAGAAAGCCAAACGGAATGCGCTGGGCGACGTCGAGGGCGGCGCACGCTGCTTGGACGGCGACGCCCCGACGTCGTTGGTCACCAGACGCCGTCGACAGTGTGCTGGCGGTCGAGCCATCGATGACCTCTTCGACAATGGGCGCGTGCACCGAGTGCAGTTCGATCGCCGCCTCCTGGAGCCAGCCGGCCAGAGCGCCTATCGCCTCGACGTCGTGGTAGTCGAAATGTGAGCGTGCGGCGAAGAGTTCGATGGCCTCGAAGCCGTGGCTCGCGATTGCCGCAATGTGCTCGCGCGCGAGGCGATGCTGGTGGAACAGATGGGTCGACATGCCGAAACGATGGTCGATCACACGTCTATCCTACAGGCTGGGCGACCGGGCGGAGTTCACGCTCACATCGACACCTGCGCCGGCATGCTGGGGTCGCCACAACGCATGACCGTTTCAGCGGAGTTCGTCGAGGCAGGTGGCCAGGAGGTCGCGGAGGTTGCCGAAGCGTGCGTACCGAGACAGGTTGGCCCGGACGTAGGCAAGGGTCCGTGGGATGTGCGGGACGTACGCGGAGTTCTCTCGCGCGGTGGCCTGAAAGCCGAAGGTGCCGAGCGCCTTCAGGTTGCGTTGGAGCGCCATCAGGTCGAACCGGCGGCGGAAGTCGCGGTCGTCGACCTCTGATGCGGCACGCTCGGTCAGGAACCACGCGATAAGCGAATCGACCCGCTCGTCGTAGAGGTCGACGTAGGAGTCGCGCAACAGTGACGCCAGGTCATAGGTGTCGGGTCCCATGCGGGCGTCTTGGAAGTCGATGATGTACAGGCGTCCCTCGTGGAGCATCAGATTGCGGCTGTGATAGTCGCGATGGCACAACACCTGCGGCTCTGCGGCGAGCTCCTCCGCGATCACGGCATACTCGCGCGCGAGTGCCGACCGGGCGGCGTCGTCCAGCCGGGCGCCGCGGTAGGCCTCGAGGAAGTGCGTCGTGAAGAACTGGAGCTCCGATGTCAGCTTGGCGACGTCGAAGCGGAGCCGGTACGGCACGTAGTCGGACGAGGCGAGCTCTTGCCCGCGTTGCTGCATCGTGGCGATGAGCGTGATGGCTTCCTTGTAGAGTGCTTCCTGTGCATCTGCGGAGGCGGTGCGCAGATGCGCCTGAAGGGTCACGTCACCGAGGTCCTCGAGGGCGAGGATGCCCAGGGCATTCGAATGGGCGAGAACGTGCGGAATAGGGAGTGACAGGGCGCGCAGCAGCTGTGCAACGGTGATGAACGGGAGGGTGTCGATATCCAGCGCTCCCGGATACACGGAGAGCACTTGCGGGGGGGCGTTTCGTAGGATCACGCGGAAGTACTGACGGTCTGAGGCATCGCCGGCCAGCGCCACGACGCTCAGGCAGTCGGCGTGGGTCTCGGCCAGAAAGCGCTCGATACGAACGTGGGTACTGGCGGCGTCTGGAGACTGGTCGCTATGCATGACGTCGCGCGAGAGCACGCTTCGGGCGCATCGGGGGGGCCGCGCGATTCATAGCGCGGCGACCGCGAGAGCGCCCACCTGGCGCTCGCCAGGCGCAAGCTCCCCGACCGCGGTGCGCAGGCTGACGCCGCTCCATGACGTGTCGCTCGGCACGCGCGTCCCATCCGTGACAACGCACCTGCGTAGCGTCGCTCGCGCGCCAACGTCGACGTCGTCCCAGAGGATGGACTCGTCGATCCGAGCGGTCGGGTCGATTCGTGCGCGCAGGCCACGAAGTGTCACACAGCCCTCCCGTCGAGCCAGGAGCATGGACGTCCGGAAGTAGTCGTCCGGTGCGCCGATGTCGAGAAACTCTGCGGTCGATACGTGGACCCGGACCGACCCTGGTTGTGCGGCGATCAGGGAGGGATAGAGGCTGCTCACCGATTCGCATGGTGTCCCAATCGGCAGCGACGCGAACGCCTTGGACTCCACGACCTGCAGGCCGATGAAGTGCCACGATTTCTCCCCGGAGCCACTGGTCGTGAACCCGGTCACGGCACCGTCGGAACCGGCCACGAGACCACCGTATTTCTGCGGGTCGGGATTGACGGTGACCGCCAGCGTCACCAGGGCGCCAGAGCGTCGGTGAGCGGCCACGAGCGTGGGGATGTCGGCATCGGTGAGCGTGTCACCGTTCGCGATGAGGAACGTCGCCCCTCCGAGCAGCGGCAGCGCGAGTCGGGGTCCACCCGCCGAGCCGAGAATGGGATGCTCCCACGAGTATCGGACGCGAAGCCCGAGATCAGTCCCGTCCCCGATGGCGCCGGCGATCGTGTGCGGCAGGTGGTGCAGATTGACCACGGCATCGGTCACGTCGGCGTCGCGGAGCTCCGTCAGGATTCGTCGAATCAACGGCTGGCCGGCCACCGGCAGAGCCGCTTTGGCGCGGACGAGCGAGAGGGGACGCAGGCGGGTGGCGAATCCGGCGCTGAGGACGAGCGCGGGGATCATGCCTCCGGGAAGACCATGTGGGTGTCGCTGACCCCGTGTTTCTCCCGGTGCTGGACATACAGGCCGCGGTAGGAGTCGAGAATGAAATCAGCCGCCGATCGCCCGAGCGCGTGCGTCATGGTCTCGATACCCTTCTCGCCTCCTTCGATCTCGACGTAGGTGCCGACGGGCGTTTCGTCGAGCGCGATGGTCACGTCCTCGGCCGCGTACTCCTCGCGGTACTTCTCGTAGCGAAACCACACGTGCATGCCGAGCTCTTCGAGTACGTGCCGCAACACGGCCCCGTCGGCGACGACGGTTTCGTATTCGTCGCGAATCTTCATCGTGCCGGGTTGTACGGGGCCCTTGAACGTCAAGAGGCTCTTGCCCGCCTCGGTGCGAATGCGGAGCACGCAGCGGCGCTGCCGGAGCGTTTCGTCCGCGGTGTCGAACAGCGCGTCTTCCTGGAGCCGGCGACAGCGGAGCGGTGCGGCTCCTGTCGACAGAATCGCGGCGCGGGCTTCGTCTGGGTTCTCGAATCGGAGCTTGACCTCGCGTTCGACCATCAGCGTCACAGCGACCCTCCCTGGAGACCTGTTCTATCACACCAGGACAGGTCCCAGGGGGGTGCTTGCGTCTATTCCTTGGTCACCGCGACGAAGGTTTCCTGCCCGTTCCGGAGCACCCGAAGGAACGCCGTGCCTCCCGATGGCACCGCGCTGAGCGCGTCGCTGGCCTCCGAGGCGTTGCGGACCGAGTCGCGTCCCACCCGCACGATGACGTCGCCACCGGTCAGGCCAGCTCGCGCCGCCGGGCTGCCCGGTTCCACGGCCGTGACAACAGCGCCCTCGGTTCCGCGGTCGAGACGCAGCTGCTGGGCCACCTGCGGCGTGATGTTGCCCAGCGTGAGGCCAAAGCCGCTGTTCGTTTCCTGCTGCGGGGCCGCGCTATCTCGGTTGTCCGCTCGCAGCGCCGAGGCTTCAGACTCGAGGTCGAGTTCCTCGACCGTGATGTTGATCGTTTGCTCCTGTCGATCGCGCACGATGCGCATGGGCACCGTTGTTCCCGGCTTGGTTGCCGTCACCATCGCGACCAGCTCGTCGCGATTCCGGATCGGCTTACCGTTGTAACCCACGATCACGTCGCCCGGCTCGATGCCGGCCCGCGCCGCGGCACCTCCCGGGGCAAGATTGAGCACCACGGCACCGTTCCGATTGTCGAGGCCGAATTCGTCGACTGCGTCCGCAGGCACCGGACCGATGCCGACGCCGATGCGCCCGCGCGTGACCTTCCCCTCCCGAAGCTGCGGCAGAAGCTCACGTACGTTGTTGATCGGAATGGCGAAACCGATGCCGACGTTGCCCGACTGTTGTGGGCCGCTGATGATGGCCGTGTTGATGCCAACCACCTCGCCGCGGAGGTTCAGCAGCGGGCCTCCGGAGTTGCCGGGATTGATGGCCGCATCGGTCTGGAGCACCTGTGCGGAGCGACCCTCTGACACGGGGAACGGACGCTCCACCGCGCTGATGATGCCGACGCTCACGGTATGGGCCAGGCCGAACGGGTTGCCGATCGCCATCACGAGGTCGCCGGGAACGATCTGAGCCGAATCGCCGAACTTCAATTCGGGTAGCTCGTGATCCGGCTTCTCGGTCAGTTCGATCAAGGCGCTGTCGGTCAGCGGGTCGCGGCCCACGATACGTGCCGCATACTCGTGGTCGGAATCCTCTCCGTAGAGCGACACCGCGATCTTCGTGGCACCTTCAACGACGTGGTTGTTGGTGAGGATGTAACCCGCCTTGTCGATGATGAAACCGGTGCCAGCCGCCTGGACCAGCCGCTCGCGTTGTTCCGGTGCCTGTTGATTCGGGTTGGGCTGACCGAAGAATCGTTCGAAGAGATCGCTCCCGCCGCCACCACCGAAGAAGTCGGAGAGGTCCTGTGCCTGCTGGCGCGACTCGGTTCTGATGTTGACGACGGTCGGCGACGCGGCAGTGGCGATGTCGCGGAACGTGCTGGCGGTCAGGGCGCCGTTGAGCGGCGCGCTGTTCATCTCCGGTGCCACAGTCTGCGCCGTGGAAACGGGTGACATGCCGAGCCTTGACGCGATCACCATGCCAACGGCGAGCGACGCGACGGCAATCAGCGCGGTATAGAAGAAGGTCGTCTTGCGATTGGACATGAGCAACATCCTCACTGACAGTTACGAAACATTCCCAAGCTTGATTATCTCAGTCTGGCGGGGTCCCGTCACCCGGGTGTCATGCTCGCCGCGAAACATGTTGATCTCGGTGCGCACGCCAAACGTGTCGAAATACAGACCGGGCTCGACTGTGAAGCCAGCCCCTGGAAGCAGGCGACGGTCGTCGTGCGTCTCGTAGTCGTCGAGATGGACGCCATTGCCATGCACCCGCTCACCAAGGCTGTGGCCGGTCCGATGCAGGATGTGATGGCCGAACCCCGCACGCTCCAGCACGGATCGGGCGGCCCTGTCGACCTCCCAGCCCCGGAGGTCGCGCCCGGTGCGCGCCGCCTCCTCGATCAAGGCCACGGCCGCGTCTCTGGCCGCGACAACCGCGCCGAAGGCCCGGGTCGGTCCCTCTGGGACGCCGTTGCCGGTGAACCCTACCCACGTAATGTCGGCAAAGACGGCACCAGGTTCCATTCGCTTGCCCCACAGGTCGAGCAGCAATACCCGGTCCGGAACGATCGGCTCGGAGTGGTCCGCCAGGGGCAGGTAGTGGGGGTTCCCGGCATTCGCTCCCACGGCCACTACCGGTGCCGAGTCGCTCACCAGTCCCTCGTCTTTGAACCATTGCACCATCTGCTGCTGCAAGCTGTGCTCGGTCTGCGGGTTGCCATCGCGGAGTGCTGCGGCCGCGGCCGCAAAGGCCCGGTCCTTGATGCGATGCAGCGCGGCGGACGCCGTCGCGTGCGAGGCCAGTTGCGTCGCACTCCAGTTCGCCTCGAATCGCTGTACAAGGTCACCCGACGACACGATCTCGACGCCACGCTGTCGAATCGCTTCGGCCGTTCCGGCGTCGACCCGGGACAGATAGGGAATCGCGCAACCGGGTGAGTATTCCATGGCGACACGCGTCTGGCCGCTCAGCACCGAGGTCAGCGCGGCGTCCAGTTGGTCGTGGCTCGCGTAGATGGTCCGTTCCCCCGGCAGGGCGTCGAGATTGTGCCGCTCGATCGCGTGGACGATTCCTCGCGGCGTCCCCTCGGCTGGAATCAGGTAGTACCACCGACGGGTGGTCATCTGGGCCCCGCTGGTCAGGCCCGCCAGCCCGGCGGCGATGGGGTTCGACCCGTGGCAGTCGTAGAGCAACCAACCGCTCAGGCCGTCTGCGCGGAGCGCTCCCTGAATCCCGTCGATATCGAGCGCCATTCCATTCAGTATAAGTGCGCCTTCCCGCCCGCCGTTGCCTTTCCGTCACGCATTCACTCAGACGCCATCGGGCTGCTGAAGGTCGGCGCGCCCTCGATCGTGGAACGTCGCCCTCGTATAATTGACAGGATTGTAGGTGTCAGCCATGTATAGACGACTTCTTGTCACCACCAGCATCGCCGCGGCGCTCGCCGCGACACTCGTGGCCGGTCAGGCGCCACAGGCGCCGGCGGACACGCCGCCGCTGACTTTTCGCGCCGAGGTCAACTACGTGGAGGTTGACACGGTGGTCACCGACAGCCAGGGCAACGCGGTCACGGATTTGACCGTTGACGATTTCGAGGTGCGAGAGGACGGACGACGGCAAGAGGTCACGGCCTTCGCCATGGTGAATCTACCGATCGAGCGCCCCGAGCGCCCTCTGTTTGCCGATGCGCCCATCGAGCCTGACGTACAGAGCAACGCCGCCGTTGAGGGACGCATCTACGCGATCGTGCTCGACGATCTCCACACGAGGTTCACCAATACCATACGCGTGAAGCAGGCGCTACGGACGTTCATCGAGGAGCGCTTCGGATCGAATGATCTGGCGGCGGTGGTGTACACGAGCGGGCGTGTGTCGGCGGGGCAGGAGTTCACCAATAATCCGCGACTGCTGCTGGCGGCGATTGACAAGTTCTCGGGCCGTAACCTGCGCTCCGAGGCGCTCGAGATCAACGATGCCCTGAACCGGAGGTTGCCCGACGGATTCGAGACGACGGCAACCGGGTCTGGCGCTCGGAATCCGTCCGACCTGTCGGGCATTCCGACGGATCCGCTCGAGTTCGAGCGGGCGCAGAATGCCCGCAACACGCTAAGTGCCTTGCGGCAGTTGGCCGAGTACATGGAAGGCATTCGGGGACGGCGGAAGTCGATCTTGTTCGTCAGTGAGGGGATCAGCTACGACGTGCACGACGTGTTCGCGAACACGTCCGCGAACGTGGTCCAGCAGCAGACGAGCGACGCCGTGGCGGCCGCCACACGCGGGAACGTGGCCATCTACGCGATCGATCCGCGTGGGCTCACGGGGTTCGAAGAAACGATCGAGGCGGACTCGACGCCGGTTGACATCACACCGTCCCAGTTCTCCGTCACCGGCGCCCTGCAGAGTGCCCTTCGGCTGTCGCAGGACAGCCTGCGGCTGCTCGCGGACGAGACCGGCGGCTTTGCGTCGCTGAACCGCAATGATCTCTCCGACACATTCACCCGGATCGTGCGTGAGAACAGCACGTACTACGTCCTCGGCTACTACCCGAACAACGAACGCCGCGACGGGCGCTTCCGACGGCTCGAGGTGCGCGTCACGCGTCCCGGGCTGCAAGTCCGCGCCCGTCGGGGTTACGTTGCGCCACGGGGCCGCGCGCCGGAACCGGAACCCGCGGTTACCGCCGACGACGGTGTGGTGGTCAGCGCCGCCGCTGTCGATGCGCTCAACAGCCCCGTGCCACTTGCCGGTATCCCGTTGAGCTTTTTCGCCGCCGCGTACAAGGGCACGGCGCCGGATGCCTCGGTCGCCCTCGCTCTCGAGATGGGTATCGAGGGCATGAGTTTCGAGGAGCGCGACGGCACCTTCAACAATCGCATCGAAGTCTTGTTCTCGGCGGTGGACGAAGACGGCACCGTTCGACCCGGGAGTCGACACACGCTCACCCTGGGACTGAAACCGGAGACGTTGGCCATTGCCCGACAGCGTGGCATGCGCGTCATCTCGGAAATGACGCTTCCGCCCGGACGCCACCAGTTGCGCGCGGCGGTCGCTGACCAGGGTGGAACTCGGTCAGGCAGCGTGCTCTACGATATTGAGATCCCGGACTTTGCGGCACGGGGCCTGACGATGAGTGGGGTGTCACTGACGGCGGCGTCGGGCAACGCGACCCCCACCGTACGGCCGAAGGATCCCTTGAAAGACGTACTGCCGGGACCTCCCGTCACGGTGCGTGAATTCGTGCGGGCGGACACGCTCGCGTTGTTCGCCGAGTTCTACGAGGACGCAGCCGGCACCTCGGCCCACACGGTGACACTCTCGACAACGGTTCGAGGGGAGGATGGTCGCGTGCTGTTCGAGAATGTCGAGGAACGTTCGTCGGCCGATCTCCAGGGCACCAGCGGTGGCTATGGCTACGGCGTGCAGATTCCGCTCGCGGACATCGAGCCTGGCACCTATGTCATTCGCGTGGAAGGACAGTCACGGGCCGACAACGACGATCAGGCTGTCGCCCGCGATCTGGTCGTACGCGTGCTGTGAGGGGACGAAGCCGGGCCTGACGCACAGAACCCGGCTCCGGAGATGCTACTCCAGCTTCGGCTGGATTTCGGTCTTGATCTCGCCGTTGGCGTGCGTGAAGTTGTACTGGTTCGAGTTCATGCCCGCGACCCTCGGGGTCTCCAGCGTGATCGTGAGTATTTCTCCCTGCATGAGCGGCGACCGATGGCGGTAGGTGTCACCCGTAATCGGGTTGCCCGCCTTGTCGTACCAGAACTCGTCGACCTTCAGGCCCGCGATGGCGCCGCTGGACATGTTCTTGACCTGAATCGTCGTCACGACGTAGTCCTTGCCATCGATGCGCGAGTTTCGTACGACGGGCTTGGTGTATCCGAGCAGTGCCTCGCCTCGTACGGGCGCGACGAGCCGGGGTCTCGCCGCAGGCTGTGCGCCGGCTGCGGGTTCCGGCGCCTGCTCGGCCGCCGCGCCTGCCACCAGCACAACGACGCCGGCCAGGGCCAGCCACGGTAGTTTCTGACGGTTCATAAGATACGTCCTCCAGACGGGCGCGGATCGTCCCGTCCCAAAGATTATAGGCCGTTACATTTCTCCGTTCCAGTCCTCTGGTTCGGGATTGGCCGCCCTGAAGATCTCCAGGTGCCATTTGCCGCCGCCCCATGGCTCGATGATCTCGGTGGCGACCATGTCGACGAGGACCTCGGCGAATGAACGGGCTTCGGGGTCGCCCTCCAGGTGATAGGCGCCGTCGTCCCAGCTGAAATTCGGGTACAGGACTACCGTCAGGAAGAGATCGAACCCGTCATCGACCACAATCGTCTGGCCGCACGGTCGTTTGATGGTGGAGTGGTAGATCAGGTATTTCTCGGCGCTCTGGGCACGGATGTAGCGCTTCAGCGCGAATTCGCGGGCGACGATCTCCTCGACGGCGATCTTTCTTTCCCAGCAGTCACGGCAGTATCGCTCTTCGCCCCGCGGCTCCGACACGTCTTTGGCGCCGCAGAGCGCGCACTTGGATTTCGCGAGAGCTGACTTCCGGCCCATTCACGCCATCTTAAACCACGATTGCATCGAGCGCACGAGTCGAGACCAGACCCCGAGGTCGTACCCTGTCGTGGCGACGTGACTCACATTACTGCTCGGTGGGTTGGCGGAGTGCAGGGAGATACATGTGCCTGACGTAGTCCTTGAGCATCCGTCGGGCGCTGAACTGCGGCAGCACGGTGCGGATGGACTGCTTCACCACCTGCAGCCATCGGTGCGGAACGCCCGTGACGTCTCGGTCGTAGAAGGTCGGCACCAACTGGTGTTCCAGGAGCGTGTAGAGCGCCTGTGCGTCCGCCCAGTCCTGTGCGCCGTGGTCGTTCGGGTCGGCGTGCCCCTCGACGATCCAACCGTTGTCGCCGGTATATCCCTCGGCCCACCATCCGTCGCCGATCGACAGGTGAGGGGTGCCGTTCATGGCGGCTTTCATCCCGCTCGTCCCGCTGGCCTCGAGCGGCTTGCGCGGCGTGTTCAGCCAGACGTCGCAGCCCTGAATCAGGAAGTGCGCGACGTGCAAGTCGTAGTCCTCGACAAAGGCAATACGTCCGCCGAACTTGGGTTCGAGCGCCCGTTGGTAGATGTGCTGGAGGTGATGCTTGCCCACATCGTCGGCCGGATGCGCCTTGCCCGCAAACACGATCTGCACGCCTCGGCCGCGCGCATTCAGAATCGCCGCCAGCCGATCGGGATCAGCGAAGATGAGTTCGGGACGCTTGTAGCTGGTGAAGCGACGCGCGAACCCGATCGTCAACGTGTTGTGGTCGAACATGGTGCCGGCGGCCACGATCCGGGCCGCGGCGATGGCCTTGGTCGTCCACCGGTGTCGAGCGCGTTCTCGAATGAAGTTGAACAGAAAGGCCCGGAGCGATTGACGGACGGCCCACAGCTCCTCGTCCGGGATCTGCAGCACGCCGTCGCAGAAGGCAGGGTCGTCGTGATGATCGAGCCAGTCGGCTCCGAGATGTTTGCCAAGGAGCGTGCTCATCTCGGCCGACATCCAGGTCGGCACGTGGACGCCGTTGGTCACCGATCGCACCGGGAGCCGTGTGAACTCGGTGTCTGGCCAGATCGATTGCCACATCTGCTTGGTGACTTCGCCGTGCAGCCGGCTCACGCCGTTGACCGAACCGGCCGTCCTGAGCGCCAGCGCCGTCATGTTGAACAGGGCGCCGCCGCCGCTATCGTGGCTCGCCAGCTCGAAGAATCGATCCCGAAGATCGGCGAAGTCGCCCCACGCGCCCGCCAGATGTGTCTCGATCATCGAAAAGGGGAAGGCATCGTGTCCCGCAGCCACCGGCGTGTGGGTCGTGAACACTGTCGTGCCCCGCACGAAAGCCAGCGCGTCGGCGAACGTGGACCCTTGCTGGCACAAGTCCCGGATGCGCTGAAGTGCGACAAGCGCCGCGTGTCCCTCGTTCAGGTGGAACACCGAAGGATGCACGCCCAGGGCCCTCAGCGCACGCACGCCGCCGATGCCGAGGACGATCTCCTGCTGAGCCCGGGTCTCGTGGTTGCCGCCGTACAGACGCGCTGAGAGATCTCGGTCCCAGGGCGCGTTCTCCTCGAGGTTGGTATCGAGGAGGTACAGCATGACGCGGCCCACGCGCACCCGCCAGACAGAGGCGAGGACGGTGCGATCGCCAAGCGGCACAGCGGTGACGCAGGGTGCGCCTTCGGGTGTGAGTGCGGGCTCGATCGGGGCGTTGGTCCACTGGAGCGTTTCGTAAATCTCTTCCTGCCAGCCGTCGGCCGTCACGCTCTGGTGGAAGTAGCCCTGCGGGTACATGAAACCGACACCCACGAGTGGGACACCCAGGTCACTGGCTTCCTTGCAGTGGTCGCCGGCGAGCACGCCAAGGCCACCAGCATAGATCGGCAGCGACTGGTGGAGGGCGAACTCCGCCGAGAAATACGCGATGGGCTTGTCGGGCGGGCCCTGACACTCGCGTTCGTACCACGAGCCACCGGCGGTGCGCGGCGCGTCGAGCGCCGTCACGACACGGTCGAAGAGGCCGAGCCAGGCCGTGTTCGCGACGGCACGGATGAGGACCTCTGGACCGATCTGTTCCAGCATCTGCACCGGGTTATGGGCGGTGAGTCGCCAGATCGGATAGTCGAGGCTCCTGAACAGCGCTCGTGCATCTGGCGTCCAGCTCCACCAGAGGTCCCGAGCGATGTCGCCGAGTCGGTGGATGCGTTCAGGGAGCGGGGCCACTATGCAGGGCCTACTGTGGCGAGCATGAAGCCCTGATCGTAACATGCCCTCCCGGTGGGTCCCCGTCCGTGCGATGGTGTATCCTGAGCCTGCTGCCGGGAGCTGAGCCCGCCGACTGCGCGTATCGGATTCGAGCCGGCCGACTCGCAATCTCCTGCGCCCACACGCCAGAGCTGAGGCCTCGGGCCGGAGTCCTTGACGCGTTCCGTGAGAACGCAGGAGAAGCGACATGAGCCGCAAACTGTTCGTTGGCAATCTCCCGTACGAGACGATGGAGCAGGATCTCGAAGCCTTGTTCGGGCAGGCAGGTCAGGTAGAAACTGTATCGGTGATGCGAGATCGTGTGACCGGTCGCGCGCGCGGATTCGCCTTCGTGGAGATGGCGAGCGACGATGATGCCCAGAAGGCGATCGCAGACCTGAACGGTCACCAGCTCGGCGGTCGGGCCTTGACCGTGAACGAGGCGAGGCCGCAGGCGATTCGGCCTGGCGGCGGTTTCGGTGGCGGTGGCGGAACCGGCGCAGGACGTGGTCGCGGCGGTCACTCCCGGCCTGGGCGCCGGACAGATCCGCGCTGGTAACATTGGCAGGCTGTTGGTGTTGGGCCCAGGGCTCCTGGTTCGGCCTGACGCCTCATGCCTAGGTTCTTTGGAGTTCGAGCATGGCACGCAACGCACGACCGACCGCGGCAAAGCGCGAACGCGAGAAGTCGCTGAACGAGCGACGCCAGCAAAAAGCTGCGCGTCGTCAGGATGTCAAGCAACGGAAAGCGAGCGAGTCGCCTCGTCCGGACGGGATCGATCCCGACATTGCTGACATTACCCTTGGGCCACAGCCGCTGGCCGACTGGCAGATCGAAGAACTCGAAGAAGTCGAAGCGGAAGCTGACGAGTAGGTTCTCCGTTGCCGGCGCGCGCCGCCTGGCACAAGGGACGCCTCGGCTGGTCGTCGAGGCGTTCAGTGGTTCTGCTCCCGGTGCACGCCCGGCGCGTTCACGCACTCCTCGAGTCAGTACAATTCATCCGTGAAGCCCCTTCGGGATTCCGCGTCGGCGGGCGTGTCGTGGACCGTGGCCGCCGACGCGGTCGGCATGCGTCTCGACAAGTTTCTTGCCATGGGGGAGCGCCTTGGGTCGCGCGGACGCGTGGCGGCGGCGCTCGACCGAGGGCAGGTGTTCGTCAACGGACACGAGGCTACACGGGCCGAGGCCGGCTCGCCGCTCGGGGCCAACGACGTGGTCCGGTTGTGGCGCGACCGACCAGGAAGCGCCAGCCGTCGCCGCGGTCCGACCGAGGCAGGCGATGTCGAGGTGCTCTACGAGGACGAGGCGTTGCTGGTCGTGAACAAGCCAGCGGGGCTGCTCTCGGTACCGCTGGAACGGAAGCGTCAGGCGCCTTCGGCGTACGATTGCCTCGAGGCGCACCTGCGCCCGCACGGGAAGCGACGGCCGCTGGTCGTGCATCGGATTGATCGCGACACCTCCGGGCTGGTGGTATTCGCCAAGTCTCACCATGGCCAGGTTCGGCTGAAAGCGCAGTTCAGGCGTCGCGAGGTCGAACGGGTCTATCTGGCGCTGGTCTACGGTCATCCGCAGCCGCCGGTGGGCACGTGGCGGGATCATCTCGTCTGGGATGGCAAGGCGCTGATCCAGAAAGAGACCGGCGCCAGCGACCCGTTGGGCAAGGAGGCGATTAGTCACTACCGCGTCCTCGAGTCGCACGCGGCGACGTCGTTGCTGGAGGTCCGGCTCGAAACGGGTAAGCGCAACCAGATCCGCCTGCAGGCACGCCTCCGCTCTCACACGCTCGTGGGCGAGCGGCGCTATGTGTACGGGCCGGATGTGCTCAGGCCGATCGCCTTCGGCCGGCAGGCGCTGCACGCGCAACGCCTGTCGTTTCGCCATCCGGCCGATGGCCGCCCCATGACGTTCGAGGCGCCGGTGCCCGCAGATTTTTCTGGGATAGTGGCGCGCCTGCGCCGCAGTCGTTCCTGAGACTCGTCATGGCGGAACAGACTGCGGCCGGCGAGTGGCTTACTCCGGTTGGACGTTCTCCGCGCGAGGCCCCTTCGGTCCCTGGCCGACCGTGAAGCTGACTGTCTGGCCTTCCCGCATGTCGTCGAAGCGCATCGACGTGCAGGCGGACTGATGGAAGAAGTACTCCGTACCGTCACCCGCCGCAATGAAGCCGAACCCCTTGTCACTCACCATCCGCTTGATCGTGCCTGTCATCGTAGCCATAGCGTCTCTTTTCGAAAATGGGCTCGCGAGCCCTGTCAGCGTCTATCCCGCGCGAGTTACCTGCGTTACGTCGAGGCCCTCCGGCGGATGGTCCGATTTGACCAGAGGTAGTTTACCCGGCTTTCGTTCGAAACCTACTGAGGCGGTGCAAGAAAAATGCTGGCGCCTTTGGCGCGTCCGAACGGGCGACGGGCGGGTCTGCCAACCCGATTGGCGAGAGTCGGCCACCCGGTGAGGGCCACCCATACGGGCGCTGATCGCCGCCTGCGCGTGACCCCGTGTCGGCCTTCCGGCAGCCGCGATTCGTGACACCACGCGGGTCGCTGTTCTACGGGATACCCGCCGCAATCGTGCCGAGGACTCGCAGTTCGTTTTCGGCCGTGCGCTCGACGACGACGATGTCACCCTCATCGGGATAGGTGCCGACGAGCGCGCCGATGTTCACCTGGTGAGTGACGAGGATCGTGGGCCCGTCGAGTTCCTGCGCAAGAATCCAACTCCTCACGTTCCGTGTCATTGTGTCTGCCTGGCCGGGGTACGAGACCAACGAGTTCAGGGACGGCAACGACTCGACGGTCCCCAGGGCGAGGAGCCTGGACGTGTCCATGCACCGGCACCATTGGCTCGAGACGACACGGGCACGGTCGATACCACCGGCGCGGAGCCGTTCGCCGACGACGGCCGCCTGCGAGCGCCCGCCGGGAGACAGGTTCCGCTGTGTGGAGCAGTCACCAAGACGAAAATTCGGAGGATCGTCTGAGCCGGGCGCCGTGGAGTGGCGCATCAATCCCAGGTGCCCTGGCGATCGAAGCGCCGCGATGAGGTCGGTCTGCTGGGCCCGTGGCGACATCCATGTCAGGAGCATGACACCGAGTGTCACGACGACGCACATTCGGGGAGAAGAGGCCACGTCTCGCGCGATTATACGGGACGGGCGACCTGGTCGCGGTCGTCCCGGGACGTGCCCATCACCAATCGGGCATCGTCATGTCCGCGTCCGGCGCGGCGGCCCGGCCTTGAGCCGCTGGTGCATCGTACCGGGGCAACCACCACCGGGCCGGGACGAAGTGTCCTCACGCGGCCGCCGTCGGGCTTCATGTTAGGCTGCTCTCCGTCCGATACACCGGGAGTCTCGGCGTAGAGCGATCGGGACGCGAGCGTTCGTGCGACTCCGTCGCGCTGTTCGAACGCCTGGAGCCAGAGCCTTCAAACCGGATACAGGGCATGAGTCAAGAAGCGTTCCGTGATCACTACGAAGTCCTCCAACTCAGTCCCAATGCGACCGGCGACACGGTAGAACGCGTGTACCGATTGCTGGCCAAACGGTACCATCCAGACAACCTGGAGACGGGCGACGCTGAGAAATTCTCCGAACTCAGCCGTGCATTCGAGGTGCTCTCGGACCCCGCGCAGCGCGCGGCGTACGACGTGAGGTACGACGAGCATCGATCAACCGCGTGGAAGATCTTCAAGCAGAGTGACGCTGGCGACGCCCGTGCCGAAGACCGTCGACTGTTCCACGGGGTGCTGTCGCTTCTATACATCGCCCGTCGACGCAATCCAAAGGACGCCGGGCTGGGCGCCACCACGCTCGAGAAGATGCTCGGTTGTCCGCAAGAGCACTTGGAGTTCCCGCTCTGGTACTTGAAGCAGCGCGGATGGATCGAGCGTACGGAAACCGGATTCATGGCGATCACAGCCGACGGGGTGGACAAGCTGGGAAACGACGACCTGTCGCTCCCGGTCAATCGGTTGCTGGCCGAGTCGAACGGGAACGACATGTCAGCGTCCGCCGAGGCGGACAGGCCCCCACATCTGCTTCGCGAAGCGTCCGACCACGTATCCGCCAAGACCGAGTAATCGGCGAGAGGCCGAAGCAACACTGAAGCGACGTCAACCCTGTCCCCGGTCTGGCGGAGGCTCATCACCGCTGATCCGAACAGCGCCGCCGGGCCGCAGCCGGCAGCCCGTGACCTGTCACCGGGGCGAGACGTCGACGTTCGATTCGCCCTCCGAACGAGCGATGATCGCGGCGCCACACGAGTCGCTGAAGACGTTGACGGCCGTGCGGCACATGTCGAGCGGCCGATCCACTGCGACGAGCGCGGCCACCACGAGATCCACCTCCGGCCCACGCAGATTCAGCGCGCCCAGGATGATGAAAATCATGACCAGCCCGGCCGAGGGGATGGCGGCGGCGCCGATCGAGGCCAACAGGGCCGTGAACACCACCAGCATCTGCTGGCCGAAACCCAGATCCACTCCAAGCGCCTGCGTGATGAAGATGACCCCGGCGCACTCGTAGAGCGCAGTGCCGTCCATGTTCACCGTTGCGCCGAGCGGCAGTACGAACGAGGAGACGCGATTCGACACACCGACCTTCCGCTCGACGTTGTCCATCGTCAACGGCAGTGTCGCCGCGGACGAACTCGTGGAGAACGCCATCATGAGCGCGTCGAACATGTTCGCGAAATGGACCCGTGGGGAGATGCGGCCCAGAAGGATGAGTACCAGCGGCAGCGTCACGAAGAGGTGTACCGAGAGGCTGACCAGGATCGTCACCATGTACAGCCCGAGCGCGGAAAACGACTGGAGACCAGACTCGCCCACAAGCCGTGTGATCAGCGCGAAGACGCCCAGGGGGAGGAAGACGATGACACCCTGAGTGAGCCGCATCATCACCTGAAACACCGCATCGAAGAGATCCACCAGACGTTGTCTCGGAGCCTCCGGAAGCGTCGTGATGGCCGCACCCAGCACGATCGAAAAGAAGATGAGCGCGAGCATGTCGCCCGAGGCCGCCGCGGCGACCACGTTCTCGGGCACGATGTCGAGCACCAGATCCAGAGGTGAATCCGGTGTCGCCAGGTCCGGAAGCGTGCCTGACGCGACCCCCTCGAAGCTGGCCCCGACACCGGGTCGGATGACGTTGACGATGACCAGGCCCGTCACGATCGCCAGCAGGCTCGTCAGCAGGTAGTAGCCCAGCGTCTTCGTAAAGAGCCGCCCCATCGCGCTGCCGCCGCCGGCCGACACGACGCCGGACACAATCGATGCGAAGACCAGCGGGACGACGATCATCCGCAGCAACCGGACGAAGAGCGTCCCCAGCCAGCCAAGCTGCCCCGCGGCGGCTTCGCCTCCGACCAGGCCGGTGATGACGCCCAGCACGAGCGCTGTCGCCACCTGCCAGTGCAAACGCCGGTACCAGGGTTTCCAGCTCATGCGATTGACCCCGCGTTCGGACCCGCGCCTTGCGCAAAGGGCAGCGACCGATCATCGCTCCCGGCTCGTGCCATCGCTCGTCTCCCTGCCCCCTTCGGCTCAGTGGCCGGCGCACCGGTGCGCCGCAGGACTGACGACCTCACCGCCCGCGCGGACCCAGCGCACCGCGCAGCTTGTCGCCGAGCGATCCGAACCCCTCGGCTGGCGGCGCGTCCGTGCGTTCGGTGTGCTCTCGCAGTGCCTCGACCTCTGCGGACGCAGACGACTCCGTCCTTTCGGTCCGCGCCGAACCCTCCTCAACGAGCGCAACACCGATCCTCTTCTGCGCGGGATCGATGCTCAGGATCTCGAAGGTGCCGATCGTGCCCACCGGGACCGACCCGGACCACTCCTCGCGCCGGCCCGTCGAGGCGAAGGTGGAGACGTGCGCCAATCCTTCGACGCCTGGTTCCAACTCAACGAAAGCCCCGAACTCCGCAATGCGCGTAACGCGCCCCGTTCGTACCTGGCCGACTTCGTAGGTGGCGTGGACCTTCGACCACGGGTTCTCGGTCAGCTGCTTCAGCCCGAGCGCGATCTTCCGAGTGCCGTCGTCGACACGCAACACCTTGACCGTGATCTCCTCCCCAGGTGCCACGACCTGTGCCGTGTCCGGCACGCGGGACCACCCCATCTCGGAGACGTGGAGCAGGCCCTGTACGCCACCCCCAAGGTCGACGAAGGCGCCGAAGTCGCGCACCGAGCTGACCCGCCCGGTCAGTACCGCGCCCACGACGATCGAGCGGCGGGCCTCCGCGGCGCTGGCCCGCTGCTCCTCTTCGAGCAACGCGCGCCGCGACACCACGAGGTTCCTGCCGCCGTCCTTGTACTCGATGATCCGGAACGTATAGGTGCGCCCGTGGTGTGTCGCCGGGTCCGCGGTACGAGCGGTGTCAATCTGAGACAGAGGGCAGAACGCCCGCTCGCCGGCGACGCGAACCTCGTATCCGCCCTTCACGACTTGTTCGACCTTGCCTTCTACTGGCAGACCAGCCTGGAACGCCTCGCGGAGTTGCCGCGCGGTGGCGGCCCCACGCACGAGCCGCCGGGAGAGTGTCAGCCCTCCCGTGGTCGATACGACCGTCGCCTGGATACGGTCACCCGTAGCAACCTCGACGACGCCGCCGGCGTTCTTCAGTTCGGCGATCTCGATGACAGCCTCGCCCTTGCCACCAACGTCGACAAACGCCACCTCCGGGCCAATCGCGACGATCGTGCCTTCGACAGTCTGTCCCCTCGTGTGTTGTGTCGCTTTGACCGACGCGTCGAACAGGGCGGCGAAATCTTCCTCGGACTCGCTCACAGCACACTCCTGAATGACTGCATGACGAAGAGGTGATTATACGGTCGAGTGGGAGGCAAGCCCGCGTCGGACGCTGGCGCCGCCGACCATTCGCCTGAGACCCGGCCGCAGCGCTGCGGAGCGTCGTTGCGACCCACCGGCTTGGGACTGCCAGCGACTCACCCTTCGGCGTAGACAGCCCAGCCGGTCTCCATGTTGTACGAGCAGTAATGAAGGATACTCAGGAGAGCGCCAACCGTTGTCACATTGAACAGTCGCGCGGAATCCGGCGGGTAAGTCCCTCAGATTCAGTGGAGCTCCACAGCGTCAGGCACTGTTGAGGAGATATTGTGCGGGTCCATATCGTCAATCCGAGTCACTTTTCCTTCGGTACCGGGTTTATCACCCCGCGGTGGATGTTTGTACTCGCGGCATCCACTCCAGCGAAGTGGGGCGATCCCGTACTGAGCGACGAGTCGCTCGAGCCGTTCGACGCGCACCAGATCGAAAAGGGCGACGTGGTCGGTATCGGCGTCCATACCGGCAACGCGTTGGTCGGCTACGCGCTCGGGCAGCGTGCCCGGGCCCGCGGGGCATGGGTGGTCTACGGCGGCAGCCACCCGACGTTGTTTCCCGAAGAGGCGCTCGAGCATGGCGGCGCGCATGCGGTGGTGAAGGGTGACGGCGATGTCATCTGGGGCGAGGTGATCGAGGCGTGCGTCAGTGGGGCGCCGAAACGAATCTACGACGGGGGGCGCGTGGATGCCAGCAGGTTCCGCAAAGCGCGCTGGGACCTGCTGAAGCCCAAGACGTACTGCTGGGCGTCGGTGCAGACCGTACGCGGCTGTCCCAAGCACTGCTCGTTCTGCTCGGTGTGGCGCACCGATGGGCAGAAGCCTCGTCAGCGCGAGGTCAACCCCGTCATCGAAGAGATCGTTGAACTTCGGCGGAGAGGCTTCCGGTTCATTGCCCTGGCCGACGACAATTTCTACCCGGTGACCCTCGATGATCTCAAGATGGCCGCCCGGCGCGAGGACAAGACCCGGTACAACGAGCTCAGGGCACTGCGCGACGAACGGTTCGAGCTGATGTCCTTGATGGCGCATCTGCCGAGCGATCTCAATTTTTTCACGCAAATCACCATGGAGTCCGCCGAGGATCCGGAGTTTCTCGACGCGATGAAGGCGGCACGCATCAGGGGCGCGCTGGTCGGTATCGAGGCGGTCACTCCGGAAGGATTGAAGGACGTGTACAAGGACTTCAATCTGGCGGGCGAAGAACTCGTGACGCGTCTTCAGACGTTCCGGAAACACGGCCTCTACATCCTCGGCTCGTTCATTTTCGGCTTGCCCAGCGACCGTCCAGACACGTTCCAGGCCACGGCCGACCTCGCCAAGCGGGCTGGAATCTCCTTCGCGCAGTTCGTGACGTTGACACCGTTCCCCGGAACCCTGGATTTCGAGCGGTGGGAAAAGGAAAAGGGCGACGACATGCCGACGGTCGACGGTATCCCGGTGTCGCGCCACTGGCTGATTCCACAGACCAGGCGGCCAAAGCTGCTGACACCGCACCCGGTGATGTCGGGCGAGCAGATCCGACAGGGAACCCAGAGGGTCTGGAACGACTTCTACAGTCTCAGCGCGTCGTGGCAACGGTCTGGCATGTTGAAGGCGTTCAGGAACCGTGTCGCGTTCGTGGTGGCGTCGAAGGTGATGCTTCAGGCGTTTGGCAACACGGGTCTGTCGACCGACAGTGCTCGCGCGTCCCGCGCGACCAGACTGGGAGGGATCGGCTTCTCGCTGCTCCAGAAGATATTTTCGGCTCATCCGATGCCGGACCTGCCGGTACCGCTGGCCCGGCCCGTCACCGAGACGCCTGCAAGTGTGATCGGGGGCGCTGCCAGCGCCCCGGAAGACAAAGTAAGCTACGGCCATGTCTGATGTTGCCGGGCCGAAGACTTCGTTCGAGTTGGCGATGGAACGGCTCCGAAAGCAGGATGCGGAGGAAGGCGTCACCACACGGCCGATGACCGACCAGCAGAAGAACGCCATCGCCGAGGTGCGAAACTTCTATGACTCGAAGCTCGCCGAGCAGGATATCTTGCAACAGTCTGCGATGAAGGGTCCTCTCGGCGCCGACCTCGCGGAGCTCGAAGCGGTTGGCCAGCAGTTCCGGCGCGAGCGCGAGCGACTCGCGTCCGAGCGGGACGCAAAGGTGGAGAAGATTCGTCGAGGCGAACTCTAGGAGTTTGCGGAAAAACGACGATGGAGAGGGATCGACATGGCGGGGCGATCGTACTACCATCACGGCATGCGAGGAGATGATCGTGAACCGGCCGCCCTGTTTAGCTATATTTCGACGGAAGCGCGTGTGCCCGCCGAGCATCCCTTG